>Ga0181520_10002123_pt1 | contig 37899 bp, 24 predicted proteins | sample PEATcosm2014_Bin_29_FD_132451 | JGI IMG/M metagenome (GOLD analysis project Ga0181520, IMG submission 132451) | Peatland microbial communities from MTU Mesocosm Facility, Houghton, MI, USA - PEATcosm2014_Bin02_30_metaG | ecosystem: Environmental > Terrestrial > Soil > Wetlands > Peat | place... | reverse complement strand
TCGGTCATTGAAGCCAAGCTGGATCGCGGTCGTGGCGCGGTGGCTTCGGTCCTGATTCAGGACGGAACCCTCAAGCTCAATGACAGCTACATTGTGGGCAACACCTTCGGCAAGGTTCGCGCCATGTTCGACGATCGTGGTCGTCCCATCACCGAAGCTGGTCCCTCCACCCCGGTTGAAGTCCTCGGTCTTGAGGCCATTCCGGACGCGGGCGACACCTTCCTGGTGGTCGGCGATCGTGACAAGGCCAAGGGCATTGCCACCTACCGCAAGATGAAGACCCGTGAGGCGCAGCTCTCCAAGAGCAGCCGCGTCTCGCTGGAAGGTCTGGCCGAACAGATTCGTCTGGCTGGCGTCAAGGACCTGCCCCTCATCATCAAGGGCGATGTGACCGGCTCGGTTGAAGTGTTGGCCGACTCGCTGGTCCAGATGTCCACGGAGAAGGTGCGCATCAAGGTCATCCGCTCCGGCGTGGGTTCGATCACCGAGAGCGACGTGCTCCTGGCGGCCGCCTCCAATGCCATCGTCATCGGTTTCAACGTGCGCCCCGAGCGCAAGGGAGCCGATCTGGCGCAACAAGAACGGGTGGACATCCGCCTGCACTCCATCATCTACGAGCTTCAGGATGAGATCCAGAAGGCCATGCTCGGCTTGCTTGAGCCGGTCTTCAAGGAGAACTACCTGGGACGCGCGCAGGTGCTCAACGTCTTCCACATTCCCAAGGTGGGCACCATCGCCGGTTGCAGCGTCAAGGACGGCGTCATCCGCCGCGACTGCGAGATCAAGGTCATGCGCGGCGGCGAACAGGTGTTCAAGGGCAAGGTGGTTTCGCTCAAGCGCTACAAGGACGATGCCAAGGAAGTTACCAACGGCATGGAGTGCGGTATCGGGCTCTCCGGCTTTGGCAACGAACTGAAGGAAGGCGACCTCATCGAAGCCTACACCACGGAGAAGCTCGCCGCCGATCTGGGCGCGCTCACCACCGTCAAGGCATAGTCCTCAACCAAGAAACACCCAGAGCCCGCAGCCATCCAGCTGCGGGCTTTTTTCTGCACTTTTCTCTTGATCACGCTTGTCGTTCTGTTCGTCATGATCAACTGCGTGACGAACTGCATTGGATGGCAAGTGTGGCCAAAGATTATCCGGGCGAAGAGAGCAGTGCGAAGACTTCTGAAATCGCGAGTGCAAGGCGCAAGAGTGCATAGCATGGGCGCTATATGCGCCCCTTGGGGGCGTTGTGCCAATAGCCCAGCACGGAGCCGAGCGACGTGCTGGGACGAGTCAAAGAAGAGACCCCGCGCCCCCTGGGGGCGCTGTGCAGGCTCCGCAGAGTCCCCTCTCCAGGCCCACACGTTCCCAGCCAACATCGAAGGCTGCCTTGTTCCACCCCACCTTTTCACGATAGCCTGCGAAAAGGTGGGGCACAGTGCTTCTGTTGGAGGGTCGGCTCAATAGTGCGTGTCCAGGCGTAAAGTGGAGAAGACTTCGATGAGCCTTCCTTTCCAGCTGCGAACTCTCGTCCTGCTTGCCCTCAGCCTGCTTGCCCCCGCACTCCGCGCGGCAGAGCCGCAACGGGTGTGCGTGGAGGGCAGCGGCAGCTTCAAAGCCAAGCTGCGCAACGATGTGGTGGTGACAGTGGGCGCCGCCCACGCGGGCGGATTTGCCCAGCGCTCTTGCCAGGCGCACCTTAGCTGGAAGAATCACACCGTGGAGGTGGCCAGCGGCGCGGCCGACATTGATGCCGACGCGCTGGATGTGGATCTTGGTCTGGGCCAAAACGTTGCCGCCTTTCAGATTCACGCCCAATCCACCGACCGCGCGCGCAGCTACTCCATCTACTCGCTCCAATCTCCCGTGCACCTGCTTCGTACCCTCACGGGTGGCGAAGATTACGCCGCGGCTGACACCGATCTGGATGGCCGGGTGGAGATCTGGACCTCGGACGCAGCGGCCTTCGACGGCCTGGACGGGCTGCGCCTGGTGGCCTTTGATTTTGCACCGCCCATTGTCCTGCGCTTTGAGAAGCAGAAACTGGTTGACGTGAGCGCGGAGTTCCTTCCGGATTACGACCAGCGCATCGCCAGCCTGCGCGGCAGCATTGATCCGGAGGCGCTGACCCTGTTCCTGGCCTCCGATGGTCGAATGGCGAAGCTGCGCACCGACCAGTACATGGTCCTCCGAGAGCTGCTGACCACCAAGGTGAAAGCGCTGGAGATTGTGGCCTGTTACCTGTGGAGCGGGCGCGATGCCCAGGCCGACCAGGCGCTGGCGGAGCTGTGGCCGGCGGTGGATCGTGACCGCATCCGCGCCCAGCTTGTGAACGCCCACGAGCAGGGGGTGCGCAAGCAGGTGGATGCGGTCTCAGCGGGGCTCACCAAACCGGTTCGGCGCGCGCCGGTCTACATGCCTCATCCGGATCGCAAAAGCTCCATGCTGCCCATCGGCCTGATAGGGCAATCGCGCGTTGGCATCAGCACCGTGGAGAGCAGCGACCATCCGGTGGCTGGTGAAGCGGACGTTGCGCCCATTCCCATCCAGATGTCAATTCCCTTTCCTATCGGCGAGGCTGCTCCCCGCACCATTGAGATGGAAGTGACGATGAGCTTGCTGGTTGACTCTGCCGGGAAGGTGCGCGAGGCGCATGCCCTGAGCGGCGGCCATGCCGATCTGGAAGTCGCAACCCGCGACTGGAAGTTTATTCCCGCCGTCAAGAACCGTGTACCAGTTGCCGCGTGGATGGTGCTCTCGGTCAGCCCCCAGCTCTAGCTCTCTGACCGGATGAGTGCCCCGTGGCCATCCTCGCGACGCTTTGTTTGTAGGAGGATCAGGCTACGGCACGACAACTATCCCAGAAGGCAGCTTGGGTGGGTTTTTCACCGCTCCTTCGCGCGCGCACAAGTGCGCAGGCGCCTTCAGCCCTGCCTCTCGCAACTTTCAAGCCCAGTCTCAGTAGAGGATCCGCACTTCGGCAATCACGTTGTGATTGAAGTTATGAAAGTGGCTGGTGGCGTTCTGAAAGCCGCCATTCACAACCAGCGCCGCGTGCTCTGGCTTCCATGCCTTGCGCCGGATCATGTAGTAGGCCGCCGGGGTCAACATGTTCTGGGTCTGGCCATCGGCTGGGCTGCCCAAGATGCGGGTATAGTTGTTTTCCACGTCAAACCAGGCGTGCTGGCCCACATGCACCTGTTCGGTCACCGACCAGGTCACGGCGCGGCCTTGCACGTCGGTCTTGGCGGTGGGCAGCCAGCCGCCAAGCTGGGAGATGGTGGCAAAGCGCCCCAAAGCCTTGCCGGCCACCAGCGAAGGCTCGTAGTAGGAACTCAGTGCGCCGTTCTGGAGCGCGCGCGGACCAAAGCCATGCGCCACAATGGCGGAAAGCGCATAGTTGCCGTGCTGGGCGTTGCCGCTGGCCAGTCGCACCTTCACCTGCGCGCTCAGATTGGCAAAGCCATCCGGCATGGCAGCCGCGTGGTTGCGATAAAAGGGCGGGGGATCCAGCTCCAACTGCAATCTGCGCGCAAACACCATGGTCGCGCCGTGGTTGTTGCCGTAGCTGATGGGGTGCGCGCCGGGCTGGGTCCAGTTGGCCACCGAGAGCCGCACGGCCTGCGTCAGCCGCGCGTCCGACTGCGTGAGCGGGCCCATCCAGGTGGGCTGCACCTCGGTCATGCGGGTGTTGTGCGCGCGTAGGTTTTCGTAGAACGATTGTTGCGCGCTCAGCGGGCAGACAGAGAGCAGGGCGGCCAGGGCCGTCAAAGCAAGTTTCAAAGGATGCATTCTTGGGTGAACCTGATTCTGATGTATCTCTAGTGTACCGGGCAGACCGGCTGCACAGTTCAACCAGCTCTAACCACCACCTGCGGTGGGGCCAACTGCCTTCGGCTCTTTCGTGGATGCGTCGTAACTGAGCCGAAGGCCTCTGCAGCATGCAACACCTCCTGCGGGCATTGCATGCTGCGGACTTCTGGAGCCTTTCCGACAGAAGCAAAGGCATTGCATGCTGCAGAGTTTCGCGGCTTTCTCGTCCTCCGGAAGGAGCAGAGGCCTTCAGACCTCTGAAAACCGCCCTCCCAACAATTTCGAGGGCTTCAGCCCCGGAGGGAGATCGGAACTTCCGGGGCTGAAGCCCTCGAACTCGTCGCGATGGGTTGCCCGAACAGGGACCTCAAGGTCCCTGCTCCTTCCGTGGATCGCTCCATCTGCGATGCTTTTGAAGGGCCAGTTACCATCCCAAGCTCACAACCTTCGCCGTATACTGGCTGCCATGAACGCCCGCTGTTTTTTCCTGTCTTTTCTGCTCATTGCCACGCAACTTCCCGCGCAAAGCCCATCCGCGCCGCCAGCCGCCCCAGTCGCTGAGGTCTGGCAGATGCAGGCGTCCGGCTCAACCGCCAGCCTGCGCGGGATTCTTTCCGTGGACGGGAACGTGGCCTGGGCCAGCGGAACCGGGGGCACGGTGCTGCGCACCCTCGATGGCGGCCAGCACTGGCTGCCCTGCGCCACGCCCGATGGTAACAAGGACGGAGCCACGCTCGACTTCCGCGGCGTGCAGGCCTGGGATGCGGAGACCGCCATCGTCATGGCCTCCGGCCCCGGCTCGAAATCCCGGCTCTACAAAACTGCCGATGGATGTGGGACGTGGAAGCTGCTGCTCAGGAATCCAGACAAGGACGGGTTTTGGGATGCCGTGCGTTTCTTTGATCGGAATAAGGGTGTAATTGTGGGAGATCCCGTAAACGGTAAACTCTATGCTCGGATGACCTTTGACGGCGGTGAAACCTGGCATCCATTCGCGGACGACAGCCAACTTATGATCGGAAAGGAAAGTGGGGGCTTCTTCGCGGCAAGCAATTCATGCGTCATACTGCGCTCTGATCAGCCAAATTTCATCGAAGCGGTCGCGAATGTTGGGGGAGTTGCAAGCGAGTACTGGGCTGATTTTGGTTCCACCTGCGAGCAAGCAAACTCCGGTATCGCACCTCGGTGCCGTGACGAATGGAGATGGGAGATCCCAAGCGACCTGCAGATTCCAAGCAACAGCGGTAGCAACGGGGTCTTTGCCTTGGGTTGGGCGATGAAACGAAATGGTGGAATCAGGGCTGAAATCGCGGTAGGAGGTGACTACTCCAACCCAAATGAGACGCAAGGAACTGCCGCTTACCTGGCACAAAGCTCGGAAGATTGGCAGCTCGCGGCGCACCCTCCCCACGGCTACCGCAGCACGGTCCAATGGTTCCAGCCCGAAAAGCTCTGGATCACGGCCGGCACCAATGGCTCCGACTTCAGTCTGGACGATGGCCGCACCTGGCAGCCGCTCGACAACGGCGACTGGAATGCCCTTTCGCTGCCTTTTGTGGTGGGGCCCAAGGGACGGATTGCTCGCATCGATCCCGATGCCCTGCGGGCGCGGGTGAAGGCGCAGAAGTAGCGCATTGCATGCAGCTGACTTCTGGAGCAATCTCGTCCTTCGGAAGGAGCAGAGGCCTTCAGGCCTCTGAAAGCGACATCCAAAAAAGTACCTGGGCTTTAGCCCCGGAAGATCCATCAACTCGCGGGGCGGAAGCCCTGATCTCATTCCATGAAGGGGCTCATGTTCAGGAACTTGCTGGTCCCTGCTCCTTCCGGCGGGTTGGGTTCGGGGTACCCCATCAGGGGGACGGTGCCAATCGAGCATTTTCTACAGAGAGACAAGCGCGGGCCGGGATGACCCCGCAACGGCCAACCAGGAGGTCGGCGCTACGGTTTCATCGCCCGTGGGTCGGCAGCGCCGGAGGGAGACCAGAGCGCTTTTCCAATCGCTCTACCCCGAAACCACAACCGCCGAATAGCGTTTTTCTTAAGAAAAAGCGGCCTCGCACGATCTCTGCAAAGGCTACATCTATTGGAGAAACGCTCTAGTACCCCAACGTCTTGTCGCGGGAGCGGAGCGAGATCAGCACGCATGTAATGCAGATCAGGAACATGGACGACAACGCCACCAGTGTTTGCTCGTACTTGTGTCGATGGGGTTGGGCGCCGTCTTCGCCCTTGATGGTCGCGATTTTACCTTTCACGTACTTTGGAAAAAAGCCCTCGGCCAGGTCGGGCGCAGGGCCTTGGGCGGCGGCCGGCGGAGCCGCTGGCGGCTTGTTGGGCAGGCAGGGTTGATTGGGTGGGAGGGAGGTCGGCGGTAGCGGGAAGGTCTCAATCTCGCTGGTTTTTTCCAGGGTACGATGTTCGGCCTCCCGCACCAGGTTGGCCTCAAAGGCCCAGCGCGAAGGCAGCGCGTAGCTGAGCGTCAGTGCGGCCGAAGGCATCTGGTAACTGGGTTTGAGTCCGCCGCCCAATCCGATCATGGGCAACAGCACGATGGGCATCAGGGCAATGGCGCTCTCCGTGGTCTTGCAGAAGGGAGCTGAAGAGATGAGCAGGCCAATGGAAGCCCCTACCAGCGAAGCCATCCACAGGACCAGGAAGTTGTATTCAAAGCCCCCACGGAGGCCGCAGGCCGGATAGACAATGGCCAGCATCATGGCGCATTGGGCCAGGCAGATGGCGTTCAGGACCACCAGCTTGGAAAAGACATAGGAGAACAACCCCAGGCAGATCTTGCGTTCGCGCTTGTAGATTAGCCACTCGCCCACCACGTCGCGCACCGCGTTGTTGCAGCCAAACCAGATGGCGGCCACCACCAGAAGGAAGTGAATCCCGATGGAGTTGGCGACGATGTCGGTGGGCTGGCCGGGGGGATGGGGAAAGGGCGCAGCCAGTTTGCCGTAGATGCCCCAAATCAGGGCCGCAAAGATGGGTGCTTGCAGCGCCATGATGGCCACTTGACTCATGTCGCGGAAGCGCACCGTCACGTTGCGCTGCACCAGGGTGATCCACTGGCCCCAATCGATGCGGCTGGCCTTGTTGGTGGAGTTGTGGCCATCGGGCCGGGTGGTTTGGCCGGAGCGGTCCTGCACATACTGCTTGTAGTAACGGGTCTGCAGGTAGCGGCTCAGCCAGCGGGCCGATGTGTTCTCCGGATCGGGATGATCCTTGTCCTGCTGCAGGGTCTTCATCATACGGTCGGGAGTCTGCTGCTTGGTCGTGTCGTCCACCGGACGGCTGCCGCCCCAGGTGGCAACAAAATCCAGCGAACCGGGGTTGGCCGGGCCGTAGTAGATCATCTGCCCCGGAAGCTCCGGAGTTCCGTCGGGAACCACGTCCTTGGTGAGCAGAATGACGCTGTCAAACATCTTGTAGGCTTCCAGGCTGGGCGCGTGGATGGTGGCAATGATGGTTTTGCCGCTCTCCTTGGCCAGCTTGCGAAGGTTCTCCACCACGTCTTCGGCGTCGGCGGACGACAGGCCGGAGGTGGGTTCGTCCAGGAAGAGCACCGGGGTGTCGCAGATCAGCTCCAGGGCAATGTTGACGCGCTTGCGCTGGCCGCCGGACAAAATCTTGTTCTCCGCTGAGCCGATCACCTTGCCGTACTGCTTGGACAGCCCCAGCGCCTCGGCCACCTGCCGGCTCTTGGCGTCGATTTCGGCCGGGCTGTAGTCGGTGCGCAGCTGGGCGGAGTACTTCAGCGCCTCGCCCACTTTCAGCCGCTCGTGCACAATGTCGTCCTGCGGCACATAGCCAATCAGATTGGCGTGTTCGTCATAGTTCTGGTAAAGATTCTTGCCGTTGTAAAGCACCTCGCCATTGCTGGGCGGGGTGTAGCCGTTCAGCACCTTCAGCAGCGTGGTCTTGCCCGCGCCCGAGGTGCCCATCAGGGCAATCAGCTCCCCAGGATAGGCAGTAAAGGAGACGGGCGCCAGAATCTGCTTGCCGTCCCTGGCGTGGAAGGTGACGTTGCGCGCCTCAATGGTGTAGCCGGTATCGCGGTGCTGGACAATCTGGCCGGATTCCAGCAGTTTGAAGCGATAGCTTCCCAGACCGATCTCCTGGCCGGGGTTCACCAACGTCTTGGACGTGATGCGCTTGCCGTCCACGAAGGTGCCGTTGCGCGACTTCAGGTCCTCAACGTAGATGCCGCTGGTGGTGCGCGTGATCCGGGCGTGATGCCAGCTCACCACCGGAAAGTCAATCGGGTGCTCGCAGTCGGGATCGCGGCCAAGGGTCATGGCGTCGCCGGCAAACTCCAGCGGCTTGAGCTCCTGCTGGCCGATGAAGGTGGGCAAAGACGCGCCAAACTTGGAGAACAGGTCAGCCGCGGGAACGCGATAGGAACCGAAGAAGACCTCGTCGGTGGCGCGGATCGCGGTGGGTGCGACAATGCGGTTTTCAACGGTGTTGATGTAGACGCCGTTCAGCGAGTTGGTGTCCTCGACAAAGTACTCGCCGTCTTTGCGGAAGACGCGGGCATGGTGGCCAGAGACGATCTCGGCGCTGAGCACGTAGTCGTTGTCGGGGGCGCGGCCCACGGTAATGGAATCGCGGGAGAGCGAGATGGTTTGCCCGGGGCCTGACCGGTGTCCCACAATATGCTCCCAGGGAAACTCCACGCTGGAGGATAGGGTGACCTTTTGCAGGCTGGTGACGGTCACCGGCTGGTAGGGCGTCAACTTCTGCCCATCCACCCAGGTTCCGTTGGTCGAACCCAGGTCCACCAGCTCAAAGCCCTGGCTGGAGGTGGTGATCCGGCAATGCATGCTGGAAACTGTGGGCGCATTCAGCACAATATCGCAGTTGGCTGCGCTGCCGATCAGCCAGGACGATGGGGAGGACGGGTTCTGCATCGTTATTTGCCGCCTGAGAGGAAGGAATCCTCGACAAGTATGCCCGTGAAGACAGGTTGTAAACTTGGGGTCATTCTAGTGGATTGGCCGAGGAGGAGAAATAAAAAGATCGGGGAGGAAGAAAAAACCGTGCGCGGATGCGCAGTTCGAGCGTAGATTTTCGCTAACAGGTTTAGATGCCCGAGATTTGGCCGGAAAGCTGGATGCGGTGAGCGCTCCACTGGTCGTAGCGGGATTCTGAAGTTTGCCCAGGAGGGGCATGCCGACAATGAGTTTCGCCTCCAGCTCGTTCGAATCGCGTCGCAACTTCCTTCGGGTATCCGCGGGCACGCTGGCCGGGGTCCTGGCCGGGGCCACCCGTCTTCTGGCTGAAGAGCCGCAGCCGGTCCAGATGCCCTACAACAATCTCAGCGATCAGGATGAGATTGAGCTGGGCAATGCCTTGGCCGCCAAGCTGGATCGCCAGCTGCCCATCGTCAACCACGTGCTGATCGACGCTTATCTGGGGCAGTTTGTGGAGCGGCTGGCGAAGGCCTGCAAGCGGCCCACCCTCCCCTATCGCTGCGTGTTGGTGAACACCCTGGAGGTGAATGCCTACTCCATCGCCGGCGGCCATCTCTATCTGAATCGCGGCCTGGTGGAGTTTGTGGAGCACGAGAACCAGCTGGTGGCCACCCTGGCCCACGAGATCGGGCACGTGGCCGGCTACCACTCCGCCAACCAGATCATGCTCCACTACCGGGCGGCGCAGGCCTTTGACTTCCTCCGCTCCAACGCGCCCAAACACAGTGAGATGATCGACCAGATGGTGGAGCAGCTGGGTGGCTTGGCGGCGTTGCTGCCCATGCTGCACTTCAGCCGCGCAAATGAGTATGAGGCCGATCTGCTGGGCTTTTATGAGATGGTGCGCGCCGGCTACCAGCCGTCTGGTTTTCTGGGTTTGTTTGAACTGCTCGATGCCATGGAAAAGAAGGCTGGCTCGACGCCGATTCCTTGGCTCAGCGACCATCCGCCATCGGCCGACCGGGCTGACCGCATCCGCCGCGAGATGCGGCTGGTCAATGTGCAGGATGGGACTTCGGAGGATGGGCTTGCCTTCCGCGCCTTCAAAATGGCGATGAACCTGCTGCCCGAGCCTCCCAAGCCCCGGCCGCAAAAGTAGATTTTTTTGTAGCCTAATCGGAAACAACCCTCCTGTTTCATCCATGGCAGGTTGGAAACACTGGTGGGGGACTGTGGTGAAAGTAGGGTTTTGAAAGGGCACGGATTTAGCTGTGCCGTGAGCTGTTGAAGATGAACTTCGGGCTTTACTGGCTGCGGAAAAACTCTCGAGGGAAGGCTAGAAGCGTCAGGGCACGACTTTAGTCGTGCCGCAAGTAGCCTGGAATCAAGGATGGGCTTTAGCCCCTGCGGGGCATTGCATGCGGCAGTTGCCTTGCTTGTCGGTTTTTGGCGCACAGCGGTCTGCCGCACCGCAGGTGCTTTAGCTCCGAAGGATGTTTTAAGGTTGATTTGACATTCACCTTGGGCTCTTGGCCCATGGTGAATGCGGGTAGAGGAATGGTTGTCAAAGGGTGAAAAACGCAATGCGCAGTTGCGGTACTGGATCTCTGATGAGCTTGCTGCTGGCGTCCTGGCTGGCGGCTGGGTGCATGTCTGCCGCCGCGCAACTGCGCGTTGGCTCCGTCTATACCAGCTCCGATGTCGGCAGTGAAACCGAGTTTCCGCGCCTGCGCGTGGTACTTGCCCCGGCCGATCCCACTGTCCGGTTGCAGCCCTCTGACCTGATTCTGGTGGAGGATGGGCACGACCAGAACCACGCCGTGGATGTGCGCAGCTTTGAGAGCACCGGCTACCCGCTGGCGGCCGCCGTGGTGCTGGACGTGAGCGGTTCCATGGCCGGCAAGCCCTTGGAGATAGTGCGCCGCTCCCTGGTCAAGTTTGTGAACGACGCCCGGCCCAAGGACAGGATTGCGGTGATGACAATTGCCGACGATGCCCGCTGGGATGCGCCTTTCGGTGCCGATCACGATACTGTCCGCCAGCAGATTGCCGCGATCAAGCCCCGTGGCCACCTGACCCGCATCTATGACGGCTTGCTGCAGGCTATCGGCGACTTCTCGCCCGCGCTGCCGCAGCGCCGCGAGCTCAGCTTGATCTCCGACGGGCACGACGAGGGGTCGCGCGCTACGCTCGAACAAGTGGTGGAGCTGGCGCGCACGCGCGGCATCTCCATTGACGCCATCGGGGTCACCCGTTCCCACCGTGCGTATCTGCAGAACCTGGCCAAGATGGCCGAGCAGACCGGTGGCTCCTACCGCGAAGCCGAGAGCGACGCCGCTCTGGAGGCGCTGGTTGCCAATGGCATCAGCAATCTGAAGGCGACTCCGGTAGCTTCCTTCGATTGTGCCAAGATCAGCCCGGATGGCCAGCGCCATCAGCTGGCCGTGCGCTGGAACAAGTCCAGTGTGCTCAGCAATACGGCCAGCTTTACCGCGCCCACCCATGCCGCGCATCCCGCCCAATACTTTGTGCGCCATGTGCCGGTGCGGACCTGGGTTGCTGTTGGTGGCGCGGTAGTGCTGCTGCTGGTGGGCATCGTGCTGGCCGTGGTCCTGTTGAGCCGGAAGAAGAAGTCGCAGGGGTCGGCGTATACGCCTCCGCCCGTGTTCGGGGTTCCACCGCAGGCTGAGCAGGCTCCTCCGCCGGTCCATTCGCCTACCGTCGATCTGCCGTCGCCGCATCTTCCCACCCTTGGCATCGATCCCGCTCCGGTGGTGGCCCCGTTTGAGCCCCGCCCCGTCCCAGTGCAGGCAGTAGCTCCGCAGCCGGTTGCGCCCGCTGCGCCGATTGCGCCCATTGCGCCGGTTGGGCCGCGCAAGACCGTGTTGGGTGGCATCTTCCCGGCTCAAGCGGGCTCGCTCGGACGTTTGGAGGCCGAGGCTGGTCTGCTGGCGGGGCGTAGTTTTGAGATCGCACGCGAAGCCGTGCTGCAGGGCGGGTTCTGGATTGGAGCCACTCCTGGCTGCGCCGTGGAGATCGCGGACGACCCCACCGTCTCCGGTTATCATGCTTATCTGGTCTACGAGGAACCGATCCTCATCCTGGTGGATAACCAGTCCACCAACGGCACCCGCCTGAACGGAGAGCTTTTGCGCGGTCAGAGTCGCCCGCTCAAGCCCCAAGACCGTATTCAGATTGGGCGAACGCTTTTTCGCATTGTTACGTAACGTAATACAAAAGCATCCGCGCCATTGACCTGAGGCTCTGGCGTTGAAAGGCAAACAGTATGGCGAAGAAACAACCAGAGCTGGCACTCTCCGTTGGGGTTCGATCCGAGCGTGGCAGGCGCGACGATAACCAGGACAAGATGAGCGCGTTCTCCACTCCGCTTGGCATGGTTTACGTTGTCGCGGACGGCATGGGGGGCTATCGCGGCGGGGCTGAGGCCTCGCGCCGGGTGGTGGAGGGCTTCCAGCGCCACCTGAACGGCACCGGTTTTACCGAGAGCATCAACCTCAAGGAACAGTTCCAGCGCGCCGCCCAGCAGACCAATGCCGAGATTCTGGCCGAGAGCAGCTCCGGCGATCCCACCGTGGAGGGCATGGGCTCCACCGTGGTGCTGGCCCTGCTGCGCTCCACGCCCGGCGGCATGCAGATGCTCACCGCCCACATTGGCGACAGCCGCGGCTACCTGCTGCGCGAGGGCACCCTCTACCGCATCACCCGCGACCACTCCATGGTGCAGCGCATGGTGGATACCGGCCTGCTGACCTCGGAGCAGGCCCGCAATCATCCCGAGTCCAACGTGCTTTCCCGCGCCATCGGCAAGCAGCCCACCGTGGAGATTGAAATCGGCGATCTGTTCCAGATGAACCCCGGCGACGTGCTGCTGCTCTGCAGTGACGGCCTGTGGGGACCGCTCACCGAGCAGCAGATTGGCGAGCTGCTGGGTCGCCACGTGGGCACCCAGGAGATTGCCGATGCCCTGGTGAACCTGGCCCTGGAGTGTGGCAGCGACGACAACATCACCGTGCAGGTGGTGCGCTACGAGTTCCGTGGACTGGGAGCCCGCTCCGCCGCTCTGTTCAGCGCCGACAGCAAGAACGCTTCCTCTGCCTTGCCGCCTCCGGGCGTGGTGGCCAAGCACGATCTCGGCCCCAAACCCAAGCCCGGCAAAGGCGGCCGCAAGCTCTCCAAGGCCGACCTGTTCTTTGGTGCGCTGGGTGTCTTGGGGGTGGCGGCGCTGTTCGCCATTGGATATCACGAACTGATCCTGCATCGGCAGGTTACTCCCGTGGTGGATACGCACAGGTCGGCGGACAAGACGCCGGGGGACATTACGCCGCCCAAGCCAGACCCGGGACCTGGGGTGAAGCCTGGACCAAATGGGCTGGTCACCGGCAGACTGGACTGCAGAAAGAATCCTGGCGATCCCAGGTGCACGCCGCTGGCGCAATCCAACCACAGCGATCCCAACAAGCAGCATGACCAGCCCCAGACCCAGCAGCAGAAGACGCCGGGCCCCAACACCACCCCGGTGGAGCCGCCGAAGAAGCCAACCGACAAACCCGTGCCCACGCCAACTCCCGTGCCGCCGCCGGCTGGGGGCAAGGACCAGGGGAAACCTCCGGTTGTTGATCCCAACGCTCACGAGGCGAAGTAGCCCGGAGCTTCGGGCAAGAGTTATTGACGAGCGCGGAACAAGTTTGACGCCATCATCCATTCTCAGCGAGGACCGAATCAATGAACTGCCCCAAATGCTGGAACCCGAGCATTCCCGACAACGCCACATCGTGTCCGGTGTGTGGCGCCATTTTTGACCAGACCGCGCAGCAGTTTGGCCGACTCTGCCCCAGTGGCAAGCACACCATGGACCCCACCTGGACCAGTTGTGCCTTCTGCAAAGCGGAGTCGCCCGGCTCTAGCGCCGATCTTCATCGCCCCACGGTCTCTGAGGTCACTCGGGGCAATGCTCCCGGTTTTGGCGGCAGCGGTCCCGTGGGCGACCCGCTGCCGGCGCCAATGGGCGCATCGGCCGGTCCGCGCAAGACTATCTCCATGAGCGACTTGACCGATCTGCGCAAGCCGCAGCCGTCGGTCCCTCCTCCGATGGTCAACCAGGCCGCCAGGGGACGCGTCACCGTCCTCGGCGGGCTGGTTCCTATGCCTGAAATGCAGCCTCAGGTCGCAGCTCTGGCCCCGGTTGCTCCCGTGGCGGCAACCCAGTCGCGCATCGTCGCCGTGCTGGTTTGCTACTCCAGCCTGCTCAATCCGGCCGGCTCCGTCTATCCGGTGCGCGAAGGCCGCAACAAGATTGGCGCCAATCCCGAGAGCGAAATCGCGTTTCTGGTGGATCCCACCATGTCCGGGTGGCATGCCTCAGTGACCTTCCGCGACGGCAAGTACTACCTGAGCGCCAAGGACACCATGACCGGAACCTATCTGAACGGCACCGAGGTTCCGCCCGACAGCACGACGCTCTTGACCAACTACGCCACCATTCGAGCCGGTTCCACCGCCTTCCGCTTCATCATGGTGGACCCCCTCGAGGCTCCGGCAAGCTAGGGCATTTTCTTTTTTGCTCGAAACTTCCGTGTGTTCTAGACTTCCGCGCCCCATCCATTTCCGCAAAAAACGCGGAAATGGATGGGGCACGGAGGTCTGGAGCAAAAGGAAAAACGCTCTACCGGCTGGGCGTGGCCAGAATCGGAAAGGCATCGGCCAGATCGTCCATGGAGATGGTGAAGGTTCCGCCCGGGCTGGGGTTGTGGCCCCAGGGGTTGCGCATGGTGGCACGGTCGGTGGAGGCGTCGTAGCTGACCACGGTGTAGGCATGGTTGCCCACATACCAGTCCTGCTGGCCGTCCTTGGTATGCACGCGCGCCTTCACGGAGTCGCTGGCGCTGCCGGTGGCAATGGCCACCAGGGGGGTGCCGTTCCGCTCCGCCGCGCTCAGCACCGAGCGGGCCTGATTGCCGCCGCGCAGATTCACCGACTCCGCGGGGCCGTAGAAGGCCTCAATCACTGCCGTGGGCAATCCGCCCTGGCTCACGGAGCGATAGGCGCCAAACAACTCTCCCCGCTCCATCACTTTCTTGGAAAGGGTCTCAAAGAAGCCCGCTGCATCCAGCGCGCTCACTACCGGCTCGCTCAAAAAGCCGGGCACGCCCAGTTCGGAGATCTTCTGACGCAGCCGGGTGCGCAGGGTCTCGCGGTTCAGCGTGCCGTCCTGCTGAATGGTGGCGCGGATGGCGCGATCATAGGCCAGCAACAGCGCGTCGTTGCTCCCCAGCAGGGATTTGGCCATGCTTTTGGCCGGACCCGGCAGATCGGCCACGGCAAAACTGGCCTCCAGAGACTCCCGCACCGTACGCTGGCCCAACCCCCGCAGCAGCACCGCTACCCACAGGCCTTCCGAGCGGTCAAAACCGTTTTGCCGGGCATACACCACGTCTTCCACATGGATGGTTTCAGCCTGCGCGTTGCGGAAGCTGACTCGGTAAACGCCGTTGCCCTGCTCCTCAATGGCGTTGCGCAGCATGTCGCCATGGTGCACGGCGATGGCCGCCACGGTGGCGTGGAAGTAGCAACTGCCCAGCGTTCCCTGAATTACGGCGGCGGGAGCAACCCCGGCCGAGCCATAGAGCGCTGGCGTCAGTTGTGCCTGGGCCGCAGACGCTGCAACGGCGGTGGCCAACAGCAGCAACATTCCCCAAAAACGGTGAAGCAATCTGGAATCGTGCATTTCGACTTACGCCTCCCATTGGGTTACATCCGATTGTGCCGTGCAAATCCCGCAGCCGTCCTGCATTCCCTAGTTCGTCGGCTTCTGGTTGTTCCAGGGCAACTGATCCCAGTGAATCTGCGGAAGAGTGAACCCCGGACTCTGATTGTCTTCAGGTTTGTTCTTGCCCAGCTTTTTGGCGGATAGTTTGTTGGAACTTAGCTGTGCCAGCAGCGTGCAGCCCTGCTGGTCGCCGCCCTTGCAGCCCTTCATGTACAACGCGGCGGCCTTGGTGCGATTGGCCTCAACCCCCAGACCCTTCTGGTAAAGAGAACCGAGATCGGAGCAGCTCCAGGGGTGGTTCAGATCGCATCCACGCTGAAAAAACCGTACCGCCCAGAGGGCGTCGGTGTAACCGGCCAGTCCGTTGATTTTGATCAGCCCTGCCTCGGTGCAGGCCGCGCCAATCTGCCCTGCGCAGGCCTGGCTCCATAAATCCAGTGCGGCGGCCTGATTGCCGGCTTTGCGCTTCTCCATGCCGTCGAAATAAAGCTCGGCGGGCGTGCGCGGTTTGGCGCCCAGCCCATGCGTAACCGCCCAGACGCCTCCGCCCACTACGACAACCAGCAGCAGGGCAGCCACCATCCAGCCCTTGCCCCGCGGCTTGTTGGTGGTGGCGAGCAGAGCAGCAGGCACGGTGGGGGCAGGAATCTCTGGTGCTGTGGTGACCAGCTTTACCGGCTCTGGCTGCAGGATGGGCTGCGGGGCAAGTTGCACGGTCGGCGGCACCACCGCGCGGAGCTCGCGCTCGGTACGACGCGCCTCAGCGCAGGCTTCCAGCGCATCGGCCATCTCGCCTGCCGTCTGGAAGCGGCGGGTCAAGTCCTTTTCCAGCGCGCGCAAGAGCACGCCGTGCAGTGGGGCAGGAATGCCCGCCAGATTCACCGGCAGCTGCGGCGAGGGCCCGCGCACAATCTTTTCCTTGGTCTGGTATTCGCCGTCGGAATCGAAGGGGCAGATGCCGGAGAGGAACTCGTAGAGCACCACGGCGGCCGAAAAAATGTCGGAGCGCGCATCCACTGGCAGGCCCTGCACCTGCTCCGGCGACATATAGGCAAAGGTGCCCACCACGGTGCCTTGTACCGTGGGGCCATGCTCGCCCATCCTTTTGGCCACTCCAAAGTCGATGATCTTAGGCGCGCCGTTGCGCCGCTGGCGCAGGATGTTGGAGGGCTTGATGTCGCGGTGGACACGGCCGGAGCGGTGCGCCACATCCAACCCCCGGCAGACCCGGGCCAAGAATAAAATTTTTTCCTCGACAGGCAGGTTCCAGTGCTCCGCGATGATGGTTTCCAGCGAGTCGCCCTCCACCAGTTCCATCACCAGGCAAAGGTTGCCGCTGAGCCGCACCACCTCGTCCACGCGGATCAGGTATTCGTGATCCAGGCCGGTGCACTCGTTGCGGAAGCGGGCCTCCGCGCCGGGAATGGCGGCGTTGCGGGCGTCCATCACCTTGAGCGCCTTGATTTGCCCGGTGGCCAACTCGCGCACCCGATAGACCTCGCCCCCGCTGCCACCGCCCAGGCGGCTCAGTAGCTCAAATCGATCCTCCAGCCGTTCGTTCATCGGTGGGTCCTCTGCGAGAGTTGCAACCACTATAGCTGTGTTGGTTGGTCGCTGCCAGCTGGAAGGCAGGCCGAACAAGAAGAATCCTGGAAAGATCGCCCCCAATTTCAATAGCGGAGGAAGGGGGATAAAATGCGCAGGGCGTAATCATTTCCATTTGTTTGCCTCCCACCGTTGCCTGCGCTTCCACCCTGGGCCAAGTTGTTTTAGCGGACTCGGTATCCGTAGCAGCGCAACTGGAAGCTGGAGGCGGATCGCGTTGAACCCTTGGCTTCCGGTCACTCGACACCCCAGTGCGAAGGTACAAATCCATACTGTTAGAGACCTGTGTGGTGAATCAGAAGTTCACCGAAGAACAACCGCAGATCCTTCCACTCACCACCCCCAAACTGAAGGCATTGCATGCAGCAGACGTTTGGGGCCCCGTTCGCTCAAGGATGACAGCGTTCGTTGTCCATTCGATGACAGCATCGTGAGGGTGGGTTCGCCATTGGGACGCAGGCTGATCGCGTCTAGTTCCTAGCTCCTGACAAGAAACTATTTTCCGTGGGCGCTGCAAGTTGTTGATTTTGCTAAAGGAAAATCTCCAGGCATCTTTCGTCCGTCCCTCCGGGACGGGTTGCTTTTGTGCAACGCTAACCCAGGGTTCACCCTTTGACTTTGCTCAGGGTTCACCCTGGGCTATCTTCGCAGCGCCCTGCTGGGGCGCTCTACCGTGGCTGCAGCATCCAACGTTTCATTCCTCGCGGGTCGGCAACGCTGGTGGGAGACTAATCCCACATCCCCGCCGCCAGATCCGCCTCCGCCTGGTGTACGCTTTCCAGCTTGCCCAGGTCGCGCCAGTAGGCGCTGGTCTGGTAGGCGGCAATGCGCTCACCCGCCGCGGCCAGGCGCAGATACACCGGCACAATCGAGAAGATACCGGTCTCTTCCATCAGTGCAAAGATGCGCGGCGAGATCACATGAATGCCGCAGAAGGCGAGCGGGGTTGGATCGATCATTTCGCGCGCCCACTCGGTTGTAACAGGTGTCTGGCGGCCCACCAGATCGCCTTCCGCATCGAAGAGCAACTGGCGTGAGGAGCTGCGCGGCTTGACGGCCAGTGTGGCCAGCGCGCCCGAGGCTTTGTGCTCTGCCACCATCTCCGCAAGATCGATGGCGCTGGCTACGTCCACATTGTGCAGGATGAAGGGCGCGTCAGAACCCGAGCGCAGAAAGAACTCCGCCGCCTGCTTCAATCCTCCGCCGGTATCCAGCAAAATCTCTTCGCGCGACACTTCAATCTGCATGCCAAAGTTTTTTTGATCGTTCAGGTAGTTGATCAGCAGGTCGGCATGATGGTGCGCATTGACGACAACCTCTTCCACACCAAAGGAGCGCAAGCGCAGCAGGGTACGTTCCAGCATGGTTTTGCCGGCCACCTCAACCAGAGCCTTGGGGCGGGTGTCGGTGAGCGGACGGAGGCGCGTGCCCAGGCCCGCGGCCAACACCATGGCGCGCGTGGGGGCCTTCATCGGCCCTGCTTCTCCATTTCAATATGCTGCACCTTGACCTCAACGCCTTGGGAGCGCAGATGCTTGGCGGTCTGCTCGGCAAGATACACGCTGCGATGCTGGCCGCCGGTGCAGCCAAAGCCGATCATCAGGTTCTGGAAGCCGCGCTCGCGATAGTTGGCCACGGCCATGTCCACCATGGAGCGCGCGTTGGCAAAATACTGATGCACGCTGGGCTGGCGCTCCAGATACTCAATCACTGGCGCATCCTTGCCGGTGAGCTGTTTGTACTGCTCTTCGCGTCCGGGGTTGGGCAGGCAGCGGGCGTCAAACAGGAAGCCGCCTCCATTGCCAGAGTTGTCTTGAGGCAGTTCTTTTTTGTAGGAGAAGCTGGAAACTCGCACCACCAGCGGCGACGTGGTGGAGGCCAAACTCATCAGTTTTTCTGAGGTGGAGATTCTGCTGAGCGCATCCATCAACGCGGGCAGAGCCACGGGCAGCTTCACGTTCTCCTCCAGCCAGCGCAGGTTCTTGAGCGCAAACGGAACGCTCTGCAGGAAGTGCGTCTTGCGCTCGTAAAATCCGCGGAAGCCGTACGCGCCCATGGCCTGCATCAGGCGCACATACACGTAGGCGTAGTAGGAGTCGAGGAAGCTTGTACGGTCGACATCAATGTACTGCTTCAGACTTTCAAGATAATGCTCCAGTAGCTCCGTGCGCACCGCGGGCGGCAGATCGGCCTTGCCATCAAAGAGCAGGGAAGCGACGTCGTACTGCAGCGCGCCCTTGCGCCCGCCTTGATAGTCAAGAAACCACGGCTTGCCGTCCATCAACATGACATTCCGTGATTGAAAATCCCGATAGAGAAAGAAATCGTGGGGCGCGGCAAGGAGAAGCTGGGTCAGGCGGTCGAAGTCGTCTTCCAGCAGTTGCTCGTTGAAGGGGATTCCGGCCAGACGCAGAAAGTAGTACTTGAAGTAGTTCAGGTCCCAGTTGATGGACTGGCGGTCGAAGCTCTCGCGCGGGTAGCAGACCTTGTAGTCAAGGTCGCGACCGGCCGTGACCTGAAAGCGAGGCAGCTCCGCCACCACCTTGCGATAGGCATCAATGGCCGCGGGGGCAATGGTTTCGCCCTGGCGGTTCAGGTTCAGGAAGCCAAACAGCGTGGTATCGCCCAGGTCCTGCTCCAGGTAGACGTCGTTGTCCAGATCCTCGGCGTAGATCTCTGGCACCGCCAGCCCGTGGCCGCGGAAGTGGCGGCTGAACTCCAGGAAGGCATTGTTCTCCTCGCGCACGCTGTTGCCAATGCCGATGGCAGTGTGGCCGCCGCCGGTGAGGCGGACAATGGTGCGTCCGGAGCCGCCCAGTTCGCCCTGGACGGGGTCCAGACGCTCGAACTGCGTGTTGAAATGCTGCTCAAAGAGCCGCTTGAGTGCGTCCATGGTGAGGATTCCCTGGGGCAAAGTCTGCATGTTCAAGATAATCTATCGGAGGCCTCTATGTGGGCGAAATGGAAGCCGGTGAACCCGGTTCCCAACTCACCACCGGGTGGCGAAAAGAGGGTGACGGCCATCGCAACCGCTTTGCGCCGTTCCGTGTCTACACTGTTTCTTGAGCGGAAGATGCCGGGTCGGGGAGTGTTGTCAAGAAAAAGACCGGCTGCCGCTTCTACGGTTTGGCCTGAGGGCCAGCCCGAAAGGATTTGGGAAAATGTTCCATCGTAAACTGATTTTTTCTTTGGCCACTGCTGCAATGCTCGTGGTTGCAGCCTCTTTGTTGCCTGCCCAGCAGGATGTCTTTTCGAAATGGCCCGCTGGCCGTTCGCCCGAGGAAGTGGGCAAACGCCTGGCCGAGCACTTTGTCACCAGCCCGCACCAGTACAGCAAGACGATTCACTACGCCGAGGTCTGCACCTGGTATGGCGCGCTGACCTATGCCCAGCTCACCAAGAACACCGAGCTGCGCGATGCTCTGATCAAGAAGTACGAGCCGCTGCTGCCGGGTGGAGCTGAGGCCAGCCGCATTCCGCAGCGCCATCACGTGGACGACTCCATCTTCGGCGTGATTTCGCTCGAGATTGCCATTCAGACCGGCGACAAGCAACAGCTGGCCGTGGGCAAGGCCTGGGCCGACCGGCAGTGGGAAAACCCGAACCCAGACGGCACTTCCGCCGAGACCCGCTACTGGGTGGACGACATGTACATGCTGACCATGCTGCAGCTGGAGGCCTATCGCGCCACCGGCGACCGCAAGTATCTGGATCGCGACGCGGATGAGATGGTCAAGTATCTGGACAAGTTGCAGGAGCCCAACGGCCTCTTCCATCACGCCGCAGACGTGCCCTTCTTCTGGGGCCGTGGCGATGGCTGGTTTGCCGCCGGCATGGCGGAGATGCTGCGCTCACTGCCCGCCGATCATCCGGCTCGCCCGCGGATCATGAAGGGCTACAAGCTGATGATGGCCTCGTTGCTCAAGTATCAGGACAAGGGCGGCATGTGGCATCAGCTCATTGACCATGACGATGCCTGGCCGGAGTCGAGCGCCACGGCCATGTTCAGCTTTGCCATGATCACCGGCGTCAAGAACGGTTGGCTGGACGCGGCCACCTATGGTCCAGCGGCCCGCAAGGCGTGGATCGGAGCTTCGGGCTACATCGACCAGAACGGCGATGTGACCCAGGTGTGCGAAGGCACCAGCAAGCTGAACAGCGAGGAGTACTACTACATGCGCGGCCGCCGTACCGGCGACTTCCACGGCCAGGCTCCCATGCTGTGGGTGGTTTCGGCCCTGCTGCGCGAACCCGGCAAGTAAGCCATTTGATCCTCAGCAAGCAAAGGGCGCGGCCATTGGCAGCGCCCTTTGTGCTTGATCCCGTCTTGGCTTCAGGCTTGAAAAGCAGAGGTGCGCGTGGGCAAGCCGCGGAAGGAGCAGGGACCTTCAGGTCCCTGGAAGGATGCCGCATTTCCGAAGCTAGGGCCTTTAGGCCTGGAAGATTGCGATTCTGGACCTGAAGGCTGCCGCTCCCGGTTGCTTGTACAGGCTGGGTTGCACGGTCCACAGGACGCCGTACCCCCGGTTTCGCTATAGCATGAAGCTATGCGTTCCTCGATGCGATTCTTCGCCTCTCTTTTCCTGCTGGCGGCAGCAGCGGCTGCAGCTGGTGGGCAAAATGCCTCTTCTGACCGGATCGATCAGGTGATCTCCAGTCTTCGCCATGGGTACCATCTGGGCCAGGTGGCAATCTCACCCAACGGCAAGCAGCTGGCGTGGATTCAGGGAGGCCGCAGTGGCGGCATTCTCCACGTGGCGCAGATGGCGCAAATTGAGAAGAGCGGGCAAGCCGCTTTGGCCGGGGCGGGGACCATGTGCGACGCCAACTTCCCCCTCTGGACGCCGGACTCCTCCAGGCTCGTCTTCCTGTCCCGCTGCAACGTTTCCAGCGGGCAGATGGACTTTTATGTGATGGACGAGTCTGGCCGCGCTCCCCGCCGCATCTCCTCGCTGGAGGGTGAGGTGGACCAGCCCATGATCTCGCCCGATGGGCGCTTTGTGGCCTTCCTCTACGTGCCGGGCGCCACGCGGCCTGCTGGAGCGCTGGCGGCCATGAAGGCGCCCTCTGGCGTGATGGGCGAGGAGGACGTTGAGGTGCAACGGCTGGCGGTGTTGCCTTTGCAGCCGCTGAGTGCCGAGCCAACCTTCGTCAGCCCCCGGAATCTACATGTGTATGACTTCGACTGGTCGCCTGATGCACAGTCCGTGGCCTATACCGCAGCCGAGCCTCCGGGCGAGAACAACTGGTGGGTGGCCAAGCTTTACACCCAGCCGCTGCAGGGCGAGCCCAAGGCGATTCTGGACCCGGTCACGGTTCCCGGCGCGCTGCATGGATTGCAGATGGCAGTGCCGCGCTGGTCGCCAGACGGCGCGCATATCGCCTTCATCGGCGGATTGATGAGCGACCAGGGCGTGACCGGCGGGGATCTGTGGGTTGTGCCCGCGGCCGGTGGCAAGCCCGTCAACCTCACCCCCAGCCGTCCGTCCACCGTGGAATGGTTCACCTGGGACGATAGCCATTCGCTCTACCTGAACGAGCTGGCGGGGGGCGAGATTCGCCTGGTGCGCCTCATGATCCGGCAGTTTGAGGCGGTTCCGCCCGACGCGCCGTTGGCCCCGCTCTGGGACGCGCCCGTCTTCCGTCTCCCGGTTACGGCCGAGGCCAACGGTCTGGAGATGGGCCTGTCGGCCACGGCGGACCGCTCCCTGTTCGTCTTCGGAGCCAGCTCCTTCACCACCCCGCCGGAGATCTTCACCGCCCGGGCCAAGATGCCAGAAAGCGTCCACTCCGCCAACGTGGCCCGGATTGCACAACTTACGGAGTTCAACAAAGGACTCCAGCCAGCCTGGGGCCGGAGCGAGTCGGTGGAGTGGACCAGCGACGGCTTCAAGGTGCAGGGATGGTTGATCCAGCCCAAGGACTACGATCCGAAAAAGAAATATCCCATGATCGTCGAGGTCCATGGCGGTCCCTCGGCGGCCGACACCGCGCGCTGGGGCGGCAGCTTTGCCCTCAGCCCGGCCGCATTTTCCGCCGTAGGCTATTTTGTGCTGCTGCCCAATCCGCGCGGCTCCTTTGGCCAGGGCGAGGCCTTTACCCAGGCCAACCGCAAGGATTTTGGCTACGGCGACCTGCGCGACATCCTGGCCGGCGTGGACGCGGTGCTCGCCAAGTATCCTGTAGACCCGGCCCGCGTGGGCGTAACCGGCTGGAGCTACGGCGGCTTCATGACCATGTTCTCCGTCACCCAGACGCACCGCTTCCGGGCGGCGGTGGCGGGCGCGGGCATCTCCGACTGGCTCAGCTATTACGGTGAGAACTCGATTGACCAGTGGATGATTCCGTTCTTCGGCGCCACCGTGTACGACGACCCTGCGGTCTACGCCAAGAGTTCTGCAATCAACTACATCAAGCAGGTGCAAACGCCCACGCTGGTGGTCGTGGGCGACCGCGATGGCGAGTGCCCGGCGCCCCAGTCCTTTGAGTTCTGGCATGGCCTGCGCGACCACCACGTACCCACCGAGCTGGTGGTGTATCCCAATGAGGGGCATGGGTTTTCCAATCCCGAGCACACCCGCGACGTGCTGGAGCGGGCGATCGGGTGGTTTGACAGGTACATGCCCGAAGGGAACTGGGAAACAGGGAATAGGGAGTAGGGATTAGGGGATGGGGTTCGGGGACTACTCCCTGTTCCCTATTCCCTACTCCCTGTCTTTCTGCTCGCCTCCTCCGCCCGGGACCGTCTATCAAGCAGGGAAGGTCAACCGGCCGGGGGCGTTACTGTCACATGCCGGTCCGTCCTGTTACACTTTTTCCTTGGAGTCTCTTGGAGGTGGTCTGTGCCTTCGGAGCCAGCAGGCGACTTTGTTGCGAGCCCTCCAATTGTGTATTTCTCCCGCCCCGCGCATCGGGCCGGGCCGGATTAACCCTATCTTTCCGACGGTTGCTTAGACCGTTCCGCGGCTCGAACGAGCGGGGCGGGGAGGATTCATGCGGCGGTTTTTGACGCTTGTTAGCTTGTTGTTTCTGGCTGTTCCTGCCGGCATCTCTGTGACGGGTTGCTATCGCAACCCTGGCGTTAACTATTGCAACGGTCTCGGCTACGGCCTGAAGATCGGCGATGTCGCCTCCATCACCCTGCAGCCGCAGACCACCGGCATCAGCCTGGCCTTTGGCCAGACCCAGCAGATTGCCACGCCGACCGCCTATGACTGCAAAGGCTCGGGCGCCAGCGTCGGCAGCTGGTCCTACGGCACAACCAACAACCAGTTGGTGGATCTTTCGCCCTCGGGCATGATCTGCGCCGGCACCTGGAACCGGAATTCAGGCGGCGGCATTGCCGACTATACGACCTGTAATAAACCGAACCCCCTGCCGACCACCGGCGGGTTGCCCTATTTGGTTGCCTACATTACGGCGTCGGGCAACTCGGTGACTTCCAATCCGGTGAAGGTCTACGTGCATACTCAGGTCACGTCGATCGCCTTGGCTGGCGTTAGTCAGCAATGCTATTCGCAGACCACCGTGGCGTCACTGGATGCGCAGGCCTGCTATTCCGACGGCAGCGGCAATCAGTATCAGTTCTGCGCTCCGAGCACCTACCAGCCGCAAGGCACAGCCGGTATCTCGCCCAAGTATGCCTGCCCGCTCGCCCCTGGCCTCATCACCGCAGGCATTATGTCGGTGCCAGTTTGCTCCTCCTCGTTGGGTACGCTCACCTACGCGGTGGGTAACTCCTCGGTGGGCACCATCGACTCCGACACCAACGTGATCACCGCCGTGCAGCCGGGCACCACCAACATCACGGCCACCATCGCGGGTTCAGCCTCTTCGGCCGGCTACTTCTCCGTTTGCCCGCCGCAGACGGTGACGTTGAAGACCTCTGCCGGAACCACTTCGGCCACCGTGACGCAGGGCGTTTCGCAAACCCTGGTCTCCTCGGTGGAGGATACCGCGGGCCACGCCATCAACGGCCTGAGCCTGGCCTATCAGTCGACCAATCCGATCGATATCAGCGTCAATGGCGGCACCATCAACGCCGTGCATCCGGGCGTTGCCACCATCTACGCATCCTGCCAGTCGCCCGCCTGCAATCCTTCCCCGATCAACGAACTCGGCCTCTACGGCACCGGATTGTCGACCGTGTCGAATGGGGTGACCATCACCACGCAGGGCGTTACCAGTGACTTTGTCTGGTTTGGCGCGCCCAACCAGAGCCAGTATTTTGTGTCCATCGACCTGCTCACGGGCACCTCGGGTTCCACCGTCAAGCTGCCCTATGTGCCCAATTCCATGATCATGGACAAGACGGGCAACAACCTGTACTTTGGCTCCTCGCATGGGCTGATGGTTTACTCCACCAGCAACAACGCGTTGACCAGTCAGAACAACAACGTTCCCGGACTGCTGCTGGGCGTTTCGCCTAACAACAGCTATGCGTTGATCAACGACCAGACGCGCGGCCTCCTGTACCTGTACAACATCAGCTCGTCCACCAGCCAGACCTTCAGCGGCATGGTTGCCGCGGTGGCCTGGACGGCGGATTCGCAGACCATGTACGCCGTGGACAGCGCCAGCCTGGGCGCAGGACACAGCGACACGCTTTACGTCTACAGCCAGAACACCGGCTGGAGCACCGACGTGCTTCCCTGCTCGGTCTACAACGCGGTCAGCTGCCCCAACCCGGTTGTGGGCCCGCAGAATTTGACCGCCACCATCCCCGGCATGGGAGCGTACCTGAGCGGCAATCCCACCACGGCTCGCGCCTGGTGCCCGGCTGGCGCTGTGGGTTCCGCTGCCAACATGGTCCTTTATCCTCTGGCGGATACTCAGCCTGTGCAGACCGACGTTTTGGCTGCCACCACCGACGGCAACCACATCCTGGGCGCTGCGCAGGTCTCGAGCAGCAACGTGATCACGCTGACGGATCTGGGCCTGACCATCCCGACCACCACGGTGGGTTCGGTGGCGGTGCCTGTCTCCTGCGTTCCGGGTGCAAGCGCCACTGCTCCCGCAGCCGGCGGCGTACTGAGCGCTCTCAGCTTCACCAGCACCAAGATTCAGACGGCGCTTAATCCGCTGGGTTCCACGGCGATCAACCAGGTGGTGACGTCTCCGGTCTCGAACCTGACCTTCATTACCTACTCGGCTGCCAACACCAACACTGGTGCCAAGCTGCCGTTCTACCTGCCCGCAACCAAGAGCGCGCCGGGCACGCCGGGTTCGCTGGGCGCGGTGGGTTATGTGACGCTGAGCGGTTCGTCGGCCGTCACGGCTCCGCTGGCTGGCGCCTTCACGCCGGACAACTCTATGTTCTTTGTCTCCACCCAGGGCGACAACCTGATCCACTTCCTCACCATTCCGACGGGGGTTTCCATCGCCAATCCTCCTGTCGACACCAAAACGCTGGCCCCGGCTCTGCCTGCCTGCAGCGCCACCACCGACAGCGGTTGCACCCAACCCGGCACCGGTATTGTTCCGGCTACCGTGATCACCGTCATCCCCCGCGCCACCACGTAGGGTGCGGTTCATTTCAAAACGAAGGCCGGCCAACTTGGTCGGCCTTCTTCTTTTGATCCCCGACCAGCTGGGGAACAAGAGAACTGGGGAACAAGGGACTAGGGACTCGGGACTGAGCGACCCCACTCTGCTCACTGACCACTGTTCACTGACCACTGTTCACTGGTCTTCGATTCCCCACCTCAGCACGATAGAATCAAAGATATGATCAAGGGTATTTCCTTCCTCCGTCCCGCCGGCAGCGCCGAGGCCTATGAGCGCCTCGCGAGCTTCTGTTCTGCGCTCGGTTTTGCCCCCGGCAAGGGATGGCACGAAGAGTCGAGCCGCGGCGCGTCGTTTCTTGCGCCCCTCGGCAATCTGGAATTTGTCGATGGCCAGTTCCCCAACACCGCGGACATTCTTGTTGAAGTGACCTCCATCAATAGCGTGCATCAGGCCGCGGCTGCATGGCTGGCGGCTGAGGGCGCTGCTGCTGACAGGCTTTCAGCTATTGAACCCACCCACTGGAAGAGCGAGATCTTCACGGTGGAGCCTGAGCCGGGTTTCAAATTCAGCTTCTGGGCCTGGGTTGATCCCGTCAAGGGCAAGCCAGTTGCGGTTGAAGGCGACGTCTCGGCCGAGGGCATGAAGTTCGCCATCGTCGTGGCCCGCTGGAATGCGGTTATCACCGATCGCCTGCTGGATGCGGCTCTGGATTGCCTGCTCCGTTCCGGCGCTCGTCGCGAAGAGATTCAGGTGGTTCGCGTGCCCGGCGCATGGGAGATTCCCTCCGCCGCGCGCACCATCGCCAACCTGGGCCAGGTGGACGCCATCATTACGCTCGGCTGTTTGCTCCGTGGCGAAACCGCGCACTACGAGGCCATCTACAACGAGGTCTCGCGTGGCATCGGCCAATCGCAGCAGGAGACCGGCATTCCCCATGCCTTTGGCGTGCTCACCTGCGAGACCCTGGAGCAGGCGCTGAATCGCGCCGGCATCAAGGCTGGCAACAAGGGATTTGAGGCCGCGGCCGCCGCCATTGAGATGGTTTCGCTCACCCGCAAGCTGAAGGGAGCCAACGCTTGAGCAACGGTCCCCGCCGTAAATCCCGCGAGCTGGCCATGCAGATGCTCTTCCAGGCCGACCTGGGCAAGCAGAGTCCCGACCAGGTCCGCGCCACCTTCTGGAAGGCCGCCGACGAGGTGGAACCCGACGTCCGCGGCTTTGCCGAGGATCTCTTCCGCGCCTCCATTGCCAACCAGGAACAGATTGACGAGCTGATCGCCGCCAACTCTCGCCACTGGAAGCTGGAGCGCATGCCGGCCGTTGACCGCAACCTGCTGCGCATGGCCATTGGCGAGATGATCGCCTACCGCGGCACGCCCTTCCCCATCGTGATCAACGAAGCGCTGGAGATCGCCCGCCGCTTCTCCGCGCCCGAGTCCATCAACTTCCTCAACGGCATGCTGGATTCCATTGCCCGCTCGCTGATCGAGAAGCTGTAACGCCTCCTATTGATCCGGCCCTCCAACAGAAGCACAGGGTCGAAGCACCGTGTCCCATCTAAAAGCACCGTGCCCCATCCATTTCGCAGGTTTTATCGCGAAATGGGTGGGATACCTGAACAGTATGGGCCGGATCTATAGAGCCTCATGCAGCACCCGCCGCGTCTGGAGTCTCCGGGCGCGGCCGTTTTTTTTGCTGTTCGCAGCGCGAAGAGCGTGGCCTGAAGGCCGCGGTTCAAGCGACCCCTACAGGGCCGCTTCGCGTGGGCTGGCAGGCTTTCCCCGGGTTGCGCCTTCGGCTCCACCCGGGTCTAGACTCTTACCGCCCTTGCAGGGCGGGAGGCCATCAAAGAATCGAAGGGTCGGATCTATGGGGGTGATCATACCTCAGCCTTTCCGCGCGGAAATTCTCAGATGCTCGGGTGCTCCACCCTCGCCGCGTTCTTAATTTTGCGGAGAAGGAAGCTGGCCAGCCGACTTCGCGCACGGCGCGGGCTGCTGCACCGCAGGTGCCCGCCGTGTGCAATGTCTGCACCACAGCCGCATGCAGACCAAGCGCCTCGGAAGGGCGCTACGAGAATAGCCCCGGGTGGACCGGCATCGGAGCGAATGCGAAGAGGCCGGGGAACCCGGGGAAAGATGCCCTTACGATTTGTCGAGCCCCGTAAGGGCGGTACGAAACCGGAGCAGGCGAATTACCCTACCGATCGCCACAAACACCAACGCACCCAGCTAGCTCATCCCATTCCCGCCCAATTTGCGTTTGACTCGCCCAGCCGGGCCAACTAGCTTGGAGGTGAGCGGTGGTGAAGGCTTTGCCGCGGCTCTGTGATTCGGAGGTAGCATGGCAGGCAGGCATTTGGCCCGGTTGCGGGTAGGTTGGATCGCTCTGGTGTTCTCTTTGATTGTTGCGCCGGCGTTGACCGTTGCGCACGGCCAGGATCTGAAGAGTTTTGAGCAGCGCATTTCTACAAAAATTCTGCCCAACGGGCTGACGCTGATTGTTTGTGAGCGCCCCGAGGCGCCCGTCTTCAGCTATTCCACGTTTATTGACGCGGGCGACGTGAACGACCCCTCTGGCCAGAGCGGCCTGGCGCACATGTTCGAGCATCTGGCCTTCAAGGGCACCAGCCAGATTGGCACCAAGGATTATGAGGCGGAAAAGGTGGCTCTGGCCAAGGTGGAAGCGGCCAACAACGCCCTGCAGGCGGAGCGGTTGAAGGCTGTGGGCCGCGATCCCGAAAAGATCAAGGCGCTAGCCGCCGCCTTCAAGCAGGCGCAGGTTGAGGCTTATGCCTTTGTCATCCCCAATCAGTTCACCGATGTGGCGGAACGCAACGGCGCTACCGGGTTGAACGCGCAAACTGGGCTGGACGAGACCCAGTATTTCTGGTCGATGCCGGAGAACCGTCTGGAGCTATGGGCGTGGCTGGAAAGTTCCAGGCTTGCCGATACGGTTCCGCGCGAGTTCTACAAGGAGCGCGACGTGGTGGTGGAGGAGCGGCGCATGCGCACCGACTCGAATCCCATCGGGCGTCTGGTGGAGCAGTTTCTGGCTACGGCCTACGTAGCGCACAACTATGGCCGCAGCAGCATCGGTTGGCCGAGCGAGGTTCAGCAGATCTCCGCTACCGATGCCATGGAGTTCCACAAGAAATATTATGTGGGCGCCAACGTGGTGGTGTCGGTTGTAGGCGACGTCAAGGCCGCGGAGGCCATGCCGCTCTTGGAAAAATATTTTTCCAGGATTCCCGCAGGAGCGAAGGCGCTGGAGATGACCACGGTTGAGCCCAAGCAGTTTGCCGAGAAGACGGTGGTGATCCGCGAGCAGACCCAGCCCTTCTACCTGGAGGGTTATCACCGTCCGGACTATCGCGATGCGGATGATGCGGTGTACGACGCCATCAGCGACATCATGTCGAATGGGCGCGTCTCCCGGCTCTATCGCTCGCTGGTGCGCGACCAGCAGATTGCCGCCGCGGCCGAGGGCTTCAGCCCCTTTCCGGGCCAAAAGTATCCGGGCCTGTTTGCCTTTTACGCGGTGCCCCTGCCCGGCCACACTCCGGCAGAGATCCGTACCGCCATCCACAAGGAGATTGACAAGCTGAAGGCCGCCGACGTGAGCGACGCTGAGCTGGAGATGTACAAGACCCGCACCCGCGCCGATCTTCTGCGTGGCCTGGCCAACAATCAGGGCCTGGCCAATGTGCTGGCCGAGTACCAGACCCGCTACGGCGACTGGCGCGAACTCTTCCGCCAGCTGGAGCGCGTGGACAAGGTGAGCAAGGCCGACATTCGCCGCGTGGCCAACCAGGTGTTTGTGGACTCCAACCGCACCAGCGCCGAGATTGACACGGAACAGAAGCAATCCGCAGCTCCGGCTGCCCAGGGAGGTGCGCGATGAAGAGGAACAGGGAGCAGGGAATAGGGAATAGGGAACAGAGGTGCTTGCGCACCGCGGGCCTGTTGTTGCTGTCCGCGCTTGCAATGATTGCCGGGGCAAACGCGCAGCAGGCCAAGCCGTGGGAGCAGATTCCCACGCCCACGCTGCACGACTTCAAACCGCATCAGCCCACCCGCATCGAGCTCAAAAACGGCATTGTCCTCTTTCTGCAGGAAGACCATGAGCTGCCGTTTGTCTCCGGATCGGTGATCCTTCCCGGCGGCTCGCGCGATGAGGATGCGGCCAAGACCGGTCTGGTGGACCTCTACGGTGACGCGTGGCGCACCAGCGGCACGGCCAAGCTGAACGGCGACAATCTGGACGATCTGTTGGAAGCCAAGGCGGCGCACATTGAAACCAGTGGCGAGCTGGATGCAACCTCCATCTCCTGGAACTCGCTCAAGGCGGACTCCGACCAGGTCTTCAAGCTGGCCATGGATCTGCTCTTCCATCCCAAATTTGACGCCGCCAAGCTGGCGCTGGCCCAGCAGCAGATGGCCGCTGGCATTGTGCGGCGCAATGATGATGAGGGCGAGATCGCGGAGCGCGAATCCGCCAAGCTGGCCTACGGCGCTGCCAGTCCGTACGCGCGCCAGGCTGAGCTGGCCACCATTGGCAAGGTGACGGTGGCTGATCTGGCTGCCTGGCACGAGCGCAGCATCAAGGGCAAGCTCATCATCGGCATCTCCGGCGACTTTGATCCCAAGGTCATGGAAGCCACTCTGCGCGCGGTCTTCGATCCGCTGCCCAAGGTGACGCCCACTGCTCCCCGGCACGACACCTTCGCCGGCCCCAAGCCCGGCGTCTACTTCATCAACAAGGACGACGTGAACCAGTCGCACGTGGAGATTGTGGGTCTGGGCACGGATCGCCACAATCCCGACTTTCCGGCGCTGGCCATGATGAACGAGATCCTGGGCGGCGGCTTTGCCAGCCGTTTGTTCCAGAAGGTGCGCACGGAGATGGGCCTTGCTTATCACGTGGGCGGGTCGTACGGCGCAGCCTACGATCATGTGGGTGTGTTCAGCGCAACCGTGCTCACCAAGAGCGCCTCCACCGTGGATGCTACCCGCGCCACGTTGGGCGAGCTGGAAGGGCTCAATACCAAACCCTTCACGGAAGAGGAACTGAAGCGCGCCAAGGACAACATCCTCAACTCCTTCCTGTTCCGCTACGACACCCGCGACAAGGTGCTGGCTGCCAGCGAGCGGCTGGAGTTCTACGGCTATCCGCCCAACTATCTTGAAACCTACAAGGCAGGCCTTGAAAAGGTGACGGTGGCGGATCTGGCGATGGTGGCCAAGAAGTACATTCATCCCGAAAAACTGGCGGTTCTGGTGGTGGGCAACGGAGCAGAGATCAAGCCCGGGCTTGAGGAGCTGAAGCTCGGCCCGGTGCAGACCCTCGACATCACAATCCCCATGCCCAAGGGTGCAGCCGGCCCGGAAGGCCCCGGGTTCTAACTCCAAAAAACAAAGAAAAAACCGGATCAGGAGAATAGCAAGTGGAAGCCAGAACGATTGCGGAGATGGTGGCAGAGGATGCACGGGCGCGAGCCGAAAAGGCGGCGCAACTGATGGCGGCAGGGGTCGTGGTCTACCGGCCCGAGACCTGCGTCATCGATCCTGAGGTGGAAGTGGCGACGGGCACGGTGATTGAGCCCTTTGTCCAGCTTCTGGGGGTCACGCGGATTGGCGCCAACTGCCGCATCCGTTCCTTCACTGTGATTGAATCCTGCTCCCTGGAGGACGACGTACTGATCCGGCAAAGTTGTGTGCTGGAGGAGAGCTCGATTGCTTCCGGCGCCAGGATCGGTCCCTTTGCGCACCTGCGCCCCAACTGCGAGATCGGCGCGGAGGTCCACATTGGCAACTTTGTGGAGGTGAAGAAGTCCAGGCTGCATAAGGGCGTGAAGGCCGGCCACCTAGCCTACCTGGGCGACGCCGAAATAGGCGCGGGCACCAACATTGGCGCGGGCGTCATCACCTGCAACTACGACGGCGTGAACAAGAGCCGCACCGCGATCGGCGAGAACGCCTTCATCGGCTCTGACTCCACGCTGGTGGCCCCGGTGAACGTGGGCGCTGGCGCGTATGTGGGCGCTGGCTCCTGCATCACCAAGACGGTTCCTGCTAATGCTTTGGCCGTGGGCCGTGCCCGCCAGATTGTGAAGGAAGGCTGGGCAACCGCGCGCCGCGCCGCCCAGGCTCAAGCGAGAAAAAAGTAGAAGGCCGTTGAAAGAGTCAGGCCATCGACTCCGCCGCCTGCGGTGGTGCCGCTGGCCTGGTTGCAACAGCTGCGCTCACGTTTGGGCGAGTTCTAGAGCGAAACCAGAGTCGGTGTGTCCTGGCAGTTTTCTACAAGGTCGCTGCTCCCTGATGGTCGCGTCGACTTGAATGCATTGGCTTCGGGATACAGCAACTCTGGTTTCGCTGTAGCTGTGTTCCACTCCACAGTGGAGGACAGGGCCAGAATGGTAATCTCACCGCGTCAACTCTCCATGGAGGATTGCGCGCATGGTCGTTTCGTCATGTGGGAAAACAGGTAACTCGCGTATGGGTAGGGTGTCCTGCTACTTTTTCGCCATTTCTGAAGTGAGAGAAATCAAATAAAAGAAGAGAGACAGTTGCACGCCCTGGGATGTGTGTCCAGGGGGTATTGAGAACCAAGATTTGGATAGAGGTACATCCCCCTGTACCTGTCCACCTCTTGCACTGGTACGCGTTAAAGCACCCCTTCGCCTGCGCGGGCTGCGCCGTCGAGGGAACCAAAAATTACCATCTACATCCGGCGCGGTGGCTGCAAAGCACAGCTGTGGTCGTATGGGGGAGAACGGCTTGTCGCAAACCCTTGCAGAACGTGGAATTAGAGCCGCAATCCGAGCCATGGGCAGCGCCCAGTCCGAGCGCCAACCCATGAAGCCCCGGCCTGGCGCCCGGATTCTGGTGGTCGACAATGAGACCCAGATTCGTGCCCTGCTGCGCAGTACCCTGGAGCTGGAAGGCTACAAGGTACACGCCACCTCCAATCGCGCGGAGGCTTTGGCGGCTCTGAACCTGAACAATTTTGAACTGGTCCTCACGGACATCGTCATGCCGGATTCCGATGGCATCGAACTGCTGGAAACCATCCATCACCAGAGTCCCAATCTGCCTGTGGTCATGGTCACCGCCGTCCACGACATCTCCGTGGCCATTGACGCCATGCGTCGTGGCGCCTACGACTACCTGCTCAAGCCCTTTGAGCGCGGCCTGCTGCTGCAGTCCGTGCAAAAGGCGTTGGAGCATCGCGCGGCCGTGGAGCAGACGCAGAACTATCGCCAGAGCCTGGAACAAATGGTCCACGCCCGGACAGAGATGCTGCGCCACGCCATGGAAGACCTGGAGCGCAGCTACGACATCACCCTGGAAGCTCTCGGCGATGCGCTCGACCTGAAGGACTCTGAAACCGAAGGCCACTCCAAGCGCGTGACCGCCTACACCATCGCCCTGGCGCGGGCCATGGGCGTTCCCCCGGCTGAGATCAAGGTGATTGCGCGCGGAGCCTTCCTGCACGACATCGGCAAGATGGCCATTCCCGACGAGATTCTCCGCAAACCTGGCAAGCTTACCCTGGACGAGCAGCAGATCATGCGCGAGCACTGCCAGCGCGGCTACAACATGCTGCGCAAGATTCCCTTCCTGGCTAGAGCCGCAGAGATCGTCTTCTGCCATCAGGAACACTATGACGGCCGGGGCTACCCCAGCGCCCTGCGCAGCAACGAGATTCCGCTCGGAGCGCGCATCTTTGGCGTGGCCGACGCGCTGGATGCCATCACTAGCGACCGCCCCTACCGAAAAGCCAGCAGCTTCAACCATGCCCGCAGTGAGATCCTGCGCTGCTCCGGAACTCAGTTTGATCCGGCCGTGGTGGAGGTCTTCCTCAAGATTCCCAACGAGCTGTGGCAGGAACTGCGTGCGGAGGTGAGCGGCCAAAGCCGCCGCTTCTCAACCTTCGACATGACCGGCTCCGCAAGCCTTGCCAACTAGGGCCGCGGCCGCGGCAGTTCAGAGATAGAGCATTCTTTCCTTTGTTAGGGACTCCCGTGCCCCATCCTTTCCGCGTTCTTCCCCGGAAAGGGTGGGATAACGACAAACTCCCGGTCTACACCCTTCCAGAAAGTGCTCTTGAAGACGCATCCGAAGAACTTCGGGAGGCGTTTTCGTATTGGCTTGCCATATAGTGGTACAAATCTCTGTTCTTCCATATTGTGTATCCGTATTTCGGGCACTTTCTAACTCTCAAAAGTACTGCAATATGGTATTTATAGGTGTGCAGGCCTCAGACAGACTGCACTAATTGTGGTGCAATCTTGCTAATAATGGTCAAACCTGCCCAGTTTTCTGCTGGTTTCTTCCCTGTAGTCTATTGAAAATGATGGGCTTGGTGTGGTTTGCGCCGACCCGGCACAAGGGAGCCCTCTCCGCAGCGGGAAGGTCTGGAAGACAGGGCAAAAGATGCAATGGGGAAACTATTGTCCTTTGGAAAACAAAAATTTCGATTTTTGTATTTGCATTCTTTCAAACCTATGCTATCTTATATTTATTCCACCAGTGAGCACGGTCGGTGCCGTGATCACCTCAGTGGAAGCAGTTTGCGTCACTGGCCTCCCGGCACGAACAGCTAGACCGTTCGTGCCGTCTTTTTTTGCTAGCCGCAACCCCTGTCCCACCCCCGCGAACAGATCAAGCCAGCATATACAATTGCCTCATGGAGGTTAGAGGATGAATCTTCCCAAAAGCCGTTGGATGTGGGGTCTTGCCGTCTTTCTGCTGACGGCGGCCAGTTTTGCGCAGTGGTCCAACCCCGCCGACGACGTTCCTGCCTACCATGCCTCGGCGCCGCTCAAGGTTTCGGCTCTGGCGCCCATCTGGTCGGGCACGCAACTCAAGGGGCAAGCCTTTCGATATCCATGGCAAGTCCATGTTTACCAGCAGGTTGCCAAGGTGTCCAGCGTGGTCTACCAGTTGCCGTGCTACTGCCGCTGCGATCGCGCCCTCGGCCACACCAGCCTGCGCAGTTGCTTTGAGACCGATCACGGGACCGAGTGCTCCACCTGCGCCAAGGAAGGCTTCTTTGCCTACCAGCAGACCCGGCTGGGCAAGTCTCCGGCGCAGATCCGCGCCGCCATTGCCCGTCGTGAGTACGAAAAAATCGATCTGGACCAGCAGTAAGCCAACGGTGGAGTTTTACGAACCCCGGCTAGGATGCCTGTGCCGGGGTTTGCTGCGTTCAGAGCGTGAACCTCCATGAAACCGGGTGCTCCCTCCTTATATAATTCTCCGAATCCACTTTTGAACAGTGAATGAGTTGCTTATCGAACTTGATAAGTGAACGGAGACGGGCCATGACAACTCAAACAGGAATGGCGCGCGGCATGACTGCCGTGCTGAGCACGCTTGTGCTCTGGTGCGTTACCGCATGCAGCGGTGGCAGTTCAAATACGGTTACAATTACGCCCACGCCCATACCGCAAACCACGAAATACGTGGCTATTTTCGATGTGAATTGCCGGGTGTTGATCTTCGATACGCCGATAACCACTGACATGAATGCAAGCGCGGTATTGGGGCAGAGCAGTTATACAGGTTCGTGCGGCCCTGTTGCGACGGGACAAAATACTCTGGGTGGAACATCTTTTGGAGGAAGCGCAGTTTTCGATGCGTCCGGTAATCTATTCGTTACCGATACTGCGAATAACCGCATCTTGCAATTTGCCACACCATTTAGCAATGGCATGAATGCTGCGGTAGTGATCGGGCAAAGCAACTTCACATCTTCCGGATATTCCAGTGCGGCCAACGGGCTGATCTTTCCGACCGGGCTTGCCATCGACGCCAGCGGAAATCTTTGGGTGGTCGACCAAGGCAATGATCGTGTGCTCGAATTTAAACAGCCCTTTTCAACCGGGATGGCAGCTTCGGTCGCCATTGGGGCCAACAGCACCGGTCAGGCAGGAGTTGCTTGCAATATCATTCTCAGCGGGAACGGTGCTACGAACAACACAATCTGCTCTGCGACGGCTCTGGCTTTTGACGCCAGTGGCAATCTCTGGGTGATGGATCGCGGCTACAACCGCGTCCTCGAATTCGCTGCGCCTCTCACAACAGGCATGGCGGCTACGCTCGAACTCGGCCACGCCAGCGGCTCGGCGGCCTTCACGGCCACCCAGGCGAACGACGGTGGCTTATATTCGGCCAGCGCGCTGAGTTTTCCTACGGGACTTCAATTCGATGCACACGGCAACCTTTGGGTGGCCGATACGGACAATGGTCGCCTGTTGGAATTTTCCGCCCCGTTTACCAATGGCATGGCGGCAACAACCGTGCTGGGGCAACCTGATTTTACAGATGTATATCTTAGGACTTCGCAAAACGGAATGTCGTCCCCTACCGACATAGCCTTCGACGCGAGTGGCAACCTGATGGTTTCCGACGCGAACTTAAATCGTGTGCTGCTCTTTGAGCCCCCCTTCAGCAACGGAATGAACGCCACCACGGTGCTCGGCAGTGCGAACTTCACCACGGCTGGCAGCGGCGCAGCCACCCAGAGCACCTTCAGGCCGTATGGGATCGCAATGTTCTAAATCCTTCAGCAGAGATGAGTTATAGACGCCCTTTGGAAACCGGGGGCGTCTTCTTTTGAGTATCGCGCTTCACATGCCGGTTTTGAAGCCGAATCCGGGGTAGAATAGGACAGCAGCACGAGCCAGTTGAACGGGCTCGCGCCCGCAAGTCGGCCTCCAGTTTCCATTGGGAGCGTCGCACGAGTGGGGGCGTCACGGTTTCGACGGGATTGATTGCGGCACTAGGGTCATGTCGGGGTGCGGGCACCCGTAATCGCTTGCAAAAACAAAGTTGCCGACTACAGTCTGCCACTTGCAGCTTAATTAAATAAGCTGCCGTCTTCCACGGTCTCGCCTATGGGCTGTGAGCGGACGTCATTCAGTAGGCTGGCAAAAGCGGCTCGGTCCGGGCGGCAGATGCGAGATCAATCGGACTAGTCGACGGCGCATCTTGTCCGCTCTGAGCGTCGGCGATGAAACCAAAAGGAATCGGACAAAGCATGAACACCCCAGGCTGACAGCAATTTCGGACGCGGGTTCGACTCCCGCCGCCTCCACCATAAGCAAGTCGTTTACCATGAATGGCTTATCAGATCCGGCCAAATTTTTCGGGCAAAACTGTACAGTCACTGTACAGTCGCCTCCGAAATTTTGCTCGACTTCAGCAAATAGAGCACAATCTCGCTGAAGTCGGGAGAGCCGATGCTGACCGTCTATACCCGCCACCATCCCGAATG
>Ga0181520_10002122_pt1 | contig 37926 bp, 26 predicted proteins | sample PEATcosm2014_Bin_29_FD_132451 | JGI IMG/M metagenome (GOLD analysis project Ga0181520, IMG submission 132451) | Peatland microbial communities from MTU Mesocosm Facility, Houghton, MI, USA - PEATcosm2014_Bin02_30_metaG | ecosystem: Environmental > Terrestrial > Soil > Wetlands > Peat | place... | reverse complement strand
GCGTGCCGCCGCCCTGAACATGATTCTCGAAGTACCAGTCACCCGCGGTGTTGTCCACATCGGCCTTGTAGTTGTAGCGCGTGCCCCCATCGCCGCCCCAACGGTCCACCGGCAGATTGATCGTCTCCTCCACCGTCTCGTTGTAGGCAAACGCGTTCATCCCGTAAATGTCCGGGCTGATGGCATGCGTTTGATCGGCTGCATCCACCGTCAGGGCCGGTCCCGCGGCCGTGGCCGGCGGGTTCAACGCGACGGTTACGCTACCGCTGATGGAATTATTGTCCTGGCTGGTTGCCGTCACGGTCACCGTGGCCGGGGCAGGGAAGGGCGTGTCATACAAGCCCTTCTGGCTGATTACTCCTGCGCTCAGGCCTGCACACGAGCTGCAGGTCACGCTCCACGTCACATTCTGGCTGAACGTGCCCGTCCCCTTCACGGTCGCGGTGAATTGTTGCTGGGTGCCGATGACCGCCGCATTCGGCGTCACCGTGATCGAGGTAACTCCCGAGACCGCCGTCACGCTCAGCGAGACCGTGGCGGTGACGGAATTGAAGTCGGAAGAATCGGTGGGCGTAAATGTAACCGAGAGCGTCTGCAATCCGGCCGTGTTCATCACCGTGCCGGAAGCAGGCGTGTAGACGAAAGCGCCCGGCAGGCTCGTGCCGCCAAAGCTGGCTGTCGCGTCCAATTGCGTAGCGCTCAGCGCTGTGCCCACACTCACGGCTGCCGGAGTATTCCAGGTGATTGCGGGTGTAGCTTGATTGACCGTGATCGTGTTCGTCGCCGTTCCTGATTGAACCTTGCTGGAATCGCTAGGAGTAAACTTCACGGAAAGCGAATGCGAGCCCGCGCCAAGCACTGTTCCGGCAACTGGCGAATATGCAAACGTGCCGGGATAGTTGGCGGTTGCATTCAACTGAGTGGCGCTCAATGCCGTCCCATAGGTAATAGCTGCCGGAGCGGGCCAGGTAATCGTCGGCGTAGCAGAAGAAGAGGATGAGCCGGCGCCTCCACCGCTGCAACCAACAAGAAAGGCAGAGAGAGTGAAGGCAGAGAGCAGGTGCAGCCGAGTGAACATGGTTGCCGATTCCTTTCGGATACGAGTGATTTGGAAGACAGTCAAATCGGCGGGTTGCCATACACACTTGTTGCCTATCCGCGAGTGTCTATCTTCGGGTCTTCACAGATTCTATTCAGGTGAAAGGAGCGTTTTGAGGTTAAATTTGTACAATATTGTTCCTTGATTGGTTAGGGTTGTAATTCTCGTATAATCAGTACGTTATAGGCCTTGTTACATGGTTTGAGATGAGGCACTCGCAGGGTTCGGATACCCACAATGGTTGGCGTTTCAGCTCGTGGGCGATTATTCGCGAGCGCTGTTGAAAGGATGCACAAAAAGATAATCTGAGGGATTTTGGCTAAGTATTTGATTTAATTGGCGTCCCCGACGGGATTTGAACCCGTGTTATCGCCGTGAAAGGGCGGTGTCCTAGGCCGGGCTAGACGACGGGGACGCTGAAGAGGCATCAAACCGCCATTGATTGGCTTGCCACCCCTTATGAATCCTAACAACTCGGCAGGGTCATGTCAAAGTGGGCGGCTATACCCTCCATGATGTACTATCGGAAGTTAGATTCCTGAAGCCGCCATGAACGACGCTGCCAGCATACGATTTCACCGCTACCGCACCGCACCCAACCTGCTGACGTTGCTACGCATCTGCCTAGCGCCTTTTTTGGTAACGGCCATCCTGGAGGGTCGCTATGAGCTGAGCTTTGGGCTCTTTGTGGCCGCGGGACTCACCGACGCGCTGGACGGCCTGCTGGCGCGACTACTGCAGCAGCGCAGCCTGTTGGGCGAGTACCTGGACCCGGTAGCTGACAAATTGCTCCTCAGCACGCTCTTTCTGGTGCTGATGCATATCGGCCTGATCCCGCTTCGGGTGACGGTGCTGGTCTTCAGCCGGGATGTTGGAATTCTAGTGGTGGCCGCAATTTTGTATGCGGCCACGGGGCGGCGGGAATTTGTTCCCAGTCTGCTGGGCAAGGCCAACACGCTGGCGCAGGTAGCGGCAGTGGCTGCCGTGCTGCTGCAGGCCATGCTGCGGCAACGCATGGTCTCGCTCGATTGGGTGGCCATTCTGAAGGCTTGGGCATTGTATGCCACGATGACGTTGACGGTTGCCTCGGGCCTGCACTATTCCTGGGTTGCGGCGCGCCGCGTCGGCGCTCAGACCGTGAACGGGAAAGCCACCAAATAAAACGGGTTGGCCGCGTTTCAGGCGTCTTCAAGGTTGGGTTCTGTTTCGGCGGTTTCTTCAATCTCCATGTCGCGGAACTCGTCGGAGTCAAAGACATCGCCACAATCCAGGCACTCGACAAACTCGCTGTCTTCATGCCGAGAAACGATGCGGACTTTAGGATGCTTGCAGATGGTTGCCATCGGTCGCTGGTTCGGTGGTGTAAATTCCCTATGCGCAAATTGTATCGGCAATTCCATTTTTTTCCCATAGAAATTTATTGAATATTTTGATTCGCCTACCAAGAATTTCCATTCAGAAAACTCGGTATTAGGAGATGTCTCGATAGGGCAAGGCTTCAACTGTGCCGCAAATGGCTCAAACTAAATGCCGGGCTTTCGCCTCTGCGTGGGTGTTTGTCCGTGGTTGTGACTGGTTCAGAGATCCCCGGATTGCAAGCATCATACGCAGCAGATGGCCATGACGGAGATCGATCCTGAAGTTGTCCTTTGAGCCGCCTCACGGTTGAATATCCTCTACTGCTGCTCACTACGCGCCTCGGCTTTTTCGGTGAGCACTTTGTGGGCATTGTCTTCCAGGGCCTGGGCTTCGGGCAGGAAGTTAAGCGCCTTTTGAATCTCCGGATCCCATTCGACCCGCGCGCGCGATCCCCTTAACTGGCCAAACTGGATGGTGAAAATCTTTTCCTTGATGCCGATCTTGACCCAGTCCAGCACGCCATTCAAATCGGCCTCGGTCCAGGGAATGTTCTGACTGGTGAGGTATTTTTTGAACTCGGCAAGCACGGTTGCATCCACCTGAAAGTTCTCGTCCACCGTGCGGTGCGCCAGATAAACGGGCGCAAAGTGGAAGAAAACATCCTTGTAGAGCAGTTCATCCTGGAAGTGGTTGTTTTTCGGGGATTCCACCTTTTCATCCGGCGTGATGCCTCCGCCGCCGTAGACGGTGCGTCCGGCGTCGGTCAGCTTGACCTCGCGGTTGGCGGTATCGCTGGGCGCTGTGCCGCCGTGGCTGTAGTAATCGTAGAGCGAGACGCCGGTATAGTTGCGCTGAATGAGTCGCCCGGAGGGGGTGTAGTAGTGATAGGTGGTAAGCGCCAAGCCGGTGTTTTCACTCAGGTTATAGACGGTCTGCACCAGGCCCTTGCCGAAGGTTGTCTCGCCGACAATGAGGGCGCGGTCGTGATCCTGCAAGGCGCCGGAGACGATTTCTGCGGCTGAGGCCGTTCCTCTGTTCACAACCACTACGATGGGGAAACTTCTGCCTGCGTTCCCGTGTGTAGCCACATAATACTTGTCGGTGTTCTCGGAGTTGGGCCGCCCGCGCTGACTTACGATGGTCTGGCCCTTGCTGAGCAGATGGTCGCAGACCCCGACCGCCTGGTCAAGCAGCCCGCCGGGATTGTTGCGCAGGTCAAAGATCAGGCCTTTCAGGTTGCCGAAACTGTCAATCGATCGGGCCACGTCTTCAGCGGTGTCCTCCTGGAACTGCGTAAGGTGAATGTAACCGATACCGGGACGAATCTCGAAGGCCTGGTCAACCGATGGATGCGGAATGGAATCGCGCACCAGATTGAAGACCAGTGGATTGGGCTGCCCTTCACGCAGCATCGTCGCCTGCACGCTGGTTCCCCTGGGCCCCTTGAGCGCCTTGGCCACCAGATCGGAAGAGGTCAACTGGTTAGGATCCTTGCTTTCCACGTTGACGATCTTGCCGTCGACCGCGTAGATGATGTCACCGGGGTGGATGCCGGCGCGATAAGATGGTGTGCCCTCGTACGGTGTAACGACGTAGACTTTGCCATTCTGCTGCTGGATGAGCATACCGACGCCGTAATAACGGCCATGCTGCTCCTCGCGCATCTTGGCGTAGGCCTTGGGGTCATAGAAGTTGGAGTGCGGGTCCAGCACGCGCAACATTCCTGGAATGGCACCGTCGTAGATGGCTGTGTCGGCCTTGTCGCCGTCAATCGGCTCGGCGTAGTTCTGCTCGACCAGCGCATAGACATCCAAAAAGTCCTTGAGATTGTCGCGCACCTGGCCTTCGTCGGCCAAAGATTGCGCGCCGACCCCGCGCTGCAAAACGCTGCCCGCGACGGCGCAAACGGCAAAGAAGAGAACCACGGCGAAGAGGGCGCGGCGTGCGCGAGGAGTCATAAGCGGGAAAAACCTCCGGGCTGCTAAGCGGTTCCGACTTGTAACAGGCCGGGAACAGCAGTCTTAGGGCTAAAGTATAGCACTTATGCATTGGACGCTGAGCGCAACGCTTCTGGTAGCGCATAAGCGAAGTGTGGCAGCCAGTTGATTCAATGGAAACACAGGTAACCAAAGGCGGGCGATCGGTTCGCGGACTCAGGAAACTACGCCGCAGTCGCATTCGACAATCAAAAGCGCCGCCCAGCGGACGGCGCTTTTCAGAGGCAGCTCCAAGAGAACAGCGTGTCTATAACGCAGACTCAATCTCAAAGCCCCAGGCTTCCAGAAGAGCCTCAGGGATGTACTTGGAGTTTTTATTGCGGCGAGCCCACTCCCGCAGACGGGTGGACCGGATGTACTGATCCGGGTTGAGCTTGAACTCCTTGACGATCTGTTCAAAGGAGGTCACAGTGGGCACAACCGGGCCAATCGGCTCCGGTTTGCCCCAATTCGGATTTCCACGACGTTTTGCCATCGATTTGTTGTCCTTATGTGGAGAGGTTACGCGTGCACCTTGGACTGCTGCCGGGGTTTGGTGGCTGGTCCAGACATAAAACCACTCTCTTATTTTACATAGATTTTATTCAAAAATCAAGATCAAAATCGAACAAAATAAAGAACAATCGCATCCAAGAAGGTAGGAGAGCGCCGGCGCCGCACAATGAAATTGCGGTTGAGCGGTTGGCATTCCAGGGTTGCAGAGATAAGTTGAGTGTGGGCCTCTGCATCCTCCTCCACCCTTTATTTCAAAACTCCGTACCTCAAGTTGAAGCACATCCTACCGATATAGGGAGATGAGTACTCGCTGTGCCGGGGAATGTCATCCTGGCCGGTGGATGAGTGAATGCGATGGATGAGCTAACGAGGGAGTTCCTGATCGAGAGCCAAGAGGGGTTGGACCGCATGGAGCGCTGTCTGACTGACTTGGAGGAGCGGCCGCAGGATGCTGGATTGATTGGAGATATCTTTCGGTCTGTGCACACGATCAAAGGGACCACTGGTTTTTTGGGCTTCAAACGGTTAGAGAAGCTGGCCCATGCCGGCGAGAATCTGTTGGGATTGGTGCGCGAAGGCAAGCTGATTGCCAACCGTGAGGTCATCACCGGTCTGCTGCAACTGCTGGATGGGCTGCGCTCGATTCTCAAAACCATTGAAGCGGAAGACGCCGAGGGCGAAGGTGAGGATGTGGTGTTGATCGGCCGTCTGGAGGAGTTGCAACTTCCCGCGCAGGCCGAGGTCAAGCAACTGGCCCATGCCAAGGCCAGCGCCCATGGTTCATCGGCCGCCCCTCCCGCTATCAATCCGGCGGAGATCAAGCCCAAGCAACCCTCGGCCGCGGCACCCGCTCCGGAACCGGCCGAGGACACCCAGAAAACAACCGCCTCCCCGTCGGCGTCTACTGAGCCGGCCAGTGGTGCAGCGCCCTCCACGTCTTCCGAAGCAGAGAACGATCCGGCGCGTCAACGGACTCCCATTGCCGGCACGGCGGCTGAGAGCACGCTGCGCGTCGATGTCACGCTACTGAACCGGATGATGAACCTGGTAGGCGAGCTGGTACTCACCCGCAATCAGGTTTTGCAGGCCACCTCGGCCGATCCCAATATGACCCTGCTCAGCCGCCGCCTGGATATGGTGACGGCCGATTTGCGCGAGTCGGTGATGAAGGCTCGCATGCAGCCGGTTTCAAATATCTTTTCGAAGATGCCGCGCATTGTCCGTGATCTCTCGCAATCGCTGGGCCGGCGTGTGCGATTGCAAGTCGAGGGCCAGGATACGGAGCTGGACAAGAGCCTTCTGGAGGCGATTAAAGATCCGCTCACTCATGCGGTACGGAATTCACTGGACCACGGCATTGAATTGCCGGATGCGCGCCTGGCCGCCGGCAAGAACCCTGAGGGAATCCTCAAGTTGCGGGCTGCTCAGGAGGGCAGCCACGTCATCATCGAAGTTTCGGACGACGGGGCCGGCATCAATGTGGATCGTGTACGCCAGAAGGCCATTGAACGCGGCCTGATTACCGCGGATCGCGCCTCCCATCTGGCGGAGCGCGAACTGCTGCAATTGATCTTCCTTCCCGGCTTTTCAACCGCCGCCGCAGTCACCAATGTCAGCGGACGCGGTGTGGGGATGGATGTCGTTCGCACCAATGTGGAGAAGATCGGCGGCAAGGTCGAGATTGACTCGCGTACCGGCAAGGGCACAACCCTGCGGATGCGCATTCCTCTCACGCTGGCCATTATTCCCGCCTTGATCGTCCGCAGCGTCAATCAGAGCTTTGCGCTGCCCCAGGGCGCGCTCTCCGAGCTGGTGCACATTCCTCCGGAACAAGCGGCTTCGGCGATCGAATGGATTGAAAACGCGCCGTTGTACCGGCTGCGCGGCAAGCTTTTACCGCTGGTCTTTCTGGACCGGCTTTTGATGCCGGGCGTTGAGCATAAAGTTGCCACTGAGCGCGACAATTTCATAGCCGTTCTGGACCCCGACGGCCGCCGTTTTGGCTTGGTTGTGGACGGACTGGCAGATCCAGAGGAGATCGTCGTCAAGCCACTCTCCGCGGTTCTCAAAGGCATTGGTCTCTTCTCCGGCGCCACGGTGCTGGGCAACGCCGATTTGGCACTGATTCTTGATCCCGGTTCAATCGCCATGAAAGCTGGAATCGCGATGCGTGAGGAAGGGCTGGTGCAGGCGGTTGAAAGCGAAGTCGAGGCGGATTCAGCAAAGGGCCTTGAGTACCTGCTGGTGGAAGCGGCTGGCCGACAGGCGGCCGTGCCGTTGACCGAGGTATTACGCATCGAGCAACTTCCGGTCTCGCGCATCGAGTACATCGGCTATCGGCCGGTGCTGAACTTCGAAGGGCAGTTGCTGCCGGTCGAGGATTCAGGAGGCGTTCTGGCTGCTGTGCAGGACAATCCCAAGGCACAGATTATTGTGGTGGTCTGCCGCGAAGGCAATCGTCACGTGGGCATTGCCGTTTCGCATGTGCTGGACGTGGCTGCCGGCGGCGACCTCTTCGAGGCCGGCACGGCGCAGCGCACCAGCGGAGTTACGCTGCTCAAGAATCGTGTGACCGGGGTGGTAGATCTGGGCGGTGTGGCTCCGCTGCCTGCCGGAGAACAGGCCTCCGCTGAATGGAGCCAGAGTGTGGAGGCAATGGCATGAGTACAGTTGCAGCAGCGCTTGCACCAACAGCTTCGATCAATCGCAAGGAGAAGGCCGTGGCGGCTTCTTTGGTGGAGATGTGCACGGTGCGGTTGGGAAGCACACTCTTCGGAGTACCCATTACCCATATTCTGGAGATTGTCGGCGCGGCGCGTCCGCAGCCGGTTCCTTTGGCGCCGGTTTTTGTCGGCGGATTGGTGCACTATCGCGGCGATGTCCTGACCACCGTGAGTCTGCGCCAGTTGTTGAATATGCCGCCCAAAGAGGGACGGCAAGACCTTCTGGTTCTAGAGAGCGCAGGCGGAATCTTTGGATTGCTGGTGGACTCGGTCGGCGAGGTGCTCACCGTCTCCTCCTCCGACCATGAACCTAACCCTTCGATTCTGGATGAGCGCCGGAGAGTTCTCTTTGCCGGCGCCTACAAACTCAAGGACACTCTGCTGGTGATGCTAGATCCAGAGCAACTGGAGCCGATGCGATTAAGCGCGGCTCGGGCAGCTTAGGGCAATTGGTCGCAAGTCCGTAACTGAATGGAGGTAGCCATGCGAGCTTTGATTGTCGATGATTCCCGATTCGTGAGGGGGTATCTGCGCGGCCTGCTTGAGGAAAAGGGAATTGAGTGCGCGGAGGCGGGTGACGGCCAGGCCGGCATGGATCAACTCAAGTCAGGCGTGACCTTTGACCTTGCGCTGATCGACTGGAATATGCCTGTTATGAATGGTCTGGAGATGCTCAAGCAGATGCGCGCCGAGGGATTCAGTGAAGTAAAAGCGATGATGGTGACCACCGAAGCGGAAAACGACTTCATCCTCCGCGCCCTGGATGCCGGCGCCGACGAATATTTGATGAAACCTTTCGACGATGAAGCACTGACGGAAAAGCTTGCCATGCTTGGTCTGGTGGAGGCCTGAACGATGGCTTCCGGACAGCGAACCCGGATTTTAATTGTGGATGACTCGGCGGTAATGCGGAGCCTTCTACGCTCGGTGGTCTGCGCCGATCCCAGCCTGGAAGTGGCAGGCACGGCGGGAGATGGTGAAAGCGCGTTGAGCGCCATCCAAAGCGTGCGCCCGGACCTGGTGCTGCTGGATGTGGAGATGCCGGTGATGGATGGCTTGGTGACACTCCGAAAGTTGCGCGCCAAGGGGCACAAGATGCCGGTCATCATGTGCAGTTCGCTCACCCAGCGTGGCGCCAAAGTGACCATCGAAGCTTTGGCCTGCGGCGCCTCCGATTATGTGGGCAAACCGACCGGACAAGTCGACCGCCAAGCCGCGACCAAAGCACTCTCGCTGGAGCTTATTCCCAAGATTCAGGCGCTTACCTCCCAGCAACAGCCAGTTCAGGCCGCCACTCCTCGTTTGCCGCTCTTTGCCTCACTGACTCCGCCTCCCAAAGCTCAACCGATTTCTTCAATCCCGGTGGCTCTAGCCATCGGCGTCTCTACTGGAGGACCGGCGGCGTTGGACATTTTGCTTCCAGCCCTGCCCGGCAACTTTCCGCTGCCCGTGCTGATTGTGCAACACATGCCTGAGCTGTTCACCAAGCTTTTTGCCGAGCGCCTGAACAGCCGCTGTCCACTGCAGGTGCAGGAAGCTGCCGAAGGAATGCCTGTCTGCGCCGGCACGGTGTATATCGCCAAGGGAAACTGGCATATGGAAGTGCTGGCCTCCGCGCGGATCGGATTACCTAACACGTTGCACCTGACCCAGGGAGCACCGGAGAACCACTGCCGGCCTGCCGTCGATGTGCTCTTCCGCTCAGTGGCCGCCGTCTATGGCGCAGGCGCTTTGGCAGTGGTACTGACCGGGATGGGCTCGGACGGAATGCTCGGCTGCCGCGTCATCCGCGACCGCGGTGGAAGCATCATGGCCCAGGATCAGGCCTCCAGCACGGTTTGGGGAATGCCCGGCGCCGTAACCAATGCGGGATTGGCGCAGAAGGTTCTACCCCTCACCGCGATTGCCCCTGAAATCCTTCGGCTTGCCAGCCGGACGCACTTGGAAGCCCGCGAGCTTCGGGAAATGGTGGTCTAGTCATGCAAACTGCATCCGGCGTTGACTACGGCTATCTTCGGCAGCTCGTCTTCGGGCTCTCGCAAAACGTGCTTGATCCCTCGCGCGATTATCTCTTCGACACCCGGCTCACAAAGGTTCTGCGCAGTCAGGGCATGACCCAATTGGAAGAACTGGTCCACCATCTCAAAGGCAAAAAAAATCCTACTCTCGAACGTTCCATTGCCGAAGCTATGACCATCAACGAAACCAGCTTCTTTCGCGATGGCCGGCCCTTTGAACTGCTGCGCACGGAATTATTGCCCAAGCTGATCGAATCCCGCCGCTACCTGCGCACCCTGCGCATTTGGAGCGCCGCCTGCTCCACAGGCCAGGAAGCCTACAGCATGGCCATGCTCCTGACGGAACACTTTCCCATGCTTGCTGGGTGGAATATACGCATCGAAGGCACAGATATCTGCAGCGAGGTTGTCGAGAAGGCTCATTCCGGCTGCTACCACCGCATTGAGATCAACCGCGGATTGCCCGCTCGCTTTGTGGTGCGCTACTTTGACCACGCCGGTGAAGATTGGACGGTCAAGCCCGATATACGCAAGATGTGCAACTTCCGCACGGCCAACCTTTGCGCAACGCCCCTGCCCTTCAATCGCAGCGATGACCGCTTCGATATCATCTTTTTGCGCAACGTGATGCTTTACTTCAGCCAGGAGAACCGCAAGATTCTGCTGGCCGGCATTCACAAGGTGCTCGCCCCTGATGGCATTCTCTTCCTCGGTTCCAGCGAGCAGCCCGCCGATCCGTCAATCTGGACTCCAGTACTGGCTGGCGGCACCTGCCACTTCCGCCCGCGCCAGCCGAGTTAGGAAGCACTCATCGACGTTACCCAACCTTTGCCGCTGGTTCGCTCATGCGTCCAAGGTTGGGGATCAAACCGTCACTTCCCTGCCCCCTCGGGCCACGGATCCTTAAGCAGTGAACAAAGCCCTAGATCATTCTCGTAACGCTCTACTTCAACCTCTGCCATGCGAATAGCGCTGGCCATTCCTTTGAAGGCCGGAACCGCGTCCGAACCCATGATCTGCGGCGAGACAAAGAGATGCACGCGGTCCACCAACCCCTCGGCAAGCAGAGCCGTGTTCAGCCGCGTGCCGGTTTCGGTAAGCAGAGTCAGGATTCCCTCCGCTCCCAACTTCTCCAGTACTTTATCCAGCGGAACGCGGCCTGCCACATCTTTCAGCACTTCAACACGGACACCCCGCTCACGCAATGCAGTGGCGAGCGTCTGGTTAGTTGAAACCGTAAAAACTACCACATCTTCCTTTGCCGAAGCCACCAATTTTGCATCCAGCGGCATGCGCAGCGCGGAGTCTAACACCACGCGCAGCAGGGGCCTGCGGCGGCGCAACCCGCTGCGGTCGGTCAGCAGCGGGTCGTCGGCCAGCACAGTGTCCACGCCAGTCAGCGCAGCGTCGGCCTGGTGGCGCAACGGCTGCACGGCGGCTCGGGCGGCATCACTCGTAATCCAATAGGGCGCATGCAGCGTGTGCGCTCCCGGCGGCGGAGCGATGCGCCCATCCAGCGTCATGGCCACCTTCATCAGCACCAATGGGCGCTGATGCTGAATCCAGCGTGCAAAGCCCTCATTCAGGCGCCGCGCCTCCGTCTCGCACGCACCCACGGCAACTTCCAGACCCGCCGCGCGCAGTGCCTCCATTCCTTGCCCTGCAACAGCAGGATTCGGATCAATCGTTGCCGCAACCACGCGCTTGAGCCCGGCAGCGATGAGCGCCTGCGTGCAGGGCCCGGTGCGCCCGGTATGGTTGCAGGGCTCCAGCGACACATACGCCGTGCCGCCGCGCAGCCGCTCTCCGGTGTGCTGCTCAGCAACCTTCAAAGCAACGACCTCGGCGTGGTCCAGCAGACCGTACTCATGCCAGCCCTCGCCCGCTACCTGCCCTGCGCAATCCAGAATCACGCAGCCCACGGCGGGGTTGGGAGAAGTAACGCCGATTCCGCGCCGCGCCAGTTCCAGCGCCCGTTGCATCCAATACCGGTCTTGATCGATTTGATTCATATCTTGAACAATTGGGAACTCTTCAGTCTACAGGAAACGCACGATACATCCGCGCACTAATCATCCGGCACTGAAAGGATTACAACCAAAAACTTGGTCATCCAGAGCAAAGCGCAGCAGAGTCGAGGAAAGTGTGGTTGCTTTGCAGTGACAATGTCGCATTGCAATTGCGCCGGTTCAATAGCAAAGTGAAGACAGGGCAATTGCAGTTGGAATTGAAAGGGCATCATTTCCTGCGGATGAAAAGAGTTTCTAATTGCCCTCCGGGAATGGCGGCTTGAACGAAGCTTGTGATTCAGGCTCGGGGGGTCCAACTGGAACCGGAATTGCGGCAGGCTTCTCGCTTGCGGGCGGCGCCGTGCGGTTAAAGAGCACGGCAAACCAGCCCAGCAACAGAATCCAAACGCCCATCACAAGGAGATTGACCGCACCAAGGCACAGCTCCGTCACCCAAGTTTGCGTTGTGAATACACTGTTGGAAATGAAAACAACCAGTACTACAACGATGGCAGTCAGCAATATACCAAGCCACCAGCGCCACGCGAGCATCATTTTCAGAACACGTCTCCAGGGCAAAATCAAGCCCCAAACCGCGGAAGCAAAGACGAAGGGAAGAAGAATGACAGGAGTTACCACCAAACCAACCAGCCAAGGCACAATGGGCATTTGCCAAAAGCTCAGCGAGAAGGCAATGACCGGTATCAATATTATCCACAGAAGCATTGAAAGGATGCCTTGAATCCTAAGCACTCGCCTTCCGCAGTTCATCAGTAACGAACGCATCATCTCTGCCTGCAAGATGATCCATAAGGAAAAAATCACTATCAATAAAATCACTCTAACCCAGTCTTTCCAACTGGACTCGTCGGGAATACTTCTTCCAATGAGAACCACAAGGCCAAACAAAATTACCCAAACGAATTGCGCCCCAACCCATCGGCGGCTTATGCGCAGCCGATCGAAGAGCTCCGTCAAAGCATCGTTTTCCGGCAGCGTCTTTTGGCAGCCGAAGAGTACGCCCGCCCACGCCAGCAGCAGAAGCCAGCCGCCGACACCGAGCAGATATGCGCCTGTCAGTCTAAGTGCTTCATGCATGACTTGCGTCTGCGGTGATCCGCTCAGCGTCTTGGTAAAGAAGTGGCTCGGCAATAACACACTCAACAGCGCAATGATGGTCACGCCCAGCCACCAGCGCCAGTTCCACGGCAGTTGCAGCACGCGGCGCAAGGGCACTCGCCAGCCGGATTGCGCCGAAGCAATTGCGAATGGAATCACTTTGGCAGGCACGATGATCCAGCGAAAGACCCACTCCACGTAACTCATCCAGAGAGAAATGTGCTCAAAGGTGAGGAACTTTGCGCGCCAGTGAGCTGAAGTTTGCGAGTTCAAATACCCGGCCCATTGCGGAATCTGATCGTCACACCAATCCAGAACCGCCCAGAAGACCCATGCCACAAGGAACCAAAAAATCAACGCGAGCGCGCCCCAAACCAGCTTGACGCGATAGCCATTGTCGTTGGCCAGGCTGCGCATGGTTCCCGCCTGCAACTCCAGCGCGGAGATGACCACAAGCAGCGGCAAAAGCAGCGAAAGCAATACCTGCCAGACGTGCTTCTCCGGCAATCGCGTCCAAACGATTCCGATCAAAATCAGCAATATCGTCAACACAAATTGCGCGGCAACCCAGCGGCGGCTTTGGCGCAGACGGCGGAACAAATCTCTGAAGTAAATCACGGCTGCACCTCCAGCGTTGCGGGATCGGTAGTGGCCTGCACATTCGATTGATACATAGGTCCAGCCTGCGCGGGGCTGATTTGGTATTTTCCCGGATTGACGACTTTGAGCAGGTAGACATACTCGCGCCGGGTGTTGAATTCAGTGTTGAAAAAGGCGGCTCGGTCGTCGTGAAATTCCTTGCGCGTGTACCAGTCGAACCACCAACTGGGAGCGCTGTTCAGCGTGTAGAGTCCGGTGTTGGGCAGGAACTCGGTGCCGGCGGGAATCGGATCTTCGGCCAGCAGATACTTCCATTCGGTGCCGCTCACCGCCAGCCGCACGGCGACAATGTCGCCGACATGAACCGGTCCTTTCAGCGGAACCAGATTGTAGGTGATCGGATCGGTCGGTTTGGGTTGGTACTTTTGAAGCAGGTAATAATCGCGCGTGACATTGAGCGCTAGTTGACCCTGCTGGAAGTCCTTGCGGTCGGCAGAGTACCAGTTGTTTTCAGCGCCCCAATAGGTGATGCCGTTGCCGGTCTTGCGCACCGTCACCTGGCCTCCATTGGCCGCTTGCGCCGCAGTGAGTTTGATCTTCCAGGGCAGCGCGAAGGCGTCTTCTGGGCTGAAGTGATGCTTGCCCACGCTCGCGCCATTGACGAGCACTTCAACATCGGAGCTATTGGCTAACTCGCCGCTGATCGTCAGGTAATCGGTCAGCCCGCCAATCACCATCGCCGTCTGCTTGGTGGAATACCAGTAGTCGCCGTCGCGGTGCTTGCCGAGCCAGATAGCCGCTTTGGGAAGCAGACCGCTTGAACGGTCCTGTTTGACCAAGAGCTTTAATGCAAAGGCCGTGGTCTCCGCGGAGGTATCGTCCCAGTATTCCATCAAACCATCGAAGTTTCCTGTCCAATACGCATCGGAATCGTCTGTCTTGGCCTTCTTCTCCAGCAGCAATGCGGCATCATGCGCGCGGCTGTCTCCGGCAGCATCCAGCGCCAATCCTGCTAGCGCGAGTCCTTCATCGCTCAGTTTGTCGCGATCCGACCAGGCTTCTTCCAGCGCATCTTTCGGCGCGCCGCCGGTCGTGGCCAGCACATAAACCACATACGCCCGCAGGTCGGGAATCATCGCGGAGTGCTCAGAGAGGGCGGATTGCAACCAAGAACGGCCTTGATCTGTTTTGTAGGAATTGAATTTGTAGCCGGCCTCTTTAGCCTGCTCCAAACCGCTCACAACGTATGCGGTCATGAATACGCGACTGGGATCGTCGTGCCACCAGCCCCATCCGCCGTCGTCGTGCTGGAAGCTCTGCAGTCGATCAATCCCGGCACTGACCATATCGTTCAAGACGGCGCGATCGATGGGTGACTTCACGTGCAGCTTGTCCACCGCCTGCGAGACGATCAGATCGGGCAGAAAGCTGGACATGGTTTGCTCGGTACAGCCCCACGGATAACTCGTAAGGTAGTCGAGCGCATCAAAGACCGCGCCCGCCACACTGGGCGCAACGGTTATGGCAAGCCCGCGCGAGCCAGCGTCCGAGCCGGCTGGATAGCTGAAGTTCCATTGGCCCTGACCCGCGCCGCTGAAGACGACCCCCGACGATGCCGCCCGCTGTTTCACGCCAAAGGGCAGCACAGGCAGGGTCATCTCCAGCGCGTCGGATTCTTCATTGGTAAGCGCTTTAGCGGTCAGCACCACATTGCCGGTTGAGTGCGCGCGGACGCGCCAATCCACCCAGCTCTCGCCCTTGGCGGGAATGTTGATCTTCTGCGATTGGCCGCCGATGATATCCACGCCGCTGACGTCGAGCGCAAAGGTCACATCCTTGGCCGTTTCCAGATAGTTGTGCGCAATTACACGCAGCACTGTCTCGTCACCCTGACGGAAGAAGCGCGGCGCGGCCAGGCGCACAATCAGATTCTTGCGCACCAGCACGCGCGTTACCATGCTGCCGGCCTTGCCGTCGTCGGTCATGCCGCGAATCGTAGTGCGCCACGTGGTGAGCGAATCCGGGAAGGCGAAACTGACGCGCGCATGGCCGTCGGGTCCGGTATGCACATTTGGATTCCAATACGCTGTATCCGGGAAGGCCTTGCGCACCTTGGGCACCACCAAATCCGAACCCGGCTTGACCTGCGCCATTCGAGGATGAAAGAGCCCGTCATTCATGCGCGCAAGCAGTGGCGATTTCAATCCCGCCTCGCCGTAGAAGTAATAGGCAAACGAACTTTCTGGATTTAATTCCACTGAGCGCTTGGGATAGAAAGCATTGACGATATCGCCTGTGTCGTCGGCGCGCACTGAATAAAGTGCCTCATCGACCTCACCAAAGCTCAAGTCGGCCTCCACCGGCTTGCCCTGATAGTCCACCGCAAGCACATCGAAGCTGCCTGTTTCTCCGGGCAAAAAGCGGGGCTTCGAGGGTGTTGCGGTGATGGTCAGCGTGCGCTCGACGAGAGGAACTTTGAGAGATTTCTGCGCAGTGATCAACTGGTCGTCATAAACAATAACTGCGTTCACTACCAGATTCGGCTGCGCCAGTTTGGTAATCGGAACGTCAAAGGCAAAGCTCTCGCTGGTTGCGTGAATCACCTGCCGCGATTGCACGCTGTTGCCCTCCGCCGTGATCACGGCCCATGAATCCTTGAGGTTCGTCACCAGCAGCAGATGGGCCACGTCGCCCACCTGATAACTCCTCTTGTCGGCGATGATCTGCGCCTGCGTATTCTGGTTGTACCAATCGCCGGAATCATTCCAGATCCAAACCCAGGTTTTGGTTTCAACGCTGCGCCTCTCCGGAGTGTCGGCGCTGGCCGTAATCTCAAAGTCGCCGCTTCCGATGATCGCGGGAAGATCAACCAACACGGTGCCGTCCGCGCCTGTTGTGGCGTCTTTGGCGGAGACAGATGTCTCGGTTCGCTGATGCATGGTGTAGCCATACTGCTGCACCGGCTCCCACCTCTCCTGTTCCACTTCCAGGTGGACTGCGGTTCTTACCGGCTTGCCGTCATAATCCTGCGCCGTCACCTTCACTTTGGGCGTCTGTCCCGGCGAAAAAACATAGCTCGTCGGCTCAATGCTCAGGCGGTAGGAGGCATAAGTGGCCAGCACCGTTGCATGGCCTGCCACCTCGCGTTCTCCGGCGTCCGTCACGCGCGCTTCAATGCGATAATCCTGATCGCTGTGCTTATTGTCGATGGCCGTGGGCAGCATGACTGTCAGTCGCCCTTCCGCATCGAGAATACCCTCCTGCTCCTGTTGCTCACTCTCGTCATAGTTATAGTCGGAGTTATCAGAGGATTCACCGCCCTCGGAATCATTGCTGTCCGCGTCGCCTTCGTCCTCATCCCACCAATAGTGCTGTGAGGTATGCACGACGTACTTGACCTTGGCTCCGGCCACCGGCTCGCCGAAGAAGTAACGCGCCTCGATGACGGCTTGGATCGAATTGCCCTGCACCACGCGTTGAGTAGCGGGTTTAACCGCCACTTGATACTCAGGCTTTTTATACTCCTCCACATAAAAAGTTCCCGATTCTCCACTAATATCCGTTCCATTCACTTGAATTTGAATACCGTAATAACCCAGCGCGGCATCGCTGGGCAATGTGACATCGGCGTTGAATGTGCCGTGGGCGCTTACTGATACATTTTGCGAAAAGATCTTTTTGTTATCCGCATCGGTGACATCGAGCGGCAGAGTTCGTTCCAGTGGCAAGTCAAGACGATCTTCCTTGTTGCGCCGCACAATTCCCTTGATGTGAACCGTGTGTCCCGGCCTGTAAACCGGCCGGTCTGTATAAATGAAAGAGGTTAGATCGGTTGTCTGATTCGCCGCGAAGCCATAGCCGTAGGGCGTGATAATCGCCGCATCGTCGCCATGGCGCGCCAGGACCCAGACATTCTCAGGCGTTGCGCCTTGCGCGCCTCCGCGCACTTTCATCGTCAGCGAGGCTAAACCGTCCGCGCTGGTCTTGCCGGTCGATTGTTCGTGCCCGTCTGACCAGAGAAACACTTCGGCCTTCTCAATCGGCGCGCCGGTCTTGCGGTCGGCAACAAAAAGGTCAGCTCGTCCGCTGCTCGCCCGCTCCACCACGGCGATACTGGTAATAATTGCCACGGTATACGCTTTGTATGTGCCGTCAGTGGCCTCAATCAGATAGACCCCGGCCTTCAACCCGTCGATGGGCAACTGCTGCGTCTCGCTGACAATAGCCGGCGGAGTCACCAGCTTCCAGCGTTCAACAAGTTGAGATTCATTCAACAGCGGAATCGCCGCAAAGCCGGTCGCGCCCACCACCTGGCTCTTCTTGCCCAGCTTGCCCTGGCCCTCGCGGAAGCTATCCCGCGCCTCGTCGGTGAACTGGCCGCGGAAAAAATGCCGCACCCGGTTCCAGAGGCCGGCCTTGAAGTCGTGCAGCCACTCCAGAAAACTCCTTTGATCCACTTGCTCGTTGGGCGATTGGCTCTGCACGCCGTAGCTGTGCATATCCTTCAACCCGGCAAAGAACTTCTCGGTATCGCGCACCTTGTAGACGCGAAACTCCAGCGCCGGTACGTTCTTTGCATAGAGCTGAATCTTCACGCTCTCGCCCGGAGAAAAGGTGCGCGTGGTAGAGAGTGAAAAGCTGCGCGGCGCGTCCTTGTCGGCGGCCATCGCGGCGGAGGAGGTGAATAGCAAGAGGAGTGAAGCGGCCAACAGCGACGAACGGAACCTCATGGGTTTCCTCGCAAGATATTCCAGCGATAGACGCCGAGAAAGTTAGGGTTTTGGGCCACCGGACGCCATTGCGGCTGCGGATGATCCAATAGTTCAGAGAGCAAAACGCGGCGCAATTCGCCGGGTAAGCCATGATTCGGTCCGGTATGGTAAACAACCCGCGCTCGCAATCCGGCTTCGGCAACAATCATAGAATGCCAGGGCGACGATTGTCCGAACTGGCGGAAAAATAATAAATCGCCCTGGCGCGCCGCGTGCACGTCGCGGCTGACAAAATACGCATTGCGCTCGACCAGCGTTTTGGCGTCGGCAAACTGGGCAAAGGCTCCGCTGGTCAAATCGCCGGCCTCGAAGGCCCCCGGCATGACGCGAAAAAGCGCCGCGCCCAGCGGCGTCTCCGGATAGTGCCAGGCGCGCATCTCACCGGGCGGCGCCGCAATCTCGATGCCTGTCGTCTGAAACCATGCTTCATTGTGGCTTTTCAAAGCCTCGCGATACGAAAAGCGCAGCAGACTGGCGCAATCGACGATCTCCGCCGGAAGTTCGTTCCGGGGCCGAACGGCCTGGTACTCGGCGATTAAAGCGAACCAGCGGCGAAAGGCATCCTGATCGGATGCGTCGGTAAGCCTGAGAAAGTCCGGCGTGCCGTCGCCAAAGCGGTCGCCCCATTCCCGCGCCGAAATGGGTGAAGAGCTTGAGACCGCGCGCGAACTCTGTTGACTCTGTGCAGCATTTCGGTTTCCCAGTCGGCGCGCCGAGCCGGTTGCTCGCACAAGAATCATCAGCAGCACGAGCAGTGCAAACCCGACCTGAACCACCCGTTTATAAAATAAGTTCACCGGAATGCTTCCTCAAACAATGCAGCGATTCTAACTCATTATGAGTGGTTCTTCGAGTAATTCCTTTCGCCTTTTAACTGAACTCCGGATTTGTTACAGGCAAACAGTGCAAAGGATGCTGGTGAATCTTGACCGTGGCAATGGATTTTTTCCTGCGGCAGAACCTCGTAAGGAAAAGGAGAGGCGCAGAACAAAGAAATCCCGCAGCCGGCATGGAATGGTGCGCCGAATGCGGGAAAGGATGGATGACTGAAAAACTACTTCTCCGTCAAAGCTTCAACGCCAGGAAGCTTTTTACCTTCAAGGAATTCAAGGCTGGCGCCGCCGCCAGTGGAGATGTGAGTAACCTGGTCGGCGTAGCCAGCCTTGTTAATGGCCGAAACCGAGTCGCCGCCGCCGATGATGGAGATCGCCGCCTTGTTGCTGGCAACGGCTTTGGCAATCGCGTTGGTGCCCACGGCGAAGCGCGGGAACTCGAAGACGCCAGCCGGTCCGTTCCAGACGATGGTGCGGGCAGTAGCGACAACGGCTTCAATGGCCACAATGGACTTGGGACCAATGTCCAGACCCTGCCAGTCTTCGGGGAAGTTGACCGAGGTATCCCACGGCTGCGTATTGGCATCGGCTGAAAAAGCGTCGGCCAGAATGTTATCTACTGGCAGAAGCAGGTTGACACCCTTGGCCTTGGCTTTATCGAGCGCGGCTTTAGCCATCTCGATTTTGTCTTCCTCGACGAGGGACTTGCCAGTCGTCACACCAAGAGCACGCTGAAAGGTGTACGCCATGCCACCGACGATAACCAGCGTGTTAACCTTGTCCAGCAGATTGTCGATCACGTCAATCTTGCCGCTGATCTTGGAGCCGCCAATAATGGCGACAAAAGGCTTCTCCGGTGCTTCGAGAGCCTTGCCGAGATAAGTGATTTCCTTTTCCATCAGTAATCCCGCGACCGAGGGCGAAAGGAAGTGCGTGATGCCCTCCGTGGAAGCGTGGGCGCGATGAGCGCTCCCGAAAGCGTCGTTGACGTAGAGATCGGCAAGCGAGGCCAGAGCCTTGGAGAAGCCGGGGTCGTTGGCCTCCTCTTCGGCATGGTAGCGAAGGTTTTCCAAGAGCAGCACCTGACCGGCTTCAAGATGACTAGCCATCTCGTTGGCAGCTTCGCCAATGCAATCAGGCGCGAATCCAACCTTAACGGCCGTGCCCAGTTCCGTAGCAAGTAATTCGCTCAGCCGTGCAGCGACCGGGCGAAGCGAATACTTGGGATTGACTTTACCCTTGGGGCGACCCAAGTGCGAAGCCAGAATCACCTTGGCCTTGTTCTTGAGAGCGTAAAGAATAGTGGGCAGCGTAGCCACTATGCGGGTGTCATCTGTAATCGTCGAGCCGTCTTCGGTGAGCGGCACGTTGAAGTCGACGCGGATGAAAAGCCGCTTGTTGGCCAGATCGATGTCGCGGATGGAGAGCTTTGCCATGTTGTGAATACCTTTCTGAGGGACTTGAAAAAGGGACTAAGGGACTAAGGGACTGAGAGACTATAGACTACTCAGGTACGACCGCTTCCATCTCGATCTCGGCGCACCACTTGGGGCTGAGCAGCGTGGCGACGACCATGGTGGAGGCGGGGCGAATGGCGCCGAAGAACTCGCCATGAACGCGACCGACCACTTCCCAGTCTTCGGCGTGCGCCAAAAAGATGCGGGTGCGGACAACGTCGTTGAATGTGGCTCCGGCTTCTGCCAGCGCTTTGGCGGCGATCTCGAAGATGCGGCGAGTTTGGGCAGTTGCGTCCAGATCATCCGCGCCGACGGGGCCGGTTCCGGAGAGGTGAACAGTGTTGCCGATGCGAACGGCTCGGGAGAAGCCGATGATCGGTTCGTAGGGCGAGGTGCCAGCGATGTTTTTTCTCATGGAATTATTCAAGTTGACAGGTTGACAAGTTGAGAAGTTGAGCCTTGGATGAAGAGACAACGAATGCCTTTCAACATCTTGTCAACTTGTTAACCTGTCAACCTGTCTGCTGTTTACAGCCCCTTCTCAACCAGGAAGCCGATCAGATCGACGACGCGGTTGGAGTAGCCCCACTCGTTGTCATACCAGCTGAGCACCTTGACCGAGTTGCCGACGACCTTGGTCAGTTTGGCGTCAACGATCGACGAGAGCTTGTTTCCCTTGAAATCGCTCGAAACCAGCTCGTTCTCTTCAAAGCCCAGAATGCCCTTCAGTGCGCCTTGCGAGGCAGCCTTGAGGGCGGCGTTCAGTTCCGCAGCGGTGACGGGCTTCTCGGCGATGTAGGTCAAATCGACAATGGAGACGTTCGGTGTGGGGACGCGAATGGCGAAGCCGTCCAGCTTGCCGGAGGTCTCCGGGATGACCAGCTTGAGGGCCTTGGCGGCGCCGGTTGAGCTGGGGATCATTGACAGGGCAGCAGCGCGGGCGCGGCGCAGATCCTTATGCGGCGTGTCCAGGATGACCTGATCGTTGGTGTAGCTGTGGATGGTGGTCATGATGCCGCTGACCAGGCCGGAGGTCTCCAGGATGACCTTGACGACGGGGGCAAGGCAGTTGGTGGTGCAGCTGGCGTTGGAGATGATGTTGTGCTTGGCCGGGTCGTACTTGTCCTGATTGACTCCCAGAACGAGGGTGATGTCTTCGTTGGAGGCAGGGGCGGAGATGATGACCTTCTTGACGGTGGTGCCCAGGTGCGCCTTCGCCTTGAGCGCGTCGGTGAAGAAGCCGGTCGACTCGACAACGACCTGCGCGCCGACAGAGGCCCAGTCCAGCTTGGCGGGGTCGCGCTCGCTGAAAACCTTGATCTGCTTGCCATCGATGGCGATGAAACCGTCGCCGGCGGTAACTTCGTTCTTCAGGTTACCGAGGATCGAGTCGTACTTGAGCAGGTGAGCCAAAGTGGCCGGGCTGGTCAAGTCGTTGACTGCGACGAATTCAATCTCGGGGTTGCCCAGCGCGGCGCGCAAAACGTTGCGGCCAATGCGGCCGAAGCCGTTAATGCCAACCTTTACTGCCATGTGTGTCTTCTCCTTCGTTTGCCGATTAAGGCTTTGGTTTGAACATGTTAGGACGTGTTCCAGCGAGATCTGGCGTACCGCGTTTGGCGGTTGGAAGCGCCCTCTTGGGCTTTTCCACCAAACTCATTATGGTAACACTTTTGGACTGAATTGGTTTGCGAAGACGAAATCGAAGAAAGTTTCAACTCCGTTTTTGCGGAAGCTCTCGCATCTGTAGTGTGCCTTTCCCGATTGAGGATCGTATGTGACGGAGTGCACACCAGTTGCAGCACTGGTGGTAACTGTGTTATTCCGGTAACAATACGTGTACTTTGAAGGACGCATGAGCAGACGGTCAAGACACACCCCCAACACCTCCGAATCAACCGGCAAAATCGGTCAGGAACTTCCATCGAATCAACCGCGGCCGCTGGTGCCGTTCTATCTGGAAGATGCTCCGCCAACGCACAGCCCCGCGCATCGGCAGCCGGAGTCGCGGCAGGCTGGGTTGAACTTGTCTGCTGAGGCGCGCCCGGCCAGGCAGCCGAGGCTCGAGTCGCAGGCCAAGCAGCAATCTGCGCGCCCGGAGTGGAATGAGCCGGCCGGCTCCGGACGTCTGGAGTTGGAGACGCAACCGGAGAATTCCTCGGGGATTCCTCCAGAGCCAGAGGCCGAACGCTCTCCGCTCGCGCCCAAGGGCTTTGTGGTGCTGGCGATTGGGCTGCCTGGCTCCGGCAAGACCACATGGTTCCGGCGGCGCGGGGTCACTCCGCTGTCGAGCGACCTGCTGCGCAATATATTGTTCGACGACGTAGAAGAACAGCGCTACCAGGGGCTGGTCTTTTCCACGCTTCGTTCGCTGTTGCGGGCTCGTCTGATCGCGAAAATGCCGTTAAATTACGTAGACGCAACGAATCTGAGCAGCCACGAGCGCAGCCAGTGGATCAAAATGGCAAAGAGTTTCGGCTACGAGGTACAGGCAGTCTTCTTCGACGTGCCGCTCGAAGTTTGCCTTGAGCGCAACCGCAAGCGTGACCGCTCGGTAAGCGAAGATGTGATGCGCAAGATGGCTGAGAAGCTCAAGCCGCCGGTCTTTGAAGAGGGTTTTGCCAAAATCACCGTGGTGCGGGTGAAGAGCGCGGGGTGAACCTGTGCGCTGAAAGATTGCCGATCCAGTCAGATTCAACTGGAAAAGAGAGTTCTATCCTGTTTGTTTTGAGGGCGGTATAGAGCAAAAATCCCCCGGCTGTAATTAGGAGAATTTGCTGGTAAGAAGATCCCGGCTTCTCACTCCTCTTCCCTTCCGCGCCTATAATGAAGAGTGCCGTCCGCGCCCAGGGCCTCGCAGTGGAGGCGGAATCGCAGTCGGCGCGACTTCCTCATCCGGTGCTTTCCTTTGAATGATGCCATCACGATCCGCGGTGCGCGGACGCACAATTTGAAGAATGTCTCATGCGAGATCCCGCACGGTAAGCTGACGGTGATAAGCGGCGTCTCCGGCTCGGGCAAAAGCTCTCTGGCCTTTGACACCATCTATGCCGAGGGGCAGCGCCGCTACGTCGAGTCACTCTCCGCCTACGCGCGGCAGTTCCTGGAACGCATCGAAAAGCCCGACGTCGACCTGATCGACGGCCTTGCCCCAGCCATCGCCATCAAACAGAAGAACTCGACGCGCAACCCGCGCTCCACCGTCGCCACGGCCACCGAGGTCTACGACTACCTGCGCCTGCTCTACGCCCGCTGCGGCACGGTCCACTGCGTCCATTGCGACGGCTTAGTCAAGCGCGACTCAATGGACGAAGTAGCTGACGGCACTCTGGCCCTGTGTGAAGGAACCCGCCTCAACGCGCTCTTCCCGGTGCGAGCCGCCGAAGTCGCGCCGGAGGCCGAAACCAAGCCCATCCGCCGCACACTGAAATCCGCCAAAGCCGCCGCCAAGCCAGCTCCGGAGTCTCCGCTTACGGAAGCCCTCAAGGCCCGGCTGATGGAGTTGCGCGCCTCCGGTTTTAACCGTCTCTATCAGCACGGGAGCATCTTCGAGTTCTCCACGCCAGAATCGCTGCTCGATCTGGACTTCACGCTGCCGGTCTTCATCCTGTTGGACCGCATCGTTGTCAGTGAAGACAACCGTACGCGCATCGTGGATGCGGCCGAGATCGCCTACCGTGAATCGGGCGAAGTCATCTTCGAGGAAGTACTGCGTGATGAAGCTGCCGATCAACCGCGTCATCGCTACTCGGCCGCCTATGAGTGCAAGAGTTGCCACCAGCCGGGCCGCGAACCGGAGCCGCGCCTGTTCAGCTTCAACAATCCCTTCGGCGCATGCCCGCGCTGCCAGGGATTCGGCAATACCATGGACTTCGACCTGAAGTTGGTGATTCCAGACCCATCACTCACGCTGGCCGAGGGAGCCATCGACCCATGGAATCGCCCCAAGTACCGCACTTGGTACACGGATCTGCGCCGTCACGCGCCGGAGCTGAATATTCGGTTGGATGTGCCCTGGCAGGAACTGCCGGATGCAGACCGGGAGATCATTCTACGCGGCAAGGGAAGTTACGCGGGCATCTATGGCTTCTTCGCGCAGATGGAGCGCAAGAAATACAAGCTCCACGTGCGCGTCATGCTCAGCAAATATCGCGGCTACGCCGAGTGCCCCGACTGCCGCGGTCAGCGTCTGCGCGCCGAGGCTCGCTCGGTGCGCATCAATGGTCTGAATATCTGCCAGGCAACGGCGCTCACCATCGCGCAGGCCAAGCAGTTCTTCTATGCGCTCCACCTTTCGCCGATGCACGAGGAGATCGCCGGGCCCATCCTCCACGAAGTCCGTCAGCGGCTCAACTTTTTGGACGCCGTCGGCCTGGAGTACCTGACCCTGGACCGGCTGGCCTCTACGCTCAGTGGCGGCGAAGCGCAGCGTATTCAGCTTGCTACCTCGCTTGGCTCGCGGCTGGTGGGCGCGCTTTATGTACTGGATGAGCCGTCCATCGGCCTGCACTCCCGCGACACCGCGAGGCTGATCCACATTCTCGAAGAGCTGCGCGATCTGGGCAACACGATTCTGGTCGTCGAGCATGACGCCGACATCCTCCGCGCAGCCGATCACCTGCTCGACCTCGGTCCCGGAGCAGGCGAACTGGGCGGCAAGCTATTGGCCGAAGGCATTCTGGCGGAGATCGAAGCCAACCCGGCATCGCTGACTGGCCGCTATCTTTCCGGCCAGATTTCGATTCCTGTTCCCGCCCGACGCCGTCCGCCGGGAAAGGAACAGCTTATCCTGCGCGGGGCCAGGGCCAACAATCTGCATGGCCTCGACGTGGAGATTCCTCTCGGAATGTTGGTGGCCATCACCGGTGTCTCCGGCTCGGGTAAATCCTCTCTGGTACACCAGGTTCTCTATCGCGCAGTCGCCCGCGCGCTTGGCCAATCCGACGGTGCAGACCCATCCAGCGTCTTCAAATCACTCACTGGCGTCGAGCGCATCAACGATGTGGTATTGGTCGATCAAACGCCGATTGGCCGCACTCCACGCTCCAACCCCATCACTTACATCAAAGGCTTCGATCTGGTGCGCGAGCTGTTTGCCCAGCAGCCGGAGGCCAAACGGCTCTCGCTTACACCGGGGCATTTTTCCTTTAATGTTCCTGGCGGCCGATGCAATACCTGCGAGGGCGACGGCACGGTCACCGTCGAGATGCAGTTTCTGGCCGACGTTGAACTGCCCTGCGAAGATTGCAACGGCACGCGCTATCAGGCCAAAATTCTCGGCGTCGATTACAAGGGCAAGAACATCCACGACGTATTGCAAATGACCGTAAAGGAGGCGCTGCGCTTCTTCGCCGGCCAAACGCGTCTGTTGGACAAACTTGCCGTTCTGGACGAGATTGGCCTTGGCTACCTGCGGCTGGGCCAATCGGCCACCACGCTCTCCGGCGGCGAGGCGCAGCGCGTCAAACTGGCTGCGCATCTGGCCCAGGTGCGCGCCGCCAACGCCGTCGCAAGGCCTTCGCAGGCCAGCCGCGTGCTGTATATCCTGGACGAACCGACTACTGGTTTGCACTTCGATGATGTCTCCAAATTGCTCACCGCCTTTCGCAAGCTGATCGACGGCGGAGGCTCTCTGATCGTGATTGAACACAATCTGGACGTGATCAAATCCGCCGACTGGGTAATTGACATGGGCCCCGAGGGCGGCGAAGCCGGCGGCAGAATTGTCGCCGAGGGCACGCCGGAGGAGGTCGCCGCCAATCTGCACTCCCACACCGGCCAATGGCTGGCGCGCGTTCTGTAAGGGCTTGACAGATGTGCGATGATTTTTCTGACGCACAATCGCAGCGCTTTCCGGGAAGCAGGATAAAAAAGCAGTCGCGACTGGAAACGGGGCACCCTTTCGTGTTAGCTTGCAATTCTTGCGGTTGGTTTTTCCCAGAGGGGGAAAACAACCGGAGCGCGGTTGGGAATCGGCCCAGCCACGTAAGCAACCAAACGGCTCCCAAATGTGTCCAAAGAGCCGGACAGTATAAAGTGTGAATGGAATCAAGGATGGGAATGAGCAAATCACTGGTCATCGTCGAATCGCCCGCCAAGGCCAAGACGATTGAAAAATATCTTGGCAAAGGCTTCGAGGTTCTGGCCTCGGTGGGTCACATCATGGACCTGCCCAAGAACGATATTGGCGTGGAGCTGGAGAATCGCACCTTTGAGCCGACACTGATCGTCTCTCCGGGTAAAGAGAAGGTTGTGGCAGCGTTGAAGCGGGCTGCGGCCAAGGCGGATGAAATCTTTCTGGCGCCCGATCCTGACCGCGAGGGCGAGGCGATAGCGTACCATCTGGCGCTACAATTGGGCACTTCGGCCAAAGAGAGAAAGAAAATTCGCCGCGTCACCTTCAACGAGATCACCAAGAAGGCCGTGCAAGAGGCCTTCAAGCACGCCCGCGACCTGGACCAGAATCTGGTTGACTCGCAGCAGACGCGCCGCGTTTTAGATCGCCTGGTCGGCTACCAGATCTCTCCGCTGCTCTGGGAGAAGGTGCGCCGTGGATTATCGGCTGGCCGTGTGCAGACCGTCGCCGTGCGCCTGATCGTCGAACGGGAGCGTGAGATAGGGGCATTCGGGTCGGTCGAGTACTGGACACTGGACGCGTTGGTGCACCCGGAGATGGAGGTGGAAACCAAGCTCAAGGCGCGATTTGTCGGTATTGACGGCGAGCCTGCGCGCGTCGCGAATGGTGTGGACAAGGACGGCAAAGAGCAGTTCATCGCCAATTCCCTTCCCGACAAGCCTTCCATGGATGCCGTGCTTGCCGCGCTCGAAAAAGCCCAATGGACGCTGGTCTCCGTGCAATCCACGGAGAAGCAGAGGCGGCCACTCGCGCCGTTCATCACCAGCCAGTTGCAGCGCGACGCGGCCGGCAAATTGGGCTTCAACGTGCGCCGTACCATGGGCGTGGCGCAGCGACTCTATGAGGGCGTGGATGTGGGTCCAGAGGGAACCGTCGGCCTAATCACGTACATGAGAACTGACTCGCCGCGCGTAGCGCCGGAGGCGGTTGCCGGGGCGCGGGAGTGGATCGGCAAGCAACTCGGCGCAAAATACCTTCCCGCTTCTCCCAATCAATACAGGGGCAAAAAGGCGGCACAGGACGCACACGAAGCCATCCGCCCCACCGATGTGGCGCGGACGCCGGAGTCCATTGCCCGCTATCTGACTGAAGAGCAATTGAAGCTCTACCGGCTCATCTGGCAACGCTTTGTTGCGTCGCAGATGACGCCTGCGGTTTTTGATGTGACGACAGCCAAAATTGCCGCCGTCAGCAAAAAGACCGCCAAGACTTATGACTTCCGGCTGAGCGGATCGGTGGTGCGCTTTGATGGATTCCTCAAAGTTTATGAGGTCGCTGAGAAGGATGACGATGACGAGGAAGTGAACAAGCTCCCCAACCTGGACCGTGTGAAAACGCTTGAATTGGATGAGTTAAAAGACGAACAGCACTTTACCACGCCGCCTCCGCGCTACAATGAGGCCTCGCTGGTGAAGGTGCTGGAAGAGCGCGGCATTGGACGGCCTTCGACTTATGCGTCAATCATCAACACCATTCAGGACCGCGAGTATGTAACTAAGATTAGCGGACGTTTTTATCCAACCGAGATAGGAATGGTGGTCTGCGACTTACTCGTTAAGAATTTTCCCTATATCTTTGATGTGGCTTACACGGCCAAGCTGGAAGAAGAACTGGATGAGATCGAAGAAGGAAACGAGAAATGGACCGACCTTCTCAATGGCTTCTATAACTATTTTGTCGAGGAGTTGAAAGACGCAGGAACCTCGATGGAAGACATCAAGCGCATGGAGAAGAAGACGGACGAGAAATGCGATTTGTGCGGCTCGCCGCTGCTGTTGAAATGGGGTAAGTTCGGCAGCTTCTACGCTTGTTCGGCGTATAACAAGAAGGATAAGTCGAGCTGTACATTTACCAAGGAAAACACCGCGGGCAAACCGGATATGAATACCCCCGAGGGTCAGGAGGTCGGTGAGCAGGAAGAGTATTGCGATAACTGCGGGCGAGTGATGGTGCTCAGGCGCGGGCCTTTTGGAATGTTCATGTCCTGCCCTGGATTCAATGAAGATCCGCCCTGCAAAACCTTCCGCAAACTAAGTTCAAAGCAGCAGCAAAAAGTGGCCGCTCCGCAGCCGACGGGTGAAGCCTGTCCGCAGTGCGGCAAGCCATTGGTTCTGCGCCAGGGGAGTTATGGCGAATTTGTAAGTTGCTCCGGCTACCCCAAGTGCAAATACGTGAAGCAGAATATTATCGAGGGCTTGAAGTGCCCCAAGTGCGGCGTGGGCGATCTGGCCGAACGCAAGGCGAAGCGCGGCAATATCTTTTGGGGTTGCACAAACTATCCTAAGTGCGACTTCACTTCAAACTTGAAGCCGGTGGCAAGGAAGTGCCCGGAGTGCGGCAGCAGTTACTTGGTCGAGAAGACACTGCGTTCCGGCATCTATCTGGAATGTCCAAATAAGAAGAAAGCCGCCGAGGAAGAAGTTATTCCCAAGAAAAAGGCCTCCAAAGGCGCGGTCGTCGCGGAACCAAGCGGAACCTGCACTTACTCCAAGCGCATCGGCGACGCGCCGCCGCCACCCACGGTTGAGACGCATGGACCAGTCGTGGAGAAAGCTGCCGCAAAACCTGCCGCAAAGAAATTGGTCCGCTCCAAAGTCCTGGTCTAGGTCTAGGTCTATGAGCGTATGAAGACGTCGCTTCCGAGCCGCACTGCGGGTGCTTACATCAGCCGCAGTGCATCCACGTCCACAATCAGATTTCTGCGCGGAATCTGCGCGATGTCGGCGTGCGCGAGCATTCCGCGCAGGGTTGTGTTGAGGGCCTTGCGCGAAGCGGCTTTGAGAATCAGGTGAAAGCGATAAACGCCTTTGATGCGGGCAATGGGCGCGGTACAGGGGCCCAGCACGCGGATGCCTTCCGGCGCGGTCTTCTGGAACCATTTACCCAGTTCAGCTGACCAGGCTGCGGCTTCTTCCAGCTTGGGCGATTGGATGAGTACGTTGGCCAGCACGCCGAAAGGCGGGTAATGCATCCAACGGCGGTACTTCAGCTCGCGCTCGACGAAGGCGGCGTAGTCGTGCTTGCTAGCGGCAAGGATCGCGTAGTGGTCGGGGTAGTAAGTCTGGACGACGACGCGTCCAGGCAGTTCACCACGCCCGGCTCGACCGCTGACTTGCGTCATCAGTTGAAAGACGCGCTCCGCAGCCCTGAAATCGGGCATCGACAGCGAGTGATCGCAGCCGACTACGCCGACCAGCGTGACGCCGTGAATGTCGTGACCTTTGGCGATCATCTGTGTGCCGACGAGCAGATTAATCTCGCCGGAATGAAGGCGAGCAAGTAGGCGCTCCATGTCGAAGCGGCCACGCACTGTGTCGCGGTCCATGCGCCCTATGCGCGCCGTGGGAAAGATCTCGCCCAACCGCTCTTCCCCCTGCTGCGACCCCGCGCCCAGATAGTAAAGATGCTCGCTGTCGCACTGCGGGCAGCGAGCCGGAACCCGCCGCTGGAAGCCGCAGTAGTGACACTCCAGCCGCTGGCCCGTCTTCGCCACTTCCGCATCTTCTCCCTCCGGCTTGTGATGGGTGAGCGCAATGGCGCAGTTCTCACACTCCAGCTTGGCTCCGCAGGCGCGACACATCACCGCAAACGAATAGCCACGGCGGTTGAGCAGGATCAGCGCCTGCTCGCCGCGATCGAGCGCCGCCTTGGTCTGCTCAATCAGCGCGCGCGAAAATAGCTGCTCACGGCTGGTCTCCTTGAACTCTTGACGCATATCGATCAGTTCGACCGCCGGTAGCGGCCGGTTCATCACGCGATCGCGCATCTCGATGCGCTGATACTTGCCCGCCGCTGAGTTTTGCCAGCTCTCCAGCGAGGGCGTGGCCGAGCCCAATACCACCACCGCGCCTTCGATCTTGGCGCGCATCACGGCCACATCGCGGGCGTTGTAGCGCGGCGTCTCCTCCTGCTTGTAACTTTGGTCGTGCTCCTCGTCTACCAGAATCAGGCCGAGCTTTGGAATCGGCGCAAAGATGGCCGAGCGCGTTCCGACGACGATGGGCGCATCACCGCGCCGGATGCGCCGCCACTGCTCGCTGCGCTCTTCCGGGGTGAGCGCCGAGTGCAACAGCGCAACTTTGTCGCCAAAGGCTGCAAAGAGCAACCCCACGCTCTGCGGCGTCAGGCCGATCTCTGGAACCAGCAAAATCGACGACAAGTCCCGGTCCAGCGCCCGCTGCATCGCCGCTATGTAAACCGCGGTCTTTCCCGATCCAGTTACGCCATGAAGCAAAAACGGATGGAATCTCCCAAGAGCTGTCGCCAAGCTGGCCAGGGCGTCGATTTGCGGCTCATTCAGATGGAGCGGGGAGGGCTGGTTTTGCAACCCGCCCATGCGAAAAGCTGCCGCCCGCTCGTCGATGCGGACCAGACCGCGCCGGACCAGCGTTTGCAGCGTAGAAGACGGCAAATCCTTTCGCCGCAATTCGGCCAGCGGCAACTCGCCGTCGCAGGCGGCCAACTCGGCCAGAATCGTCTGCTGCTTGGTGGTCAGTGCGGGCAGGCGCGCTTCAGGAATCAGCACGGCAAAGCGCTCCGTACGGCGCGCATCACGCTCGGCGGCGGCCGTCTCGCGGGCGATCCATTTCTTGCGCAAGAGGCTAGCCAGTACCGGCAACGTGGCGGCTGTCGCCGTGCGCAGCGTGGAGACCTTCACCGGTTCGCCCGTGGCCAGACGCGCGAGCACACGCCGCTCCAGATCCTGCTCCTCGGCGGAGAGCTTGCTTTTACGCCTGGAACTATGGCTAGGAACCCTGGGTGGCCCAGGTCTCGATTTTGAGACCTGGGAATCCAAATCTCCCTGCTCGACAGAATCCGCCAACACATCGCGTCCTAAATCAGTGATACGGTAATAGACCGTCCGCCGCACCTCGGCCATCAGCGGCAGCATCCCGCGCAGCACTTCGCCGAGCGGCGCCAGGTAGTACTGCGCCATCCATTCGCCCAGCTTGAGCAGCGGTTCGCTCAGCAGCGGCTCTTCGTCCAGAACCGCTTCCAGGTAGCGAACCTCGAAGCTATCCGCTGGCTTGACGTTCACTCCAATGACCACTCCGATCAGCTTCTCATTGCGAAAGGGCGCAATCACCCGCGCTCCGCGCAGCGGCAGTTGGCCCACTGGCACGGCGTAGGTAAACGCACGGTCCAGCGGCACAGGCAGAGCGACTTCGCAGTATACGGGCATGAGGGGCAAGTTTCAGTTTAGGGGATGGAGCCGAGGCTTTGGGAGAGCAAGAAAGGATTCAGGCGCGACCATTGATTCTAAAATCAAAAAAGGAGGACTTATGGCCGACGGTCGCGAGGAGCGCGAAGAGCAGGAAAAGCGCCGTGAATTGGAGAAACAAAAGAATCAGGAGGACAGGATTGACCGCTACCGGCCGGACGAGTGGGAGCCGGAGCGGGTTGATTCGTAGGGTGAACTTGACTTCATTCTGGCCAGTGGCACAAAGAATGGTTCATGTGGTACTTGATTTTGGTGTAAGATGAGACCATCAGGAGGCAGTGGATGGCACAAGCTCACGCTGCAATCATGCAACAAGAATCGCCTCGGTGGAAGGCGAAGATTCGCTCCCGCTCAGGTTCTGCTGGAAATCTGGTTGCTCTGGCCTTCGAGGCGGATCAAGGCATCTCCAAGAACAAGGTTTCTCAGCTATTTCGACGCATCGCCGCTACCTCCCAGATAGCCCCCGGAAAGCTGCGCGCAGAGCTGATTCCCGATTCTAGTTGGAAGCGGGCGGGGCAGAGGCTTGGACCGCAAGCCAGCCAGACTGCGGCGCGGGTGATGCACGTTCTTTCCGTCGCCGAGCGGGTCTGGGGCAACGAGTCCGATGCCTCCGAGTGGCTGAATGGCCCACATGCGGAGCTGGGGGGCGCTACTCCTTTCTCACTGCTCAAGACCGAGGCTGGCGGCCGTGCGGTTGAGGCGCTATTGGGCGCTCTGGAATTTGGATTTCCGGTTTAGCAGGAGCGCTGAATGATCGTCTTCCGCATGCACGGAATCTCGCACGATGCATTGGATTCTTCGGGGTCATTTTTTCAGCCGGGGCGGTGGCATTCCGTTGGCACGCGTGTTGTTTACGCAGCGGAACACGCTAGTCTAGCGGTTCTAGAGACTCTGATTCATGCCGGCGGCAAGAAGATGCCTCCCAAAGCCATTACCCGCATTCATCTTCCCGATGATTTATTGATTGAATCCGCGCCCTGGATGGAGATGCCTGCTTCGCAGGCCTTCGGCGATGCGTGGGTGAGGGAGGGACGAACTGCCGTGCTCCGTGTACCCAGCATCGCAGTGAATAAGATGGAATCGAATTTCGTCTTAAATCCCAACCATACTGAGTTTCAGCTTATCCGGCACGAAACTTCCGAGCGGTTTATCTTTGATCCGCGATTCTTTTTGGCAGTGTAGGCAATAGCGCATGGATTCCCACCCATTCCGCAAATTCTCTCGAAGAGGCGCGGAATGGATGAGGGTCGGAAGATTTTTTTGCTAGAAGTTGAAAGCCATCTTACGGCTTGACGCGGACCTTTGGCTCGACGGAGAGACCGGGCCTTAGTTCGTGGTTCGGGTCTTCCGTGGCCAGGTCGGTAAAGTCGATGCGCACCGGGACGCGCTGGACGACTTTGACGTAGTTGCCTGTGGCGTTTTCCGGCGGGAAGAGCGAGAGAACAGAACCTGTTGCGCCGCCGATCTGCGTGACCTTGCCGTGATAGGTTTTGCCGGTTGCGTCCACCTCGATTTCAACCGGCTGACCTGCGGACATGGAGCGCAGTTGGGTCTCTTTGAAGTTGGCGGTCACCCAAAGTCCTTCGAGCGAGACCAGCATCGTCAGGTTTTGTCCCGGGGCAACGTTCTGATTGATCTCGACGCTCTTGCGGGTGATGATGCCGGCCGTGGGCGCGACGATTTTGGTGTAGCTGAGGTTGAGCTTGGCCTGGTCGAGCTTGGCTTGCGCCTCCAACACCTGAGCCTCGGCCGACTTGGCGCGGGCAGATTGCGCGGCCACCTGCTGGGGGCCGGTCTGGGCAAACTTCTGATTAGCCGCAGCCTGCGTTTCGCGCTCTTTGGCTTCGCTGACGCCATCTTCAGCGGCCCTTTCGGAGTGGCGTGCGCTGGAGAGTGCGGCCTTGGTAGATTCTTCGGCAGCTACAGCGGCGTCATACTGCTGTTTGCTGATGACGTCCTTCTCAACGAGCGGCTTGTAGCGTTCCAGATCAGCCTCAGCTTTGGTGTTGTTGGCCTTGGCCTGCGCCACCTGGGCGCGCGCAGCCTCTAGCTGCTGCTCTGCCTGCTCAACGGCGGCGTGGGCGCTGGTGACGCCGGCATCGGCTGATCGCAGCGTGCTACCGGTGTTGACGGTAGTGATGGGCACATTTACGTTGGCCGCCTCGGCATTCGCCTGGGCGCTGGCCAGAGCCGCCTCGGCATTCTCCACCGCAACCTTGTAGTCGCTCGGATCAAGCTCGGCAATCACGTCGCCCGCCTTGACCTGCTGATTCTCATCCACATAAACCTTTGCAACCTGGCCGGCAACTCGCGCGCTGACCTGGATCATGTGGCCGTTGACCTGCGCGTCGTCCGTGTCCTCTGTATAGGTGGAGCGCCAATAGAGGCCGGCTGCGACGAGCGCCAGAACCACCACCACCACGATGGCAATGCCCTTGCGGCGCGAATTCGGTGTCACGCTTTGCGTGTCTTCCTCCGGCTCGCCGGAAACGGGTGTTGGGAATGAATCCGCCACGTTTACTTACCTCCCAGATAATTCTTGTACTTCTCGCCCGCTCCCAGGGCACGGGCCAAGCTGAGCTTGGCGACATTGTGCCGGTAGAGGCTGGTTACAAATTGATCGTTGGCCTGGGCAACGGATTGCTGCGCCTGACTGACGGCCAGATTGTCGCTGACGCCGTTCGCGTAACGTTGTTGCGCCTCGCTAAGCGCCTCGTCGGCCAGGGCTACGCTGGACCTGGCAACCTCGACCATCTTTTGCGCCGAGGCAATATCCAGCAGAGCGTCGCGCACATCGGCTTCCACCTGCGCGCTCTTGTCGCTCAACTTGGCTTGCGCGGTATCAAGCTGCGCCTGAGCCTGCTGAGCCTCGCCGCGCAGCGCGTACTCCTTGAAGAGCGGAACACTCAGCGTCCCGTTGGCGTCGCCAGTTCCGTGAGAGTGCGAGAGTGTGGCGCCGATGTCGCCGTAATCGCCGCTAAAGGCAAGAGTGGGCAGGCGGTTGGCTGTGGCTGCCTTGCGCTGCTCTTCAGCGGCCTTCCCCTGCTCCGCCATTGCCGCCAGGTCTTTCCGGTTGGCGTGGGCTTCGCGGATGGCCTGATCCACATCTACTTGGTCGAAGGCCGCGAAAGGCTCTTTATCGGCCAGCGTGAAGCTCTGCGCCAGGGGTAAACCAATCGTCCGCGCCAGGGCCAGTTTGTCTTTCTCCAGAGAGTTCCTCGCCACAATCAACTGCTGCTCGATCGATTGCGCATCGACGCGGGCGCGCATTTCATCCAGCAGCGGCGCGGTTCCGGCCTGGTGGTTAGCGGCCGCCTGATCGAGGGAGATTTTTGCCGTGGCACTCTGCGCCTCGACCCTCATGACACGAGTTTCATCCGCCAGCGCCAGCAGATAGGCATTGCCCACCACCAGCACCACCAGATCGCGCGCGTCCTCGGCGGAGAGTTCGGCGGCGTTAAAGTTGTGGCGCGCGGCCAGATAGTTGCGCAGCGAAGCCAAATCAATCAGTGACCAGGTCAGCGAGGCTCGCAAGTCGGTAAATCCAAAGGGGCCAAGCGTAGAGGGAAAGCCAGGAATTCGCAAACCCTCGGCGGCCAAATCCACCTGCATCACGGTTTCCTTGCCGGTTGCATCCACGCCAGGCAACAGGGCTTGCAACTCGCTGAGCCGTTCACCGCGCGCCGCAGCCGTCTGAGCGCTGCTCAGGATGACGCCCAAGTTGGCCTTCAGTCCCCGCTGGATGGCGTCGTCCAGGGTAAGCGCCACTGACTGCGTAGAAACTTCGTCATGGGAGACGCTGCCCTCGAAAGGCGAGGCGCTCTGTGCGGTCAACACGCAGGGATGCAGTCCAGCCAAGGCCAGCGCCAAGGCAGGGAGAGAATGGCGGATCGATCTGTTGCTCAACAAATGAAAAGACATCAGGGTCGTTTGGCTTTCAATGAAGGACTGTGACTTGAAAAAGACCTCAGTCTCTTTACGGACGTGCGAACGGCAAAGCAGGACTCGCTTCTATAGTGTATCGAATGAACCGGCGGGCGACTGGAGTCTTTTGTATCTGCATGACTTGATTGAAAGATCGGGACAACTCCCCGTATTCATTCCCTATTTTGTATGCCCGCCGTTAGCCTGAATTGCAGCACCGGCCGAGGGCCCGCACTTGAGCTGGGATCATGCGGGTTTAATTCAATTTGAATCATTCAGCACAGGCGAGCAAACCCCGCAAACAACTTCATCCCAGCAGCGAATCCACAAACGGGGCTGGTGAGAATTCCAACAGGTCGCTCATTTGCTCCCCGACGCCCACAAATAGCACTGGTAAATTCAGTTCCTGGGCAATGCCCACGGCGATGCCGCCCTTGGCGGTGCCATCCAGCTTCGTCAACACAATACCGGTAACTCCCGCCGATTGAGTGAATTGCCTGGCCTGGTTTAGCCCGTTCTGGCCGGTTGTAGCGTCCATCACAAGCAGCACTTCATGCGGTGCGCCAGGAATCAGCTTGGCCGCTGTGCGGCGCATCTTCTCCAACTCGTCCATCAAGCCGGTCTTGGTATGCAACCGGCCAGCCGTATCCACAATCAACTCGCTGATCTGGCGCGCCTTGGCTGCCGAAGCCGCGTCGTAGAGCACGGCTGCGGGATCGCCTCCGTGACGGGTCTTGATCATCTCCACGCCGGAGCGCGCAGCCCAAATTTCAAGCTGCTCAATGGCCGCGGCACGGAAGGTGTCAGCAGCGCACAGCAAAACGGAACGACCCTGGGCGCGATACCAAGCCGCCAACTTGCCGCTGGTGGTGGTTTTTCCTGTGCCGTTGACGCCCACCAGAAATGTGACGCGTGGGCTGTCATCGGGAATCGCCGACGCGATGCGGCTGGCCATGGGCGCTTCCAGAATGGCGCGCAACTGGGCCTTCAGCAGGCCGCGTAACTCTTCGCCGCTTTCGATGGCCTGTCGGCGCGCCCGGTCCCGCAGAGAATCCAAAATTGCAGCTGTCGTTTGCACCCCAAGGTCGCTGGTGAGCAGAGCCGATTCAAGATCTTCCAGAGTCGCTTCGTCCACCGAGCGGGTCAGAGCGATGATCGTCTCAATCTTGGCCGATAGCGTCTCGCGGGTGCGCGAAACGGCTTGCTTCATGCGGCCGAAGAGACTGGTCTCATGCGTTTGGCCAGCGCCAGGCGTAACCGCAGCTTCTTGCTCGTTTGGGGACTTCGCCGGTGCCTCTTTTTTCCCGCCAAAGAACTTCATCATCCAAGGGTTCCTGACTCAAGTTTAGAGCATTGGGCCAGGTTTGCGGATGAAAGGATGATGCGTGGACCGGGAGGTCCACGCCAAAGCCGGCCGGGAGGCCAGCGCTACAGTTTCGTGCCGCGTGCCGCTCAGAATCCCATGATGTTATAACCGCAATCGACGTACAGGATCTCGCCGGTAATGGCGCTGGAGAGATCGCTGGCTAGAAACAGCGCCGCGCCACCCACCTCCGCCTGGTCGATGTTCCGCTGCAGCGGGGCGCGCTCGGCGTGCGAGCGCATCATCTCGCTGAGGTCGCCGACGCCGCGCGCGGCTAGTGTCTTGACCGGACCGGCCGAGATGGCGTTGACGCGAATGTTGCGCGAGCCGAGATTGTAGGCGAGATAGCGAACCGTGGATTCGAGGCCGGCCTTGGCCACCGCCATTACGTTGTAATTGGGGACCACCTTTTCAGCCGCATAGTAGCTGAGCGTCATGATGCTGCCGCCCTCGGTCATCAGCCGTGCTGCGCCGCGCGAAACAGCGATGAGCGAATAGACGCTGATGTCGTTGGCGATGCGGAAGCCCTCGCGGCTGGTGTCGATGAACTCGCCGCGCAACTCCTCGGCGGGCGCATAGGCGATGGCGTGCACGAGAATGTCGAGCTTGCCGAATTTTTCCTTGAAGACGCCAAAGACGGCTTCGATCTCCGCGTCGTTGGCCACGTCGCATTGATAGCCGCTGGCGCCCGGCAGCTCGTCAATCAGGCTCTGCGCCTCCAGCTTCATGCGCTCGTTTTGATAGCAGATGGCTAGCTGTGCGCCGGCCGCGTGCAGTTGTTGTGCGATGCCCCAGGCAATG
>Ga0181520_10002121_pt1 | contig 37968 bp, 40 predicted proteins | sample PEATcosm2014_Bin_29_FD_132451 | JGI IMG/M metagenome (GOLD analysis project Ga0181520, IMG submission 132451) | Peatland microbial communities from MTU Mesocosm Facility, Houghton, MI, USA - PEATcosm2014_Bin02_30_metaG | ecosystem: Environmental > Terrestrial > Soil > Wetlands > Peat | place... | reverse complement strand
CGAAGGCGTCATGGCCGGGCTTGACCCGGCCATCCACGTCTAGAGCTTTTCGGAAGACGTGGATGCCCGGCACATAGGCGAGCGAAGCGACGCCGTTCTTCGAACGGCTATGGCCGGGCAAGACGAAAGGGAGACGCTATGTCCGAGGACTTTTTGAAGAATCCGCTTTCGCTGTTCGACGTCCGCGGCAAGGCTGCGATTGTCACCGGCGCGACCGGCGCCTTCGGCGCGGTAGCGGCAAAGACGCTCGCGGCCGCCGGCGCCAATGTCGTCATCACCGCAAACAACGCGGAAGGATTGAAAAAGCTCGCGGCGGAATGCGCCAAGCTCGGCGGCAAGGCTGAAATCGTCGCCAAGCGGCCGAGCTCCGAAGCCAACTGCGATGCCATCGTCGCCGCCGCGACCGAGAAATTCGGCGGCGTCGACATCCTGGTGGTCGCTTCGGGCCAGAACAAGATTTCCAAGATCGTCGATCAGAAGCCGGAAGATTTCCTCGACGTGATGGACGCCAATGTCACGCAATCGTGGCTGATGGCCCGCGCCGCGGCGCGGGCGATGATCAAGCAGGGCCGCGGCGGCAAGATCATACTGATGTCCTCGGCGCGCGGGCTTCTCGGCCATCCGGCCGGCTACAGCGCCTATTGCGCGTCGAAGTCGGCGGTCGACGGCATCACCAAAGCGCTTGGCTGCGAACTCGGTTCAAGCGGCATCACCGTCAATGCGCTGGGCCCGACGGTTTTTCGCTCGCCACTGACCGAATGGATGTTCGCCGACGACGAGCGCGGCAAGACCGTTCGCGCCGGCTTTTTGACGCGGGTGCCGAAGGGTCGCCTCGGCGAGCCGGAGGATTTGGCTGGACCGCTGCTCTTCCTCGCCTCGAAGGCGTCCGACTTCTACACCGGCCACATCCTTTACGCCGACGGCGGCTATACGGCGGGCTAGAGCAATGGCGAAAGCACGCATCTCCGTCGTCGGCGCCGGCCTCATGGGGCACGGCATCGCCCAGGTCTTCGCGGTCGCCGGCCACGCGGTGACGATCACGGATGCGCTTTCGCAAAATCTCGACACGGTCACGTCGCGCATCGCCGCCAATCTGCGCGACCTCGGCGAGGACGAAGGCGCGGTAAAGCGCGTCCGCATCAGCGCCGATCTTGCCGAAGCGGTGCGCGACGCCGACTATGTCGTCGAAGCGGTGTCCGAAGATCTGCCGCTGAAACAGCAACTCTTTGCCGACATCGAGCGCCATGTGCGCGCCGATACCATCCTTGCCAGCAACACCTCGGTGATCCCGATCACCGCCATCATGCAGGGCCTAGCCAAGCGCGAGCGCGCGCTCGGCACCCACTGGTGGAACCCGCCGTACCTCGTGCCCTTGGTCGAAGTGATCGAGACGCAGTGGACGTCGGCGGCGACGCTCGCAACCACCATGGCGCTGCACGAGGCCGCGGGCAAGAAAACGGCGCATGTGAAAAAGGACGTTCCGGGCTTCATCGGCAATCGCCTGCAGCATGCGCTGTGGCGCGAGGCCATTTCGCTGGTGGAACACGGCATCTGCGATGCTCAGACCGTCGATGCGGTGGTCAAGGCATCGTTCGGACGGCGGCTGCCGGTGCTCGGGCCATTGGAAAACGCCGACCTGGTCGGCACCGATCTCACGCTCGCCATCCACAATATCGTATTGCCGGCGATCGAAAGCCGGCCCGAACCTTCGCCCTACTTACAAAAACTTGTGGCCGAGAAAAAAATCGGCTTCAAAACCGGCGAGGGCTTTCGCAAGTGGACGCCCGCCGAGCAGGCGGCGTTGCGCACCAAGGTGACGGCACATCTTAAATCCATGCAAGGTCTTTAACAGGGAGGAATGCAATGAGTGACGAAAGGAAAATCGGAAGGAAAGGCGTCGATCGCCGCACGGTGATCGCCGGTGGCTTGGGCGCGCTGGCGGCGCCGGCGGTGTTGCGGGTGATACCCGCCAACGCCCAATCGAAGGCGATCAAGATCGGCATGGTGAGCCCGAAGACGGGCCCGCTCGCCGGCTTCGGCGAAGCCGATGCCTTCGTCATCGATCAGGTCAACAAATTGCTCAAGCCGGGCATCGCGATCGGCGGCAAGACCTATCCGGTCGAGATCATCCAGAAGGACAGCCAGTCGACCTCGACGCGCGCGTCGGAAGTCGCCGCCGAACTGATTTCGCACGACAAGGTCGACCTCCTTCTCGGGCAGGCGGCGCCAGACACCACCAACCCGGTCGCCGACCAGGCCGAGGTCAACGAGACGCCGTGCGTCACCACCAATTGTCCGTGGCAGCCTTATTTCTTCGGCCGCAACGGCGACCCGAAGAAGGGCTTCACCTGGACCTATCACTTCTTCTGGGGCCTTGAGGACGTGATCGCCTCGTATCTGCCGCTGTGGGACAGCGTGGCGACCAACAAGGTCGTCGGCGGCGTATTCCCCAACGATGCTGATGGCAACGCCTGGGGCGATCCGGTGCATGGTCTGCCGCCAGACCTCAACAAGGCGGGGTACAAGCTCGTCGATCCGGGTCGCTACCAGGTGATGAACAACGACTTCACCTCACAGATTTCGGCGTTCAAGAGTGCCGGCGCCGAGATCGTCGTCGGCAACATGATCCCGCCGGACTTCGCGACCTTCTGGTCGCAATGCGCGCAGCAGGGCTTCCACCCGAAGATCGTCACCATCGGCAAGGCGCTGCTGTTCCCCTCGGTGATCGCCTCGCTCGGTCCGCGCGGCAACGGCATGACCACGGAAATCTGGTGGACGCCGACCTTCCCGTTCAAGTCGGGCCTCACCGGCCAGAGCGCCAAGGAACTGACCGACGCTTATGTCGCCGCTACCAAGCGGCCGTGGACGCAGCCGATCGGCTACGAGCACGCGCTGTTCGAAGTTGCGGTCGACGTGCTCAAGCGCACCAAGGCGCTCGATCCGAAGTCGATCCTGACCGCGATCACGGAGACCGACTATCACTCGATCGTCGGCCCGGTGAAATGGGCGGGCGTGCCAGTGAAGAACGTAAGTAAGACGCCGCTGGTCGCCGGCCAATGGCAGCGCAAAGGCGACCAGTTCGAACTCGTGATCACCGAGAACAAGTCGGCGCCGGAAATCCCGGTCGGCGGCAAACTCGAATTGCTGTCGTAGTCTTCGCGACCAGAACGGGAGAGGGGTGCGGCGCAAAAGCCCCCTCTCCCGCCTGCCTTTGCTCCTTCGAAGCTGCGGCAGGCGACGTCTCCCCATTGGGGAGAGGTGAAGGCGCGTGCGATCTACTTGATGAACGTGCCGCTGCGCAGCTCGGTGAAGGCTTGCTGCAATTCGGCCTGGGAGTTCATCACGATCGGCCCATACCAGGCGACCGGCTCCTTGATCGGCTTGCCGGAGACGAGCAGGAAGCGGATGCCCTCGTCGCCGGCCTGTACGGTCACTTCGTCGCCCGAGTCGAACACCACCAGCGACCGATTGCCGGTCTGTTCGCGAACCAAAATCTCGTTCACGCCATCGGTCTTCTCGGTGAGCACGCCGAAAGGTTTTGACGAGCCGCGGAAACTGCCCGAGCCTTCGAACACGTAGGCAAAGGCGTGACGTTCCAGCTCAACCGGCAGCGTCTTGCGCTTGCCCGGCGGCACGAAGACGTCCAGATAGCGCGGATCGGCGGCAGCGCCTTCGACCGGACCGCGCTGGCCCCAGAAATCGCCGCACACCACGCGCACACGCGTGCCGTCGTCATCGACGACTTCGGGAATTTCCTTAGCTTTGATGTCCTGGTAGCGCGGCGCGGTCATCTTCAACGACGACGGCAGATTGGCCCAAAGCTGGAAGCCATGCATGCGGCCCTGCGCGTCGCCTTTGGGCATCTCCTGGTGCAGGATGCCGCGCCCGGCGGTCATCCACTGCACGTCGCCGGCGCCGAGCGAGCCGCGATTGCCGAGACTATCGCCATGCTCGACGTCGCCGGCGAGCACGTAGGTGATGGTCTCGATGCCGCGATGCGGATGCCATGGAAAACCGGCGAGATATTCGTCGGGCCGATCGTTGCGGAAATCGTCGAGCAGCAGGAACGGATCGAATTCGCTGGTGTCGCCAAAGCCGAACGCCCGGCGCAGATGGACGCCGGCGCCTTCCAGCGTGGGTTTTGACGAAACGATGCGTTTGACGGGGCGGATCGACATCTGAAGTTTTCCTTCGGGGGTTTCCCTTGCAGGCTCAAATCGCTTGGCGGAAGTAGTGTCTCTTCTAGGCTTAGGAAAAATAGGTAACCACGGCGCCGCCGCAAGAAGTTACACGCGTGTTACTAAGGCGCCGCCTGACGTCATTTCTTCTCGGGCACGATGTCGCTGAACTTCGTATAGTCCAGCTGATAGCGGCCCTCCGGCGACACGCCGGTGATGTCGCGATAGCGGTAGCCCCATCGGATGTCTTCCGCCCCGTAGACGCGTCGCGCATAGAGCTGTTGCGCCGACGCATCGTCCAGGCCGCCGACATTGAGGACGATGGACGCATCGGCCTCGGCCATTGTCCGCTCGGTGGCTCCGTGCAGAGGGCTGTGCTCGTCGATGATGTGAAAGATCGTCCAGCTCAGCATGAATATCGGATGCTCGCCGCGCTCCACCTTGAGTTCGTGAAAGCGGCGAAACTGATCCCCCTCCATGCTCTTTTCGATGCGTAGCAGCCAGAGTCGGGCGGTGGCCCGCGAAATGGCGTTGTGGCGCGCGTTCGCCATGCGGATCATCAGCGTCGGACGGCCATCGCGGGTCCCGACGACCGGATTATCGGCGAACACAAAACGGGCGCGCGGCCGGGAGAAGCGGGCAAATACCAGGCCGGTTAACACCGCGAGAAAACACATGCCAGTGAAAATTTCGATGGTGGCGATGAAATGGCCGTAATCGGTCTGTGGATGCATATCGCCATAGCCGACCGTCGCCAGCGTCTCGATGGAGAAGTAGAACAGCTCGAGGAAGCGCTCGGTGCTGACGTTGGCGATCGGCTGGTTGCCCAATGCATAGAGCAACGCGAACACGGCGTTGAGCATGACAAAGATCAGCGCCGCGGAGCCGAAGAACACCGGCCAGTACACCGTCATCGAGCGGTGATAGAGGTCGGACCAAAAACCCTGGTCCAGCCCCAGCGTCTCGATCTCGCGGTGACCGACACGGATCAGCTGCGATCGATTGTCCCGGTGCTTACGTCGCAACTTGGCCAAGGCAATGAAACCCTAGACGGGGCAAACTTTGGCTGACCCCCACTCTGACCCTCCCCCTTGTAGGGGGAAGGAAAAACGCGCGGTTGACTGTCTCCTCCCTCTGAAAGGGGGAGGATTAAGATAGGGGTCGACGGCCGGTGGCTTCATCCTCAATGCTACTCCGCGGCCTGCGCCGCCGCATTGGTCTTCAGACGCGGATAAACCTTGCGCGCATTGCCTTCGAAAATCTTCTGCCGGTCGGCGTCGCTCAGGCGCGGCGCCCCGTCGACGTAGCGCTTGGTGTCGTCGAAATTGAACCCGGTCCTGGGATCGATGCCCTTGACCGCACCGACCATCTCGGACGCGAACAGAATGTTGTCGACCGGCACCACTTCGGTGAGCAAATTGACGCCGGGCTGGTGATAGACGCAGGTGTCGAAGAAAATATTGTTCTTGATGATCTCGTCGAGCTCGGGCCGGCCGTTGTTGAGGGCGAGCCCGCGGAACCGGCCCCAGTGGAACGGCACCGCACCGCCGCCATGCGGGATGATCAATTTCAGCGTCGGGAAATCCTTGAACAGATCGGACAGGATGATTTGCATGAACGCCATGGTGTCGGCATTGAGATAATACGATCCGGTGGTGTGCATCGCCGGATTGCAGCAGCCGGAAACGTGGATCATCGCCGGCACATCGAGCTCGACCATCTTCTCGTAGAACGGATACCACCATTTGTCGGTAAGCGGCGGCGCGTTGAAATAGCCGCCGGACGGATCGGGATTGAGGTTGCAGCCGATGAAGCCGAGCTCGTCGACGGCGCGCTCGAGTTCGCGGATCGAATGCGCCGGCGGCACGCCCGGCGACTGCGGCAATTGGCACACGCCGATGAAATTATCCGGATAAAGCGAGACGACGCGCGCGATCAGGTCGTTGCATATCTGCGACCATTCGAGGCTGACGCTCTCGTCGCCGATATGATGGCCCATGCCGGAGGCGCGCGGCGAGAAGATGGTCAGATTGGTGCCGCGCGCGCGCTGCAGCTTGAGCTGGTTCTGCTCGATGCTCTCGCGGATTTCGTCATCGGACATTTTCAGCGCGGCGCGCGAAGGCATCACCGCTTTGTCCTTGGCGTTGGCGGCGGCGGTCTGCTCCTTGCGGAAGCGGTGCAGGTCTTTCGGTTCGGTGGTGTAGTGGCCGTGACAATCGATGATCATGATGGCTTCGCTAAGCGGTTTGACCGCGCGATGCTAAGGGCCGCGGCGCGATTGTCAAACGCGCTTGGCCCTCATATAGGAAGCCGCAACGGGCTGAGGGAGGCTTTCAGGAATGGCTCAACTACTGCGGCTCAACGGCATCATCCGCGCGCTGGAATCGGGCCAGCACGCACTCACCTGCTTCACGCCGGCCGAGACTACGAGCGCCGTCGCCATCGCCACGTCGAAATTCGACGGCTGTGTGTTTGAGATGGAGCATCAGCCATGGGACGGCCGGCTGCTGCGCGACTGCCTGCAGTACATGCTCAACCGCGCCCAGATCGCCGAGGCGGCTTCGGTCGCGCCGGGCGTCACACCGTTGGCGCGCGTGCCGGTGAACGGGGTGGAGATGGCGCAGTGGCACGCCAAGCAGGCGCTCGACATGGGGTGCTACGGCGTCGTGTTCCCGCACATTTCGACGGTCGAGGAAGCCGCCAATGCGGTCGGCTCCTGCCGTTACCCGCGACTGTCGGACGCCTCGTTCTATCATCCGGCCGGCATCCGCGGCGACGGCCCGACCACCGCGGCGCGCTACTGGGGCCTGACGCAGCAGGAGTATTATCAGAAAGCGGACGTGTGGCCGCTCAACCCGCAGGGCGAGATTTTCGCCATCCTGCAGATCGAGGATACACGCGGCGTCGAAAACCTCGACGCCATGCTCAAGAACGTTCCCGGCATCGGCGCCATCCTGATCGGCGAAGGCGATCTGTCGCAGGAGCTCGGCTACCCGCGGCAGTACGAGCACAAGGTCGTGCTCGAATGGATGAAGCGTGTGGTCGACACCTGCAAGAAGCATAACGTGGTCGTCGGCCACCCGCATGTCGAACAGGGCAATGTCGAGCGCGTGGTGGCCGAGGGCTATCGCTTTCTGATGTGCGCGCCGGTGCAGAGCTACGGCCATCTCGAGGCGGCGCGCAAAGCCACGGGCCGAGCGTAGCGGTTTAGGCAATTGAACCGAGTCCCACTGCTGTGACACAAGTCACAGCAACGAGGGCGCGGCCCGTGCGAATAAAGCAGGCGCCCGAAAAAGCTCATCGCGATCGGACAAGACATGCAAAAGCGCCCAACGGCGGCTGTTCGGTCCATACCGGACGCCGCGATCCGCGCGTATGCCGACGTCTGGTGCGCGGCCGGCGCAATGCGCACGCTGGCACTTTATGCCGTGCTCATCATTCTCGCCGCGCTCGTGGTCGAAGAGTTCATTCCGCCGCGCCTAATTAATAGCTTCGCCATCGGTACGCTATTGGACTTCGCGATCGATTGCGTACGAAGCTTTTGTTTGACTCCGATTATCATCGCGATTCACCGCTTCATTATTCTTGACGACGTGACGCCGAGCTACGTCCTCGATCCGGCGGAACCGGGCTTCATGCCGTTCTTTGGATGGCTGGTTGCACTTTCATTGCTCACGACGCTGGTGTTTTCGGTGCCCGAATTGGCGATGGCGCTTGGCGGGTCGGTCCTGCTGGCGACCGGCATCGAAGTGGTGGCGCTGGCGGCAGTGCTGATTGTGGTGATGCGGCTGACAATACTGTTTCCGGCAATCGCGGTCGGCGCCGGCAATGCCAACGCCAAGGCCGCGTTAGCCGACACCAAGGGCCATGCGTGGAAAATTTTTGCAATTTTCTTGCTGGTGTTGCTGCCCGTCGCGGTTGTCAGCCTAGCTGTGAGCTGGCTGCTCGGTCCCGGCATTCGCAACACCGGCTCGCCGCTTGCGGTCGCCAACTTGATCGTTATCGCCGTGATGCAAACGGCCGTGACATTCTTGTGTGCGGCGATCGCGTCGCGCATTTTTGAAAAATATGCGGATCATGTGTCGCTCGGCTCCGCCGATGCCGCCAAGATGGTTTAAGACGGTTTTAAAGTGCGCGTGCGCCGTTCGCGATCGTCGGCGGCGCCTTGTTGAGCGCTTCAATGGCAAAGCCCGCGGCGGCCCGATAGCCCGCCATGAAGGCTGTGCGCTCCTGCGGCGGAATCACATCGTCGATGTTGTCGAACGTGCCGCCGCAGCGTTCGTCGACAATGTTGAGCAACCCAAACGGCCCGGCGCCGCGATTGCGCAGAATCAGCTGGGAGATCGGACCGCAGAGTTTCTCGTCGTAGGCCGAAAGCGCTTCCGGCGTGACCCCATGCTCGACCATTGCGGCGCCGAGAACACGCGCGTCGATGATGGCCTGGCTGCCGCCGTTGGAGCCGGTTGGATACATGGCGTGTGCGGCGTCGCCAAGGAGCGCCACCGGACCGTCGCGCCACGTGGCCACTGGATCGCGGTCGATCATCGGATTTTCGAAGGCACCGTCGGCTTGCTTGATCAATGCCGGCACGTCGAGCCAGTCCCAAATCCAGCCGGTGAAATGATGAATGAAATCGCCGATGCCCACCTGCCGGAACCAGCCGCGCTGCTTCCAGCCCTCGCCCGCGTCCAACGTCACCTCCGCGATCCAGTTGATCATCGCGAGACCGCTCTGCGGATCGGGGTGGGAGATCGGATAAAAAACGATGCGCTGGCGATGGGTGCCTAGCCCGACGAAAGACGAGCCGGTCCGTATCGGTTTTGCCCAAGTGGTGCCGCGCCACATCACCGCGCCGCCCCAGTGTATCGGCGGCTGCGCAAGGTGCATCTGCGCCCGCACCGCCGAGTGGATGCCGTCGGCGCCGATGAGCAGGGTGCCGTCAGCCTCGGACGTCGAGCCATCGGCGTGTTCGACAAGCGCGCTGACGCCACCTGACGTTTTGCGGTAGCCGGTCACCCGGCTCCCGAGCTTCACCGCGCTCGGCCCGATCCGCTCCGCCACCTTGTCATGCAGCAGCATGTGGAAGAGGCCACGATGGACCGCATATTGCGGCCAGTTGTAGCCGGCGAGCAGCCCGCGCGGCTCGGAATAGATGTCATTGCCGTTGAGCCCAACCAGCGCCCATTCTTTTGCCGGCAGACCGACGCGGTCGAGATCGTCGGGTGTAAAGCCGAGATCGTAGAGTTCGCGGACCGCATTCGGCTGCAGATTGATACCGACGCCGAGCGGGCGCATTTCCCGAACCGTCTCGAAGACGATGCACGGCACCCCGATCTGGTGCAGCGTCAGCGCGGTCGCCAGCCCACCGATGCCGCCGCCGGCAATGATCACACGCTTGTCGGTCACGCGCTAAAATCCACTCTACGCTGCGACAAAACTCACGATGCTTGGCTGGCCGGGCTGGCCGTCGCCGAAAGCCCGCCATGCTCTTCAATAAAATTTGCGATTTCTTCGACGCCGTTGCCGGCGCGCAGGTTGGTGAACACAAATGGCCGCGGGCCGCGCATGCGTTTTGACTCGCGCTCCATGGTTTCGAGCGAGGCGCCGACATGGGGCGCGAGATCGACCTTGTTGATCACCAAAAGATCCGAGCGGGTGATGCCCGGGCCGCCCTTGGACGGGATTTTGTCGCCGGCGGCAACATCGATCACGTAGATGGTGAGATCGGCGAGCTCGGGCGAGAACGTGGCGGCGAGATTATCGCCACCGGATTCGATCAGCACCAGATCAAGCTTGGGAAATTTCGCGCGCATGTCGGCAATGGCAGCGAGGTTGGCGGAGGCATCCTCGCGGATCGCGGTATGCGGGCAGCCGCCGGTTTCCACGCCGGCGATACGGTCGGCAACGAGCGCGCCTGAGCGCACCAGATATTCGGCGTCCCATTTGGTATAGATGTCGTTGGTGATCGCGGCGATCTCGTAGCGGTCGCGCAGACGCTTGCACAAGGCATCCATCAGCGCGGTCTTGCCCGAGCCGACCGGGCCGCCGACACCGACGCGTAAAGGACCGTGTTGCGAAGCGGGCATGAGCAAAACTCCAATGGCCATTTTAACTTAGTCCGGCAACGCCGCCAGGCAAAGTGCTGCGCTTTCCTTCAACGCCAATGCACGATCACGACCGGAACAGGCGGGTGTATTGCGTCTCGTGCCGCATGCTGGCGATGTCGGCACGGAAAGCGGCATTGCCGATCTCATCGAGCGCCGTTTTAGAGGCGCGCACTGCCGTTGTGGCCAAGATCTCTTCCAGCGCGGCAAGGACGCGCTGGCCGTCGGTCTGGCCGAGCGGAACCAATCGGACTCCGGCGGAAATCCAGTTGGCGGTCAGCGCGTGCAGAAAAGCCAGGAGCGCCGTCTCACAACCGATCCCGTGTCCGGCGCAGGCGACGCCGACTGCGATCGGCAACGCCAGCGGACCCTTCCATGAGGCTTCAAGCCGGCCGAGCGCATCGCACGGCCAGGCGGAGCGCGTGGCCTCGAAAAAAGCGCGGCCTTGCGCGGTCGTTTCTAAAAACCGCTCCTTCGACGGCACAAAGGCCGCGGCCAATTCAGCCGCAGTGCGCAATGCTGCACCGTCCTTGCTCACGGTGGCGTGGTGGGCGTGAACAAAGAACACCGCGTCGCAAAAGCCGCCGCCTTGCGCCAGCATGACCGCGAGCCAGTCTTTTAGCGTCGCCGCATCCTTGATGTCGCCGGCCTCGACCGCCCATTCGATGCCACTGGAATAGGAGAAGGCGCCGATCGGATAGGCCGGCGACAGCCAGGCCATCAGCCGATACAGCGCGGCCGCCTCCGTCCGCTCATTCCCGCGCAGGCGGGAATCCCAGCCGCCATCTTTTCTGGGTCCCCGCTTGCGCGGGGACGAGCGGAGCAAAGGGCGCGCGGGTCGCTTACTCATGACTGTGGTCATGATCGTGATTGTGGTCATGATCGTGACCGAGGTGATGATGGTGACGACCGTGATCATGATGGTCATAGGCGCCACGTTCCGGGTCGAACGCCGCCTCGAGCTGGGTCAGCCGCGCGCCCAATCCGCGCAGCATGTCCTCGATCACGTGGTCGCGGCGGATGCGCAGGCATTCGCCGACAATCTGCACGTCGACATGCCGGTTGCCGATATGCCAGGCAAGCCGCGCCAGTGCATGCGCATCGGCGGCGGCGATTTCAACGAGCGGCTCCGGCCGGCCGACAATCCGCACCACCGTGCCGTCGTCGAGCCTGAGCCCGTCGCCGTCGCGCAGCGCGACCGCTTGCGGCAAATCGAGCAGGAACTTGGTGCCGCCTTCGCTGGTCAGCATCACGCGCCGCCGATGGCGGTCATGGGCATCAAGCGCAATCGTATCGCCAGCGCTGGCGCCATCCCAGTGACCGGCGGCAATGACTTCGCGCGCATGCTTCATGATCGGGTTCACGTCGGCGTTTTAGCGCAGGTCGCGGGGCGGCGGATAGCGGCATGAACGCCGGCGCCGCGGCCTGCTATAGTGCCGACATCAGTCGCGGCGCCCCTCACCCCCGTCGCGATCGCAGCGATCGAGGCAAGGGAGCGCGCGTTATGGCCGTCAACGGATTGATTACGATTGCGTCTAGCCACGGGCCGAAAGACACCATGGCGAGGCTCGAAGCGGAAGTAAAAGGCAAAGGCGCATCCGTCTTCGCCCATGTCGATCACGCCGCCGGCGCGGAGGCGGCGGGACTGCCGCTGCGGCCGACCGATCTGTTGATCTTCGGCAATGCCAAAGGCGGCACCCCGCTGATGCAAGCAGCGCAGACCATCGGCATCGATCTACCGCTAAAAGTGCTGGTGTGGCAGGACGCGGCCGGCACGACGTGGCTGTCCTACAACGATCCGGCCTGGCTCGCTCACCGCCACGGGTTGACGGCCCCGAGCGACGCGACGGTGAAGGCGCTCAGCGGCATGCTGAAAGCGGTCACCGCCGCCGCTGCCGCGTTGTAAACGGCAGCGATCTTCTCCACGATCTTCGAGGTTTCCATGATCCGCGATTACACCGATCATGCCGCCAACGAGCGCACCTTTCTCGCCTGGGTGCGCACCGGCATTGCCATCATCGCCTTCGGCTTTGTCATCGAAAAGTTCAATCTGTTTCTTGCCACGATCGCGAGTTCCGCCGTCGGCGACGCCGTTTATCGCCTGAAGCTTGAGAAGCTGTCGGGACCGTTCGGGCGCTACGAAGGACTGGCGCTGATGTTCACCGGTGTCGTCGTCGTGATCCTCGCCACCATCCGCTTTGTACGCACCACTCGCTTGCTCGAGGACCGGCAGATGCACTCGGCCAAAAGCGTGCGCGCGGAAATGATCCTTTCCGCGGTGCTGGTGGTCCTGGTCGCGAGTTACACCGCTTACGTGGCATTCGGCTAAAGCGACTCTCCAGACATTGGACAAGGCGTCGAACGCCGATAAGGTGCGGCGCGCAGGGAGGAATTCGCGACAATGACCATCAAGGGCAAGGCTTACATTGCCGGCATTTACGAGCACCCGACGCGGTTTGCGCCGGACAAGACAGTGGCGCAGCTGCATGCCGAAGTGGCGCTTGGCGCGCTCGCCGACGCCGGGCTGACGCGCGAGGACGTCGACGGCTATTTCTGTTCGGGCGACGCGCCGGGACCCGGCCCGATCTCCATGACGGACTACATGAATCTGAAGGTCCGCCACGTCGATTATACGGAGGTCGGCGGCGCCTCCTACACGCTGTTGGCCGCGCATGCGGCGGAAGCGATTGCGGCGGGCAAATGCGACGTGGCGCTGGTCACGCTCGCCGGCCGGCCGCGCGCCGAAGGCATGGCGACCGGCACGGCGCCGCGGCCGCGCGACCCGAACCAGCCAGAAGCCGCGTTCGAGGTGCCCTACGCCATCACCACCGCCAACGGCTATGCCATGTGCGCAATGCGCCACATGCACGTGTACGGCACCACCAGCGAGCAATTGGCCTGGGTGAAGGTCGCCGCGTCCCATCACGCCCAATACAATCCCCACGCCATGCTGCCGGAAGTCGTGACCGTCGAGGACGTGGTGAACTCGCCGGTCATCGCCTCGCCGCTGCACCGGCTCGATTGCTGCGTGATCAGCGACGGCGGCGGCGCGCTGGTGATCGTGCGTCCGGAGATCGCCAAAAAGCTTAAGCGGCCGCCGGTGAAGATCATCGGCGCGGGCGAAGCGATCAAGCATTCGGCCGGCGGCACCTTCGACCTCATCACCTCGGGTGCGGCGCGCTCCGGCCCGGTCGCTTTCGCCGAGGCCGGCATAACGCCGAAAGACATCAAATACGCCTCGATCTACGACAGCTTCACCATCACCGTCGTCATCCAGATCGAAGACTTGGGTTTCTGCGAAAAGGGCGCGGGCGGCAAATTCGTCGCCGACGGCAATCTGATTTCTGGCGTCGGCAAACTTCCGTTCAACACCGACGGCGGGGGCTTGTGCAACAATCACCCCGCCAACCGCGGCAGCATGACCAAGGTGCTTGAAGCCGTGCGGCAACTGCGCGGCGAAGCGCATCCAAAAGTCCAGGTGAAGAATTGCGATCTCGCGCTGGCGCACGGCACCGGTTTTCAGCTCGCCACTCGGCACGGCAGCGCCACCCTGATCATGGAACGGGAGTAAGACGATGACCGTATTCGCTAAACGCAAGCTCGCCGCGCCGGTCGTCACCGCCGAGAGCAAAGCCTTTTTCGACGCCGCTCAGGAAGGTCGCTTCACCGTCCCGGTGTGCACCGCTTGCGGCAAGGCGCATTGGTATCCGCGCGCTATCTGCCCGTTTTGCGGGAGCGACAAGGTCGAATGGCGCAACAGCCCCGGCAACGGCAAGATCTACAGCTTCAGCGTCATGCGCCGCGTGAAGGAACCCTACATCATCGCGCACGTGACGCTCGCCGAAGGGCCGACCATGCTCACCAACATCGTCGATTGCGATGACGAGAAGGTCCATATCGGACAAGCCGTCACGGTCGTCTTTCAGGACACCGAGGGCGGCCCGCCGGCGCCGCTGTTCAAGCCTGTATAACGTCTACCCCGCTTCTTTCACCGACCGGGCGACGCGCGGAGTTTAAAACCCGGCGTCTTCCCGCTAAATTGCGCCAAAGCAGAGGAAACCAGCATGCGCTTTGGACTGTTCGGCAGCGCCACCGCCCGCCACGGCGGACCGGACGTGGATTCGGGCCTCGGTTACAAGCAATTCATCGACTACAACATCGAGGCCGAAGCGCTCGGCTATCAATCGACTTTTCTGGTCGAGCATCATTTCTCCGGCGCCGGTCAGGTGTCGGCAAGCTTGACGCTGCTGACCTGGCTCGCGGCCAAAACCAAGACGCTGCGGCTCGGCACCGCTGTGCTGGTGCTGCCCTGGCACAATCCGGTGCTGCTCGCCGAGCAGGCCGCCACCATCGATCTATTGTCCAACGGACGGCTCGATTTCGGCGTCGGCAAGGGCTACCGGCACAACGAGTTTTCGGGCTTCCGTATTCCGATCGAAGAAGGCGAAACCCGGTTCCAGGAATGCCTCGATGTTGTGGTGAAATCCTGGACCGCGAAAGAGCGCTTTTCCCATCGCGGTAAATTTTGGCAGTTCGACGACATCATCGTCGAACCGCCGACCGCGCAAAAGCCGCATCCGCCGATGTGGATGGCCGCCGGCTCCCAATCTTCGATCAGCCAGGTCGCCGCGCGCGGCTATAACCTTCTGCTCGACCAATTCGCGTCGATTGAGACCATCGGCGAGCGCATCGCCATCTTCAAGGCCGAGGTGGAAAAGCGCGGCCGCACTTTCGATCCGCTCGAAGTCGGCGTCGCCCGCGCCTTCTACGTGGCCAAGGACAAGGCCGACAAGGAAGCCGCCCTGGAAGCTCGCCTCGCCGCGCAGCGCCATTTCGCCGCGTTGTCGAAAGCCGCCGACGGCACGCAGAGCAAAGCCAGCATCATGGCGTTTTCCGACACTCGCGAAGCCAGCGAAGAAGCCGCGCTCTACGGCACGCCGGATGAAATCGCGGAGAAGCTCAAGCGGCTGCGAAAACTCGGCGTCGAATACATCCTGCTCAACGGCGGTGGCTTGGCGTTCGAGAGCCTGCGCCGCTTCGCGCGCGAATTGATACCGGCCTTTGCCGATGGCGCGCGCATGCGCGATGCCGGATAGCGCCTCGCCGATGATCAACAAGATCGTGCAAAGCATGGCGGATGCGCTGGGCGACGTGCGCGACGGCGCCATCGTCTTGATCGGCGGCTTCGGCTCGATCGGCCAGCCCAATGCGCTGATCTACGGCCTGATCGAACAGGGCGCCAAGGATTTGACCGTGGTCGCCAACAATGCCGGCGTCGGCCATGTCGGACTGGCGCGGCTGATGGAAGTCGGCCGCGTGCGCAAGATTATCTGCTCCTATCCGCGCACCACCGATCCGGTGGTGTTCGAGGAGCTTTACCGCGACGGCAAGATTGAGCTCGAAGTGATGCCGCAGGGCACCATGGCCGAGCGCATGCGCGCCGCTGGCGCCGGCATTCCGGCGTTCTACACGCCGACCTCGGTCGGTACTTTGCTAGCGGAAGGCAAGGAGGAACGCGCGTTCGGCGGCCGCAAATACGTGCTCGAAGAAGCGTTCCACGGCGACGTGGCGCTGGTCGAGGCCTGGGAAGCGGATCGCTGGGGCAATTTGACCTACCGGTCGTCGGCCCGGAACTTCAACCCGGTGATGGCCATGGCGGCGAAGTTGACGATCGCGCAGGCGCAACACATCGTGGAATTGGGCGGCATCGATCCCGAGCACGTCGTGACGCCCGGCATCTATGTCGATCGCGTGATACACGTTCCCTATGGCGAACCGACCGTGACCTGAAGAACTTAGGGCGCAACATGAATGTCAAAGCCAATTTAAGCCGCCTCGCCGCCTGTAAGCCGTGGACGCGCGAACAGATCGCCGCGCGCGCCGCCCACGACATTCCGGAAGGCTTTTACGTCAATCTCGGCATCGGCATTCCGGTGCACGTCGCCAATCACGTGCCGAAGGGCCGGGAAGTCATCATTCAGTCGGAGAACGGCATCCTCGGCATGGGCCCGGCGCCCAAGCCGGACAAGATCAATCGCTGGATGATCAACGCCAGCAAACAGTATGTCACGCTGGTGCCGGGCGGCTCGTATGTGCATCACGCCGACAGCTTCGCGATGATCCGCGGCGGGCATCTCGATCTGTGCGTGCTCGGCGCCTTTCAGGTCGCCGAGAACGGCGATTTCGCCAATTGGTCGAAGTCGGAGACTGACATGCCGTCGGTCGGTGGCGCCATGGATCTCGCGGTCGGCGCCAAGAGCGTGTGGCTGCTCATGGACCACACCACCAAAGACGGCGAGAGCAAGGTGATGCGCCGCTGCACTTACCCGCTCACCGCGGTCGGCACCGCCAAGCGCGTCTATACCAATCTCGCTGTGCTCGACATCAACGCCAGAGGCTTTGTCGTGCGCGACATCGTGCCGGGGCTGACCTTCGAGGCGCTCCAAGACGTCACCGACGCGCCGCTGCATCTGGCGAATTAGGTCCGAGCGATCGGCCCCACTTTATAGCTCAGAACGCCAGCCGGCCGCCGACGACCGCCAGGGTCGAAGCAAGTATCGGCCGCAATACCCGGTCCGGAATCCGAGCGGTAATGTAGCTGCCGATGGCGATCCCGGGCAGCGAGCCGACCAGCAGCGAGCCGAGAAGCGACCAATCGATAGACCCAAGAAACCAATGACCGACACCGGCGATCAGGGTGAGCGGAACGGCGTGGGCAATATCCGAGCCGACGATCCTCGCCACCGGAAGTCGCGGATAAAGGATGAGCAATACCGTGACGCCGATGGCACCGGCGCCGACCGACGACAGCGAGACCAGCACGCCCAACAGTACGCCGAGGATGACGGTCAATGTGCGGGCGCGCTTGTCCTCGAATTCGCCGACATGGGAGGCGAAGAAATCGAGAATCCATTTGCGAAAGACCAGCGCGATTGCCGTCAGAATGAGGGCAAAGCCCAGGACAGTCGTGATGATTTGGTTGGTGCCACCGTCGGCGCCGTGGTCGAAATAAGCGAGCGCACCGATCGTCAGCGCCGTCGCCGGCACGCTGCCGGAGGCGAGGCGCCGGGTTATCTTCCAATCGACGGTGTCGCTCAGGCCGTGGACCAGCGTGCCGCCGGTCTTGGTGATGCTGGCAAACAGCAAATCCGTGCCGACCGCCGTGGTCGGATGAATGCCGAACAGCAGAACGAGGAGCGGCGTCATCAGCGCGCCACCGCCGACGCCGGTCAGTCCGACCAGAACGCCGACAAAAACTCCCGAGGCGGAATAGAGCGGATTGATAGCCGAATAAAGAGAACAGATATCAGGAAGACCCATTTCAAGATTCCAAGAGGCCCTAGGTATGCTAGTCCGCACGCTCGCCGGTGCGGTTCTGCGCTTGCGAAATATGACTGTCGGGCGGAACACTGCGTGTGAGCCAGACATTGCCGCCGATGGTCGAACCGCGTCCGATGGTAACGCGTCCCAAAATCGTGGCGCCGGCGTAGATCACCACATCGTCCTCGATGATGGGGTGGCGCGCGGCGCCCTTGACCAGCGCGCCGCTTGAGTCGGTCGGGAAGCTTCGCGCACCGAGCGTTACCGCCTGATAGATGCGCACGCGCTCGCCGATGATCGTGGTTTCTCCGATGACGACGCCGGTGCCATGATCGATGAAGAAGCTCGGTCCGATGTCGGCGCCGGGATGGATGTCGATCGCGGTCTTGGAATGGGCGATGTCCGAAATCAGGCGCGCGACCAGCGGCGCGCCACGCCGGTAAAGCAGATTTGCCAGCCGGTGATAAATGATCGCGGTGGTGCCGGGATAGCTGAGCAAAATCTCGTAGAGAGTTGCCGCCGCCGGATCGCCCTTGTAGGCCGCGCGCACATCGCCAACGAGCTTGCCGCGGACGGAAGGCAATTCGGCGGCAAAATCGCTCACCAGCGCGGAGGCGTCGCGATGGATCTCGTCGTGCGTGCGCAAATCGCCGGAAAACAGAAGGCTGCGATGAACCTGCTCGACCAGCGACACCAGCGCCCGGTTCAAGGTAGTGCCGACGAAATAGTCGATATTTTCCCGCCCCAGCTCGGATTGCCCGTAATGCGTCGGGAACAGCGCCGCCGATAAATCTTCAAGGATACGTCCGAGCGCCTCGCGCGAAGGCGGCTGGCGCAGGACGCCCTTGGGTCTGATGTTGTGGCTGACCTCGCGCGAGAATTTCAACTCGGAAACGATGGCGCCGAGATTCCAGCGGGGGACGGACGGTTCGGACGCCGAACTGAACACTTCCGGCAGAGAAACGACGTTCTGATCTGTGTCCGACATTGCTGTGCTGCCTCGCCCCAAGGGAGCCACCATAGCCATTCTCGGCTAGCATGTGTTACGCGAATTTGTTTGATTGTTAAAACAAGTTTCCTAAAATAGCCCGATCAGAACAATACAAATCTGGTCTCCGCCTTCCTGCTAGCCCTTCGAACGAAATGATCTACGGCTAGCGATAGGGGCTGCGACCGCGGCCGTCACTGCTGGACGGCGGCGAGGTGCGTGTCGCCAAGCGCGGCGACCGGTTTGACGGCCGTGTTCAGATTAGGCCGACCCGCAAAGACAATAACGGCGGCGATGATCGCGAATGCCAAAAATGTTGCGGCGTGTTGCCAAAAACGCATCCCCTTCTCCCGCAATCGACAAACAATTTATAGGGTAAGCGCGATGGAAATTCCGGCTGTTGTTTTTCACGCCGCAAACGATTTCGACCAAAGCCCTGACTAAAAAGATCAATAACTTGCTGTTGCGCTCTCGTTCGGGCGCGCGGCTGCATCTGGCGAGTTGATTTCTTACCCTCCCTTGGAGGGGAGCGTGAGGTTACTGCGCGCTGGCCGGCTTGCTTGCCTTATCTGACTTTTCAGATTTCTCGGCGGCCTTTTGCTTCTTCTTCGGCTTGTCGGCGCCCTTGGTCTCGAGTTCGGGCGGCGGGCTGGCGGCGAGCGACGACGATGATGTCGGCGTCCAGGGTTTCATTCTCGCCTTGCCATCGGTCGCTTTGCCGTCGGCGGCTTTGCCGTCGGTTTTGTCCGCGCCTTTTTTGTCGGCGGCTTTTTCTTCCTTCACCGCCTGCTTGGAGCCGCCCTTCTTTTTGTGGCGCGCGACCGCGGCTTCCTCCTCGACGGCGGCGAGCCTGGCGATCTGGTCGGGTGTGCGCGTCGGCCCAGTATAGACGACGACCGGCGTCGCCGCGCCGAGATCGTTGAGCAGCGCGGCGCCGTGCGGGGTGGGCGCGCGCAGGCTTGAGAGCACGGCCGAGAACGGAGTGTCCACGCCGCCGCCGCCTTCGCCGCCAGCGTCGGCATCCTCGTCTTCCGCCGCCGGCTTCTTGCGATGCCCGTTGCAGATCTGGTCGGTCAGATTGGGCGGATCGGCGTTGATCGGGGTCAGCGCGTCGACGGTGCCGAGCGCCGGCGTCAGCCAGCCGAGCGGATTTTGCGTAAAGCCGCCTTCCAGAAGCTCCGCCGCTTTCACCGCGCGCGCGCCGCCCGACGACGAGCCGAGCACCACCGCGATCAGCTGCTTGCCGCCGCGCGTTGCCGTCGCCACCAGATTGAAGCCGGACGCGCAGATAAAGCCGGTCTTCATGCCGTCGGCGCCGGGATAGCGCCCGAGCAGCGTGTTGTAGTTACGGACGACACGGCGGCCGAATTTTATCGCCGGAATGTGCCAATAGAAACTGTATTCGGGAAAATCGTGAATGAGCGCGCGCGCCAGGATGGCGAGATCGCGCGCCGAGACGATCTGGCCGTCGGCCGGCAGGCCGTTGGGATTGACGAAATTCGACTGTGTCATGCCGAGCCGATGCGCGGTGCTCGTCATGTCGTCGGCAAAATTTTCGATCGAGCCGTCGACACCTTCGGCGAGCAGCACGGCCATGTCGTTCGCCGACTTCACCATCATCATCTTGAGTGCATTGTCGACGGTCACCTGGGTGCCGACGGCAAAGCCCATCTTGGTCGGCGACTGCGCCATCGCGTTGCGCGACACCGTAAACAATGTGTCGAAGTTGATACGGCCCTGCTTCACCGCCTGCAAAGTCGTGTACAGGGTCATCAGTTTCGTCACCGAGGCCGGGTACCAAGGATACGTCGCGTTTTCGGCGCGCAGCACTTTGCCGCTCTCGACCTCGACCAGAATCGAGGCGCCGGCGTTGGCGGTCGCGGACGGCAAGCCCGCGGCACAGAGCGGAGCGAGCGCCATGGCAAGGATCAGCGCTCGCAGAGTTTGCAATCGAATCACGCGTCGCGGTCCGTTCGGTTGTCCGGCCCCGACGTCGGCAAGGCTTTGCGCCTCCAAACACCGACAGGCCGCGATGGGTTCACGATAGGTTCGCAAAGCTCCAGTGACGTACTATCTAACCGCAAGGAGCGCTCGAAGGCAAAGCTAAATCCCGCTATGCTAAATCCAGCCATCAGCGATTGTCCGCACGGTTTAGCGAAGTCGACGCGTCAACACAAAGGTCAAGCAAAAACGACCAAAGTTCGGCAAAGGGAGCCATCATGACCGCCTGCATCGTAGGTTGGGCGCACACGCCCTTCGGCAAACTCGCCGGCGAAAGCGTCGAAAGCCTCATCGTCAAAGTCGTGGGCGAAGCGCTCGCCGACGCCGGCATCGCCGCCAAGGATGTGGACGAGATCGTGCTCGGGCACTTCAACGCCGGTTTCTCGGCGCAGGATTTCACCGCGTCGCTGGTGCTGCAGGCTTCGCCCGATTTGCGCTTCAAGCGGGCGACGCGGGTCGAGAATGCCTGTGCCACCGGCTCCGCTGCCGTGCATGCGGGGCTCAGGTCGATCGCGGCGGGCGCCGCGCGCATCGTGCTCGTGGTCGGGGTCGAGCAGATGACGACCACGCCCGGTCCCGAAGTCGGCCGCAATCTCTTGAAAGCATCCTATGTGCGCGAGGAAGCCGATATCGACGGTGGCTTCGCCGGTATTTTCGGCAAGATCGCCAGTCTTTATTTCCAGCGCTGGGGCGATCAATCGGATGCGCTGGCGCGCATCGCCGCCAAGAATCACAAGAACGGCGTCGACAACCGGTATGCGCAAATCCGCAAGGACTTCGGCTACGAGTTCTGCCGCACCGAAAGCGAGAAAAATCCGCGCGTCGCCGGACCGCTTAAACGCACCGATTGCTCGCTGGTCTCCGACGGCGCCGCCGCGCTCCTCCTCACCGGCGTCGATACCGCGTTGAAGATGAACAAGGCGATTGTGTTCCGCGCCGCCGAGCATGTGCAGGATTTTCTGCCGATGTCGAAGCGCGACATTCTCAAATTTGAAGGCCCCGCGCTCGCCTGGAAGCGCGCGCTCGCCGCGGCCGGCATCGCTTTGCCCGATCTCTCCTTCGCCGAGGTGCACGACTGCTTCACCATTGCCGAGCTGATCGAATACGAAGCGATGGGCTTGGCACCCGAGGGCCAGGGCGCGCGCGTCATATCCGAGGGGCTGGTCGAGAAGAACGGCAAGCTGCCGATCAATCCGTCGGGAGGCCTGAAAGCCAAAGGCCATCCGATCGGCGCCACCGGCGTATCGATGCACGCCATCGCGTCGATGCAGCTCAATGGCAGCGCCGGCGCCATGCAGCTCAAGGACCCGCAGCTCGCCGGCATTTTCAACATGGGCGGCGCGGCGGTCGCCAATTACGTCAGCATTCTCGAACGGCTGCGGTGATTGTCATTGCAGCATGCGTTCCAAACTGCGCCTGCGCCAACTCGGCAAAGAAGCCGCCGCGGGCGACAAGCTCGTCATAAGTCCCGCTCTCGACGATGCGCGCGTCCTTGAACACCAGGATGCGGGTCGCATTGCGGATCGTCGGCAGCCGGTGCGCAATCACGAACGTGGTGCGGCCCTTCATCACCTCATCGAGCGCTTTGGTCACTTTCGCTTCCGTCACCGGGTCGAGCGCGCTGGTCGCTTCATCGAGGATGAGGATCGGCGGGTCTTTTAAGAGCGCGCGCGCGATCGCCAGGCGCTGGCGTTCGCCGCCGGAGAGGAGCCGGCCGCGCTCGCCGATCGGCGCATCGAGACCTTCCGGCCGCCGCTCGATGAAGTCGAGGGCCTGAGCGCGGGCGGCAGCCTCGCGCATTTCCTCGGGCGTCGCGTCGGGCTTGCCGACGCGCAAATTCTCGGCGATCGAACGGTTGAATAACAGCGTTTCCTGAAACACCACGCCGATGTTGCGGCGCAGCCCCGTCAGCATGAGCGCGCGGATGTCCATGCCGTCGACCGCGATCGAGCCGGACTGCGGATCGAAAGTGCGATGCAGAAGCGCCAGCGCCGTCGATTTGCCGCTGCCGGTCGGACCGACCAGCGCGATGCGATCGCCGGGAAGCGCGGTGAACGTCAAATCCGCGACCGCCGGCCGCTTGCCGTCATAGGAGAACGACACGTCGCGGAATTCGACCAGCCCGCGCAGGCGGCCTGGATCGACCGCGTCGGGGCGGTCGCGCACCGCCGGCACGGTATCGATCACGTCGAAGAACTCGGCGAGTTTCGGGGCGTCCATGAACAGCCGATTGGCGAACCCGACCACCTGTTCGAGCCGGCCGATCAGAAGCGATGCAATGGCCATGAAACTGACGACGGCGCCGACCGAGGCGAGACCGACGACCTTGAGATAGGCGCCGATGATCAGGATGGTAACGAGCGTCAGCGTCGTGGCGCTCTTGGTGAGCACCGCGGCGACCGCCCACCACGACAGCACCGGCATTTGCGCGCGTAAGAGCCAATTGACGAGGCCGCGTAGCGCCGACACTTCAAGCTCGATGCGGGCGAAGCTCTGCACCACCGCCACGTTTCCGAGCGCGTCGGCGGCGGTCTCGGCAAGGTCGGAGTAGTGCCGCTCGACCGCGCGCTGCATGGCCTCGGCGCGGCGCATGATGACAACCGTCAGCAGCGTAAAGATGACGCAGAGCGCAAGGAGCGGCAGCGCCAGCCGCCAGTTCAGCCACAACGTCGCCGGCAGCAGGACCGCGATGAAGACGAAGGCGGCGAAATTTTCGCGGAAAAACGACACCCACAGCCACCACAGCGTATCGGTGCCCGTGAGCATGATTTTAAGTTGGCGGCCGGAATGGGCGCTGGCGTGATAGGCGAGCGGCAGCTGCAGAACGTGCTCGAAGAAATCGGCCAGCACCAGGTTGCGGCGCCGGTGCGCCAGGCGGTCGGCGAACCATGCGACCAGCGCCGAAGCGACGATGATGAACAAGCCGAACGCCACCCACAGGCCGATCAGGGGACTGAGCACGCGCGCCGCCGCCATCGGTTCGCCCGGCAACGCACCCGACAGGGCGTCGATGATGTGGCCGAACAGCACCGGCTCGACGAATTGCGCCACCGCAACCGCAATATTGGCGAGCGCGAGCGTCGCCGCGAGCCGAGCCTGGGGCGCCAGAAGCGAAAGTACGCGCAAGTAGATGCGAAGAAATGACATAATAGAGCGCTATTTGAAGTCCGTCACTGGCGCGCGATGAGCCGCGCTAGGATGCATCAATCGCGGGCGCCGGGAAAGGAACGAGACATGCACGTCCAACCGTATCTGAATTTCGACGGACGCTGCGACGAAGCGCTGGAGTTCTACAAAAAGGCGGTCGGCGCTAGATCAATACGGTCATGCGCTGGAAGGACTCGCCCGACAAGAGCATGTGCACGCCGCAAAATGCCGACAAGGTGATGCATTCGCAGCTGCAAATCGGCGACACCGTCATCATGGCGTCCGACGGACGGGGCGCCGGCAACCCGAGATTTCAGGGCATCGGGCTGTCGGTTTCCACGAGCAGCGAGGCCGAGGTCGACAAGATTTTCAACGGGCTTTCCGAGGGCGGTACCGTGCAGATGCCGCTCGGCAAGACTTTCTTCTCGCCCCGCTTCGGCATGGTGGCCGATAAATTCGGTGTCGGCTGGATGGTGCTTGTGGCACAGTAGTCCCCGAAGTTAACACGGGGGCGTTCCATGAGTACCGGGGGTGTCGATTTCGCAATCCATCGAGTCCTTGACGCCCCACGCGCACGGGTCTGGGTGGTGCTGACGTCACCGGAGCATATGGAGAAATGGTGGACGCCGCAGAACTTCACTATGATCGCCATGAACATGGATTTTCGCCCGGGCGGTTTCTTCCACATGGGAATGCAGTCCGGCGAGGGCTACAAAATGTGGGGCAAATTCGTCTATCAGGAAATCGTCCCGCCGGAGAAGCTGGTCTTCATCAATTCGTTCTCCAACAAGGATGGCGATATCACCCGGCACCCGATTGTGCCGACCTGGCCGCGGGAGACCAAGATCATGGTCTTCCTGCAGGAGGAGGGCGCGGGCAAGACGCGCCTCAACGTGCGCTGGTCGCCGCACAACGCCAGCGAAGCCGAACAAAAAACCTTCGACGTCTCCCATGTCGGCATGCAGGCGACCTGGGGCGGCACGCTCGATCGGCTCGCCGCCTATCTGGCGAATACCGGCTAGCGTCTCGCGCGGCGCTTACGCACAGCGTTTAATTCCCACTCCACCAAAATCGGTGGAGGACTATCATGCTCGACATCGAACACTGCCGAGCGCCGATGAATAAACTCGCCCGCACGCCACCGTTCGCCGCGCCCTATGCGCCGCCCGACGAGGATTTGGCGGCGGCTTTTCTGACCGGTACCGCGCGCGATCCCGCCGCCGAGCGGCGCATCGATGCGCGCGCCCGCGCTTTGGTCGAGGCGATCCGCGCCAAGGCTGGCGGATTGGGCGGCATCGAGGATTTTCTGCACGCGTATTCGCTTTCGACCAAAGAGGGTTTGGCGCTGATGGTGCTGGCGGAAGCGCTGCTGCGTGTCCCCGACACCACGACCGCCGACCGCCTGATCGAGGACAAACTCGCCGCCGGCCGCTGGTTCGACGGCGACGTCAAATCGACTGCGCTGTTGGTCTCGGCTTCTGCCTGGACGCTCGGCATCGCCGCGAAGATTATCCATCCGGGCGAAACGCCGGAAACGATCCTCGACGCCATCGGCAGGCGATTGGGACTGCCGGCGCTGCGCACGGCGACGCGGCAAGCGATGCGGCTCATCGGCTCGCATTTCGTGCTCGGCCAGACCATCGACGAGGCGCTGACGCGCGCCCGCGGCCACGCCGAATTCCGCTACTCCTTCGATATGCTCGGCGAAGGTGCGCGCACCGCGGCCGATGCGCAAAAATATTTCGACGCTTACGCTTCGGCTATCGCTGCCATCGGGGCACACGCCGGCAACGCGGTGCCGCCGGCGCGTCCGGGAATTTCGGTCAAGCTCACAGCGCTGCATCCGCGCTTCGAGGCGATCTCTCGCGCGCGCGTGCTCGACGAATTGCCGCCGCGCGTCATCGAACTGGCGCGGATGGCCAAAGCGCACGAACTCGGTTTCACGATCGACGCCGAAGAGGCGGACCGCCTGGAATTATCGCTCGAGGTGATCGCCGCCGTGCTCGCCGATCCGTCGCTACGCGGTTTCGAAGGGTTCGGGCTGGCAGTGCAGGCCTACCAGAAACGCGCGCAGGCGGTGATCAACTGGGTCGAAGAGGTAGCTGCCGCGTTCGGCAGCCGGCTGACGGTGCGGCTCGTCAAGGGCGCTTACTGGGACACCGAAATCAAGCGCGCGCAGGAACGCGGGCTCCCCGATTATCCGGTGTTTACGCGCAAAGCAATGACCGACCTCTGCTACATGGCCTGCGTGAGGAAGCTTCTCGCGGTGCGTGGAAACATTTTCCCGCAGTTCGCCACCCACAATGCGCTCACGGTTTCCAGCGTCATCGAGGATGCCGGCGGCGTCGACGGTTACGAGTTTCAGCGCCTGCACGGCATGGGCGAGGCGCTCTACGACGCGCTGCTCGCCGAATTGCCGGACGCCGTATGCCGGGTGTACGCGCCGGTCGGCGGCCATCGCGATCTGCTCGCCTATCTGGTGCGGCGGCTTCTGGAAAACGGCGCCAATTCATCTTTCGTCTCGGTCGCCGCCGATCCGAGCGTGCCGATCGAGGAGATTTTACGGCGGCCGCAAAGCTTCATTGCCGAGCCGCGCGACGCGCGCAACGCCAAAATCCCGCTGCCGCGCGATCTCTACCAGCCGGAACGGATAAATTCGCAAGGCGCCGAATTCGGGGATCGCGCAAGCCTCGATGCGCTCATTGCGGAAAGTCGCATCGGTGCGGGAGAGTCCGCGCAAGCCGCACCGCTGATCGATGGCGTTGCGCTTCCCGGGATCGAGCGCGCGGTATGTTCGCCGATCGACGGCCATACCGTCGGCACAGTGCGCGAAGGCGACGATGCCATCGTGCGCACGGCGATGGCCGCTGCCGCAGACGGTTTCCCCGCCTGGGCGGCGACGCCGACCGACGAACGCGCCGCGGCACTGACGCGCGCCGGCGATCTTCTGCAAGCCGATCGCGGCGCGCTCATTGCGCTCTTGCAGAACGAGGGCGGCAAGACGCTCGACGACGCGCTCGCGGAAGTGCGCGAAGCGATCGACTATTGCCGCTACTACGCGGCGCAGTCGCGCATCGCGTTGGCGCCGCAGGCTATGCCCGGCCCGACCGGCGAGAGCAACGTTCTGCGCTATCGCGGCCGCGGCTCCTTTGTTTGCATCAGCCCGTGGAATTTTCCGCTGGCGATCTTCCTCGGCCAAATCACCGCCGCACTTGCCGCCGGCAATTCGGTGGTGGCGAAGCCCGCCGAGCAGACGCCGCTCATTGCCGCGCGAGCGGTTGCGCTGCTGCATCGAGCCGGCGTGCCGGCGACCGCGCTGCACCTCGTGCCCGGCGACGGCAAAGTCGGCGCCAGCCTTATCGCCGATGCGCGCGTCGCCGGCATCGCTTTCACCGGCTCGACCGAGGTCGGTCGCCTGATCAACCGCGCGCTGGCCGCCAAGGACGCGCCAATTGTTCCGCTGATCGCCGAGACCGGCGGTGTCAACGCCATGATCGTCGACGCCACCGCGTTACCGGAACAGGTGATCGACGACGTCGTGACGTCGGCGTTGCGCTCCGCCGGGCAGCGCTGCTCGGCGCTGCGGCTTCTGTGCCTGCAAGATGACATCGCCAAGCCGGTTACGGAAATGCTGATCGGCGCTGTGCGCGAACTCAAAGTCGGCGACCCGCGCGAGATCGCGACGCATGTCGGTCCGGTGATCGACACCGACGCCAAACAAAAACTTGACGGCTGGATAGCGGAAAAGGAACGCGCCGGAGAATTGCGCTATCGCTTCGACGGCGACGAAACGTTGCCGGCCGGCGGGACCTATGTAACGCCGGCCATCGTCGAACTCGACCGCGCGCGCGACCTCAAGGAGGAAGTGTTCGGACCGGCGCTGCATATCGTGCGCTGGCACGCCGACGAGCTTGACGCGCTCCTCGACAACATCGCCTCAAACGGCACGGCGCTGACGCTTGGCGTCCACACCCGTATCGATTCCGTCGCCGAGCGCATCGCGGCGCGACTGCCCCACGGCAACGTTTATATTAACCGCAGCATGATCGGCGCGGTGGTCGGCACTCAGCCGTTCGGCGGCACGCTTCTGTCAGGGACCGGGCCCAAGGCCGGCGGGCCGAATTATCTGCGCCGCTTCACCACCGAGCAGACAGTGACGGTCAACACCGCGGCGGCCGGCGGCAATGCAGGCCTGTTGGCGCAGGAGGAATAAGGCACTGGGCGCTTGCGCTCGCCGTCGTACCGGGCGAAACTTTACAGAACACGTCATCATAAGCGAGGGAGGCAAAGATGACCGCAACCGCAGCCGCCCATTTAACAACAGAGCCGCTAATGACCGAGCCGCGCGCGGCCGGCGGAGCCGCCAACATTGCTGTTGTGCGCCGCTATTTTGACGGCTGCAATTCCGGCGAGCTTGCGGTCATCGAGAGCGCGCTCACGCCGGACGTGGTTCACTATTTTCTCGCGCCGCGCTTTAAGCCGATCCGCGGCGCCGAAGAGCTCGCCCGGCACTGGCGCACATTCAAACTGGCGCTCGACCCGATCTGGAATGTCGACCATGCCATCGCCCAAGGCGACGAAGTGGTGAGCGAATGGAGCTGCATCTGGACGCCGCGCGGCGGCAAGGCGCGGCTGATGCTCCGCGGCAGCGAGTGGTACGTGATGCGTGGCGGCAAGATCGCCGAGATCCGCGCCTACTTCCTCCACGACAACGCCGCCAATACCGGGCTTGCCGAGTTCCCCTACGGCGAGCGTGGCTATCTGACGATTTGAGCGCCACCTGCGGCCACCCGCGGACCAACAAAGGCCACCCAAGCCCGAACGTCCGCATAAAAACGCCGCCCAGTCGGCCGTCGGCCGACCTACCGTCTTGAAACTTTAACACAATTGCGACTTTATCGCGTTATTCTGTGTGCCCATGGCTGATTCGATCACCCGCCTGTACCAAGCCGCGCTTGCCTGCCGGCACGACGATCCGTCGACTTCGCGCACCGCGCGGCTCCTGCGCTCCGGCCGCAGCAAGATGGCCAAGAAGCTCGCCGAGGAAGCAGTCGAGGTGGTGATCGACTCCATGAACGGCGACCGCGACGCCGTGGTCAAGGAAAGCGCCGATCTCATCTACAATCTGGTGATCCTGTGGATCTCAACCGGCATCCGCCCCGAGGATGTGTGGAAGGAGATGGATCGCCGCGAGCGGCTGCTCGGCATCGCCGAGAAGGTGCCGAAGAAACCCGTGGAGAGCAACTCGCGCCGCACCGTCGTCGCGCTCGAAGCGCGCCGTCTGCGCAAGCGGCGCTGATCTTCACACCGAGCGCTGCTGCACCCTGCGGCCCATCCCCGGCGGCCCGGCGCCTAGAATTTCTTGACGATCCGCAATTCGGTCTTGAACTTGTAGACCGGGTAATCGTTGATAATCCCCACGGCGGTCTCCAATGAAACGGTCAAGCCGTCGGTGATCTTGCGGCCGACGGACACGTCGAACGGCAGGAACAGCGGGCCGGTCTGACCGGAGATCGGGCTCCCGAAGTTGATACGAATGTCGTTGCTCGGATAGAAGTCACGAACCAAAGGTTCGGCAGACCGACGTTCAACGTCGGCGCAATCTGCGGCTCGCTGATATTCCGCCGTGAAGGATCGCCGGCAAAGCTGACGGCGTAGCGGACGACCGGCACGAAATAATTCTCGGGCCCTGTCTCAAGAAAGGAATAGCGCACTCCGACGCCCGGCATGATTTGCCACTTACCGCTTCCCAACGAGTCTTCGGCGGTCGGAGCGACCAAACGCGCGCCGAAGCCGTACGCCCAATGCCGATCGATATCGTGGATCAGCGCGGCCTGAAGTGCGGCGTCGCCGATGCCGAATTCTTGGTCGGAGCCGGTGGAGCTCGATGTAGTTTTGTCGACGACCGGAACCTGACCTAAAAGTCCGAGTCTCCAGCCGCTGTTAAGTTCGACCTTCCAGTTGGTCCTCAGCAACCAGCTCCCACGGTCCGTCTGGCTGGTCGCCCCGGAAGACGTTTGGTATGTGAATCGCGTTTCAAAGCTGCGCTGCGGACGGGTGAAATCTTCGCCGTTGTAGTTGGGATCATCTCGATCCGATTGCTGAGCGTCGGATTCCTGAAAAGAGGCCCACATCGGCGGCGCTCGCCGGAGCGGAGCAACATATTACCGCCGCCTATGCGATCGACAATGCAAGGACATACGCACTACGCTCTAGCTCTGCGCCCATTCACAACAAAACTAACACGAACTGGACGCCCTAAAGCCATTCCCCATTGGTTGCCGCTCGAAAATAGCTGGTCCGTCAATCGCAAATGCGGAAAGCCCGAAAAGATTTGATTTGAGTAAATGCCGCTTCGAAGGTCGTAGTCTTCGTGAATGACGAGAGTGGTCTTACCTGTTGATCGTGGTCGGCTTCGAACATACTCGGCGCGAGGCGGCCGCATTTATCGATAAACTCGACAGAATTTACCGGACTGCTCCACCTCACCAAAAATCTCACGCGTGACAACATTGCCGAATAGCCATCCGCTTAAGAGCGAGGAGACGTCGATGTCGTCCCGTAACTTTCAGACCGGTGAAAGTTCGGCTGATCAGCATCGGCCCGAAGCGGACATGGTGCACGTTCCCGGCGGCACCTTTCGCATGGGCTCTGACAGCCATTACGCGGAAGAGGCCCCGGCCCACCGCGTTACGGTGGACGCATTCTGGATGGACCGCACGCCGGTGATGAACCGGCAGTTCAAGCAGTTCGTCAAGGCGACCGGGCACGTCACCTTTGCCGAGATGCCGCCCGACCCGAAGAATTATCCGGGCGCCTTGCCACACATGCTCTATGCCGGTTCGCTGGTCTTCGCGCCACCGTCGCGAGACGTTGATTTGCGCGACTGGAGTCAATGGTGGAGCTTCCACAAGGGCGCGGACTGGCGGCACCCGTACGGCCCGAAGAGCAACATCAACGGGCTCGACAATCATCCGGTCGTGCATGTGGCGTTCGTCGATGCGCTGGCCTACGCCGCATGGGCCGGCAAGGACCTGCCGACCGAAGCTGAATGGGAATTCGCCGCGCGCGGCGGGCTCGAAGGTGCCCAGTTTGCCTGGGGCGACGAGCTCACGCCGGGCGGCAAGCATCTGGCAAATACCTGGCAGGGCGAATTTCCGCGACAGAACCTTTGCTCGGATGGTTACGACCGCACCTCCCCGGTCGGCGCATTCCCGCCGAATGGCTACGGCCTCCACGACATGATCGGCAACGTCTGGGAATGGACGAAGGACTGGTATTCGACAAAGCACGAAGCCGACGCGCCGAAGGCGTGCTGCATTCCGGAGAATCCGCGCGGCGGATCGGAAGCGGCGAGCTACGACCCTCGCCTGCCGAACATCAGGATTCCACGCAAGGTGCTTAAAGGCGGCTCGCACCTGTGCGCGCCGAACTATTGCCGCCGCTATCGCCCGGCAGCACGCCACGCCGAGGCGGTCGATACCTCGACAAGCCATGTGGGCTTTCGGTGCATCGTCAGACATCAACCAACAGGGAGTGCTTCATGAGCAAAGACTCAACGCCGGGAAAACTCGACAACGGCATTTCGAAAACCGGCGACGGTTTCAAACGGCGCGATCTGTTGTTGAGCGGCAGTTCGCTGCTGGCGGCGTCGGCGCTGTCGGGTGCCGGCCTCGCGACGACCGCGCAGGCGCAGCAGCCGGCAAAAACGGCGCCGACGGGGAAACCGCCGAACATCATCGTCATCATGGGCGATGACATCGGCATGTGGAATATCGGCGCCTACCACCGCGGCATGATGGCCGGACGAACGCCCAATATCGACAAGCTCGCCGCCGAAGGCATGCTGTTCACGGATTACTACGCCGAGGCGAGCTGCACGGCGGGTCGCGCCAATTTCATCACCGGCGAGCTGCCGATCCGCACCGGCATGACCACCGTCGGTCAAGCAGGCGCCACCATCGGCATTCCGGCGCAAGCGGTGACCATAGCGGCGGTGCTCAAATCGATGGGTTACGCCACCGGTCAATTCGGCAAGAACCATCTCGGCGACCTCAACGAGTTCCTGCCCACCGTTCACGGCTTCGATGAATTTTTCGGCTACCTCTATCACCTCGACGCCATGGAGGATCCCGCGCACCCCGGCTATCCGCAGGACCTGCTGAATAGAGTCGGCCCGCGCAACATGGTGCACAGCTGGGCGACCGAAACCGACGACCCGACGGTGATGCCGCGCTGGGGCAAGGTCGGCAAACAGAAGATCGAAGACGCCGGCACCCTCTATCCGAAGCGCATGGAGACGGTGGACGACGAGATTCGCGACCTGTCGTTCAAGTTCATGGACAAGGCCAAGGCCGACGGCAAGCCGTTCTTCGTGTGGCTCAATCCGACGCGCATGCACATCGTCACGCATCTGTCGCCAAAGTACGAAGCGATGCGGAACTCGACGAACGGCTGGACCATTCATGAAGCCGGCATGGCGCAGCTCGACGACGACGTTGGCCTGGTGATGCAGAAACTCAAGGACATGGGCGTCGACGACAACACCATCGTCGTGTTCACCACCGACAACGGCACCGAAGTTTTCACCTGGCCGGACGGCGGGCAGACGCCGTTCGCGCAAAGCAAAGGGACCGTGCTCGAAGGCGGCTTCCGCGTGCCGGCGATGATCCGCTGGCCCGGCAAGGTGCCGGCCGGCAAGGTCGAGAACGGCATCATCTCCGGGCTCGACTGGTTCCCGACCTTCGTTGCTGCGGCCGGCAATCCGAACATCGTCGAAGAGCTCAAGAAGGGAAAGCAGGTCGGCGACACGACCTACAAGGTACATCTGGACGGCTATAACCAGATGGACCTGATCACCGGCAAGGGACCGTCGAACCGGCACGAAGTCTGGTATTTCGGCGAAAGCGAGCTGGGTGCCGTGCGCATCGACGACTTCAAGTATCGCTTCATCGACCAGCCGGGCGGCTGGCTCGGTGAAAAAACCCGGCCGGACGTCCCATATCTGATCAATCTGCGCCTCGATCCATTCGAGCGCACCGGCTGGCCCGACAGCGGAACGAAATACGGCGCGCAGCAATACTTCGACTGGTTCAAATACGAATTCTGGCGTTTCGTGTTCGTGCAGCAGCAGGTTGAGAAGCTGGCCATGACGGCGATCGAGTTCCCGCCGATGCAAGAGGGCGCGAGCTTCAATCTGGGAGCCGTGAAAGCGAAGATCGAGGCAGCCCGGCGGGCAGCCACTGGCAATTAGCCAATTTGGGACTTCGGGGCGTCCCGGAAGTCCTTTAAGCGGGCGACTTTCACAAGGGGTCGCCCGCTTATGCGTTCCGACAAGTGGGAACGTCCAAACAGGAGTCCGCCATGGCGCGAAATTTGTTCATCCATGGAACGAACCGTCGGGGACTGCTCACCGCGGCGGTAACGCTGTCATTCCTATTTGGACCTACGCTTCCCATCGTGAAGCAGGCGCAGGCGCAGACCGATCCGCTGCCGTCATGGAATGACGGCGCGACGAAGCAAGCCATCACCGAATTCGTTGCCCGCGTGACGCGACAAGGCGGCCCCGATTTCGTGCCGCCCCCAGAACGCATCGCCACCTTCGACAACGACGGGACGTTGTGGGTGGAGCATCCGATGTACGTACAACTAGCCTTCGCCCTCGACCGCGTGAAGGCGTTGGCGCCGATGCACCCGGAATGGAAGGATACCCAGCCGTTCAAGGCCGTGCTCGAAGGGGATATAAAAGCCCTTGGCGCGGCGGGTGAGCACGGGATGGCGGAGCTGGTCATGGCGACGCACGCCGGCATGACGACCGAGGAATTCCAAAAGATCGTCACCGATTGGCTCGCGACCGCCCGCGATCCGCGATTCAAACGCCCCTACACCGAATTGTCCTACCAGCCAATGATTGAGTTGCTCGCCTATCTGCGCGCGAACGGGTTCAAGACCTTTATCGTTTCCGGCGGCGGCGTCGAATTCATGCGGCCGTGGACCGAGCGCGTTTATGGCGTGCCGCCGGAGCAGGTGGTGGGCTCGTCGATCAAAACCAGGTTCCAGATGCGCGACGGCCAGCCGGAGTTATTCCGTCTGCCGGAGTTGAACTTCATCGATGACGGGCCTGGCAAACCCGTCGGCATCAACGAATATATCGGCCGCCGGCCGATCGCGGCCTTCAGCAATTCCGACGGCGATCTGCAAATGCTGCAATGGACGACGATGTCGGGCGGCGTCCGGCTCGGCATGATCGTGCACCACACCGATGCGGTACGTGAATATGCCTACGACCGGGACACGTCCTTTGGTCGCCTCGACAAGGCGCTCGATATCGCGGCAACGAACCATTGGGTCGTGATCGACATGAAAAACGACTGGAAGCGCATCTTCGCCTTCGAGTAGGCCGCTACGGCTACCGGCGCGGCATTTTTGTTGGACAACCGCGCCCCTGCCCGCTTGGCGCTGTCATCGGCTACCACATCCGACACATTGTCTAAATCGATCGGGAGAATCGCCGGCTGTTTGTCGGCACGAAGATACGCAAGCGTCATCTCTCGGCGCCTAGCGTCCTTTCGCGGGGCAATGTTTCAACCTGAGAAGTTTCAACCTGAGAAAGGAACGACCCCATGAGCCATCGAATAACCTGTCGAGCCGTCTTTTGCTTCGCCGCCGCAGCGATCCTCGCGACCGCGTGCGTTTCGACCGATGCGCTGGCCTATCGCGGTGGCGGTGGCGGCCGCGGCGGAGGCTACCATGGCGGTGCGCGCGTCGGAGGCTATCATGGCGGCGCTCGCGTCGGAGCCTATCATGGCGGCGCTTGGCGCGGAGGCTATGGGCCCGGTTGGGGCGTCGGCGTTGGTGCGGCCGCGGTCGGTGCCGCCGCCGTCGGCGCGGCAGTGGCCGCTCCGTACTATTACAACAGCGTCCGCTGCGGATATGCGCCCTATCCGCCCTGCTATTAAGGCCGCCACGCCGGTTCAGCCGCGGCTGCCGGAGACGATCCGGCCGCCAACGATCTAGCCGCTCGTTCGTAATTCGTTGGACAATCCTGCCGCTGGGCGGCTAAGGAGCCGCCCATGCTCCGCCGCCTTTTCCCATTCAGCTATTGCGTTGACGCCGCCGGCAAACCCACTGCCGCCGCGCCGGTCTGTTCCGGCGAATTGACGTTATAGCCGACGATGATCGACCAGGTCATAACCGCGCTGGCGTCGTGGGTTGTCGCGGTCATTTCCGCCACCGGTTATCTCGGCGTCGTCTTTCTGATGGCGATCGAGTCCGCCTGCATCCCGCTGCCGGCGGAAATTATCATGCCGTTTGCCGGTTATCTGGTGTCCATCGGCAAGGCCAATTTGTTTTGGGTCGCGACCGCCGGCGCGCTCGGCTGCAATGTCGGCTCGACGGTCGCTTATTACGTCGCGGCCATGGGCGGGCGGCCGGTGCTCGAACGCTACGGCAAATACATCCTCATCAGCCGCGGCGAGCTTGAGCGCACCGACCGGTTTTTCGAGCGCTATGGCTCGGCCACGGTGTTTTTCGGACGGCTGTTGCCGGTGGTTCGCACCTTCATCGCCTTTCCCGCCGGCCTCGCCCGCATGCCGATGCTGAAATTTCAGGTTTATACGTTTCTCGGCTCCTGGCCGTGGTGCTTTGCGCTGGCTTATGTCGGCTATGCGCTGGGCACGCGCTGGGACAGCGATCCGACCTTGCGCAAGCTGTTCCACGATTTCGATGCGGTGATCGCGGTCGCCGCTCTCGCCGCATTGGCCTGGTTTGTCTGGTCGCGCTGGCGCGAAATTAGACGTTAGTTCCAAAATTTGCCGAATTGGCGTTTCATAACTCCGGCAAGGGCGAGCCGGGTCATGACAGATTGGTTGGCGCATTGGCGCCTGGATTGGCGCCACCGCAGCTTTTATGGCCGCGCCGCTTTGGCGGCGGTGCTGCTCGTATTGCTCGCACATGGAGCGTTTGCGCAGACCGCGGCGCAGCCGCCCGCCGCGCCGGCTTCGCCGCCGGTAGCTGCCCCATCGCAGCCGCCGCCAGCCGACCGGCCGGGCTTTATCCATCAGCTCGGGGTTTGGTGGAGTGAGGCCACCAGCGCCGTCGATAAAAAAATAAAGGGAGTGGGCGGCAAGGCCGACGACAAGACCGACGATCTCAAAACGAAGCCGGACGATGCAGCAAAAGGCGCTGCGGATGCGACCACGGGCGCCACCGACACCACCAAGGAAGCGCCAAAAAGCGCAACGGCCACTAGCGGAGACGTGGTGAACAGCGCCGTTGAAGCGACCAAAGGCGCAGCCACCACTGCGACCGATGCGGTGAAAGGGGCAGCGACGACCGCAGGCGACGCCGTGAAAGGCGCGTTCGACGCCACCAAGAATGCCGCCACCTCGATCGTGAAGTTGCCCAACACGCGCGTCGTCGACATGCGCGAGACCTGCGCCAAGGCGCCGAATGGCGCGTCCGACGGCGCGGACGCTGCGGCCAACGGCTGCCGCGGCAAAGGCTTCGCCGGCGGCAAGGTGCTCGAGGTTCGCACCGCCGAGAAATGCGATATCGCCGCGCTGCAATCGGGCCGCCTGCCGGGCCGCAACGATTGCGGCGTCGAAACGACCGTCATCCGCGCCGTCTGCCAGTAAGCGCCCACGCGCCCCGGCCGCTGGACGGCACATTGCATCTTCAATAGCTTTCGCAGCCTTCATCCTCCCGCCGCCGTCGCCCGGGAGGCAGAGTAGGAGAGGAAAGCAACGGCCATGATGTCCGAAGCCGATCGCAACAAGGCCGCCGACACGCTCATCGCCGCGGAAAAGGCCCGCCAGCAGGCGGTGCAGCTCAGCAAGACCTGGCCCGACATCAGCATGGAAGACGCCTACGCGATCTCGACCGAGGTCGCGCGGCGCAAGATCGACGCTGGCGCCAAGCTCATCGGCCACAAGGTCGGTTTGACCTCGAAGGCGATGCAGCGCTCCTCGCAGATCGACGAGCCGGATTACGGCTACCTCCTCGACACCATGATGGTGCCTGACGGCGGCCGCGTGGCACATGAGAATTATTGTCTGCCGCGGGTCGAGATCGAGCTCGCCTTCATTCTCGGCAAGCAGCTGAAAGGTCCCGGCATCGGGCTGACCGACGTGCTGCGCGCCACCGATTATGTCGTGCCGGCGATCGAAATCGTCGACGCGCGGCTGCAGGATCCGCGCAAGATTTTCGACACCGTCTCCGACAACGGCGCGGCCGCCGGCATTGTCGTCGGCGGCCGGCCGGTCAAGCCGCTCGACGTCGACCTGCGCTGGGTCGGCGGCATCATGTATCGCAATGCCGAGATCGAGGAGACCGGGCTTGCCGCCGGCGTGCTCGGCCATCCGGCGCTCGGCGTCGCCTGGCTCGCCAACAAGCTCGGTGCGCACGGCGCGCCGCTCGAGCCCGGCCATCTCGTGCTCGCCGGTTCGTTCACGCGCGTGGTGTTCGCCAAGAAAGGCGACACCCTGCATGCCGACTTCGGCCCGCTCGGCGGCATCGCCGTGCAGTTTGTTTGATGCGCCTTGCGCCGCTACTCCCGCGGCGCGATCATGCCGCGCGGCAGAGTGCGAAGCTAAAGGGCGAACGTGTGGGCGTCGATTGACACGCGCTGGATGGTGGTGGCCGCGGCGCTGCTGTTGCCGGTTGGCGCGCTGCACGCAGCGCTGCCGACCGCACCCGATACGACCGGACCGACCACGCTCGCCGGCCAGCTTCTGGTCGCCTCGCCGTTATTGCGCCAGCCGGCGTTCGATCACGCCGTCATTTTGCTCGCGCGCCATTCGAGCGACGGCGCGCTCGGCATTATCATCAACCGGCCGGCCAAGCGGCGGCCGATCGCCGAATTGCTGGCGGCATTCGGCGAGGATGCCGCCGGCGTCACGGGCAGCATCGGCATTTTCATCGGCGGTCCGGTCGATCCCGGCGTCGGCTTCATCCTCCACAGCGCCGAATACCGGCGCGCCGACACGGTCGACATCGACGGCCGGGTGTCGTTGAGCGTCGCCGTCGACGTGCTGCGCGACATCGCCCGTGGCAATGGCCCGGCGAAGAGCCTGGTGGAGTTCGGCTATGCCGGTTGGGCGGCCTCACAGCTCGACGACGAATTGGCGAAAGGGGTGTGGACCACCGCGCCCGACGATCCGAAGCTCGTCTTCGACGACGACCGCGCCAAAGTCTGGGACGAAGCGAGCGCACGCTCCAAGCCGGCAAGGTG
>Ga0181520_10002120_pt1 | contig 37978 bp, 33 predicted proteins | sample PEATcosm2014_Bin_29_FD_132451 | JGI IMG/M metagenome (GOLD analysis project Ga0181520, IMG submission 132451) | Peatland microbial communities from MTU Mesocosm Facility, Houghton, MI, USA - PEATcosm2014_Bin02_30_metaG | ecosystem: Environmental > Terrestrial > Soil > Wetlands > Peat | place... | reverse complement strand
GGACAGAGCGAGCAGCAGCCTGGGCAGGTTTGAGCGACGATTGATCAGTCTGATATTCGCGGGTCGGAACCGCATAATCATGATCCGTCGGGAGCTGCCTCTGACTGTTATCGCGAGTCCGGTCGAGCCTGTCGCATAGGCCAAGCGAGGGTTCTCCTTCGTGCTTGCCCAGCCTGCTGCTGGCTCTGTGCTCGAGTTGTGTGGCGCGTTTCATCGATGAACTGTCTTTGCTTTTTCCTTATTAGGAAAGTTTTTGTTCCTGTCAGGCTGCAGCTCGCTGGCTGACGGTCGTCTCTGCTCTGGTTCCAATAGCCCAGATGAATCCCAGCAATTCACGAGCAACTGCAGTAATGATCTTTCCCTGGGGCTTGCCGGCCGCACCCAGCTTCATGTATCGCTTGTGCAGGCGGTGTTGAGCCTTCCATGCAATCTCCTTGACCTCTTCCGAAATGCTCTCCTGCCGTCTGCGCAATCCATACCAGATACCTGGTGGACGGCGATAGCTCCATGCTGCTTCGCCAACGATTCGTCGCAAGTGTGCGTTGCCGGTTTTAGTGATGCCTCCGCGTCTGATTCGCTTGCCACTGGAGTCTTCGCTGGGCACCGCGCCGCAATACCCCATCAGCTGCCGAGCACTGCCGAAGCGGGATACTTGGCCCAGCTCGGCCGCAATGGTCACAGCCGAGATATCTGCGATACCGCGCAGCGCCTGCAGATCGTTGATGACTTGCTGTAACGCGGGCGAGGCCAGCTTCACGGCCTCCATGATGGCTTGTTCCAGGCGTGCAACTCGCCCCCGCATGTGTTCGACCTCGTGCAGATAATCCTGGCGCGTGGACTCTTGAGCGATCTGGGTGAAACGCAGCTGCGCCACCCAGATTAGATAGGGTCGTGTCCATGGCCTGACTCCGGAGGGTGGACGTTGACCGGAGCGCAGAAGGAACTTGCTCAAGCGATGCCGCGCTCGCGTCTGATCCTGCTTGGCTGCTTCGCGGGCACGCACAAGATCACGCAATGCCTCGGAACCTTCATCCGGAACCCATACCGCCGTCAGATCTCCGGATCGATAGCAACGTGCCAGCTTCTCGGCGTCCCGCCGATCCGTCTTGACTCGATCGCCAGCCTTGACTGGTACCAGCGTGGGTGCGACAACCTCGCACTCGACGCCCAACTCCGCCAGCTGCCAGTACACGACATAGCCCGTCGGACCTGCTTCATAACAGGCTCTCAGCTTCTCTGCTGGACCAAGCTTCTTGATCATCTTGCGGATCGACTCGGCGCGGTTCGGAATCGTTCCCAGGCTTCTCACTTCACCCTCCGGCTCCGCAACGGCTAAGGCGATTGTCTCGGCATGGACATCCAGACCCAAAAATCGTAACTTTTCCTTCATGACCGGCTCCCTTCCGCTTGTGGCTCTGAACTGTGCGTCCTTCTGAACTCACAGCCTAACCCACGATCAGCGCATCGGCGCCGGTCACTCCATACTGACTGTCGGCAACGAAATATGGCCGAGAGGTTGGGTGTTGACCCGGCCACGATTCAGGACTGGGAAGCAGGGAGGCATCGACCCATCAAGAGGAGCTTGGACATGATCGGGAGCGTTCTTGAGGTCCGGTAGTGCCTACTCTGTCAACAACGGCAAAAACTATATGAATCCTCAATACTCGATCGTTGCCGGAGTCAATCAACTGGGCACCGTGAATTGCCCCAACAAGTCGACTGGGCCAGCATGCCCCGTCAATCCCTGACTCACTGAGAGCCCCTTCGCGTATCCCCGTGCCTCCGGGCCACACTACAGCAGCCATCGTGAGCGCGGCGGAATGATCACGAAGGGAAAGGCGCTTGTCAAGCACAGTGCAGGGAGTCTCTCGACAAATTGACACATTCTGTCGAGAGATTGTCTAGGCCACCCGTCGGAAGCGAGTCGTACTGTGGTTAGTATCGCGGAGTTTCCGATTGACGGCTAACATTTAGCACCTCGCGGTTCAAGGTCAGCTAGGAATCGCCCTGATGAAATGGGCCGCGAAGTAGATGAAGAATGCGATGCCCACGTAGAAGCTACCAACCATTGGAAGCCAGAACAATGCGAGATTCAAATCTCCCAAGCGGATCACCCACCATGTCTTGCGGTAGCCCGGTTTGTGAGCGTTCCTCGCTGTGCAGTGGGTCTCATGGAATTGGTCCCAAATGCGGCGAACCGACAGCCACTGATAGGTCAGACCGAAGACGATCGTCGTCCCGAATAAAGTCCAGGCGGTCACCAGAGACCGAATCGACTAGAGTCTCTCGCCCCCTCGATGCGAGAACGTGAAGCGTGAAGAGTCAATCAGGGCCAGCTCGGGTTAAGCATCGACCAAAGTTATCCAGAGCCATTCATTAGCTGAACCCTCCAGTCCTCCAGTTTCCACTTCGAAAGTTGTTGGCACATGGATGCTGATATCAAGCACTGCCGTGACTCGTTATGGCAGCTGGTAGAAAGGGTTAGGTAGCTTGAATACTCGTACTGCACAACATCCCGCCAGATCGCTCGCCTGATCGCCAATGTTCAGGACAACTCGGTAACCTTTATTCTCGATCTCCTGTCGGTTCCTCGGTTTAAAACTCCGCGCCGGTGGCTTCGGTTGACCCTCCGGAATGTCGGGTTGCATGAAGAGATCCGCCCATCCGGAATACCCAGCTTCACGCAGATTTGACACTGTTAGGTCACGCTGAGATTCAGGTCTTCCGGTCACGAAAAATACGGCAAATCCTTTGTCCCTTGCAAAATTGAATAGCTCAAGCACCGGCATGATGGCGGGATCATGAGCATTCGAAAAAAGCTTGTCCCTATAAAGCTGAGTCTGTGTCGCGAAGGAGCAAAAGCCGCAGGCAGCCATGACATCCCAATTTGATAACGATGTCTCATCAATGTCGAAAACTGCAGCCAATTTTGCTTCCTTTTGGAGGTAACCAGGAAATCGAGATTCGAGAAAGTCGCGAGCCGAGTTAGCCACTTCGCGGATCTCGCGCTCATACTCACCCGAATCGTGATATCGCAATAGCCGTTCGACGCTGACTGCGTGGTTTTCAGGCTCTTCGAAAATTGCCTCTGGATGCGTGCCTGAGGGGGCTTGTCCGAGCAGGAAAGGCGTCAAAAGCGCGATGGCAACGGGAACAAGTGTCAGGCTTCTCATTGTTGTCAGTTCCTCCGAAGTACCCTGGCTCGTTGTTCAGACCCCTGAGGCAAGCGCCGTGCGGGCCAAATATTCCGGCGTCCCCTTTTTGTATGCACCTTTCACCCATGCATCGCGACTCGTCTTGAGCGTAAACGTTTGTCCTAGCTTCGAACTGGTCTTGGCCGTTGCTTTGAGCTTGCCCTTAGTTGCGGGGTGCGACATATTCCACAGGGCGCGCGCGCGATAATGTTCGTAGAGCCGCATGAATTCAGCGAAATATGTCTGTGCGAGTTCGGGGCTGCCCTTGATCTCGATCAGGTTCTCGTCGTTATGGTGGGTTGAGTTTTCGCTCAGGTTGTTCGAGCCTGTGTAGATGATCGGGTTGTCGGTTTCCGCATCGATCACAATGAACTTATGGTGGATATGCACGGCAGGGGGGGTGCCCTTCTTCTTGCTTTGTGTGGACTTGGGCAGCGTACTCTTGCGGCTCATGTCCACCGCATTGAACTCAGGGAGAAATCCAGCCGGGGTATTGCCAGGCTTGAAATAGGAGTACGCGAGCACCTTCTTGTCTTTCTCGGACCGATTGTAAAGAGTGACCTTGATTTGAGTTGCTGGTGTCGGTTTTCGGGGCGCTTCGCCTGAGTCTGATAGGGTGTCCTTCTTGTTATTCGGGTTGCCAATCGAATTCAGCATTCCATAAAGAAGCTTCTTCTTGTCACCGGCGGCAAGCAGTGAGGAAATCAGCTTGGGGTCGGTAGGATCAAACATGCAGAAAATCACGGATTCCCGGGCATTGTTGATAGAGGCAATCACTTCGTCGATGGAAGTGCGCTGGTTCTTGGGCTCTGGCGAGAAAATAACCCGTACCTTTGCCTTGCCCACGCCAATCTCACCCGACCAAGCTGCGCCCTCGGCAGTGTCTGGAACGGATGGGTCGGTTGTCAGCAGTTTTTGACGGGCAACAAATAGGTCTGATAGTTCCTTCGATCTGAAGATGTGCAGTAGGTTTGCCTGGCTCGTAAGTCCCTCTGGGGTATAGTTGGCGGAGCCCATCAACACCCGGCCATTGTCCTCGTCGACCAGAAACTTGTTGTGCATGATATTGGTTTTCGATCGTTTCTCTCCCTCGAACTTGTCCTTCTTCGCATTCTCTAATTTCTTGATCGCAGGAAGGCAGGTCGTGTCATTCTTACGGTCTTCATACACGAGCGACAGATCGCCCTTGAAAGAAGTGAGGTCCGGCATTACCCATTCATTGTCAGTAAGGTGATAGATGGCTCCGCTAACGGTACGTGCGCCGTCCAATATGGAGGTAAAGGCATCTTCCAGACCATTCGCTAGCCAGTCCATCACCGCGTCGAGATCTTTCTGCGGGTCGGGAAATTTCTGGGCGAACGACTGCGAACTTACGACGGCCCGATTGAACCACGTCGAGATGCCGTCTCGTTCAAATGTCGGAACATCGACATCTGTGGGGTTAGAGGCGGCATCGCTCTGGAGTTTCAGATCCTGCGGGCTAGTGCCGCGCACCGGTGTAACGGTGTAGGTGAAGGTCTTGCCCCGGTCCGAGTCCGTGATTGCAGAATCCCACCAAAGAAACTTCTGGATAGGGGAGACGTTGCTCGGCAGCGACTGAGTATGAGGTCCGGGAGGTGCAAAGCCGATCTTGTTGAGGAGGTAGCCATCCTTCTCACCAGGATGAAAGCCGGGAGATCGACGGATTGCAAACCCCAAGAAGTCGTCGTATTTTGCTCCGTCGGCCCAGTCCATTGCCAGCAGGACGAGTGTGGGAGAGGTGTAAGCACGAACCATCACCTGATTGGCCATATTTGCTCCTCGCTTGCAGCGGTAATTCCGCTTTGGGCACGATATGCGGGAATTCGCTGGCGTCTGCCGAGAGGTTCAGGGCAGAGCTCGAATTTCATGGCTTTGCAGTTTTCTTACCTGCCCTTGGGGTCCTTCTGTTGGGCATCTTCTTCCTAGGCGGTTGAGCGCTTCGCTTGGTACGCGACGCGGGACCGCTACGTTTCGATGATGGTGGCGTGCTGCTAGCAAGCAACACTGCTGCGCCATGCCGCCGTTGGTGTTGCCGTTGGAGATGTTGGGTCCAGGCTGCGGTGCGCATCTGAATGTAATCGCTGATCGCGGCGCTCGAGGACAAATCAGGTGGCGTGTGCTGATCGTAACTTCCCTTTTCGTTTCTAAGGGGCAGAGCTGCCACTTTTGAGGCATGAATACGGTCGATGACAGACGGCTGGGATTGGTTGGGATGAACGTCGCCCGAAACAGGTATCTTGACTCCGTTCAGAGGATCGTCAGTGCGAGGCGTCGCTAGGGTTAGCACGTCACCTAAATCTGGAGCTGCCTTATCCCTTGCTGTTAGCGGATTGAGTTTCCAAAGCAATTCGATCGTCTTCAAGACCGACGTATGATCGATGGTGCCACGTTTCGCCCGGAAAACAGTGCCGGCAGCAATTCTTGGAGATATGAGCAGGGCTGGGATACGAACTCCAAATCGAGTGAAGTCGAAGCCCCACTCTCCCACCGAGTCATCCGGCGGGACGGCACCCCAGGGGGTAGGAACATGATCATAATTTCCACCATGCTCGTCATATGTGATCAGAAGTAACGTATCGTTCCAACCAGGACCGTCATGCACCGCGTAATAGACATCATGGATCAGTTTTTCGCCGAGCGAGACATCATAGTTGGGATGTTGACTGTTGCCGGTGGCGCCGAAATCGGGCTCAAGAAATGTGTATGCTGGCAGTGTGCCTGCCGCCGCCCTCGCCTGGAAGTCCCGAAAATGACCGAAATGACTCTCGTCCGCGCTTTGCGTATCGGGAAAATCCAACCGGGTCAGCGGATCACGGTTATAGCCATAAATGCCCCAATCAATATTGGCTTTTGAGAGGCTGCCGAAAATACTGGGGCAAGTAAAAACTTTGACTTTGTTGTCAAGATGCCCCTGTGAAGTTGCTGCGGCGGCAAAAGCCCGATTGGGTATGGTCTGTGTCGGTGCCGACGAGAACCACTGATCGCAAACCGCAAATCCCTTTGCGAGCCCCGACATGATGGGTAACATCTGCGGGCTGTACATCCCCATGATCTCCGAGTGGTCGGTGCCAGGCAGCGTATCTTTGTAATGTCTTGTCTGATCGGAGGCGATAGCAGTTTTAAAGTTCACGACGAAACCTTGGTTTGTTGGGATTGCGCCCGCGGCAGGTTCGTCGGTTGAAAAGAGTTGGTAGTTTGTGTTGAAGAAACCTTCACCGGGATCCGCCCCTGGCATCAGATAAGGATGTGGCGCGGTTTCGTCGATCTTGTAGACCTTGATCTGCCTTCCCAAGTCGTCTGGGTTAGATTCGTTGCCCGTCAGTCCTTCAAACGGCTGGTTATTCGGTGCCAGATTGCTGGTGCTCGCATAGAGAAAGCCCAGCATCTGATCAAAAGAGCGATTCTCCATCATGAGCAGAACGATGTGTTTTATCGCGGAAAGTTGATTAGCCACGGGAGTTTCCTTTCCCAACATGGTTCGATTGAACTAAACATCCTCGTCTGGGTTAGCTTCGTCCGACAGGTTCATAGTTTGTGTGCCGTTCCGCGACGACCATAGAGGGATGCGTATTCGAAAAAGGCTTTGACATGATCTAGTACCTCTTGGTTTGTGCGGATTCGGAGATCCGAGCATCCATCTTCGGTCGGTTTAAAGTTAGGGTACCTAACCACGCATCTATCAAATTCTTCAACTGCACTTCCGAAAACTGCCTTAGCCTTGTCAGTGCAGAGAAAAGACGTAATGGACTGGCTCCGATCCTCGTTAGTGCCGTCGACGTAAAATGGGAGATTTAGAACGTCCACGTAGAACTTCCCGAATTCGCTATTCAGTTTCTGGTAGTAGGGAAAATTGAACTTATCCGCCGAAATTGAAAGCGGTGCCCGAAGGGCTGGCGTGGTGAGATTACGCAGGATATTTCCGATTGCAAACTGTCCTGGATCTCGTTGCAGATAAACAACGCTCTTCACGCTCCCTAGCGCCATGATGCCTGAGCATTGGGCACACGACTCTAACGACGTGTAAATCGTGACATTGCTAAGAATGTTTAGATAGTCTTGCGCCTTTGGGATACTACTGGGTCGTCGCACATGCCAATCGTCGTAAATCTGAGCCAGGCTGAACACGCGTCGGACCAGCCTGGACTCTGCATGTTCAACAGAGCTACTGAAGATGTCATTGTGATTAAAGTCGAAATCTATCACCTCACCGTTGCCGTCGACAGCCAAGCAGGCAATATTGTGGCCCAAGTACTGTCCGCCGTCGTAGATACCAGTCGATAGCCTTTGGTTCTTTCGCCATGGATAATCGCCGTTCTGACCATGTTTGTTCCCATTCCAGAACGTAAAGACGAGGGCTGCGACCAGTAGAGAGTACAGATAGTGGCGCTCAGCCTGCTGGTCGGTGATCGTAATCGATTCGGCTGTCGCAAGCTCACGAACCGTTTTACCCCAATACTTCGCGAGAGGAGCATTTGGGTCCAGCACTGGTGGGTCACTGTCGGAATTCACGATGCCTCCAAGTTCGACCAAGCTTTATACTTCGCACCAACTGCCTTTTAACCGGTTCCACTTCTAGATGCCATCACCTGCGACGCACAGATCGGACAAAGACTCTCAATCGCGGCAAAATACTAAGGACCGGCTGCAGATTGGATCGTTAACCTGCTCGCTCAGCCAATCGTTTCTTAATAACGTCAGCCGTCCGCAGCGCGAGAGCGGCGATGGTCAACGTCGGATTCCCCGTTGCTGAAGTCGGGAACACTCCACTGCCGACCAGATACAGGTTGTCGTGATCCCACGACTGTTGATCAGAATTGACAACCGAGTTCTTGGGGTCTGACCCCATTCGGTAAGTGCCCATGATATGGCCGGCCCCCATGAACCGTATCCGCTCTCTTTTTCCCGCGGCGTTCACTGGCAGTTCAATTGCAGTAGGGTCCTTTTCGTCGGGGGTTCGTGTGTACCGAACCGCATTTAGCTGCCCAAAAATGGCGTCTGAGGTTCGCTTGGCCGCAGCAAGGCCATTGATTGTGTAATCGGAGAGGCTGTAGCAGACTTCCGGTCTCGGCAGATTCAATCCGTCTTTGTAATGATCCGACAAGGTAACGCGGTTCTTCTCATCCGGCTCTTGTTCGACCAGAAAGCCAAGGCGGAATTGCCGTGTAAGGACGTTCCGGAGGCGGCTTAAAAGCCGGTCGCCGAACAGAGCTTCATAGTCGGGGTTGATCAGACTGTTGTTCAATCCGTTGACTAGGTCCACAGTGGTGATATTCGGATCTCCACCAACCGCGAAGTTCCAGCCTTCATTACCAATCTCGATGCGGAACGCAGCTCGTTCACTTCTGAAATCTCCGTCGCGCAAATCTTCAATCCCCGATGTAGAAAGGGGACCGCGGTATGGATATTTCGCGTCCGGCAGTAACCCCCATGCAACATACATGGGATGATCCATAAGGTTCTTGCCAACCTGTCCGCTACTGTTTGCTACCCCGTTCGGCACACCCTCCCCGGCTGAGAGCAGAAGTAACCTTGGTGTTTCGATCGCATGGGCCGCTACGACGTATATCTTGGCAGAGACCTGTCCTTTGGCATTTTGCTTTCCGTCTTCACCGTATTGCAGATACTCTACGTGATCGACCTGCCCATTCTTGACGACTATCTTGCTCGCTACCGTCCGATACCAAAAGTCGACGTTGCCTGTGGCTTGGGCATCCCGCAGCGTAATCGTGGGATCATATTTCGCCTGGATAGGACAGATGGGAATACAGTTCGTGTTTCCGGCGCAGGTTCTGCGCTGCTTGAACGGCTGCGAATTTCTTGCCGCTGGTGTGCTCCTCACTTTCAATTCTTTATCATCGATCTTCATTCCGCTAATTGAGGCCGCGATGTACTGGTCGATGAGCGAAGGAGGAATCGCCGGCATTGGATATTGGTAGTCCTTACTGAAGGAAAGGCCCCCGTATTTCTGCTCCTCTACTAATGCCGAAACGCCGATCTCCTCTTCGGCTTCGCAGTAGTTTGATTCAAGGTCCTCATATTTGATTGGCCATTTAGCCCAGCTCGGCCGATATTGATCCATTTTGAAATCGTTCGGAAGAAGCCGAAGACTAGTACCAAGCCAGTGGACGGAGGTGCCGCCGCCTGTGCGTTCGTACGTGCTGGAAAAGGGTGAGAGGCCGGTCTGGATCAAATAACTCTTGGCTGGGTCACGCCAGTCATTCGAGTTCGACAGCGACAGTACCGTCGGACGCCCCGCCAGTACTGTGGCTGGATTCGTTAGCTGTCCACCGGTGAAGAGGTCGGGTTCGTAAGGACTCTCGGGAACCTTCGCAGAGGTGCTATAGAAGCGGTCCATCTCCGCGTTGATGTTAGTTGGGACAGGATCGCCGGCCTCAATTACCAGGACTCGATTCTTGGCCGGGGGAGTGCCCAATCGCTTTGCAATCAATCCGCCCGCAATGCCTGAACCTATGATGATGACGTCATAGGGCTTCTGAGGTGTGTCGTTCATTTAGAAACCGCCTTTGTAGAGTCAGGTTTTGGGGCATCTGGCTTGAGGGGCTTGATAAACTTCTCAATACCCGGTGGTTCTTGCCCCCAGTAGCCGAACTGTAGATTGCTGTAGCCCATGGGATGTGCCTGAGCGACCCGCCAAACTAGGCTGTTCGTGTAGGCGCTCGGGGAGATAACTTCAAAAGGTATCAGTATTTCCTTCGAATATCGCCGCGTCGAGTCGTAACTATTCCTTGGTTTGTAGCTGTTCCTCTTGAGATCTTGGGGGGCGTACCACGCGCCGAGATACCAAGCCAGAATGATGCTCCGCATCAAGAACTTAGCCGACTCGTCTTTGTCATCAGCCAGAATCTGCTCAACCGTTCTTGGGATGCTTCCGCTGAATTTACTCAGTATCGTATCTAGTGTTGTCGCGTCCGCAGCTTTGGCCCGGGCAAACACCTCACCATTCATCCCGAATGGATCAACATTGGGCACCAATATGCTCGGATCGATCCCAGTTAGCGCGGCCGAAAGATCTCTGAATTGCAATTTGGCCGTTGCGTCAGGGTCAACCGCAGCGGCCGGAGAAGCTTGGGCGATGAGGGATGAGGGCAAGATCAACATTGAGCCGAAGGCCGCCGTCGCGGCTGTGGCCGTTGCCCCCGCCATGAGTGCTCGGCGGCTGATTTCAGTCATGTTTGTTTTTCTCCTGAGTGGAGTGTGCCTTCTCTAGGATGTAAGTAAAATCTGACCGCATGGCCTGAGTCTTTGGATTGCTGTGCGTCGGTTTCGTCGTCGCATTGTTGTGGCACGAGATGCAACTAGACGTCGCGAGCGGCACGCCCCCTTCGTGCAGGGGCTGGCTGACGTTCGCGAGCGGCACCGGCCCAACGTGCTGGGGTTGGCTGAACGTCTCCAGCGTGCTATTTGCCAGAAATGCGGGGAAAGGAGTGCAAGTCGGGTCCGGCAGCGTTCCGGGGCTCTTCTTGCCTGCGCAGGGAAAACCACTGGGCCATTGCGTTGTAATCAGGTCATAATTCGCCCAAACCGTGCCGGCGATCTGAGGCGATTTGTGGAACAAGTCATTTAGTGTTTTTATATCGTCCTCGAGCTTCGTTGGACTGCTGTCATTGAAACTTGTGTCAACTCCTGTCCTCACGATTTGGCTCTTGAACTTCGGACTCTTGGGGAACGGAGTCCAGCCCAGGGTATCCGGATCCCAAGATCCCGCGGGCGTTTCATTGATGGGACAATCCGATTTACTGCACGCGGGATTGAAAAAGTTGTATGGGTTTTTCTCAAAACTCTTGTTATCTACATCCCGTTGCCTCGGCACATTTAGATGGTATTCAAACGTTGTCCAAATCCATTGCTGGCGTGTAACCGTCTTATGTCCAACGTGAAACCCAATTAATCCTAGCTTGACCGGAGTACACGACTTCGGACCTCGATACAGGAGCCCGTCGATCATGTGGTACTTGGGTTTGGCGAGATCGCTCGGTCCCATCAACTTCCACGAAGCCTTAATCATGATGGCGCCGACGGTCGTCTCCGGGTGTCCCTTGGCTTTGCCATCGCTGCCGTCCGGGAAGTCGACCTCGTCCTTAAACGCTTCTTGGCCCTCGAAGTTATACAACGTGTTTTGGCGTATGTATTTGAACATCGTCTGGTTCATGAAGATCACAAAGACGGCGTAATTCCCGTTCTGATCGAATAACGGCCCGCTCTTGAACGGCTCGTTGTACGTCTCCTCCATGTCCATGTGGATGATCATCTTGCCTTCGGGATTTGGACATCCGGCGAGGGGGACCTGCTTGTTTGCACCGATAAGTGGGTTCGCCCTGCTTACAACCCAGTCATCGGGAGCTGTGCCCATCGGACGCATCACGTCTGGTAGTTGCTTGTATGTCTCCCATATCGTGGGAGCATCAGCGCCGATCGCTTTGCCGCTAGCCGGCGAATTGAGAGCCAGGAACGTCAACCATGAGTAATAGTCAAATCCGTGCTGGAGGCTACGTGCATCGGCGTTGCCATTCTCTGCCTCCGCATCGCAAGGCAATCCGAGGATTCCGTTGGGCTCAAGTGCAGTAATCTTCGAAAAATCGATCTTGTCAAACCCTTCAAGATTGATTGTCGGGCAAACGGGCAGAATAGATTCGCCTGGTCTCTGTTGCTGTCCCACCTGACCAGTCGCACGGCCCTTCGTGAGCGTGACGCAGCAAAGGAGCAGGGCGATCCCCACAGATGCGATGATCTTGACGCCAAAGCGCTCGGCTCCGATCATGTCAACAATTCCTCCTTTGGAATGCAAGTATTACCTGCATCCAGCGCTATGCACTCTTGCCGCGGGGATACCCTACTGGCACTCTCTTTTTAACGCGCACTTCACCTTGCAGAAAATTGGTGAGTAGAAGGCTCCCTCGGATGCGAAGGCTGGAATACACTTCGCTCCTCTGATTTGCGGATGGCGAACAAGTTATCCTTCTCGTACCGAAATGTCAACTATTAAGATAAAGCTAGTTAGTAACTAGACTTCGGATAGGGCATCGTGTGCTGAATATATCCTGCAGGGATTCTCTGATCTCGGAGTCAACGGTGTGTGAGTTAAGTTAGGAGCGGACGAAAAAAAATCTCGCTTTGTTTGCAAACTATGAACGATCTTGCCCCAATTCCTGATCGATAAGTTCGTGTATCTTGACCTCCAAGCTGACCAAACGATCCTTCCACCGCTTTGGATCTCGAAGTCAACAATGCGTGAGCTAGGTTCGGAAGAGGCGAGAAGGAAGTCTCGCTTTGTTGGCAAACTATGAACTAGCTCGCCCCAAATTCCTGATCGATACATTCGTGTAGCACGCTGGGATCTTAGGCAACCGGATGGCTAGAAATCTGCTGACGAGCGCACTTGTGTCGAAGACGGCCGGACGACCGGCGGATGAGTCGCTTCCATTCGCGTACCGTGCGCTCGACGCCGCGTATGATCTCCCGCTGCGACAGAGGATCGAGGAGCTTATCGAGGAGCTTGATCCTGGATCGCAAAGCTGATCTGCAAATCGAGTGGTGAATGCCGCACTTAAAGTCGGCATTGCGACGGGGATATCAGGTCCTCCGGCCGGCTGAGGGCTCCAGTCGCAAACGCGTTTTTCGGGAGTAATCCTGAAGATCTCATGCAAGCGACCCTCAACGAGCGATTTGGCCTGAAGTCGTCAAAGGATATTTGGAACTCCTTGCTTCCTGGATGGAAGCCGATTTCTCAGTGCTGATGGTTACGGGCCGTAGTCGCGGCAATGCGGCGACGGTGCAAATACTGCATTCGTAGGAGCGGGAGCGAGCAGATTCATTCTCAAACATGAGCGGCGGGGAGCTTTCCCGATGGGCTAATCACTCCTCACCTCTGTCTGCCAGCCCCGCACGCATCTGCGCTTCTGTTTCTTTGGAAAACAACCGCCATTTGCCTCTTTGTGCACGAACACGCCGCGAGATCGTGACGAAATCTAGTTTGTCCACGTCGCGCTCTTCGTGCGGTTGAATGCCAGCGGCGGCAAGATGCTTTTCACCGAAAGCCAGCAGCGGGGCTTGATGTTGAATCACGTTCAGGATCGAAAGCCTACATCGAGATCTATTGTTTACTACCTAATAATCGTGGAAAAAAGTCGGGTTATACTCGCATGCGTCCGGAAACTTCAGGAAGCATGCCCCAATCTGTTGGCTTCGACAAGTTTGAGGAACGAGGGGCACGCGGGGTGGACTGAATTGGCGGAAGGCAGACCATTGTGCCCGGTGAGCCGCTCCAGAAAGTGATCAAATTCCCGCGCTGCCGGCCGCAGTCGCATTTCGACCCGTCGATTGTTAATTGCCCCGCGCAGTTCGCCGGCCATTCAGGAAAGGAGATAGCATGAGCATCAAGGGCCAAGTAAATCTTGTAACTGACCCCACATCATTTTTCACCTCGGTCTTGTCGGGCGCCACTCCGCAGCCAGCTTCTTGGAAGCCATCGCCGCTTTCGTTCGTCGTGACACTCGTTGGGGCATCGCCGGTGCCAGGATTAACCTCCTCCATTGCCACCAACAGCAGTGACGTGGACGGAACGTTTGTTTTGACGGGCTTTCCACCAGGCCTGCTAATCGAATCAGCCGCAATCAGCCTGAAGTTGGGCCACACCCAGTTCCTTCGGACTGAGTTCTTCAACGTCAACGCGCTCAATCAACCGATCAACCTGTTCCTCTATCAACCGAGGGTGCCAACCTCCAACGCAATCACTGCCGGCCAAATCAGTGAAAACTTGAAGGGGAGTGGACTTCCCGGAAACACGAAGCTTACCTCGAATGCGAGTGGGTTAAGCGTCGAGGGATCGAAAAAAGGCGCTGATATCCAGTTCGGGGTCTCGATTGTTCCCGACACATCCTTCAACCTCAGTCTTTTCGTCGATCTGGCCTTGAACGGGTGGAACATACATGTTGGATGGCCGGCAGACCTCTGCGAGTCCGCCAACGACGTCTTGAAGACGATCCGGAAAAGCCTTCAGACATCGGGCACTTCAGTGAATGCGGCCGTATTGTCCAACATAGAATCTGCGCTCACGTCCTCCCCGCAGAACCTGAGTTCCGAACTCGCTGCAACCCTTCTGGGACTGATTTCCACCCAGTTCACCTCAGTCACGATTCTGAACAATTACACCTGGCCGCTCAAAGACACCACTGACGGCACACTTATCCTTTTCGCCCAACCGGTCTTTGGTTTTCCAAGGAGATTCGACGCGAAATGATATCGTCTTCTTGCCACCGAACTACTTGCCAGACGAAAGCAGGATTAAGCTGGAAGATCCTAGGTCTGTTTTGAACCGCCAGCAACCTCTTCGCGTCCGATGGCCGTGCTCTGCGAGGTCAGAGTGACCCAACCCCGGTATAAACAAATTCGACTTTTCGTCAGCAGTTTAACTGACGAGATTCGTACCGATCGTAAGCTCGCTTGCACGGCCAGCATAATCGCGTATGGCAAAGAGGCGCAGCCTCACAAGCTCCGATTAGCGGCATAGAGATTGAAGCCCTTGGCATTGCTGAGGAGTGTCTCGACTCTGTTCCGCTGCTTGCCAAAAGCGATTTCGTATTGGGCTGACAGCGAGAAGGGTGACCATGGGCATAACACAGATGCCATCGCGGTTCATGCTGATCGCGATTGGTTACTCTCATCCCTGCGTTGCCTTTCTGCCATTCGCAACTGCGCGCGCCAAAACCCAAATCCGCTCATTATCCAAAGCAAGTCAGTACCTTAGGCGATCATATCCGCACGCGCCGTCTGGACCTCAATCTCCTGCAAAGGCAAGTTGCGGAACAAATCGGCGTTGACGAAGCCACAATTACCAACTGGGAACGCAACGCATCCCATCAGGCGATCCGATGCATTCCGGCCATCATTCAATTCCTGGGGTATGACCCTCTACCCGCTGCCAGCGCATTCCCGGAACGCCTCGTCGCTGCGCGCAAGGTGCTTGGTCTGTCGCAGCGAAAGATGGCAGAGAAGTTGGGTGTTGACCCGGCCACGATTCAGGAATGGGAAGCCGGGAGGCATCGACCGGCCAAGAAGAGCTTGGATGTAATTGGAAGAGTTCTTCAAATTGGGTAACGCGGAGACAGGTTGGAGACGTGGTGGTTCGGCTGTCGCCTCTGGACCTGGACTGCAACCTCGACCGCAGAGTCAACACTCGGGAACAGGGAACTGGGCAATCACAGCGTAGATAAGCTCCTGCATCAGCCGTATGTCATCGTCCAGATGTTCCACAGACAATCGAAGGCTGTCAGCTTTTCTAGCAACCTCGGTAGTAGGGCAAGCAAGTTTACTGAGACTCATGCGCAGGTTCGAATGATAGGCACGGACGGATTCGTCAAACTTCTCAAGAATGCCGGCGGCCTGCGCCATCCGGACTTTTGAGTTCCCGGCGAGCGTTTTCAATATCTCAGCCGATACCTTTTCTGCGCTGACGTTCACCACAAACATGCCGAGTTGCCGCACTCGGTCCGACTTGTCAAAGACGGGGAAGCAATAGTCGAACCAATAGCCGATCTCTGTAGACCGCTGTGATGTTGTGATCGCCGGAGATTTGCGTTGTCTCGGTAACCGAGGCTGAGCCTGCGACCAGTGTCTGCGCTGCGCCAACCAAGGTCGTACCGTCATAAAAGGAGACGGTTCCCGACGGCGAGCCGCCGCCTGTTGTTTTCACCGCCGCTGTAAAAGTGATTACCTGGCCGATAAACGGCGCAGCGATGCTCGATGTCAGCGAAACAGTCGACGGACTTGGCGAGGCCTGCGCAGCATTTCCTGTAAGCAGGATGCTCTCTGGAACGACACCGATTCCACTGAAGACAACTGAGCCGGTGGCTGGACCCGCTATTGTTGTGGGGAGAAAGGCGATGGACTCGGTGCAGCTAGCGTTCGCGGCCAAAGTAGTCGGCACCGCAGAGCACGTGCCACCGGGCGCTGTTGTGAAGGGGCCGGTAAAGGCGATATCGTCGCGACCGATAATGAAGCTGAGCCGGAGTTGGCCAACGTCACGCCCTGCCCAGCGCTTAGATTGCCAACGCTCCCCCCGGAAAAAGACAGGACGGGAAGAGTTGCGGCGCGCACAAGCTGGTTCAGTCTGTCAGCAATGGAGAGGTTTCCGAAGGCATCCGCAGCAACTGCCCTCGGCGAATTGAGATTGACGCCCATTGGCATGGTTCCGTCAATGCCATAACCTTGCTGGCCCGAGCCGACGATGGTATTGATGACTCCGCCCCCGAGTTCGCGGATGCGCTGGTTATCCGTGTCGGCGACGTAAATGTTGCCGGATGAGTCGACGCTGACGCCGCTGGGCTTTGCAAGGATAGATGCAGTGGCCGTCGCGCCATCTCCGGAGAATCCCTCTGCTCCATTGCCGGCGATGGTGGCGATTCGTGGCGCCTCCGATCATGCGGATGCGCTGATTGTGGCGGTCGGCGATATAGACGTTTCCGCTACTGTCGACGGCGAGGGTAGCCGAAGTCAGGTGAAGTGACATTGCAGCGCTCCTGAAGGCAGAGTATGCTCTGAGGGCCTGACAATGTTAGTACGAGGGAGTGCTGAAAAAGTAGCTGAATGTGCGGGGAAACGTCAAGCGAAAGCAGTGAAAAAATACGATTAATACATCATAGGGGCTGCCTTTTATTCTTATCGAGCCCTTTATCTGCGCCATGGGTAGTGATAAGTCGACTAACGCCTAGTTATTACTTTGTAAATTAAGCGCCAGAATTTGCCGTGATGATGGAGGATGAGCCGGTACCGGCCAATGGTTTCAAAATAAGTAGTCATCCAAATCCCTTTCTCTCGCCATCGAGTTCTGCTATAGTTTCGCCACTAATTTCCACCGGGGTGTTCCTTTGCCTCGGCAGGCTAAGAGGTCAAGTATGTCTTCCGCCCCCATTTTGTTTTCCTTTCCTGATGCCACCACCGCGGAAGCCAACCGTTTCGCCGGCTCGCTTGCTGAAACGCTCTGCGACCGAGATCCCACTATTCGGGTAGAGCGGGTGCGCGAGCGCCCGGACACGATGGATTTTGGCGCGACCCTGGCTGTCATTCTCGCAGCGCCAGCCATCACCGAGCTTGCCAAGGGGATTGCATCCTGGCTGGCGCGCAATAGCGGCGCAAAGATAGAAATCCGTAGAGGGGGAGAAGTTTTGGTATCTGCCCGTGATCTCGACAGTGCCGATGCCCCAAGGATCGTAGAGGTCCTGCGCAACGCAGGTTTGGGGAATGGCTGACAATCAGCCCACGCCCGGGCAGACTCTGGCCGTGCTTCTCGGAGCAAGCGTATACCAGCACGCACCCAAACTCGCTCAGGGTGCCTCATTTAAGGACTCTTCGTGGGAGTTCGAGAGATACCTGACCGACACGATGCGCGTGCCCCAAGAAAACGTTGAGTCGTTTTTTAACGATAGGCGCTCTGCTCCCGATCAGCTTAAAGACGTCGGAGACTTTCTGAAACGGCGAACCGCCGCTCTGGAGCAGGCCGGGACGCCGGCGCGCGATTTGATCATTCACTATGTTGGTCATGGCCTCTTCTCCGGAGGTGACCACGATTATTACCTGGCGATTGGGTCTACCCAGGAACAAGATGAAGGATTCACCAGCATCCGCTTTCGAGATCTAGCGAATGCAATTCGCAACCCTGCCCTGTTCCTGCGGAAATACTTTATCCTCGACTGCTGCTTTTCCGCAGCAGCGGTTGGCCAGTTGATGGGCGGCCCTCTCAGCGTCATGGAGGTCAAAGTACGGGACGTTTTGCCGGACGATAGCCCGACGCGCGGCACCAGTTTCCTGTGCTCCGCCAGCAAAGAGGACCCTGCTCTCGCACCCAAAGGTTTGAAGTACACCATGTTCTCCGACAGCTTGCTGTCCGTTCTCAAGGAGGGCAACGAACTCTACGAAAATCGAATTTCTTTGAGCGACCTCGGCGATCTGGTACGCAAACGCATCAATGCCACCCACAGGGATGACGGCGTGCGCCCCGAGGTGCATTCACCAGACAAAAGGTGGGGCGATGTGGCAAGGTTGCGGTTCTTCCCGAATCCCAAGGCCTCGCCAGCCCCGCCAGCCCGGGCGACACCGCCACTACCACCGACAGCGCCAGCCCCACCAGGACCGTCAGCACGGGCAACACCGGCAGCACCACCGACAGCGCCAGCCCCGCCAGCACCAATCAAAATAGTGCGCGGCCCATCGGACCTGAAAGGGATGAAGCAGCGGGGGAGGATGATCAGGCTAGCGATGATCATAGCGATTGCCTTTATCGCAATCTATGCATGGAGTTTCTACCAGAAGAAAACCCAAGATGAGCTTGACCGAATCCGACGTAGCCGGCCGGTGTGGCAATCGCGAGAAGTCGGGACGAAAAGACTGCATTCCGTCTTTGGTAGCCAGGACGGCTGGCATCTGTGGGCCGTGGGCGATAAAGGCACAATTCTGCAATCCGACGACGGGGGCGTCACGTGGCAGGCCCGAACAGCCAAACCGGCCAGGAAACAGAATTCGATCTTTGGCACCCAGAACCTGAGCCATCTGTGGACAGTCGGGGAAAAAGGCGCAATTCTGCAATCCGACGACTACGGTGCCACGTGGCAGGTGCGCATGAGCGGGACAACGGATGAATTGCGCTCGGTTTTCGGCGCCCCGGACGGAACGCGTCTGTGGACAGTGGGCGAAAAGGGCACAATTCTGCAATCCGACGACGAGGGCGCCACATGGGAGACGCGAATGAGCGGGACGCCCGACAACCTGAATTCAGTTTTCGGCGCGCGAGATGGAAAGCACATCTGGGCAGTGGGCGATCACGGCGTAATTCTGCAATCTGATGATCTCGGCGCCACATGGCAGGCGCGATCCAGCGGGACGACAGAAAAATTGAAATCGATCTTCAGCGCCATGCCCGGCGCCCCTCTCTGGGTCGTGGGCGAGAAGGGTATCATTCTGAAATCTGACGACAACAGCGCTACGTGGAACGCCCGGATGACCGGGACGGCTGGAGCGCTGAATTCGATCCGGGGCACAGCCGACGGCAGCCGTCTTTGGGTGGTGGGCGATAACGGCACGGTTCTGCAATCGGACGCCGGGTTCGTCATGTGGCGTGAGGAGTTCAGGCGGGATGCGGTCGCCCCGGAGTTCACGGGATATACTCCGCCGTCCAAGGATCTTCTCTCCATTTTCGGCACCCAGGATGGCAAGCACCTGTGTGCGGTCGGCGATAGCGGCACCGTCTTGCGATTCGGTCCGCCGGATCAGTAACCGTGTCTCCAGCTCTACCGACCAACGATGTGCCCTTATCCATGCAGTGGTGGTGTACTGCTTTTTTTCCGTCTCTGGACCGGTCCCGAGACCATTTGTCAACGAGTGATTTCTCGCCGAGGCACTCGTCCAGGCCGATTTCTCTTGAAATGTCGGCCAGTGTACAGGGATCTCGCAGAATGCACTCGCGGCCCATGCTGTTCGCGCTTGTAGATTCTCATCCCTGCGTTGCCTTTCTGCCAAGCCGAGCTTCGAGCCGCAAAACCCAACTCAATTCGTTATCCGAAAGAAATCAATACGTTAGGCGACCATATCCGCACGCATCGCCTGGACCTCAATCTCCTGCAAAAGCAGGTTGCCAAACAAATCGGCGTTGACGAAGCCACGATTACAAACTGGGAACGCAACGCAACCGTTCCTGCCGTCCGCTTCATTCCTGCCATCATCCAGTTCCTTGGCTACGACCCTTTGCCGCCCCCGATTTCATTCTCGGAACGCCTTGCGGCCGCGCGCAGGGTGCTCGGCCTCTCGCAACGAAAGATGGCCGAGAAGTTGGGTGTTGACCCGGCCACGATTCACGACTGGGAAGCCGGGAGGCATCGGCCCATCAAGAGGAGCCTGGAAATGATCGGAAGAGTTTTTCAGAGCAGGTAGCGCGGAAGCGATTTGGACAAGCGGCCAGTTTGCGGTCGCAAACTTTGGCTTGTTTGCTTCAAGACACTGGGGCGTTTTCCGTTACTTATCCCACTTCTGGTCGGATCGTCAATGATAAAGAACCGCATCATGCGCCGCACTCAAAGAAATCCTGAATACGTTTTGGGGATGGGGAGTGCATGTTTCGGGGCGCCTCCTCGGAGCCCAAGTAAGTGCATCTTTTGCTTTCCGGCGGCTCATTTTCGCCCCTAGCAACACTTCGTCTTTTCGGAGTCATTTAGCCCGGCGAAAAGTTGCAAATCGAAAAGGGAAAGCAGAGGACAACCCGTTTCTCAAAATAGATCTTCTCTTAAATCATCCGAAGTATGAATTGTTCGACGGGAATTCGGTGAAAAGTGGACTCAAAAGGTCATCGTTCGCGACTACACACAGTTTCTCGACAAGGCGAAGACCGATTGTTCAACCCATAGTTGCGAATGATGAGTCCCGCATTTAGCTGATGCGCGACAAGCGCGAGAAGTCATGTTGTCCCGAAGACATCGGTGTTTGCCGTTACTCTGGTTGTTGCCGCCTGCAACAATCGAAACCTCAGATGCATTGCAGATTCGCTACTTTGCTTCAGCGGGGGGTAACACGCATGTGGCCTATAAGACAGTGGTTTCGGCGCCATCGCAAGCCAGCGAGCGTCGAAGCAGATTCGATCGAATGCCCGTCGCCAGATGTACCCAATAAGCAGCCTCGCCTCGGGGGATTGTTTGGAGAACTGATTACTGGCGGCGTGGTGCTGACCCTTTTTTTGATGGCAGCCGGCCTGGTTGCTAGTCTCGTCGGTTATTGCGTCCGTTCCGTCGATCCCGAAACGCAGATAATCGTTGCCGGCTTCACCGGACCTTTCGATCTCAAATCGGACGCTGGGAGCGTTCTCGGAAAGCAGGCTTCAGACGTCTTTTCCGGCGATGTGAACGAGATCATCGAGACAGGGCGCAACTATATCGGAGATCAAAGAGCAAGCAGCAAATCACGGGTGGCGCAACCGTTGGACCCAGTTCCGCAAGTGCCGATCAGCCGAAACTACGGCATCACCATTCAAGGTATTTCGATCGACCAGATTATCAGCGCTTGGCATAGCATTCGGTACTATCAGGTGACAGTGAGCGGCGACATCGTTCCCGAAGAACATGTCCCAGGGAAGTACGTTCTCTATCTCTCCTGGAGAATGGGGAAGAGTTCTTACAATTGGACGAGCAGATCATTCTCGGCGACCGATGAAGAAATGGAGCCGGTCCTCGATGACGCCGCGATGCACTTTGTGCGCGAGACGAACCCGGAACTCGCGGGGCGTTTTTACCTGAGCCAGGGGCAATATTCGCAGGCAGTCGCGACCTTTAGCGATTGGGTTGGACGCGAGCCGCGGAGGCCCGAGCCCTTCCTGTATCTGGCGAGAACCTTCGATTCGAATGGTGACTATTCCCGCGGACTTCCCTTCGCCGATCGCGCGCAGGAACTCTTGTCGCGCGCTCCAAGACGTGCACGCAAGAACCTCCAGGTCGGCATCAACCTGGCCAAGTCGCTTCAATTCGTCGGTCCGAAAGAACAATTTAGCAATTTCGAATCATACGTACATCAGAATCTACCCAACGATCCAAATGCGCTCATGAATCTAGGACTTCGATATCTGCAGATGGGAAGATACGACAAAGCGGAGGATTTTCTCAAACAAGTCTTAGCTGTGGATCAAGGAGATTTCGCCGCCGAAATATACCTGGGTGAGAGCTACGAGGGACAGAAAGATCACGCCAAAGCGGCACAAGCTTACATGGCCGCTCTGCGCCTGTCGCCGCAATCTCCCACCGCCGCCACGGGCTACGTGGAAGCGCTCTATCAATCACCAAGCTACCTCGACGCCGCGAGGTTCTGCAGTGCGTGGGTCTACCCCGAGGGATCCTCAGGAGTTATAAGCGGACTGAAAACCCAGGACCTCTTCTTTCTCTGTGCAGAGGCAGAACAAGGTTCGGGCGATACCAGCAAAGACCGCTTGCAATGGTATTACGTACAGTCGTTGATACATCCCGAGGCTGAGCAGTCCGATGTGATGGTTGCTATTGCGGACTCTAAGACCTTGGTCACCATGCACGATCTACTATGTTCCCTGAAGGGCGAACCCATTCCGCCCGATCATGATCGGAAGCAATGGCTTGACGCGACAGCGGCACTAGAGGATTCACTAGTCAAACGGTCCACTCTTGAACCCGCGATGCAGCCCCTTGCAACAGACTGCAAACGTGCCGCGGAGCGATTGGAACCATCAGCCCCTACCCTGAAGTCGGCTTATAGGAATCGATAGATTTCTGCTGTAAGATTCACTTCCGCAGATTCCATCGTGGTTCATGCTGATCGCGATTGGAGATTCTCATCCCTGCGTTGCTTCTGCCATGCCGAGCTTCGAGCTCAGAAACCCAAGCCAGCTCAGTACCCACAAGAAATCAATACCTTAGGCGACCACATCCGCAGCCATCGCTTTGACCTCAAACTCCTCCAAAAGCAGGTTGCAGACCAAATTGGCGTTGACGAGGCTACGATTACGAACTGGGAACGCAACGCATCCTCTCCGGCTGTCCGTTTCATCCCGGCCATTCTCCAATTCCTGGGGTATGACCCTCTGCCGCCCGCGATTTCGTTTTCAGAATGCCTTGCGACTGCGCGCAGGGTGCTGGGCCTTACTCAGCGGAAGATGGCCGAGAAGCTGGGCGTTGATCCGGGCACTGTGGAGGACTGGGAAGCGAGACGGCATAAGCCGACTGGAAGGAGCTGGGACCTGATCGGGCGGGTTCTTGAGATTCGGTAGCGGTGGACGATTCCGTCGATGGCTGGCTCGGTTGGCCCATCGTCCTAGAATCGTTAGCATTCCTGAATGTTGCGGCGCTTTCCGGTAGGAATCCGTCAGACGAATTGAAAGCGGCCACGTCATCTCCCGCTATTATGAATGTGTGTCTCCCAGATCGCCTCATTGAGCGCCTCAGTGGGCCTGCCGTGATCAGAAGTGCCGAGTTGCGCATACGTGTGCACAATCTATCGGAGGGCGCTGATGTTCTGGGCGGGCTTAGCGCACGCCCTCGCCATTATCCGTGGGTCGGAAGGTCGTTGGGTCCAGACCGAAGAGCTCACATTGTCCCCTGTAATACTGCTTGACCTCTGAATCCTCACCCAAGGTGTCCACGCCACCCAAAACAGCTAGGCCAACCAGGTCGTGGTCGAATCGATCAGGGTACCGCATCCTTAGATTCTTCAGTGCGTCGCCTTCTTTCTGCCCTGAGCCGGTGGCAACGAGGCGCAGGTAGTTCAAGAAGCGACGGGCTTCGCGGGGAGTCCTGTACTTGGCGAATATCCGCTCACTGTATACCTCCAGTGCTGCTGTAAAAGTATCCGCATCTTTGGCCTCTTCCACTTTGCGGGGCTGGTTGAACCGGTAGAGCAACGCGCCGGCCCCCAGCAGTAAGGGGACGCCGATAGAAAGCACATCTCTGACGATTGCGCCATCTTGTTGGGGAGTCTCAGCCTGCGCTGGAGGCTTCTTCGGAGTCCGAGCCGGGCCAGCGCTGGCGGCAACACCATTTTCAGCCTCTTGGGGCTCAGTCTGCTGGGTCGGCTGGGCCACGGTGACGGGCTGGTTTGCCGTCTGAACCGGTTGTCTGAAGATGACTCCCAAAGCGAGCACCGCTAAGGTGGCCGTAGCGGCCAAGACGCTGCCAGACGGGAACCGCCAGCCGCGCGGCTTGCGGGCCGGAGGGTTGTTCTTTAGGAGATCCTTGTAATCCGCAGGCGGATGCAGGTTTAGGCGAAGATTCACAATCTTCTTGAGATAGTTGCGGGCGTATTCGACACGCAGTTCGATCTTATCGAGCCCCTTCTCCGTCTTGGTCCTGTTTTCTGCCTCTTCCACAGCGAGAGACTCGAATTGGGTCGCAACCAGCGTCTCAACTTTTTCGTAGTCGGCGCCGACAACGAGCAAGCAGTTCGCAACCGAGCTTAGGAAGTTGATAGCCTCAAGAATCTGCACCACCTGATCGGGCTTGCAGCGGTCGAGATCGTCTAGGAAGATCGCCAGCCGCCTGGGCTTGAGGGCGGCCACCACGTCCTGCAAGTTCTCTGCAAACTCCTGGCGCACGTCCGATTTGCCGACGAGCGAAGGTAGGCGGACCAGCTCCTTGAAGGTGTCCACCAAAAAGCCACCGGCCTTGTCGGCGAGTTTGTCTGGATTGCTCTTGAAGGCGATCAGCGCATCCAAGATGGGCAGTGTCGTGAGCAAGAGGGGTACGGCCGCAAGCAGGAAGGCGAACGCAGCGAAAACGGCGGGCAGTTTCTGGGCGAGCTGGTGCTGGGCGGCGACAACAGGCGCGCCAATTGTGAATCCGGTGGCAAAGCTGCCCATCGCGGAAAGCCACCCAGGGAAGGCATACTGCGCAAAAATCAGTGCATTCCCTAGGATTACCAGGGCAAGCCTATCCTTCCGCTTGGAGTCGAAGAGGCGCACACGGATCAGATTGAGACGGAAGAGCGGACCCTGCCGACTCAGCCACTGGGGCACGGCCTCCTTTTGAATTGTTTCAAGCAGATAGGCGAGCAGCTGATCCTCTTTTTGGTGGTGCCAGGCATTGAACCATACAGTAGCGGCAGCGCGGTTCTTCTCTAGGGTGGATTGAATCATGCGCATCACGGAGCTTTTGCCCATACCCCAAGGCGCCTGGAGACAGAGGACCAGTGGCGGCAAAGTGTTGGGATTCTGAAGAAAGCCGGAGAGCCGCTCCACCAGAGTTCGCCTGCCCAGACGGTCATCTTCAAGGGACTCGACCGGTGCGTCGGCGGTCACGCTCTCTTGAATTGTTGTTGAGGGAATGCGTACTGCGATCAACGACCAGATGAGAAACGGGAGCACCGCAAGGCTGGCGAGGTAGAACCAGGGAGCCGGGTAGCGTCTGTAATGAAATGCCTCCTGAGGCTTCCACGTGATTCCGCCATCGATCGTATGCAGGATTGTTCCGTTCAGACCCACGGTCCAGCCGGTCTGGGCATCCAGAAAGGTTACGCCCCTCAGCCAAGCCATTGACCCACTAGGCTCCCGGTTCCAAGTGCCCCCGCCGCCGCCGGTATGGAGTATCATCCCGTTGGTTCCCACGGCCCAGCCGGTCTGGGCATCCGGGAACGCCGCTCCTAAGAAGTCCTCTTTTGTCAGCCTCGGTTGCGGGCTCCAAGTGGTGCCGCCGTTGACGGTATGCAGGATGATTCCACTGGTTCCCACGGCCCAACCGATCTGGGCACTCGGGAATACCACGCAGGTCAGATCTTGCGTCGTCCCGCTGGGTTGCTGGTTCCAAGTGGCTCCGCCGTCGGCGGTATGTAGGATTGTCCCCCTCATCCCCACGATCCAGCCGATTCGAGCATCCAAGAAGGTCACGGCCCTCAGCCAAGTCTGGGACGTGGTGGACTGCGGGTTCCAACTGACTCCGCCGTCAGCGGTATGGAGGATGCTTCCGTGGACTCCCACGGCCCAGCCGGCCTGAGTATTCGGGAAGGTTACGCCCCACAAATCGTCACTTGATCCGCTTGGTTGCGGGTCCCAAGTGGCTCCGCCGTTTCCTGTGCGCAGGATGGTCCCGGAGTCTCCCACGGCCCAGCCGGCGTGGGAGTCCGGGAAGATGACAGCCAACAGATCTTCTGATGTAACACTGGGTTGTGGGGTCCAAGTAGCACCGCCGTCGGTAGAACGGAGGATCGTTCCTAAATCTCCCACGGCGGTAAGGGTCTTACCATTTGAGCCGGGGGCGACAGCGATGGCGCCGAGGTCTTTGTGTATTTCCGGTGGGCGATTGCGCGGCTCTACAGCAAGAGGATAGAAGAACCAGTTGACTGGCCAGGTTGATGGGCGAAACTGGGCGTTGAGCTCAACGGGATAGAAGAGCCACTTCACCGGATTCTGCAGAAATGATGTAGCCGGGTCGTTTTGCCCCGGCGCGGGCTGCCGCCAGCTCAAATAGCCGCTCAGCAAAAGTAGCGCAATACTCCCTGCCCGCGTCCAGAACTTAAGCCGTTCCGACCCGCCCCATGATCGGGAAGTTGCAGCCTCAGATGGAAATAACTGCGGAGATTTCGGATTTTTCATTCGCCGGTCCCGCCGAAACGAATCGCGTGCATCGAAATTGGAGTTCGGAGAGATACAGCGAGATTCAATCGGCAGATGAGGTTGCCTGATAATCTAAACGAAATTCGCAAAAAAATCTGTCTGTCCCCGTCAATTCTTCTATAGCAGAATTCGCAGCAGGTGCGGATTTGGATTGACTTCTTCGGCAGAGCTAGTTCATCGGTGATCCATGAGATCGAGATGGAAAAGAATCGGTCCCGACATTGTCGGCTTGTGGGAATTGATCGATTTCTGCAGCGAGATTGAATTCCGCAGATTCCACCGCGGTTCATGCTGATCGCCACTGGCGATTCTCATCCCTGCGTTGCCTTTCTGCCATGCCGAGCTTCGCGCACCAAAACCGAAGTCTGACCATTATCCAAAAGAAATCAGCACGTTAGGAGACCATATTCGCAAACATCGCCTCGACCTCAAACTCCTCCAAAAGCAGGTCGCCGATCACATCGGCGTTCACGAATTGACCATTACCAGCTGGGAACGCAACGCATCCCATCCAGCCGTCCGGTTCATTCCTGCCATCATCCAGTTCCTTGGCTACGACCCTTTGCCGCCCGCGATTTCATTTTCGGAACGCCTTGCGATCACGCGCAGGGCGCACGGTCTGTCGCAGCGAAAGTTGGCCGAGAAGTTGGGTGTTGACCCGGCCACGATTCAGGACTGGGAAGCCGGGAGGCATCGACCCATCAAGAGGAGCTTGGAAATAATCGGAAGAATTCTTTAGGTTCGGTAATGGAAGTGGCTCGGAAAGGCGCTCAAATCTCGGTTAAGCGACAGTCCGGAGGACTAATCCTTGCTTGGCAGATGTTACCGGTACTTAGCGGATTCGCGCGATGATGCTCGTAGGCTCGCGATTCCAGCATTGCGAGCAGTAAGCAAAAGCCGTCAGGTTCCGATCTCAGCTCTTATGGACGACCTCGAACGAGTATCCGTCCGGATCAAACACATCTGCGGCGTAGTATCCCGGATAGTATTCGACTCGCGCCCGCGGTGAGATATTGTCCTTGGCGCCAGCGGAGATTGCTGCCCTGTAGAATTCATCGACCTTCCCATTGCTTTCGGCCATGAAGCCCCAGTGAATTGAGGCCGGATCGGGTTTTCCTTGCTGGAGCCAAAAGAACGCTTGCTTTCCATCGCCAAATCCCCAGAGGTCAGGATGACCGCCTTCGCCCTTGTAGGGTAGGAAGAATTTGATGTTCAGAGGCTTCAGAGCTGCTTCATAGAACGCCAACGAACGTTCGATATTGCTGACCGTCAGAATTATGAAACCGAGCATTCTTCTCTCCCTCAGATCACGAGTGCTTCAACGGCCTTTTCGCCATTGGGTACAGCATGGATTGCAAGGGGCGGTATGTTCATGCCCTCTGCCCTTACGGTTTGTACATCATCGATTCCAATGAAGCCTAGAATCTGACGGAGATATGGCTCCACGGTATCCCAAGCCTTCCAGAGTCCGTCACTAAAGACCCCTCCGGATGCAAGCACCAGGATTGCCCTCTTGCCTTTCGCAAGCCCCTCTACCCCGGCACCTGCGTAGTTGAAAGTTTTGCCAGCGCGTACAACATGGTCAATCCACGCCTTCAGAGAAGAGGGAATGCCGAAATTCCACATGGGGCAGGCAATCACCAGAAGGTCCGACATCATCAGTTCGTCAACAAGCTGGTTGGACAGATATGCGGCTTCCTTAAGCGATTCTGCCTCCGCCGGGTCTTTCGTAGAAATTGCTTTCAGGGTTGGTTGATCAAGGTGGGGAAGTTTGTCCTTCACAAGATCGCGGACGACGACCTTCGCTTCCGGGTACTGAACTTCAAGCCGTTCTCTCACCTTCCGGGTCAACTGCCGGCTCGCCGACTCGGCTCCACGAGGGCTCGATTCGACAATAAGAATCTGGTTCACGGTGCTCCTCCAGTTTCATGCTTACCTTTTGTGCGTTGATTCTATTTCGGAGGCTTATTATCAACAATAAGGCACTTTGAACTACGCAGCGCACATGGAGGTAAGTATGAAAAAGGGCAAATCCAAAAAGCCGCTGGACTCCGCCTCAGTCTGCGGTCATGAAGACCCCGCTGCTGTCCGCGAACTTCTAACCAAAGTGGGGGATAAGTGGAGCATCTTTTTGATCCTCTCTTTAGCGCAACTGCCAGGTGAGCGCGCTCGATTTTCTGAGCTCGAAAAAGCGATTCCCGGCATCTCGCAAAGAATGCTGACAGTGACAGTGCGAAGTTTGGAGAGAGACGGATTGCTCACAAGAGAGTTGTTTCCGGAGGTGCCTCTACGGGTGGAGTACGAGCTGACTGCTCTCGGCCGAAGCCTGCTTCTTCCCATGTGGGGGCTAGTGGACTGGGTGAAAGAGAATTGGCAGCAGGTGAAGGAATCTCGGATCGAATTTGATGCAAGGTAGTCGATGCGACCGTCAGATGCCAGCTCCCTCATTGAAGTGATTGGGCTTTGCTAAAAGGCTGAATTCAACTTGGTCCCAAGGAGGGTCATGAAGCTGTCCGAATTCGAAACCCTGCCTCTCTTCCTGCAAGGAGTATTGGCTGGTCGTGCCCTTAGCGTCCCTTGGCCAGGTACTCGCGAAGGACGAGCGCCCCCTTTTGGTTTCCAGATGGCGCCCTCATCAAACTTTTATGCGCAGAGGTAATCCGTTGGTCGTAACGCGTCTCGCTCCAAAATATGAGAACCCGGCACTGAACGACCGGTTATTGCATCTACCCTTGTTTCGCTCCGGCTTTATGATGACCTGACGCGCCGATAACAATAAAGGTCGAATCGAAGCGTAATACACCATCATCCCGTGAGCACATGAATGGCCCGCTTTCGTACATTGGCGGCAAACATGCCATCGCAAAGCAAATCATAGAGATCTTCCCGGAGCACACGACGTACGTGGAAGCGTTCGCCGGAGGCGCCCAGGTGTTCTTTCACAAAACACCCTCGAAGGTCGAAGTACTGAACGATCTCGACGGCGAACTCGTGAATTTCTACCGCGTCTGCCAGCAGCACTACGAGGAACTCATCCGGTATTTCCACTTCATGGTACGGAGCCGGGAATGGTTCACTCTCCTCAAATCGACCGATCCGAAGACGCTCACCGATGTCCAACGCGCAGCCCGGTACATGTATCTCCTCAAGAACAGCTTCGGGGGACTCGTTCGCAACCTGAACTACAGCATTAACATTGTCCAACCGCCGAGTTTCAATCTGGAGCGGCTGCCCGAGATTATTGAGAAAACCCATAAGCGGCTGATGCGGGTGCAGATCGAGTCGATGCCGTATGAGGAGATACTCACGCGCTTCGACCAGCCAACAACGTTGTTCTACTTGGACCCTCCGTATTACGACCGCGAGCTGTACAACTACAACCTGAAGCCGGAGGATTTTGCAACGCTCGCCGAACGATTGAAACCGCTCAAGGGTAAGTTTGTCCTGTCGTTGAACGATGTACCGGAAGTCCGGGCGCTGTTCAAGGATTTCTCGATCCGCGAAATTGATCTCCACTACACCGCCCAAAAGCATGTCGGTCGCCTTTACAACGAAGTCCTCATCACGAACTTCTGACATATCCCGCACATGCTCCAATAAATGTCTCCCCTTTTCCTCCAATGCTTCACCACCTCGAACAACTCATCGCTTCGCTCTGGAACCGCTTGCAAGAACGGCGCGGCGCGAAGGCTGAAGGCCGGGGCGTCACGCTTGGACAGCAGGTTTCGGACGAGGCCGTGACCAAGCGTCGCATAGGGATCAGCCACACGCGCCGCACCATGCACATTGCCGTACTTGGGAAAACGGGAAGTGGTAAGAGCTTTCTCTTGCGCCACATGGCCCAACAAGATATTGCGGCGGGACGCGGGTTCCTGTACTTCGATCTGCACGGCGATGCGACACCATTTCTCGTACAATCTATCGCCGCACACGAATGGAAGCTCCAAGAACACCTGCACGAGAAGCTGGTGGTGATTGCGCCTGCCGACCGGGAGTTTTCCGTGGGCCTCAACCCACTCGAACAGGCCGAGGCGAGTTTCGTCAGGATCACGGAGTTCTCGCAGATATTGAAACGGCGCTGGGGATTGGAACACTTCGGCGCTCGCACGGAAGAATTACTGCGGAATGCCTTGTACGTCCTCTCCGCCAGGGATGCTGCTCAATGCTGATGAACTAGTGTCCTTGGCGCATCTGCCATCGGCGTCCGTCCGCGTTCCGCAACTCAAGCGCGAAGACGCCCGGACCAAAGCCGCTCCGCAACTTGTAAAGGGGCATCCGTTCGTCCTCGGAGAGAATGCTCACGCAGGAAAGACGACTTCGGTAAGCCTTAGCTCTGAAGCGCGGTCGCAGCACTGCTACATGATCGGCGCTTCCGGCACAGGCAAATCGACCTTGCTTCTTAACCTCATTCTCCGGGACATTGAACACGGCGAGGGAGTCGCGGTACTCGATCCGCACGGCGATCTGATAGACGAAATTCTGGGCCGCATCCCGGAGGGAAGATCCGGCGATGTGGTGCTCCTCGATCCATCGGACGAGGAGTTCCCGGTAGGGTTCAATGTCCTCAAAGCGCATTCGGAGGTCGAAAAGAATCTCCTGGGGTCCGACCTTGTCGCCGTCTTCCGCAGGCTTTCGACGAGTTGGGGCGACCAAATGACCTCGGTCCTCGGGAACGCCGTGCTCGCTTTCCTTGAGAGCGCTGAGGGCGGGAGCTTGGTGGAACTCAGACGCTTCCTCGTGGACGCTGGATTCCGGGCGAAGTACCTGAAGACGGTCCGGGACCCCGAAATCGTCTACTACTGGGAGAAGACCTTCCCGATGCTCGTCGGGAAGCCCCAAGGGCCGATCCTCACGCGCCTCGATACGTTTCTCCGGCCCAAGCTCATCCGATATATGGTGGCCCAGAAGGAAAACCGCTTCGACCTCGGCGCGATCATGAACGAGGGGAAGATCTTCCTCGGGAAGCTTTCTCAAGGCGCAATCGGCGAAGAAAACGCATTCCTTTTGGGTACGCTGCTCGTCTCCAAGTTCCAACAGCTTGCGATGAGTCGGCAGCAGACCGCCGCCGCCCTGCGCCGCAACTTTTATTTATACATAGACGAGTTTCACAATTTCGTGACGCCCTCGATGGCCGCGATTCTCTCGGGTGCCCGCAAGTATCGCCTTGGCCTCGTCCTCGCCCATCAGGAACTCCAGCAGCTCGCGAGCCGGGACCCGGACGTGGCGAGCGCCGTGATCGCGAACCCGTATACACGGATTTGTTTCCGCCTCGGCGACTTCGATGCCAAGAAGCTTGCGGACGGATTCTCGCATTTCGAGGCAAAGGACCTGCAGAACCTTCAGGTCGGCGAAGCCATCTGTCGCGTGGAACGGGCCGAGTTCGACTTTAACTTGAAGACGCTTCCGCTACCACCCCTCGACCGCGCGACGGCGGAGCAACGTCGCGAACGGATCATCGCGCTCTCGCGGGAGCGGTACGCAACCCCTCGTGAGGTTGTGGAAGCTGCGCTCGCACCGGTGGAAGGTCCGGCTCCCGTCGTTGTGCCGTCGGTGTCGGTGTCACGACCACGTGGGTTGGTCGCCGAACCGGCGTCCACCGCTACGCCGAGGACGCCGGAAGAAAAGCGTGTACCGACGCCGCCTGCTCCGCGAACAAAATTGCCGCCCGCTCCACAATCTGAAGGCAGAGGCGGGGCGCAGCACAAATATCTTCAGGAACTCGTGCGGCGCTGGGCACAAAGCAAGGGCTACAAAACGACAATTGAGAAGCCGATTCTTGACGGTATGGGTTCCGTCGATGTGGCGCTCGAAAAAGAAGGACACTCCATCGCCTGCGAGATCACGGTGACGACGACCATTGACCATGAGGTCGGCAACATCCAGAAATGTCTCGCAGCGGGCTTCGGGCATGTCGCGCTCATCTCGTCAGACCGTAAGGCGATCACACGAGCGAAGGAAGCCGTTAACGCCGCGCTGGGCGTTGAGGAACTCAAGAAAGTGCGCGTCCTCACGCCGGAAGACTTCTTCGCCTTTGTGGAAACCCTTGAGGCAGATGCTGCGGGGCGCGTTGAAATGGTGCATGGATACAAGGTGAAGGTGCAGTATCAACAGGTCGCCGGGGCCGAACAGAAGGCGAGAAAACAAGCGATTTCCGAGGTTATCTTGAAAGCGCTGAAGAAGCTCAAAGGAAGCGGCAAGTGATTCATTCAATTATATTTATTTCGCTTGCATTCGAGATAAAACCGCGATACCATCCTCACCCTGAATACGGAGGTTTCGATGCGGAGCGCAGCGGGTCACGAAGTAAATCGGGCGAAGTCCGTGGGCATATGGATTCGCGTCTCCACTGAAGATCAAGCGAGAGGCGAGAGCCCGGAGCACCACGAAAAGCGTGCCCGCGATTATGCGGAACTCAAGGCTTGGCGCGTCCGCGAGGTGTACCACCTTGAAGCCGTGAGCGGCAAATCGGTGATGGGCCAGCCTGAAACCCAGCGGATGCTCGCGGATATCGCATCCGGCCACATAACCGGTCTTGTCTTCTCCAAGCTCGCTCGTCTCGCCCGGAACACGCGGGAACTACTTGAATTCGCCGACATCTTCCTCGCGCAGGGGGCAGACCTGATCTCGCTTCACGAGTCCATCGACACCACGACTCCGGCCGGGAGACTGTTCTACACGATGATCGCGGCGATGGCGCAGTGGGAACGTGAGGAGATTGCCGAACGGGTTGCGGCCTCGATTCCGGTGCGTGCGAAGCTTGGGAAGCCATTGGGGGGACAGGCGCCCTTCGGCTACGAATGGAAGGACCGCCACCTCGTCCCGCATCCAGAGGAAGCGCCGGTCCGAAAATTGATCTATGAACTCTTCCTGCAACACCAGCGGAAGAAGACTGTCGCGCGGCTTCTGAATGACGCGGGCCATCGCACGCGAACCGGCGCTCGATTTTCCGACACGACCGTGGACCGCCTGCTGCGCGATTCAACGGCGAAAGGCGAGCGGCGGGCCAATTACACGAAGAGCCTCGGCGATAACAAGGGCTGGGTCATGAAACCGGAATCGGAATGGGTGCTCACGCCGGTCGAACCCATCGTGACGGAGGAACTGTGGGATCAGTGCAACCTGAGCCTCCGGGATAGGGCCAATGGCAAGAAGCCCGCCCGGAAGCCGGTGCACCTTTTCGCAGGTCTCGCATATTGCACCTGCGGCCAGAAGATGTACGTGCCCTCGAACTCACCGAAATACATCTGCTATCGCTGCCGGAACAAAATACCTGTGACCGACCTCGAAGGCGTCTTCCATGAACAGCTCAAATCATTCTTCTTTTCCTCGTCTGAGATCACCGCCTACCTAGAGCAAGCCGACCAGACCATCAAGGAAAAGCAAGAATTGCTTGGAACCTTGGAAACAGAAGCGCAGAAAACCAAACGCGAAATGGATAAGCTCTACAACCTTTATCTGGCAGACGAGATCAGTCGGGAGGGATTCGGAGACAGATATCATCCGCTCGAAGAACGTGAGAAACAGATTGCCGATCAGATGCCGCACCTTCAGGGAGAGATCGATTTCCTCAAAGTCCAATACCTCTCAAGCGACGAGATTCTCACCGAAGCCAGGGACGTATATTCCCGGTGGCTCGAACTTGAGCAGGCAGAAAAGCGGAAAATCATTGAAAACATTATGGAAAAGATCGTGATCGGCAAAGAGGATGTCGCGATCAGTCTGTGCTACTTGCCATCTTCCGCTGAAATCATGGCAGAAAGGCAACACAACCTCATGGATTCATCGCGGCGGCAAGCATGAAGCGCGCGGGAAACGTGAGCGACATGGAGGCGCGCGCGATGGTGACGGTGTGATCCTCGAGTGGCTGGCGCATCACTTCGAGGACGTTGCGCGGGAACTCCGGCAACTCATCGAGGAAGAGCAGGCCGTTGTGCGCGAGGGACACTTCGCCGGGGCGGGGCACGATGCCGCCGCCGATCAGGCCCGCGTCGGAGATGGTGTGATGCGGTGAGCGGAAGGGCCGTTGGGTTACGAGACCCTGCGCGGCGTCCAGCACTCCAGCGACGGAATGGATCTTGGTGGTCTCAAGAGCTTCGTCGAAGCTGAGCGGTGCGAGGATCGACGGGAGCCGCTTGGCGAGCATCGTTTTTCCTGAGCCGGGCGGACCGATCATTAGGATGTTGTGGCTCCCGGCTGCCGAGACTTCGAGTGCGCGCTTGGCCGTCTGCTGTCCACGGACATCTTTGAAGTCGACAGAGAAATGCTGCAACTCGCCGAGAAGAGCTTCGGTTGAAACGCGAAAGGGTTCGCGCTGGATTGTGCCGAGAAGCTGGCTGTTAAGCAACTCAAGCACGTCGAGGAGCGATGAGACGGGATAGACGTTGACGCCTTCGACGACGGCGGCTTCGGCGGCGTTGGCCGCGGGCAGAATCAGATTCGGAATGTTTTTCTCGCGCGCAAGGATGGCGACCGGCAGCATCCCAGGAATGGAGCGCACGCTGCCATCGAGTCCCAACTCGCCCACCATTAGGAATTGGCTGACGTCGCTCACCTGCAGCGCGCCGTAAGCACCAAGAATGCCAAGCGCGATAGGGAGATCGAAGCCAGAGCCTTCTTTTTTGAGATCGGCAGGCGCGAGGTTGATGGTGATGTGCGTGGGCGGAATCAGGTAGCCGGAGTTCTTGATTGCCGCGCGGACGCGGTCGCGGCTTTCGCGCACGGCTGCGTCGGGCAGACCGACGGTGTGAAAGTGGTCCTGATCGGAAACCACGCCGCTGTAGTCGACTTCCACGTCAATGAGGTTGGCGTCGATGCCATAGACGGCCGCGCTGAGGGCTTTGAAAAGCATGAATCCAGTGCAGCGAGTGTAGCGGGACCGCACATCAGCGGGCTGTGACGGTCGTCTCTCGGGTTGCGGGTATTGCAGCATCCCAGAAATACGGCCTCTTGCGACGGGCTCGATGAGACGTTCTGCGCGCGCATCGACGTTCCCCTGGGAGCTACAATCACACCGTGACGACGAGTTTCTTCGACCTGTACAAAATCGGCATTGGCCCATCGAGCTCGCACACCATGGGCCCGATGCGCGCAGCGTGCCGTTGCGTGCGAGGGCTGGCCGATCGCAGCCTGTTGGGACAAGTGGAGCGCGTGCAGGTGGAGCTGTTTGGCTCGCTGGCGTTGACAGGGTTGGGCCACGCGACGGACCGGGCCGTTCTGCTGGGATTGGCAGGGTATGAGCCGGCGAGCATCGATCCCGCCGCGATTGAATCAACTGTTGCAGCGATCCGTGCCTCGAAGCAGATCGAATTGGCGGGAGCGCGAACGATTGCGTTTGACGAAGCGAGCGATTTGCTGTTCCGGCGCGATGTGATGTATCCGCCGGGGGCGAAGATGCAGCATCCGAATGGACTGCGGCTGACCGCGTTCGGTGCCGCGGTCTCCATGCTCGACCAGCGGACGTTCTTTTCTATTGGCGGTGGATTCATCGTCGAAGATGGGCCGAACGCCGAGTCGCAAAACTCAGTCTCAAACCAGAAAGAAATGCCGTTTCCTTTTCATACGGCAGCGGAACTGCTCGCTGTGGCGGAGCAGAACGAACTCTCCATCAGCCAACTCATGCTTGAGAACGAATGCGCGCTCGTGGCGAGCGATTCTGGTCAAAGTCCGGTCGAGGTGGTGCGGGCCGGGATCGATCGCATCTGGCAGACGATGCAGGATTGCATCGCTCGTGGAATTGCGACGGAAGGAATTTTGCCGGGCGGGCTGAATGTGAGGCGCCGTGCGCATCGATTGGCTGAACGACTGCGAGACAAGGAAGTGGATGGGTCGCGCGGCGATCCGCTGGCGCCGCTCGACTGGGTGACAGTGTACGCGATGGCAGTGAACGAAGAGAACGCCGCTGGAGGCCGGGTGGTCACCGCGCCGACCAATGGTGCGGCGGGCGTGGTGCCCGCCGTCGCGCAGTACTACGAGCGCTTCACGCCGGAAGCGGATCATGAGGGGATCATGCGGTTTTTCCTCACATCGGCGGCGATTGGAATCCTTTACAAGGAGAATGCTTCAATCAGCGGAGCAGAGGTTGGGTGCCAGGGAGAGGTGGGTGTTGCTTGCTCGATGGCTGCAGGTGGTCTGACAGCGGCACTGGGGGGCAGCAATGGCCAGGTGGAGCATGCTGCGGAGATTGCGATGGAGCATAACCTGGGCATGACCTGCGATCCGATCGGCGGACTCGTTCAGATTCCCTGCATCGAGCGCAACGCGATGGGCGCGGTGAAGGCCGTGCACGCATCCCGCATTGCATTGAGCGAGTCGGAGGAGCACAAGGTCTCTCTCGACCAGGTGATTCGTACCATGTATCTCACGGGTCTCGATATGCAATCGCGGTATAAGGAGACGAGCCTGGCCGGGCTTGCGCTGAATATCATCGAGTGCTAAGCGAGCGCGGCTCGGCGGCGGATGCGTAAGGCTTGTTCGAGGGGGTCTCTCATTGCAAATACCTGAAAGCGACCCGGCACAAGCACCTCCGATGGAAACCCGCCTGAGTGAAGCGCCCCCAACGGAAACGCAGTTGGATATCCATTCGAAGCCGGTTTCCCTTGCACCGGTATGGCACACCATGGGGCTGATTGGCGGGATCGTTTCGCTCTCAGTAGGTGGCAGCTCACAACTCCACCACGTCTCGAGCCGGCTGCTGACCTATGGGACGACAGCGGCGCTGGAACTGGTGATGCTCGGATGGGTGGCGCTCGGACTGTGGCTCAGAAAGATTCCATTCCTCTCATTGTTTGGCGCGATGACGTGGAACTTTCGGGGCATTGCGCTCGATCTCGGCATTGCATGCGTCTTCTGGATTGGTGCGCTGATGGTCCTGGCTTCAGTGGGCGTGGCGTGGACTGGGGCCGAGTATGCGGTGACGCATCGGCACTCGACTGCTCATGCCGGGCAAGCGATGGAACCGAACTCCGCTGAGAAGCAAAATGTACGCATCCTCGAGCAGCTGGCGCCTGCCACTGGAGTAGAGATCGCATGCTGGGTGCTGCTCTGCTGCCTTGCCGGGACAATTGAAGAAGTCGTGTTCCGCGGATACCTGCAACAGCAATTCACCGCATGGGCAAAGGGCGGAGCGGTGTGGGGCGTGGTGTTCTCCGCAGTGTTGTTCGGCGCAGCGCATGGATACCAGGGAACACGCAACATGGTTTTGCTTGCGGTGTTCGGAGCGCTCTTCAGCGTGCTTCGAATTTTGCGCCGTAGTCTGCGTGCTGGAATCTTTGCGCACAGTTGGCACGATCTCATCGCGGGATTGACGCTCGCATCTCTTCGCTCGCATCGCCTTCTTTGAAATTGTCGAGCGACTCGCGTTGGTGTGTGGAGAGAATTGTTGCTACTTTTTCCACTCGCATGTCGTTTTTCGCTTGACACTGAGCGAGCATGAATCTATACATTCCTCAACTGCATTTCAAATTGCAGCTTCGATGCAACCCATCGAAAAAGGGAGAATAGGCAAATGGCAACTAAGAAAGCAGCCAAGAAGGCACCCGCGAAGAAGGCCGCGAAGAAAGCCGCGAAGAAGAAGTAACGGGTCAACCAACCAAAGGCAAACACCGAGGGGGACGCACAAAGCGTCCCCCTCGGTGTTTCTGGTCAAAAG
>Ga0181520_10002119_pt1 | contig 37979 bp, 22 predicted proteins | sample PEATcosm2014_Bin_29_FD_132451 | JGI IMG/M metagenome (GOLD analysis project Ga0181520, IMG submission 132451) | Peatland microbial communities from MTU Mesocosm Facility, Houghton, MI, USA - PEATcosm2014_Bin02_30_metaG | ecosystem: Environmental > Terrestrial > Soil > Wetlands > Peat | place... | reverse complement strand
TGGAGGCAAGAGCACGAAAATCAAGATACAAGGACCGAGGTGGGGGTTCTTCGCCAGTGGCTCTGCCAGGTCGAAGCCGCGACCGACGCCATAGCGGTCGCCCCCCACCCAACCCTCCCCCTGAGTACAAGGGGAGGGGTAAGAGGTTGGGTCTCCGCATCGAGTTACCCTCGCCCGGAAATTCGGGCACACTCGACCTGTTCGCACGCGCCGGCCATAATTGCTCTTTCCGGCCATACCTCTTAGCATCGGCGACTCCAAAGGAGTCACACATGCGCTGCACAATTCTCACCGCCCTGCTGGTCCTTTCCGCATCCGCCGCCTTCGCGGCCGACATCCCGGCCGTTCCGGCGCCGCTCGATTTTGCGCTTCCCAAGCTGCTTCCGGCCGGCAAGGACTTCCCGGTTACCGATTTCGGCGCACTTCCCGATGGCAAGACGCTCAATACGGCAGCGATCCAGAAGGCGATCGACGCTTGCTCCGCGGCCGGGGGCGGCACGGTTGTCATCCCGCATACGGACCACGGCGGCGTATTTATGTCCGGCGCCATCTTTCTCAAGAAAGGCACCAACCTCCGTATTGAAAAAGACGCCGTCCTGAAGGCCTGGCTCGACCCGGCCCAATATCCCATCGTCGATACGCGATTTGAAGGCACCGAGCGGCCGTTCATGTGCGGGTTCCTGAACGCATCCAACCTCGACGGCATCACCGTTTGCGGCGAAGGCACGATTGACGGCTCCGGCGACCAATGGCTCAACGTCATCACCAAAGGCACTCGCGCCGGGCGCGCGGGCCGGGCCGGCTCGGTTCCGGCCATCGTCACACCCGCCGCGCCCATTCCCGCCGTCATCGCGCCGACACCGCCCGTGCAACTGTTGTTCACAAGCCCGCGCACCGTGCTGACGCCCACCCCGGACAATCCGCCGTCGCTGCAAATCGTGACGGCCGGCGGCAACCGCCCGCGCCTGGCCGTATTCACCAACTGCACCAACACCGCCATCAAGGATCTGCATCTTCAGAATCAGGCCGTCTGGTGTCTCCATATCCTCTATTGCACCGATTTCCTGGCCGACAATCTGACCATTCTCGACCCCACGCACACCGTTCCCTCGTCGGACGGCATCGATATCGACTCTTCCCGCCGCGTCCGCATCAACAAGACCACCATCTCCGTCAATGACGACTGCATCTCGATCAAGTCGGGCAAGGACGCCGACGGCCGGCGCGTCAACCGCGCCTGCGAGGATATTCTCATCGTCAACTCCCACATGGCCGAAGGTCAGGGCGGCGTGGCGATGGGTTCGGAGGTTTCCGGCACGGTGCGCAACGTCGAAGTGCGCGACACGGTCGTCGATTCCGGCAATTGGGCGCCAATCCGCTTCAAATCCCAGGACACGCGCGGCGGGACAGTCGAGAATATCGTCTACCGCAACCTCAAAATCGCCAACGTGCGCCAGGTGGTCGATTTCAATCTCAACTGGTCCGCCACCAGCCGATCGGGGCCGCGCATGCCCACTTCCGTCAAGAACGTTTACATCATCAATGTCACCGGCAGCGCTTCCGGCGGCGGCGCGATCGTCGGCCTCCCCGACTCGCCGGTCACCAATATCCTGTTCCAAGACTGCAACCTCACCTGCGGCAGCCCGATACGCCTGACCAATACCGCCAACCTCGACACGGCCGGGCTGAAGATCACCCTGCCCAACGGCGGTCCGGCGTTCATCACCAACAACTCGACGCCGGCCACCCAACCCCGGCGCAATGCGACTACAACGCAAGCGCAACCATAAGAGGGTGCCCGATTTCCCCGGCGAGTGTGAACCGATGCGAGGCCGCCTCTTAATCCCCTCTCCCTGTACGCAGGGGGAGGGTTGGGTGGGGGTTGACCGCTATGGCGTCGGTCGCGGCTTCGAGATAACAGAACCACTGGCGAAGAACCCCCACCTCTATCCTCCCCCTGGGTACATGGGGAGGAGGAAAAGGCGGTTGCCCGGAAGATTGGGTGCGCTCAACCATCATGTCGCCATTGCCGACGATCAGATCATTGGTATACTGCCTGCGAATTGCCCGGGCGCGGTCGCCGAGCCACTTCAAGCCGTGAAGCAAATGCTGTGAGCCCCCGCGCCGGCGGTGGTGCGCTTCTCGGAGGGTTTGCATGTCTGCGGAAATTCGCAAGTGCGATGAGATCTCCACCGCCGCCGATTCGGGCCCATGCGAAATCAAGATTCGTCATCAGCTTAGGAGGAATCCCATGACCAGGCGTTTTGTGACGGTTTTTCTTGCCGTTGCCGCGGCGTCCATTTTCGGCGGCTGTACACAGTCCAATCCGACCGACGCCGCCTATTCCGTCGGCCCGGTTCGCCCGGCCCGACCGGTCGATGCCCCGCGCCCCGTTTTTGATCCCAACGTCAAGGGCGTGAACGTCTGGGAAGAGCAGGTCATCGTTCCGACCTATGTAATGGGCCCGGCGGAACCTAATCCGCAGTTTTATCTGGGCGGCCAATCGCAGGGCGCGCAGCAGCGCGTGTATCCTTACCCCGCCTATGACATCACCACCACCGAGAAGGTGAACAAAACGTACAAGATGGTCTATCTGGAAAACCAGTACATCAAGATCGGTGTGATGCCCGAGTTGGGGGGGAAGATGTTTGAGGCCGTGGACAAGACCAACGGCTACGCGTTCATCTACAACCAGCACGTTGTCAAGCCCGCGCTGATCAGTCTGCTGGGGGCATGGATTTCCGGCGGCGTGGAGTGGGATCTCCCGCACCATCACCGCGCTACGTCCCTTGAGCCCATTCAGTACACCATCGAGCAAAGCCCCGATGGCTCCAAGACCTGCTGGGTGGGTGAACTGGAACTGCGCGACCAGATGCTCTGGACGGTCGGCCTGACGCTGCATCCGGGCAAGAACTATGTCGAGGCCTCGTTCCGCATGGTCAATCGCACGCCGGTGCCGACATCGATGCTGTGCTTCTCCAACGTGGGTGTTCATTCGTCGCCGCAATATCAGGTGATCTTCCCGCCGGACACGCAGTATTGGACCTATCACAAGAAGGACCGGTTCGAGCCGTGGACGGATGCGTTGAGCCGGCTGAGCAATCACGCCGCCGGAGGCTCGTGGTTTGCCTGGAATTACTCGGATGATTTCATGGCCGGTTATGACCACGGCAAACAAGCCGGGACGATGAGCATTGCCGACCACAACGTCGTGCCGGGGAAGAAGTTCTTCACTTTCGGCGGAGCGGGCACGAACGACACTCAGGCATTCGCCCGGCTGTCGGACAATGACGGGCCGTATCTGGAATTGATGGTCGGGGCGTACTCGGACAACCAGCCGGATTACACGTGGATGACGCCTTTTGAGACGCGGAGCTGGACCCAGTATTGGTATCCGTTCCGCGACATCGACGGCGTGAAGTGCGCCAATACCGAGGCGGCGGTCAATCTGGACGTGGCCGATGGAAAGATCAAGGTGGGGTTCTACTCGACGTCCGACCGGCCGGCGGCGAGCGTGCTGCTGAAGCTCAAGGATCAGACGCTTTTGCAGGAGCAGATCGCGATCAATCCCGGCAAGGCCTATGTGAAGGAAATTGCATTGCCGGCCGGCGCCGACGAACACGATCTGCGAGCGTCGCTCTCGGACGGCGGGAAGGAACTGGTGGCGTATTCGCCGGTCCGGCTGACGCCGGAGGTACGGCCGACGCCGGTGGCGCCGAACTATCCCGCGCCGGCGGATGTGAAATCGAACGAGGAGTTGTATCTGATCGGGCTGCGGATCGAGCAGTTCCACACGCCGTACGACCCGGAGAATCCCGGCACGACCAACAGCAACGCGATGCCCGAAACGTATTGGAATGAGGCGTTGCGTCGCGATCCGGGCGATGTGCGGGTGAACACGGTGATGGGGATCGACGCGGTCAAGGGCGGGCGGTACGCGGATGCCGAGAAGTATCTGCGCAAGGCCCTGGAGCGGGCGACGGATCGTTTCACGACACCCAAGGACGGCGAGCCTTATTATTATCTGGGATTGGCGCTGAAGGGTCAGGGCAAGCTGGATGATGCATTCAATCAGTTCGCCAAATCCGTGTGGATGGGAGCGTGGCGCGGGCCGGGGTACTTTGAAATGGCGGAGATCGCCACAACGCGGGGGGATGAGAATGCGGCCCTCACCTACGCCAATGATTCGCTGAACTCCGGCGCCGAGAGCGTGCGTGCGCTGGCGCTGAAGTCGGCACTGCTGCGTCATGCCGGGCAGACGACCGAGGCGCTGGCGTGTTCAGAGGCGATCCGCAAGATCGATCCGCTGGACGTGCATGGACTGGCGGAGCGGTGGCTGGCCGCCAAAACGCCGCAGAACGCGGCGGCACTGGCGGTGCAACTGAATGAACTGCCGGCCACGGGGTTGGAGGTCGCGGGGGATTTCTTGAACGCGGGCTTGTGGGAGGACGGGACGGAGTTCCTGACCCAGGTGGTGAACGCATCGGCGGACCAGTCGAAGGTCTCGCCCCTGGTCTATTACGACCTGGCGTATTTTGCGCAGAAGCTCAATCAGCCCGAAAAGGCGGCATCTTATTCCCAACTTGCGGTCAAGGCTTCGCCGGAATACGTCTTCCCGTTCCAGATGGAGATGATTCCCGTTCTGGAGGCGGCGATAGCGGCCAATCCCGCGGATGCGCGGGCTCCGTATTATCTGGGCAATCTTCTGTTCGATTGGCAGCCGGCGCAGGCGAAGACGCTGTGGGAAAAATCCGTGGCCCTGGGCGCCGATTTCCCGGTGGTCTATCGCAATTTGGCGCAGGTTTACACGCGCGAGGGCGGCCAGCGCGACAAGGTGCAGTCGCTGCTGGAAAAGGGAGTGCAATACGGCGGCAACGCCAAGATTTTCGATCAACTCGACCAGTTGTACGAAGAAAACGGCGTGGCGCCGGAGAAACGCCTGGCCCTGCTGGAAGCGCATCAGGCCATGCTGAACAGGCCCGAGGTGATCAGCCGTGAAATAAACCTCGCGGTCTTCTGCGGCAAGCCGGACCTTGGCGTCAAGCTGATCACGTCACTCTACTTCCGCGCCTGGGAAGGCGGCAGCTCGTTCAACATGGGCGACGAGTGGGCCAATGCGAATCTGGTTGCCGGGCAACAGCGTCTGGCCGCCAAACAATACAAGGACGCGCTGGCGTTCTATCAGGCGGCGCTGGTGCTGCCGCCGACATTGGCCGAAGAAGGCGGCGGCAACCCCGGCACCCATGCCATCGAGGCCAACTATTACATGGGGCTGGCCTACGAAGGGCTTGGCGACATGGCCAGCGCCCGGCAGGCGTGGACCAAAGCGTCCGCCGGCAACATGGCCGAAGGCGCCGGCCCGGGCGGCTTCGGCGGTCGTGGCGGACGCGGCGGCGGCGGTGGTGGCGGCGGTGGCCGAGCCGGCGGCATTGGCGCTGCCTCGGGCGTCCGCGTCGCGGCGGCGGATGCGTATTTCCAGGCGCTGGCGGCCCAGAAGCTGGGAGACACGGCCCGCGCCACCACGCTCTTCAATCAGCTCGTGACCACTGGCACGCAGGCGGCCAGCCGCAACGCGATCCCCGCCAACACCGACATGCTTCTGGCGAACGATCGCAGCGCCATTGCCGACGCCCATTACCTGATCGCGCTGGGCAACCTGGGCCTTGGTAACAAAGACCAGGCCAGGCAGGAACTCACCATCGCACTGAAGGTCAGCCCGGATCATCTGGCCGCCAAGGAGGCGCTGGAGTCGATCGGGCAATAAGGAGGCTCAAGTATGCGGTTCCCCAAATCCCGCCGTTGCGGTGCAGGCCGGGCGGTCGTCGCCGCGTTCTTCTGCTGCCTTGCGGCCGGCAGTTTCGCGGCCGACACGCAACCGAGCGGCCCGCCCGAGCCGGCGGTGCGCGTGCCGCAGACGCAACTGGGCGTGACGCAACTGCCCAATGACAAACTCGATTGGCTGCTGGACGCCAAGTTCGGGATGTTCATCCACTGGGGCCTTTACTCCGGACCCGGGCGCGGGGAATGGCTCATGCAAAACGAGGGGATCCTGCCGGACAAATACCGCCAGTTCGCTTTCCCGGAGAGCGGCGACGCGTATTTCGACGCCGCCGATTATCACCCGGACGCCTGGGCGAAACTCGCCGAAGATGCCGGCATGAAATGGATGTGTCTGACCACTCGCCACCACGATGGCTTCTGCCTGTTCGACAGCCCGCATCCAAACGCGTTCACCAGCATGCAGACGCTGCATCGGGACTTGGTGGCCGAGTACGTCAAAGCCTGCCGCGGCGCGGGGCTCAGGGTGGGCATCTATTATTCGCCTCTCAGTTGGCGCTATCCCGGCTATTACGACGTGACGGGCACCAATTGCCTTCCCAACAAGTTCGGTTACACCACCGATCCGGCACACCTTGAAAACGCCCGTCTGATGAAGGAGGAAAACTACGTCAACGTCAAGAAGCTCCTGACGGCCTACGGAAAGATCGACCATATCTACTGGGACGGCGGATGGCTGGGCCAGAAGGGTTCCGATGCTGATGCCGCCTACTTTCACGAACCGGGCCAATATCTCGATCCCGCCAATCGCTGGCCGATTGGCAAGCAGTATCAGGACATTGAAGAAAGCACGGGCAAGGCCCTGGGAATCATGGGGATGGTGCGTAAATACCAGCCGGATGCGATCACCAATCTCCGGTACGGCTGGATGGGCGACATCATCGAGGAGGAAGGTTCACAGGAGACGGTCGGCAAGATCCGCAGCAGCGTGATTTGCGACAAGAATCTGACCATGCAGAACGGCGCGTGGGGCTACGATGCCCAATCGATCGCCAGGGGCGACGTGATGACGCGCGATCAGTTGGTGCGATTCATGGCCAACTGCGTCGTCCGCAACATGACGCTGCTGGTCAACGTGGCCCCCGATCGGCATGGAGTGATTCCCGACATCGAGCAGACGCGCCTGCGGGAAATGGGCGCCTGGATGACCAAGATGGGCGAATCCATCTACGGCACCCGCGGCGGACCATGGGAACCCGTCGATAAGCGATACGGCTACTGCTTCAAGGGGTCCACCGTCTATGTGCATCTCTTGAAGGAATACGTTGGAAATACCTTCAAGATGCCGCCGCTCGGCAAGTTGCACGTCAAGAAGGCCTACGAGGTCTACACGGGCAAGTCGCTGCCCTTCGACGGCGACTCGAACATCAACATCGGCGATATCGATCGCACGGCGTCCCCGGCGGATTGCGTGATCGCGGTTGTATACGACGACGATGTGAAAAGCGTTTGGAACAAATAGCCCCTGAGCCAGGATCTATTCAAAGTTTGCGCTTCTCGGCTCGCGAAAGTCACAACCGACCTGGAGTAACGCCGTGAAGATAACGCGCAGAACCGCCGTGCAGCTTCTCGCCGGCGCGGGCGCCGCCATGTATCTGCCCCGGGCCTTTGGTCAGGCCGCCGATTCCGCCCCCGCGGCTCCGGCCACGCATCCCGCCAACTTTCCCGGCGGCTTTGAGCTTTCCCTGCGCGTTGATCCACAATTGTTTGCCGAGCCGCCCCGGATATGCCGCCAGCAGGGCTTCATGTCGTTGAACATCGCCACTGCCACCGAAGCCAACATGACCACGCAGGTCCAGCGCTCGGCCCAGCAGGATCTCACCGGCGGTTTTTATCTGGGCATGTACCCGGGCAGCACCGCGGGACTCTCCGACGAATACCTGCGCGGTTCGGGACGCCAGCGCAACGATGCGGGCACCGCATACCTCAGCGAGGCGTACTTCAGCCTCTACGCGAAGGTCATTGAGGCCGGCCTGAAGAATGGCAACCCGCCGCTGGTCTTCTACGATGAAGTTGCCTACCCCAGCGGAATGGCCGGCGGATACCTCTACTCGCGTTATCCCCAATATGCGGCCAAGAGCCTGGAGAAAGTGGAACGCGATGTGACCGGCCCGGCCGCCGGCGCCCAACTCCAGATTCCCGACGGGATCACCGTCGGCGCGGTGATGATGAATCTCGAATCCCACGAACTTCTGGACATCAGCGACAAGATCGGCGCCGACCGCAAGCTGAGTTGCGATGTGCCGGCGGGGAAATGGAAGCTGATGGGCTTCTATCTCAATCCCAGGGCGTCGCTGAATCAGGGCAGCAAGAGCGGCTATGTGGATTATCTCGATCCCGAGGCCGTCAAGGCGTATATCGACCTCAACTACCAGTCCCACTACGACCACCTCAAGCAATACTTCGGGACGGTCCTCAAGATCACGCAATACGACGAGCCGGCGCTGCACTCGGCCAACGGAAAGGCCTGGACGCCGCGATTCAACGAGGGCTTCGAAAAGCTCTACGGCTATAACCCAATGAAATACTACCCGGCCCTCTGGTACGACATCGGCCCGGATACCGCCGCCATGCGCAATGCCCTGTGGGGCTATCGCGCCAAACTGTTCGCCGAGAGTTACATCAAGCAGTTGGACGACTGGTGCCGGGCCCACGACATTATCTTCAGCGGTCACCAGGACCAGGAGGAGATCGCCAATCCCGTCGCCGTCAGCGGCGACCGGATGCTGGCCTTCAAGTATCAGCAGGCGCCCGGAATCGACGATATCTGGTGGTGGGGCCGGTCCAATCGCTCCTATAAGCTCATCAGTTCGGCCGCGTACAATTGGGACCATCCGATCTGCCTGGCGGAGACCTACGCCGGCTACCGCCAGATGAATCCGCAACTGGTCTACAGAGTCGCGATGGATCAGGTCGCCATGGGAACCAATTTCCAGGACGGCGCGGTGCCTCGCAGCAAAACCCCCCAAAGCGATCGCTTCATCGGGCGGCTGTGTTACCTTCTGCAACACGGCCGGCATGTGTCGGATGTGGCGATACTCTATCCCATCGCCTCCCTGCAGGCCGCCTATCGCATCGGAGACTGGACCGGCACGCCCGGCACCGGCGGCATGGAAGTCAGTTATGCCAGCGAGGGCGGAATCGTGCCGCCGGAAATCGACTATATCGAACTGGGCGAGCTGGTCTTCCGCGGTCTTCGACAGGATTTCACGTTCCTGCACCCCGATGCTCTGCAGGAGCGGTGCCTCGTCCAGGGACGCAAGCTGGTTTTGAACAACCCCGTCAACCGCGAGGAATATTCCGTCCTGATCGTGCCCGGCGGCAACGTCCTTTCGGTGGAATCGGCCCGGAAGATCAAGGCGTTTTACGATGCCGGCGGAACGGTCATCGCCACCAGATTGCTGGCCAGACAGGCCGCCGAAAAGTCCGGCCAGGAGGAGGTCCGCCAGATCATCGACGAGGTCTTCGGCCTGCCGGAGAACGAACCCATGACCGCGCAAATGAGCCGCCGCCTCGACGAATTCCTGGTTTACTTCGTCCACCGCAACAACGCCGGCGGGCGGGCTTACTTCCTGCCGGGTTATACTCCCGCATCATTCCAGGCGGTCATGCGGGAGGCGATCGCGGTGCCTGACGTGGCCTTCGCCGAGCCCATGTGGCCGGTGATAATCGGCCCGGATTACGCCGGTTCGCTGACCTACACCCACAAGGTCAAGGACGGACGTGACATCTACTTTTTCGCCAATTCCTCCGATAAGCCCCTCGACACCAATGTCACGCTCCGCGGCAACGTGAATGTCAAAATCTGGGATCCGATGAGCGGCAAGATCCGGCCGGTTGACCTGGCCCATACCCGGAACGCCAGCGGTCAGGATGTGACAACGGCGCCGTTGAAACTCGATCCGGTTACGGCCGTGTTCTTCGTTGCCGAGCCGTGATGGCGTCGCAGCAGCAAAAGAAGGTCCATCCGAAAAGGCTGATCGTATGAAATTCAAACATGCGGTGGTTCGTGGCATATTCGCGATGTTGCCGGGCGTATTGATTTGCGTCCCATTCGCCCAGGCGCAAACGCGGCCGGTTGCGATGGCCGGGGCGTCGGCCGGGCTGCCGCCGCTGCCGGCGGTCGTCCGCGATGAACCGGCCGCTGTTACCGAGGCTCGCATGAAGTGGTTCCGCGAGGCCCGCTTTGGCATATTCATCCACTGGGGCGTCTACGCGGTTCCGGCCCGCGGCGAATGGTACATGAACAACGCCAAGGTTCCGGTGGCGACCTACAAGGCATTTGCCAAGGACTTCACGGCCGCCAAATACGACCCCAAGGCCTGGGCGCAGCTTTTTGCCGACGCCGGTGCGAAATACATCGTCATTACCCACAAGCATCACGATGGTTTCGTCCTGTTTGATTCGGCCGTCTCCGACTGGAACGCCGTAAAGGCCTCGGGCGCCCAGCGCGATCTGATCCAGCCGCTCGCCGATGCCGTTCGGGCACAAGGGCTGCGGTTCGGCGCTTACTACTCGCAATCGCAGGACTGGGTAAATCTCGGCGGCGGCAAGGGCAACACCCAGCCGTGGGATGACGAGCAAAAGAAAGGCGATTTCGACACCTATCTCAAGACGATCGCCCTGCCGCAGGTGAAAGAGATCATCACGAAATTCCACCCGGACATCCTCTGGTGGGACACCGAATACCAGATGATGCCCGAACGTGCCAAGCCGTTTTTCGACCTGGTCTGCTCGTATCCCGATATCATCATGAACAGCCGCCTGGGCGGCGGCGTGCTGGGCGATTTCCGCACCTCCGAGCAGCGAATCCCCCCCACCGGCATGGGCGGGCGACCGCTGGAAGTCAACATGACCATCAACGGCTCATGGGGTTACAACGCCACCGATGTCCGCTGGAAATCCGCCCAGGAACTCATCCGCAATATCTCCGACATCGCCAGCAAGGATGGCAACTACCTGCTGAATATCGGCCCCATGGCCGACGGCACCATCCCCCAACCCGAAGTCGATCGACTCCTGGCCATGGGCAAGTGGCTCAAGATCAACGGCGAGGCGATCTACGCCACGAGCGGCGGCATTTACGCCCAGACGCCGGCGTGGGGACGCACAACGCAGAAGGTCCGCCCCGACGGCGGCTCGACTCTCTATGTTCACGTGTGGCAATGGCCCGCCGACGGAAAGGTGCTTCTCACCGGAGTCACGCAGGCGCCCCGCTCGGGCAAACTGCTGGCCGGTGGAGCGGCGGTCGCGTCGACCATCACACCCCAGGGTCTGGTCCTGAGTTTGCCCGGGGCAGCGCCCGATCCGGATGTATCCGTGGCGGCCCTCGAATTCGCCGGGCCGGTTCCCATGATGAACGCGACGACCTTGCCCAGGGATTCCGGCGCGTCGGGAACCCTGACTGATCCGAGCAAATCCCCGCCGCCACAATGAGATCGCGAATGGCGGCCGTGGGGCCCTGGCGTGTGCGCGTTTTTCGCTGTCGTCACCGCCGGTCGGATGATAGCATGTCGGTTCAAGACCGAGTTTGGCGACGCGCACGCTCGCCCAGACCATTTTCTCTTGTGGAGGAGACGCACATGAACAGTTTTTCGCGGATGAAGTTCACGATGGCGGCTGCTGTCGCGTTGTGCTTTGTGGGCAATGTGGGTTCGCTACGGGCTGACGTCAAACCGGCCGCGCTGTTCAGTGATCACATGGTTCTCCAGCAGGGCATGTCCGTCCCGGTTTGGGGATGGGCCGATCCTGGCGAGCAGGTCACGGTCAGCATCGCCGGCCAGACGCAAACCGCGACGGCCGGTGCCGACCGCAAGTGGATGGTCCACCTGACCAATCTCAAGGCCGCCGCCGATCCGATCGAAATGACGATCGCGGGCAAGAACACGATCAAGATCACCGACATCCTCGTCGGGGAAGTCTGGCTGGGGTCGGGGCAATCGAACATGAGCTTCACCGTCTCCAGCGACACGGCGAAATACCCCGGCATGGCCCAGCGGTATGCGGGCGTCGCCAACGAGGCGCAGGAGATTGCGGCGGCCGATTATCCCAGGATTCGGGAATTCAGCGTTCCCAGCAAACTCAGCGCCACGCCCCTGGACGACGTGGCCGGCAAGTGGAAGGTCTGCTCGCCCCAGACCGTGCCCGGTTTCTCGGCCATCGGCTACCTGTTTTCGCGGAATTTGCAGAAGGCGATCAACCAGCCGGTCGGGTTCATCACCTCGGCCTTTGGTGGAAGCTGCGCCCAGGCATGGGTGAGCAAAGACGTCCTGGAGGCCGATGATCGTCTCAAGGCCAGCGTGGACGCCGCCTCCCGCGGTGGCAGCAGCGCCCACAATCCATTCCTGCTCTGGAACGCCATGATCAAGCCGATCGAGCCCTACGCGATCAAGGGCACGCTCTGGTATCAGGGCGAATCGATCACCGAGGGCCTGCAGCTTTATCCCGTGGTGATCGACGACCTGATCACGAGCTGGCGCAAGGAGTGGGGACAAGGCGACTTCCCCTTCATTTTCGTGCAGCTTGCCGCCGAGGACGCCAACAGCAACCGTCCCGAGGTGCGCGAAGCCCAGACATTGGCGCTGAAGCTTCCCCATACCGCGATGGCCGTGGCCATGGATATCGGCGAGAAAACGAACGTACACCCGAAAGACAAACAGGATCTCTGTGATCGTCTGGCCCGCATCGCCCGCGCCACCGTGTATGGCGAAAAGATCGAATACTGCGGCCCGACCTACGATGGGATGCTTGTCGAGGGCTCCACGATCCGCGTCAAGTTCACGCATGTCAGCGGCGGACTTGTCGCCAGGGGCGGAGATCTCAAGTGGTTCCAGATCGCCGGCGCTGACAAAAATTTCGTCGATGCCACCGCGAAGATCGACGGCAGCACGATTGTCGTCAGCGCCCCCGGCGTCGCCGCGCCCGTGGCCGTGCGCTATGGGTGGAATCGCTGGCCGGAAGGCGTGAATCTGTACAACTCCGACGGCCTGCCGGCGCCGCAGTTCCGTTCCGATGACTGGGCGGCCGCCGCACCGGCGCCCGCCGCCCGCGCCGGCCGTGGCGCGACGACGGCCCCGGCTGGCCGCGGCAGACGCGGTGCGGCAACCGCGCCGGCGGGTCGCGCCGGGTGAATCGGAATGGCGTCGCGGGTGATTGCATTTTTTCGGCCCAGATCGGACGGAGGCTCCCATGAAACTCACACGGCGAGAGGCGATTGGCACATTCGCCGGCGGCGTTCTGGCGGGCATGGCATCCCAGTTGCGCCCGCCGCGAGCTTTCGGACAAGCGGCGCCCACGACGGCCGTCGCGATGCCGGAATTCGCGGCCGGCCCATTTAAGGGGACGCGAGCATCGCTTCAGGAATACAAGATCCCCGACTGGTACCGCGACGCCAAGTTCGGCATCTGGGCGCATTGGGGTCCGCAGTCGGCTCCCGAGACCGGCGACTGGTACGCCCGCAACATGTACATCCAGGGCAATCGCCAGAACCTCTACCACGTCAAGACGTACGGCCACCCGTCAAGATTCGGCTACAAGGACGTGATCCCCACCTGGAAGGCCGAGAACTTCGACCCGGACCACCTGCTGGGACTCTACAAAAAGGCCGGGGCGAAGTTCTTCGTCTCGATGGGCGTGCATCACGATAATTTCGATTTGTGGAATTCCAAATACCAGCCGCGCTGGAACGCGGTGGCCACGGGGCCGAAGAAGAACATCGCGCAGCTCTTCAAGGATGCGGCGATGAAGCAGGGCCTGCGCTTTGGCGTCAGCCAACACCTGCACGCCAGCTATGAATGGATGGCCACCTGCTTCGGCAGCGACAAGACCGGCCCGCTGGCCGGCGTACCCTACGACGGCAACGATCCCCAATACGCCGACCTCTACCACGAAAAGCACGCGCTCAACCCCGACGCCGGCGACGTCAGCAAAGTCCCTGAATCCTGGAAGCGTCAGTATTTCCTGCGACTCCAGGACCTGATCGACCAATTGCAGCCCGATCTCATGTACCACGACGGTGTAATCCGCTTCGAACAATACGGCCTGAACCTGGTGGCGCATCTCTACAACCAGAGCGCCAAGTGGCACGGCGGCAATGTCGAGGCGGTCTATACCAGCAAGGGCGTCGAGGATTGCCAGATTGGCACCGGCGTGCTCGATTTCGAGCGCGGCATCGCCCAGGGCATATGGCCCAATCCCTTTCAGACCGACACCTGCATCGGCGACTGGCATTACAATCGCGACGCCAAGTACCGCACGCCCAAACAGTGCATCGACCTGCTGGTTAACATCGTCAGCCGCAACGGCACGCTGCTGCTGAATTTCCCGCTGAAATCCGATGGCACGCTGGATGACAACGAGATGACAATCATCTCCGAAATCACGGCCTGGATGAATATCAACAGCGAAGGCATTCACGGCACGCGACCCTGGCTGGTCTGCGGCGAAGGCCCCAGCGTGGCCGGCACCATTCGGGACACCAGCGTCTTCAAGCTCCTGCCGGCGATCCCGGACAACTCGCCGGGCGCCACGCGATCCGCCGGCTCACGCGACAGCGGCAACAACCCGTTCACCGCCCGCGACGTGCGTTTCACCGCCAAGGGCAAGTCGATCTACGCCTTCCTGATGGGCTGGCCGGACAAGGAAGCGCTGATCACATCGCTGGGCACGGCCGCCAAGCCCGAGGCCGGCAAGATCGCGAACGTCGCTCTCCTCGGATTTGCCGGCACGTTGCAATGGGCGCAGGAAGCGGCCGGCCTGAGAGTGCAGATGCCGGCGGCCAAGCCGTGCGATTACGCGATTGCCCTGAAGGTCACGCTCGCGTAGGTTGCCCGCGTGCGGCAGGCGGTTGGGGCGCAAAAGTTCATCTCTTCTTACTTCCGCCGGACGCGCCGTGGCTCTGCATTCCAGCCCGCGGCGCGAATGGTGGGCGCCGTCGCAACATGTACGTTGCAAAGACAATTGATCGCCCCATCGCGGCGGGCTAGCATTTGCCCCCATGAAAACACTATTCATTGGCGCGATACTGGCGGCTTCGGTAACGGCATTCTCTCAGGTTCCGCCGCCGGCGGCCACGGCGCCCCAGGCGCCTTCCCACATGGAACAGCGGGGCCTTGCGAGGCAGTTGATCGTGGACGGCAAGCCCTTTCTCGTGCTCTCGGGCGAACTGGCGAACACCGCCCCGTCCGACCTCGATTACATGCAACACATCTTCCCCATTTTGGCCAATCGCGTTCACCTGAACACCGTGCTGACCGCCATGGCATGGGCGTGGGTCGAGCCGCAGGAAGGCAAATACGACTTCCACCTGGCGGACGCGGCCATCGAAAACGCCGATAAGAACAATCTCCGCCTCGTGTGGCTGTGGTTTGGAAGCTGGAAGAACGGACAATCGGACTTCACACCCACATGGGTGAAGACTGACCAGCAGCGTTTTCCCAGGGCGCAGATCCAGAACGGCAAGAGCGTGCAAATCCTGTCGACGCTCAGCGAAAACAATGTGCAGGCGGATGCCAAGGCGTTTGCCGCATTGATGCGGCACGTGCGCGAAACGGACAAGAATCACCGCGTGATCATGGCCCAGGTCGAGAACGAAGTGGGGTTGCTCGGCGATTCTCGCGACCGCTCGCCGGCGGCCAACGAGGCATTCGCCAAACCCGTGCCCGCGGAATTCATGGATTATCTCCAGAAGCACAAGGACGATCTGCTTCCGGAATTCCGCGCCATCTGGCAGGCCGCCGGATTCAAGGCCGCCGGAACCTGGCAGGACGTTTTCGGGAAGGGAACCAAAACCGACGAGATCTTCATGGGCTGGAACTATTCGCGATACGTCGACCGCGTGGCCGCCGCCGGTAAGGCCGAGTATCCCATACCGATGTTCGTGAACGCCTGGCTCAACACTGCGGCCGACAAGGGGCCGGGCGATTATCCCGGCGGCGGCCCGCAGGCTCACATGCATGATATCTGGCGAGCCGGCGCCCCGCACCTGGATATGCTGTGTCCGGACATTTACGCCCCCAATTTCGCGGAGCTGGCGGCGCGATACAGCCGGTCGGGCAACACGCTGTTTATTCCCGAGTGCGCCGGAGACATCCACGGCGCGGCCAATGCGTTCTACGCGATCGGGCAATACAAGGCGATCGGCTATTCGTCGATGGGTATTGGCGAGTTGCAGCGGATGACCGCGTTCCGGGCCACCGATGCCGGACCGCAGGTTCCCGCCGATATCGAGAACCTTCCGCTTCCGCAGGCGTATGCGATGCTCGGGCAACTGGCTCCGATGGTGCTGGAACACCAGACCAACGGCACGATCGCCGGCGTATGGCTGAACAAGGACGATCCCCAAACGCAAGTCAGGCTCGGCGGCTATGTGCTCAACGTGACACTGGCCGGATGGGGCCAGCGCACAGTTTCGGATGTGCCCATCGGCACGGGCGGGTCAACGCTCAGGTCGCTGGATGTCGTGCCGGATCTCACCGGCTATGCGATGATCATCGCGACCGGCCCCGACGAGTTTCTCATGACCGGCGACAATGTCCAGATCACGTTTTCCACGGATCCACCCGACACAGACTTCGTGGCGCTGGCCGAACAGGAAGGCGGCCGCTTCGAGAATGGCAAATGGGTCGTCCAGCGGTATCTGGCCGGCGACGACTCGACGCTGCGGCGAGATCTGGCCAACGCCGTGGCCACCGGGCAGTCGGGTTTTGGCGTGCGGCTGTATGGGCAACCACACCTTTCGTATGCCGAGCGTGCTCTGCAGCGGGTGAAGGTGTACCGCTACAAGTAAGCGACCAATGCCGCCGGATCGGCTCGACTGCGCATGTATTGGTGAATAATATCGGCATGCCGATTCCGGATGATCTGTCACGCGCCGACGCGCTCTTGCAACAGGGTGATTTTGCCGGCGCCCTGCTCTTTGAGGCCGCTGCTCTCAAGAGCGATCCCAAGAGCGTCGCCTTGCGGTATCGAACGGCCAATCTCATTCGGCAAATGCCGGTGCTGACAACATGTAACGTGCATGGCGGCAAGGTGCTCGCCGTCGCGTGCAGTCCCGACGGCCGGCTGCTGGCGACGGCCGGTGAAGACAAGACCGCACAAATCTGGGATATCGCCACGGGCAAGGTTGCGTGCGCGCCGTTGCAGCATTCGGATATCGTGTGGGACGTCGCGTTCAGTCCGGACAGCCGGAAGGTGGTAACGGCCGGCGAGGATAAGTCCGCTCGAATCTGGAGCGTGGCCAGCGGCGCCGCACTGACACCGCCAATGAAACAAGCGGCGGCGGTGACGTGTGCGACATTCAGTCCGGACGGGACCCAGGTGATTGCCGGCAGTCAGGACGGGATCGCCCAGGTGTGGGATGCGACCACCGGCAACACGGTGGGCCTGCCGCTGCAACATCACGACGCGGTGCTCGGCGCGTCGTTCAGTCCGGACGGGCGCGTCATCCTTACCTACGGCCAGGACAACACGGCGCGGCTTTGGAGTGCGGCCAACCGAAAGCCGCTCGCCCCGCCCTTGCAACATGCTCGCGCCGTCTGGAAAGCGGCGTTCAGCCCCGATGGAAAGATGGTTGTAACCGCGAGCAACGACAAGACCGCCCGCATCTGGGACGCCTCGACCGGCCAACCGGTCACGCCGCCGCTGGCCCATGACGGGGCCGTGTTTGACGCGTGCTTCAGTCCCGATGGGCAGTCAATCGCGACGGCCAGTGACGATAAGACCGCCCGACTGTGGGAGGTTTCGACCGGCAAGCTCATTTGCGCTCCACTGCCGCACGGTGGCGCGGTGCTTCGGGTTCTGTTCAGTCCCGATGGAAAGCGCGTGGCGACGGCCAGCGAGGATGGCGCCGCGCGGGAGTGGGATGCCAGTTCCGGCAAGCCGGTTTCGCCGCCGCTTTTGCATTCGGACTCGGTAAGCGGTCTGGCGTTTGCTCGAGATGGACATTGGCTTTTCACCGCCAGTTGGGACGGGGCGGCGCGGGCGTGGAACCTCAACACGATGCAGGCGTATCCGCCGCCGATGCAGCACGATGATTCCATCGAGTTCGCGGCGTTCAGCTCGGACGGGAAAGAGGTCGTGACGGCCAGTTGGGACCGCAGCGCCCGCGTCTGGGACTCCGCCACCGGAAACGCGATCACGCCGCCGCTGAAATTCCCGGACCAGGTTCAGTTCGCGGCCTTCAGCCCCGACGGCAAAAGCGTCATCGCAACCAGCTATTCCGGTCCCGCCCGGCTATGGAACGCGGCAACCGGCCAGAGCCTTTCGATCACGCTCGACCAGAACCTCGTGCGCTGCGCCGCATTCAGTCCGGATGGGAAAAGAATCGCGACCGCGGGTAACGACAAGACGGCCCGTATTTACGATGCCGCCACCGGCCACACCATTGCCGGGCCGATGTCGCACGACGGCTCGATTGTCTGGATATCGTTCAGCCCGGACGGGAAAAGCGTATTGACGGCCAGCTCGGACAACACCGCCCGGCTGTGGGATTCCGCGACGGGAAAACCGCTGGGGCCTCCGCTGCAGCATTCGTTCTTCGTTGTCAGCGCCTCGTTCAGCCCCGATGGCAAGCGCGTCGTGACGGCCAGCCAGGATAAGACCGCCCGCGTCTGGGATGCCGCCACCTGCCGCCCGCTTACGCCGCCTCTTGCCCATGCCGATGCCGTCAATCAAGCCGTGTTCAGCCACGATGGCAAACTGATAGCGACGGCCAGCGCAGACCACACCGCGCAGGTCTGGGACGCCGCCACCGGCAAGCCGCTTGGCCCGCCGATGCAACATGATGATAATGTCCTGGACGTCGCGATCAGCCCCGATGGCGCGCTCGTGGCCACCGCCTGCGACGATGCCACTGCGCACATCTGGGACGCCGCCACCGGAACCGAACTGGCCCCGCCGATGCTGCACAAACTGTCCGTGCGGCGCGTCGCGTTCAGCCCCGACGGCCGATTTCTGCTGACCGCCAGTTGGGACAAGACCGCCAAAGTATGGGATGTTTCGCCGAGCGACTGGTCGGTCGAAGATATTGAGGCCTTCGCCGAGGTCGAATCGTCGTCAACGCTGGCGTCGGACGGCACGTTGCAGCCGATGACCAGCGGCGATGTGGCCAAGGCGCTCAATTCATTGCTGGCCAAGCGGCTGGACGTCTATAGGCATTTGACGACGAACGCCCGATGACCAGCCCGACGAGAGCGCCCGATTTTCCGGGCGAGTGTAAATCCATGCGGGACCGGCTTTTATTCCCCTCTCCCTGTACCCAGGGGGAGGGTTGGGTGGGGGTTGACCGCTGCGGCGTTCGTCGCGGCTTCGACCTGGCCGAGCCACTGGCGAAGAACCCCCACCTCCGTCCTCCCCCTGACTACATGGGGAGGAGGAAGAGGCGGTTGCCCGGAAGTTCGGGCACTCTCAGCCCGACGGTCGCGGGGCCGGACCTTGACGAATCGGGAGCCTGTGCTAAAATTAGCACGGATGGCGGCCGGCGCGATCAACCCGGTGATATGGATCGGCTCTTCGCGTGATGATTTGCGCCGGCTGTCCGAGGCGGTGCAGGATGAAATCGGGTACGCCCTCTATTTCGCCCAGCGGAACCGGCGGCATCCGTCCGCCAAGCCGCTCAAAGGATTCGGTGGGGCCGGAGTTCTGGAAATCATCCGGTCCGATTCGGGCGGAACGTACCGGGCGGTCTACACGGTGAAGTTCGCCGAGGTCGTTTATGTGTTGCATGTGTTCCAGAAGAAATCAAAAAAGGGAAGCCAAACACCCAAGACCGATGTGAACCTCATCCATCGCAGACTGGCGGTCGCCGCAGCCCATTATTGCGAGCACAAACGTGAAACACATGGCCCATAAAATAAGTCACCCGTCGAAAAAAGACGTCCGTGTTTTCGCCGGCGGCGTTAATGTTTTCAAAACACTTGGCCGCCCGGACGCCGATGAGGCGTTTGCCAAGGTCGAGTTGGCGTTCCAGATTCATGCCCTGATCGTGCAGATGGGGTTAAGCCAAACCCAGGCCGCCAAACGGCTGGCCACCGACCGCGCCCGGGTCTCCAATCTGATGCGCGGCAGGCTCAAGGAGTTTTCCATTGACCGGCTGTTTCGCTTTCTGACCCAACTCGGCCAGGACGTCGAGGTGACAGTCCATCCCAAGCGCCGCGCCCGCGCGGAGGTCCACGTCCTGGCCAGAGCGGGGTGAATCCCCGCATAGCTCCCACTGCATTCAGCAGAGCACTTGTGCGAAACGCCTTGTCTATCGCAAAACCGATTCAAGAGGGCAGTAAGAGTCCCGTGCGAAATATTTCAACGTCCGCCGGCTCAGATCCAGCGTTGCATCGAAGCGTTCAATTCTCCGCCGGCAGCTTCCACGCTCCGTCGAACACACCGCCGGCGACGACCGCGCCGGATTTCAGCACCGCCCAATCGGCGTATGCGGCGCTGCTGCGGCCCGGGGCGCTCAGGCCGGCGTTGATGACCACGTAGCGATTGGGGTTCAATGGGTTGGGATAGATCATGACCGGCATGGAATCGGCGGTGTTGTAGGTTTTGCCGGCGACCACCAGGCTGTCTTTTGTCCACTTGATGGGCAGTTTGTCGAGGATCCTGGCGATCAGGGTGTTGCTGCCCGGATCACCAAACAGGATCAGATTGTTATTGGCGATGTCAGCGTCGGTGACAGCCGTGTCGGACCGGGTGCGCGTGTCGCCAAGGTAATCGAACAGGAAACTGGCTTCGAATCGAGCGAGTTCTTTCTTGGCCAGTGCCTCATTGGAGGCACTGAATGGCGTGCCCGTCGGGCTCACGCAGATAAACGCATCCATGAAGGCATCATTGAGCGGACCTTGCAGGCCGTGTTGCTTATGCAGACCGGCCGCATCGAAACCGGAGACAGCTTTCCAATGGCCGCCGCTGGCATCCCGCACCAGGTGGATGCTCGGTGCGGCCGTCACCGCCATTGTGTCACCGTCGATGGAGATGCTCCGGGCGGCGTTCATGTCATCGAGAATCAGTCGCGAGACGTTTTGTGTCTTGATGGTGTAATTGGCCTTAGCGGCATCCCGCCGCGCATCCACGTAAGCCCGCGAAAATTCCTCGCTCATCCCGTCAACCGTGATCCAGAAATCGTGGTTGTATCGGGTGGTGTAAGTGACGTACTTGATATTGTCCGGAACAATGCGGCCCGTCTTGAAATTCTGGGCGTTAAAGGCATTGACCAACTGCGCCGTCGCGCCGGTGGCGTGGGAATGTCCCTGGCCGGGATTGGCCAGAAACAGGACGTTGATGTCCTTGCCTGTGGCCACGTACTGGCTGGTCTGGTCAATGGTGTATCCGAGTGTGGTCAGTTGCTTGCGAATGGCCTGCGACGAGGCGAGTTGCGCGTCGTTTGCCCCGGCGTAGGCCACCAGCGGAACATTGAGCACATTGATGGCGTGGTCGATCATGATGCCGTAATTGGCGGTCGTGGCACGTTGCACGGCATCGAGGCCGTCCAGATTCACGCGGTTTCCGATGACGCCCGCATCGACCTCCAGGCCGCAGAACATGTCCGGGTAATGCAATCCGGTCTGCCAGCCTCCCGCGCCGCCCAGGGAGAACCCTGACAGCAGAATACGGTTGGGGTCGATGTTGAAGCGGTGCTGCAGGGATGCGATCACCTCAAGCACGTCCGTCTCGCCGGCCCAAACGAAGGAGTTGTTGGCCCGGCCAAAAGCATTGACCTTGATGTAGTTGGCGCCGCCGCCACCGCCGCCTCGACCGCCCGCATTGTCGTTTCCGCCGGCCCAGCCCTCGCCCAGATCAGGAACGATGTGGCTGCGCCCATGCAGATAGACGTACAAAGCAGTGGGCTTCGACGGATCGTACGACGCCGGAACCGAAAGTTGATACGGCTGGCACGTCCCGTCGACTCTTGAGCGGTAAGCGAGATTGACCTGTGCTCCCCTGATTTGCGGCCAGGCGGCGGTGCCCGCCTTGATCTGCTGGGCGCGGCGAAGCCCGTCGCTGATGACCTTGGTACATTTCCCCACGTAGGACTGATCAATAAACGCGCCGGGCACGCTGATCATGTTGTATGCCTGCCAGGCGCACGACTCGGCATCGACGACCAGATCGGCGTTGGCGCCGGATTTCTTCAGGTCGGCAATCGCCGCATTCAACTCCGCCAGCCTGGCTTTCATCGCCGTGTATTCCTGGGCCGTGGGCGTGTAGGTGGAAGTCTGAAACTCGGATTGTTGGCGTGCCGCGGCAGGCGGAACGGGCGGCGCGGCCTGTGCATGGACGATCGATGCGGCCGCGAGCGCGGCCGCGCAAAAGGCCGCCAGTGCGTGCATTTTCATGAGACTGACTCCAATTTTTTCCGATGGCCGTTTGGCGCTGCCCGGATCAGGAGAGCTGCACCTTGCCGTTGCTGTCACCGAAACTGGGGCGATTCACGCCGACATGCTCCATCATCGCCAGCCAGAGATTGGTGACCGGGACATCGTCGCTGTCGAACTTGACATGCCGGCCGGTGTTGACGGTTCCGCCGCCTTTGCCCAGCAGAATAACCGGGAGATTGTCATGGTTGTGGCGCTGGCCGTCGCTGTTGCCGCTTCCGTAGGCGATGAGCGAATTGTCGAGGATCGAGCCGTTGCCTTCCTGGATCTTGTCGAGTTTGTCGAGCAGATAGGCGAACTTTTGCAGGTGGAAGACGTTGATTTTCGCCAGCAGCGCCTGCTTGGCGGGGTCGCCCATGTGATGGCTGGTGCCGTGATGGGGGACGTCGGCGCCGGCCCAGGGATAATTTTGATTGCTGGCTTCGCTGGCGAAGGGGAAAGTCGCGACACGAGTGAGATCGCCCTGAAAAGCCAGCACCAGCATGTCGCACATGAGCGTGACGTGATCGGGATATTCACGTGGGACGCCGCCGGGCCGGACCGCGCCCTCCGGAAGCGGCGCCGGCGGTTCCTGCGCGGTGCGCGCCAGGCGGGTTTCAATCTCGCGGATGGAATCCATGTACTCATCGACCTTGCGTTTGTCGCTGGCGCCGATCTGATTCTGCAGCGTATGGGCATCGTCAAGCACAAAATCGAGCACGCTCTTGCGCCGGGCCTCGCGCGTAGCCCGGGCTTCGGCGGATTCGCGCGGATCATTATTGCCGAACAGACGGTCAAAGACCGATTGCGGATTGCAGTCCTTGATGACCGGCGTCGTGTCGCTGTGCCAGGCAATATTGTGCGAGTAGGCACAACTGTATCCGCTGTCGCACTGACCCACCTGCTTGCCTTCTTCAATGCCCAGTTCCAGCGACGGGAACTTGGTCATCTGGCCGATCCGTTCGGCGATGACCTGATCGGCGGACATGCCGACCTTGATGTTGGCGCCGCCGGTCTTGCGAGGCTGCGCGCCGGTCAGATACGCCGACATGGCCCGGGCGTGGTCGCCGGGTCCGTCGCCGTTGGCGTTGGCCTTGTCGCAGATCAGGCCGGTGAAGACCAGCATCTTCTGTTTGAATTGGGCGAGGGTCTGGAGCGTCGGGGTCAGGGCATAATCGGCGCCCACGGTCGTCGGCGTCCAGTTGGGCATGTGAATGCCGTTGGGCACGTAAAGCCAGGCGACGCGGCGCGGACCGGCCGCCGCCTTTGCCACCGTCGCGGTCGCGCCCATCGCAGCGCCTTTGGGAATCATCGCTTCCAGCCAGGGAAGGGCCAAAGCGGTTCCGAGACCGCGCAACGCTGTTCGCCGTGTAATCGTCCGCATCGCTCACCTCATTTCGAGCCACGTTTCTGGAACGCATCACTCTCCACCACCTGCATGACCAGGGCGGAGAACTTGTAATCCTTGTCCTTCAAACCGGCCGCGATCTGATCGATCATCGGCTTATCGTATTTTTCCATCCCCCGGCCCAGCGCGAAGGTCATCATGCGATCGGCCAGACATCTGCAGAACTGATCCTTCTGTGCCAGCAGGATTTTCTTAAGCCCCGGAGCACCGACGAATGTTGAACCGTCGGGAAGCGTGCCCGAGGCGTCGATAGCCACGTTGTTGAGATCGCTGATGCGCCAGGCGCCGACGGCGTCGAAATTTTCCAGCCCGAACCCGATCGGGTCCATCTGCGAATGACACGATACGCAATTGGGATTGGTCCGATGCTGTTCCATGCGCTGGCGCAGCGTGCCGGTCAATTCCGCCTGCGCGGTTTCGGCGAGCTTGGGCACATCCGGCGGCGGAGGCGGCGGCGCCTCGTCCAGCAGGTTCTCCAGCACCCATTTGCCTCGCTGCACCGGCGACGTGCGATTGGAATAGGACGTGATCGTGAGAATGCTCGCCTGCGTGATCAGGCCGCCGCGCTGATCGCCCGCCAGCGTCACACGGCGGAATTGATCGCCAGTGATGCCGGTCATACCGTAATGCTTCGCCAGCCGCTCGTTCAAAAAAGTGAAATTCGCGTCGATGAAATCGAGCACGCTGCGGTCTTCGGTCATGATGGCGGAGAAGAAGAGCTGCGTCTCCTTGATCATGTCGGCGCGAAGCGACTCGTTGAACTCCGGAAATCGGGTGGGATCAGGCACGACGTTGGCCATCTGCCGCAGTTGCAGCCACTGGCCGGCAAAGTTCTCGACCATCGCAAAGGCCTTCGGGTCGGCCATCATGCGCTTCACCTGGGCCGGAAGATTGGCGCGGAGCTGACCTTCGCCGGCGAGCTTGAAGAGCTCGTCATCCGGCATGCTGCTCCAGAGGAAATAGGACAGCCGGCTGGCCAGTTCGTATTCGCTGAGCGTCCGTATTCCGCCGGGATCGGATGGGCCTGGATCGGCCTCGACGCGATAGAGGAAATTGGGCGACACGAGAACCGGCTGAAGGGCCGCGTCGATGCTGCGATCGAAGGTTTCGCCGCTCTTGTCGATCTGCGTCCAGTAGGCCATGAGGCGATCGACTTCCGCCGGCTGCACGGGACGGCGATAGGCTCGCGTTGCAAAGTTGGTGATGATCTGTCGCGCGGCTTGTGCCTTGGACACTGTGGCCGAGGGCAGCACGACGAATACTTTCCTGTAGCTGTCAGGCATGCGGTCGAGGCTGACTTCCTGCGGTCCCTCGACCTCGAAATAGACAACGCCGAGAGTGGGTTTCCCGGTGGGCGACAAGACCGGCGGTGGCGGTCCGCCGCCCCGGCCGTTGGCGCCGCGCGCGCCGGCGCCATTTCGTCCATTGGCGCCGCCAGCAGCACCCGCGCCGCCCCGCTGGCCGCCGGCGACAGCGGGATTCGCCGATGGAGCGGTTGTCGTCGCTGTCCTGGCGGGCTGTGGATTGGCGGCCGCCAACTCGCCGCCGCCGGTGCCATTGCCCGCCGGCACGGCTTCGGCGGGATTCGTCGTCGGGGGCTTGGGCGCCATTGCGGCCGCGTATTCGTCCCTGGTCGCGCCGTTGAGGAATGCCAAAGTAACCTTGTGCGGGCCGGCCGCGATACTGACCGCCTTGGTGGAATAGACCGCCGTGTTGCGCTGATCATCCTGCACGGTGAGCGGGCGATCCACATTCTGCCCGTCGATCTTGAACACCACGCTGGGCCGCTGCTTGGTTGCCGCCCCTTGCGTGCCGTAACCACGAATTCGGAAGATATAGGTTCCCGACTTGGGGAAGACGTAATCGCCGTAGATTTCACCGCCGTATGGGAACACGCGGCCGTCGGGCATGGCTCGATTGAAGGGCCCGCCCTCGGTCGAATGCCCGGCCGGGTCCGATTTGGGCACGGTTCCATCCAGTGTTGCGACATCGGTCCATCGCTTAAGAGGCGGTGGGACGGCTGGCTCGACCAGGATTGCCTTGTCCAGCGATATCGTCGCGGCGTTGAGATATTTCTCCATCAACACCGGCGCCATCGAAAGAACATCGCCGTTGTTGTCGAAGCCATAACCCGCCTCGTCGACCGGGAATGCGTCGGCCGGGTTCAGATCGATGCCCAGCAGATCGTGAATCGTATTGTTGTATTCCGCACGGTTGAGCCGGCGCAGCGTCACATGCCCCGGGTTCGGGGGCGCTGCCAGCTCGGCCTGGACCGTGTAGGCATCCAGCCACGCGATAACCTGGCCGTACTCGTCCTCCGTCGGCCGCGCCTCGTCCTTGGGCGGCATCTTGCGCGAACGCAGCATGGTCAGCATCTTGTCCAGCGTCGGGGTTCCCCGCGCAAGACTGCTGGCATCGCTGAAATGGTTAAGGCTGACTTCCCCCTCGGGCATGTCATCGCCGTGGCAGCTTATGCAATGGGCAACCAGAAAGGGCTGCACAGTCTTCTGGAATTCGGCCCAACCCGCCGGCCGGGTCATTTCCGATGCGCTCGAAGGCAGCTTGTCCGTCACGGCCGGCGCGGCGTCATCGGCGGCGGGCAGATTCTGTGACAGGCACCAGGCGAAAGCAGCCAGCGCAGCGCCGCACAGAAGTTTCAGTACGCCCGACGTGCGGATGTGCCGCCGACCCATTGGACTGCCCTTTCTGTCCGGCGATGTGCATGGATAAGCAATCGCCGCTACCAGACCTCCTACGAGATATTCAGCTTCCCTGAACTGTCGCCCAGCGTGTCCCACGACGCGCCGGCGTGATCCAGCATCGACAGCCACAGATTGGTGATCGGCACGCCGTCGGCCTGCAGGTGCCGGCCGGTGTTCACCGTGCCGCCGCCCTTGCCAATCAGCAGCAGCGGGAGATTGTCGTGGTTATGCCGCTGGCCGTCGCTGTTTCCGCTGCCGTAGGCAATCAGCGAATTGTCCAGGATCGAGCCGTTGCCTTCCTTGATCTTGTCGAGCTTTTCCAGCAGACGGGCGACATATTTCATGTGGTAAAGGTTGATCTTGGCGAGGTAGGCGATCTTCGCGGGATCGCCCATGTGGTGCGACGTTCCGTGGTGCGGCACTGGCGCATCCGCCCACGGATAGCTCTGGTTGGATTCCTCGTCGGCAAACGGAAGCGTGATGATGCGGGTGAGATCGGCCTGGAACGCCAGAACCATCATGTCCAGCATCAGCGGAAGATGCACGTCATAATCCGAGGCCGACGTCGAGACACCGACTTTCTTCGTATCGCCCTTCAGGTCGATGGCCGGCGGACGGACAGCGCCTTCCGGCGGCTTGATCTCGGGCCCCTCGGCGGACTTGCTCAACCGAACCTCGATCTCGCGAATCGACGTGAGATATTCATCGAGCTTGCGCTGATCGGCGGCGCTGACGCTGCTCTGCATGCTTTTGGCGTCGGACAGGACGAAATCCAGAATGCTCTTCTTTCGCTCCTGGGCCTTGGCACGCGCCTCGGCGGATTCGGCGGAATTGGCGTTGCCGAACAACCGGTCGAAGACCGATTGCGGCAGGCAGTCCTTTCCAACCGGCGTGGTCTCGTTCCGCCACGCGAGATTGTGCTGGTACGCGCAACTGTATCCGCTGTCGCAACGGCCCTGGGCGCCTTCCTCCATACCCAGTTCCAGCGACGGAAACTTGGTGAGATGCCCGATCTTCGTCGCAGCCGCCTGATCGGCCGAAATGCCCAGATGGATATTCGAGCCTTCGCTCTTTCGCGGTTGAACACCGGTCAGATAAGCGGCCTGGGCACGGGCGTGGTCGCCGGGGCCATCACCGTTGGCAAAGGCCTTCTGGCACACCATGCCGCTGATGACCATGAATCTGTCTTTGAACGCCGCCAGTGGCTGAAGCGTCGGCGAGAGCGCATACCCCGCGCCGTAAGCAGCGGGCGTCCAACTGGCCATGTCAACACCGTTGGGCACATACAGCCATGCGAGCCGTTTGGGGCCGGGGACGGTCGCGGCGGTGGCAGCGCCAAACGACATTCGCGGCAGCATGGCCTCGAGGCAGGGAAGGGCAATCGCCGTACCGAAGCCGCGCAACACCGTTCGCCGGGAAATCCTTCGCATTGTCAACCTCATTTCGAGTTGTCGGAGCCACTGGAGCCGCGCTTCTGGAATGCATCGCTCTGCACGATCCGCATCACCAGAGCCGAGAACTTGTAGTCGTTTTCCTTCAGACCGGCCGCGATCTGATCGAGCATCGGCTTATCATAGGACTCCATTCCACGGCCCAACGCATAGGTCGTCATTCGATTGGCAAGGCAACGGCAGAATTGATCCTTCTGGGCCAGGAGTATCTGCTTAAGTCCCTTGGCGCCCTGGAACGCCGTACCGTCGGGAAGCGTGCCCGACGAATCGATCGCCACATTGTTGAGATCCTGGATGCGCCACGCGCCGATGGCATCGAAATTCTCCAGCCCAAATCCGATGGGGTCCATCTGGGCATGACATGTCACGCAATTGGGATTGGCCCGGTGCTGTTCCATGCGCTGACGCAATGTGCCGGTCAATTCAGCCTGCTCCGTTTCCGCCAGCTTGGGCACATCCGGCGGCGGCGGCGGCGGCGCCTCGTCCAGCAGATTCTCCAGCACCCATTTGCCTCGCAACACCGGCGACGTGCGATTGGTGTAAGACGTCAGCGTCAGAATGCTCGCCTGCGTGATCAGACCGCCACGCTCGTCGCCCGACAGGACCACGCGGCGGAATTGATCGCCGGTCACACCGCTCACGCCGTAATGCTTTGCCAGCCGCGCGTTCATGAATGTGAAATTCGCATCGATGAAATCAAGCACGCTACGGTCTTCGGTCATCACGGCCGAGAAGAAAAGCTGCGTTTCCTTCACCATGGCCTGCCGCAGCGGCTCATCAAAATCAGGAAAGCGCTTGGGATCGGGGCTGACGGTCGCCATCTGTCTCAATTGCAGCCACTGGCCGGCGAAGTTCTCGACCATCGCAAAGGCCTTGGGGTCGGCCATCATGCGCTTGACCTGGGCCGGCAGATTGGCGCGGAGTTGCCCGTCGCCGGCCAGTTTGAGCAGTTCCTCATCGGGCATGCTGCTCCAAAGGAAGTAGGAAAGCCGGCTTGCCAGCTCGTATTCATCGATGGTACGCACGCCGCCGGGATCGTTGGGACCGGGATCGCGCTCGTAGCGATACAGGAAATACGGTGAAACCAGCACCGCCTGGAGCGTGGTGTGAATGCTGTCCTCGAACGCCTCGCCGGCCGCATCCTGCTGCGACCAGAGACCCATCAGCCGCTTGAATTCCCCATCATCCACGGGACGCCGATAGGCCTTGGAGGCGAAGTTGCGGATGATCAACTCGGCCGCCTGCGCTTTGGTCACGGTGGCCGAGGGTTGGGCAACCATTACTTTGCGGTAGCTCTCGGGCATGCGCTCGGGGGTTATGTCGTCCGGGCCTTCCACTTCGACAAAATCGACGCCAAGCATCGGTCTGCCGGTACCTGCGCCCCCGGGCGTTCCGCCACGGGGCGGACGACCAGCCGCGCGACCGGCTGCGCCCGCTCGGCCGCCCTGAGCACCGGCCACACCCTGACCGGGACCGCGCGCTCGCCCCGGGTTTGCCGCCGCCCCACCGGCACCGGCCGCCTGGCCTGCACTGGGTTGAGTGGCCGCGCCGGCGACCGCTGCCGGCCGTGTTGCCGCGGCAGCGTTCCTGGCCTGCGCCGCGTCATACTCCTCCTTGGTTGCGCCATTGGTAAATACCAGCATGACCTGATGCGTGCCGGCCGTCACGCGAAGTTTGGCAGTCGCATAGACGCTGATGTCCGCCTGCGATTCGGTGACCGCGATCGGCGCACCGGCATTCACCCCGTCGAGCTTGAATTGAACCATGGGCCGCTGCTGCCCGTAGCCGCGCAGCCGAAGCACGTATTGCCCGTCCTTGGGGAAATTGTAATCAGCGTGGATTTCACCGTTGTAGTTGAAGACCCGGCCGTTGACGACGGTTCGACCGGACGGTCCGGGAAGCACAACGACATTGGTTTTGGGATCGGACGTGGGAATTGTGCCCGCCATGGTCATCGCGTCCCAGTGCTTCACGGGCGCGGGCACGATCGGATCGGCGAATATGGCCCGGTCCAGCGACTGGCCCGCCGCGTCGATGTATTTTTCCATCAGCACCGGCGCGATCGACAGAACATCGCCGTTGTTGTCAAAACCATACCCCGCATCATCGATGGGGAACGCATCGGCGGGCTTGAAATCGATCGCCAGAAGGTCGCGAATCGTGTTGTTGTATTCAGGACGGTTGAGGCGGTGCAGGGTGACCCGGCCGGGATTCTTGGGCGCCCACAGCGCCGCCTTGGTCGTATACGCATCCAGCCAGGCCGATACCTGGCGATATTCATCCTCGGTTGGCCGCACTTCGTCCTTGGGCGGCATCTTGCGGTTCCGCAGCATGTTCAGCATCTTGTCCAGTGCTGCTGTTCCATGTTGCAGGCTGGCCGCATCGCTGAAATGGTTCAAACTCAACTCCGCCTCGGGCATGTTATCGCCGTGGCAGGTGATGCAATGTGACGTAAGAAACGGCTGGACGGTGGTTTGAAATGTGGCCCAATCAGCGGCTTTTTCAGCGTCTGTCGGACCCAGTTGCGGATTCCCGGCCGCGGCGGTCCTGGTATCGTCGGCCGCAGGCAGATTTTGTGCCAGGCGCCACGCGAAAACACATAGCGCACATACACACAGAATCTTCAGTAAACTCCCGCCACGCCCACGCCGGGTGTCCATCCGTCGCGCCTCTCCTGAAAGTGAACGAAATGTCGCATTCACTCAAACTCGCGAATTCCTCAGGAAATTCCCACGTAGTGGCGGCCGGGCCGAATTTCCGCCATTTTGCTGAAATATGTAGTCTGGTGACGATCATAATCTCGCCAAATAGTCGCGCGATGCGATCAGCCCCGCCATCTCGCCCCCCGGGGTGCCGTTGAATTCCTCGTCCTCCAGTTCCACGCTCAAAAACCCGCGATAGCCATTGTCCGCCAGTATTTGCAGGATCGCCGGCCACCGCACCTGGCCATGGCCCGGTATGACATACCGCCAGGCATGCCCGCCCCAGGCGTGCGGCCGGGCCAGCGTGGCACTTTGGAGAATCCCGAATTCATAAGCGCCCTCGGGCAGTAGTTGGCAATCCTTGGCGTGAACGTGCCCGACCCGCCCGCCGAACTCTCGCAGGAACCGCTCCGGGTCGATCCCCATTCGAACCAGGTGCGATGGGTCGAAATTGATCCCCAGAGGCTGGTTCGGCAGCCGCGCGAAGATCGCCCGCAAGCTCTCCGGCGTACACCCCAGCGCCGCGTATTGTGGGCCGCGACCCGGATAACCCTCGATGACGATCCGCCCGTCCGGCGCCGCCCTGGTCAGAACCTCGCACAATGGTCCATAGGCCTCGACCATTTGCCCCAGCGTCGTTTCCCGATCGGCATCGACATCATCGGGCAACAACACCGTGAAAAACCGCCGCACCCCTTCGGCCGCCGCCATCGTTATGAACTCGATGGCCCGATCGACCGCACGCTTGCGTTTGGCCAGGTCCGCCGTGATGAGTTCACCGACAAACCCCGGCAGATCGGCCGAGCCGATCGCCAACCCGGCGGCTCGAATCGAACGCAGCGACGGCGCATCGACCGCGCCGACGTCAAGGCATTCAAAGCCGCTGGCAGTCGCGAATTCGATCGCCCGCGACAAATCGCGTTGCCACGGCGAACCGATGAGCCGGTATCCGATGGCAAACGAGCCCGTTTTCGTGCTCACCATTGTGTTGCACTCCTTATAAAACCGCCGCGATATTCCCACTGCCGCCGCCGCATCGAACAGGTTACAATACCTATCTGTGACAAGCGACGCCGCCCGAGCCTGGACCATCCGCAGCTATCGCCCGGCCGATCTGCCGGCCTGCCGCACACTGTACGTCGAGGGATTGATCGGTGGGAAGATCGCCGAAAACGACACCGCTCTGGACCTGGACGACATCGAGCGAGCCTACATGATTCCCGGCAATCATTTCTGGGTCGTCGAAAACGCCGCTGGAGAAATCGTCGGCATGCTCGGCGTGCAGCAGGCCGAAAAAGGCGTCGCCGAAATCCGCCGGCTCCGCGTCCGCCAGGATCACCGCCGCCGCGGAATCGGACAAGCCCTTGTCGAAACCGCCCTGAAATTCTGCCACGAAAGCGGCTATCTCAAGATCACTCTCGACACCTTCATGGAGCGTGAAGCGGCGGTTCGACTGTTCGACAAATTCCAGTTCCGACACGACCGCACACGCCGCGTCAACGACAGAGACCTCATGTATTTCTATCTCGACCTCTATTCCGGCCCGGCCGCAAGCGATGTCGACGCCGCCATCGTCTCCCCGCCGACTCCGCCGGCCGGGTCGTAATGTATAGCGATCGCCACGTTCTCATGTCCACCGAAGATCCCCTGCCGCCGGACGAGCAGCGACGCCTTTATTTCGAGGCCATTCGCCTGTTCAACGCCGGCGAGTTCTTCGCCGCCCACGAGGCCTGGGAGGAAATCTGGACCTGCGCCACCGGCGACAAACAGCGATTCCTCCAGGGCCTCATCCAATGTGCCGTCGCCCTTGAACATTACCGCCGCGGTAACCCGCGCGGCGTCGTCAGCCTGCATCGCACCTATCCGCGCAAATTCGCCGGCCTGCCCAACATCTTCATGGGCCTGCACGTCCCCAATTTCCTGACCAAAATGGAGCACGTCCTCGCCCCGGTTCTCGAACTGAAAACCCTCCCGAAAAACGGCGTCATCCAACTCGACCCCGATCGACTCTTCACGATGACGCTTGAACATGATCCCTTCGCCGCAGGAGTATGATCCTGCTCTTACTCCTTATCCTGCTCTTCACCCTCTTCCTCATCCCACTCTTCATCTTAATCTTGCTCCGTCCCCGCTGCCGCTTCCACCCTGACCTCGCCCGCCGCGAGCAAGTTGGAAATGATACCAGCCCCAGCGTTACACTGTGTCCCGCATTTCCAAGGAGATCGATTATGCGCGTGCCCCGCTCGACAGCCTCCTTCGCAGCCTTCGTTCTGGCATCTGCTGTCTTTCTTTTCTGTAAATCCCCACACGCCATCGCCCAACCCGCCGGCCGCGGCCGCGGCGGCGCCGGTGGCGTCGCCATCTACAAGGATCGCGTCACGCCCAACTGGTTCGGGACAGACAAATTCTGGTATCGCAACGATCTGCCCGGCGGCGCCAGGGAGTTTATTCTCGTGGACGCCATTGCCGGTACGCGACTGCCGGCGTTCGATCATCAAAAACTCGCGGCCGCACTCGCCAAAGCCTCCGCCGTTGCCGCTCAGGCCGATCGGCTTCCCTTTGACGCCATCCAGTTCGTCGATGATGAAAAGGCCGTCCGCTTCACCGTCGGCGGCACAAGCTGGAAATGCTCGCTCGATTCGTATGAAGCCACGAAATCCGATGGCCCGCCGGTCAGCGGGTTGGAGCCCTCGCCGTTTGATCCCTACAACCCGCCGCTGGCCGATGCGATCGACAATCGGCCGCTGACTAGCGCTTTGGAACTTCTCGCCGACGCGGCCGATGACATTTTCCCCAGCCCCCAGCAGGCCGCCGCACCCGGCGGCGCTGCCACCGGCCGCAGCCCGGCCGGGGGTCGCATCGGCGGCGCTCGCTCCGGCGCTCGCGGTAACGGCACGCAGACCGCGCCCAACAACCAGTGGACCGCCCTCGTCCGCAACAACAACGTCGTCATTCGCAATGCCGCCGGCAATGAAACCCAACTCACCCAGGACGGCCAGGCCGACGACTCTTACACGCGCCTGAGTTTCTCGCCCGACTCCACGGCCCTGGTCGCGTTCCGCATGGCGCCGGGCGATCGCAAGCAGGTCTATCGCATCCAATCCTCGCCGCCCCCCGCTTCGGGCGGACCCACCGGCGGCGGCGTCGGCCGGGCCGTCCTCCAAACTTCCGTCTACCCGCTCCCCGGCGACAAGTTCGACTCCTACGAACTGAATATCTTCACACTCGCCAATCTCAAGCAGATCAAGCCGGCGATCGAGCGCATCGACATGTCCCCCGGCGGCGGCGATCCCAATCCGGTTCTGCGCTGGAAAAGCGATGGGTTCCACTTCACGATCGAAAAATACGACCGCGGCCATCAGCGATTTCGCCTCGTCGAAGTCGATACCCACACCGGCGGCCTCCGCAACATCATCGACGAGAAGTCCAGGACCTTCATCTGGTCCGCCCACACCGAGAACATGCCGCTCCAACTGGTCAACTATCTGCGCAATGAAAACGAGATCATCTACATCTCGGAAATGGACGGCTGGCGCCATCTCTATTTCGTCGATGCCCAGGCCCCCGCGATCAAGCAGATCACCAAGGGCCAATGGGTCATCCGCGGCATCAACAACATCGACCAGCAAGCCCGCCAGATCTGGTTCACCGCATGCGGCGTCTATCCCAGCCATGATCCCTATCTCCTCCAGTATGGCCGGGTCAATTTTGACGGCACCGGCCTGACCTGGCTGACCGACGGCGACGGCAACCACTCGATCACGTTCCCGTCCGGCACCGCTTCCGGCAGCTTCTCGCCGGAGCCGGACCACAAATACGTTATCGACACGTACAGCCGGGTGGACATGCCCCCCGTCACCGAACTTCGCCGCGTCAGCGACGGCAAACTTGTCGTTGCGCTGGAAAAAGCCCAGGTGACCGGCACGCCCAATCTCGCCGAGGTTTTCACCGCCAGGGGCCGCGACGATAAGACCGATATCTGGGGCATCATCTGCCGCCCGCGCGTGGTCAATCCCTCGCAGAAATATCCGGTCATCGAAGACATCTACGCCGGCCCGCAAGGCGCCTACACTCCCAAGACTTTTTCCCTCGGCTCGCGGTACGCGGCACTGACCAATCTCGGATTTATCGTCGTGCAAATGGATGCCATGGGAACCGCCTATCGCTCCAAAGCCTTTCACGATGTCTGCTGGCAGAATCTCGCCGATGCCGGATTCCCCGACCGCATCAGGTGGATTCAGGCCGCCGCCGCCAAATATCCCTACATGGATACCGACCGCGTCGGGATCTTCGGCACCAGCGCCGGCGGGCAAAACGCCGCCGCCGCCGTGCTCTTTCATCCCGAGTTCTACAAGGTGGCCGTCGCCAATTCCGGCTGCCATGACAACCGCATGGACAAGGCCTCGTGGAACGAGCAATGGATGGGATACCCGGTCGGCCCGCAGTATTCGGCGTCGAGCAACATCGACAATGCCTACCGCCTGCGCGGACATCTCCAGCTTGTCGTCGGCGAACTGGATACCAACGTGCCGCCGGAAGCGACTTACCGCTTCGTTGATGCCCTCATCAAGGCCCGCCGCGATTTTGATTTCGTCATGGTCCCCGGCGCCGACCACGGCGCCGATTCCAACATCACCGAATTCAAACGCAACGACTTCTTTGTCCGCTATCTTCTGGGCGCCGAACCGGCCAACCGCAACGCCCAACCGGCCAATCCACCGGGCGCGCCGGTTGCGCCCGGCCGGGGCCGCGGCGGAGCATGATCGACAGACCCTCGTTCAGATCACGACATCAGGAGCTTTATCATGAGCAAATCCGGATTCATCACAGCGCTGACGGCAATCGTCCTGGCATTCGTGCATGGAGCCTGTCTCCGCGCCGACGCACCAAGCCTCAAGGATGCCTACGCAAAGGATTTTCTCATCGGCACGGCATTGGATTTCCGGACTCCCGGCGAATTCAACCCCGCCGAACTGGCAATCATCAAGTCGCAGTTCAACGTCATCACGCCCGAAAACTCGATGAAGCCCGCCAGCATCCATCCCAGGGAAGACACCTGGAACTGGACAACGGCCGAGGCTCTCGTCCAGTTCTGCCAGGAAAACCACATCCAGACCATCGGACATTGCCTGGTGTGGAACCAGCAAACCGGCAACTGGTTCTTCGCGGGCGAGAACGGCCAACCCGTCACCAGGGATGTGGCGCTGGCTCGCCTCAAGACCCATATCGAAACCGAGGTCGGCCATTTCAAGGGCAAGATCAAGGGTTGGGATGTCGTCAATGAGGCGATCAACGACGGCGGCAACGCCGCGACCGCCCTGACCGAAAACCTCCGCAATTCGCCGTGGATGCAGGCGATCGGCCCGGATTATCCGCTCTACGCTTTCAAGTACGCCCGCGAAGCCGATCCCAACGCCGATCTGCATTACAACGACTACAACATCGAAACCGGCCCCAAGCACGCCAGCTCTTTGCTGCTGCTCAAGCGGCTCATTGCCGCCGGAGCGTCGATCACGGCCGTGGGAATCCAGGGTCACTGGAATTTGAACAGTGTGCCTTATGACGCCGTCGACAAGGCGATCGACGATTACAAAGCACTGGGTCTGAAGGTCATGATCACCGAACTGGACATCACCATCCCCGCTCCAGGCACACGTGGCGCAACACAAGCCGCCACGCGGGCCACGACACAAGCGACCACCACCGGCGCGCGAGCCGCTCGCGGCCGGGCCGGCCTGGCCGCCGCGCCAGCCTCACCCGATGATCTCAAACGCCAGGCCGACGCGTATGCCAGGCTCTTTGCGATATTTCAAAAGCACAAGGACGTCATCACGCGCGTGACATTCTGGGGTCTGAACGATGCCCGATCATGGCGAGCCGGCCAAAACCCGCTGGTCTTCGACCGCCAAAACCTCCCCAAGCCCGCCCTCTTCTCGATCATCGCCGCCGCCGCCAATCCTGCAATATTGCCCGCGACACGGCCGTAAATGCAGAGTCGCAATCAGCCCCCCGCCGGCGCCGTCGTCGGCATGGTCGTTGCCGCTGTCGTCGGCTGCATCGTCTGCGGCGAGGGCGACTTGGTGTTGAATCCATTCAGCGGGCCGGTGGATCCGTCCAACAGGAGCAGCGGCCCCATCCAGAGCTGAGCGGCGATCACCATCAGAAGCAGGCACGAAAAAATCCCCACCGCAAAACCACTGCGCGGCGCGAACCGCGCTATGCAGGCCAGCAACAGCAACAACACCAACATCGCCGCGCCCAGCATCGCGTGCAGCCGGTCACGCATCTCCAAATTGCTTTGGGCCCGAAGGAAATCGCTCTGGAAAGCCGGCCAATCGGTGATGCCCGCCACGTACAGCCCCACCACGGCCGCCGCCAGCGTCAGCAACACCGCCAGCAATCCAAACGTCGCCGCGGGAATCTTCGGCGCCGCCGCCCGCGACCCGTCGGGCACACTGCGAATCGCCGCCACCATGAGTTGATTGCGGTCAGGAATCGACGCATTCAATTGCGGCTCCTCGATCTGCGTCTGAGGGACAGACTCGGCCAGGCGCTCGCTGGCATGCACGGTCCGGCGAACGCACAGCGCGATGACCAACAGCGCCACCGAACAGGCAAATCCGCCCAATATCACGTGAACCTGCCTGGGATTCAGCGTACTGTCCACCGCCGCCCGCCATGTGCCATTCTCGTCGTTGTTCGTCGATGCGTAGGACGGATGGACTGTGCCTGCGTCGGCCGGGCTGGGCTCGACGGCCAGGCCGTGGATGAACACCGCATTGCCGATCTTGTGTACGCCGATGCCGCCGATCACCACTCCCGCGACCAGCACACCCAGCATCGGCAGGTAGGACCACTGCCGCCAGCGGTCCGAACTGCCCAGCCACCAGAGCGACGCCGCCAGACACATGCCCATCCCCACGCAGGTGAGCAACAGATGCTTGTGCAACAGCTTCCATTGCGCCGCCGTCAGCAGCTTGGCGTTGATCACATCCTGCCAGGTAATCAGATTGGGATTGCGGTGGCTGGCCACATCCCACATCGCATAAAGCCCGCTGGTCACGGCCGGCAACGCCCATAACGCGCCAATCAGAATCATGCACCGTCCCGCCTGGCGGACGGGATGTCGGCGGTACATGAAGCTCAGCAGTTCAATGAGCACGCCCATCACCAGCAGGCCGACGGGAAAATTGACCAGCATGGGATGGTAATTGGGCCGAATGAAATCAGGCATTGCTCTGGCTCCCTTGTGGCGACCGACTGCAATAATTATCCGACCGGATGCCCTCGTGTCCAGATTCGCCCCCGCCAGGACTACCGCCGAGAGTGCCCGAACTTCCGGGCAACCGCCTTTTCCTCCTCCCCATGTACTCAGGGGGAGGACAAAGGTGGGGGTTCTTCGCCAGTGACTCTGCCAGGTCGAAGCCGCGACGAACGCCGCAGCGGTCAACCCCCACCCAACCCTCCCCCTGGGTACAGGGAGAGGGGAATAAAAGGCGGTCCCGCATGGATTTACACTCGCCCGGAAAATC
>Ga0181520_10002118_pt1 | contig 38009 bp, 42 predicted proteins | sample PEATcosm2014_Bin_29_FD_132451 | JGI IMG/M metagenome (GOLD analysis project Ga0181520, IMG submission 132451) | Peatland microbial communities from MTU Mesocosm Facility, Houghton, MI, USA - PEATcosm2014_Bin02_30_metaG | ecosystem: Environmental > Terrestrial > Soil > Wetlands > Peat | place... | reverse complement strand
TAACATTATTTAGTATCAGGAAAACTAAAAGAGGTATCTTTCATCACATAATAGTCTCGGTGGTTCATATAGTCGTTACTTTCACACTGCCCAGTCGGGGTATTAAAAATGACAGTGATCCACCAAATGTATAGGGAGGACAATACTCCTCAAAAGGGATTCCCGGTGAATCAACCGTCCTCTGACTAAGCTCCTCCCGTCCTCTCAGAACCAGAACAAACCCTTGAATGAAATTCCGGTAAGATGCATGAGCAGGATCCTCTCAGCCTGCTTGTGCCCTGACTCTTTTGTTTTAAAATCTTTTCAGGTCTCTTCCCCTCTCTTCGAAAAAGCAATATATTTTAGGAACATTCCTCTAATGTCTCCTATGGCTCTTCGATCCCTCAACCTACCTGGTGTCGGAACAAAATACGAATTTGAGACCGACAAAGGTGATACCGTCGCGATATTTTTCACAAAAACCGGAACTATCCAGATGTACACCCTCCAGAAAGGGTGCCATACGCCAAGCGCGGCTGAGATGACACCGGTAGAAGCTCGGAGACTGGGAAATATCCTGACTGGGGCGATTATAGAGGCAGATCAGGAAAGTGTTGAGGTAGCATTCTCGGCGCTTGCCGATCTCCGGGTTACTCTACATTCTTACATAATTCCTAAGGCCATTGCAGGGAAAGCGATTGAAGATCTCCGGATTCGGGCGAAGACTGGAACGACCGTTATCGCTGTTTCAAGAAATGACAAGAATATCATTAACCCCCCGCCGTCGTTCGTTTTTGAGACCGGGGATGCAGTACTGGTAATCGGTGAGTCAGACCAGCTCAGGCTGTTCGAACGTGAGATTATGGTGGATTGATGGAAGGTATCATAATCGCACTTTTTGTCTGCCTTGTGCTCGCACTGGTCAGCAAGTACCTTTCAATACCGGCTATCCCGTTCTATATTATCGCGGGAGTAGTACTTGGCCAGGCCGGCCTTGGGATTGTTGCGTCCGACCAGATCAGCAGTTTCTTTTCCGATATGGGGCTGATCTTTTTACTCTTTTTTGTCGGTCTCGGCCTTAAAGTTGACAAGATTTCCGAGAATCAAAATGAAGTGTTAACGAGCGGGATTATCGACCTCAACGTGAATATGCTCATTGGCTTTGTGGCCGCCTACCTTCTCGGGTTTTCTTTGGTTGAGGCACTTATTGTGGCTGCAGCATTCTACAGCTCCAGCACTGCGATGACGGTCACCTCCTTAATCGAGAACCGGAAACTGATGATGCGGGAGTCGGAAACTATCATCTGGCTGATGGTTTTTGAGGACCTCGTGCTAATTGTTATACTTGCGTTCCTCTCGGCCGGTAACGAGAATCTTCTGCTCTTTGCCGTAGAGATCCTCATAGGTCTCGCACTCATCTACGTGCTCGCCCATTACGGCAAGGAATTTCTGGTTTCGATCCTCGATCGCGATGACGAGCTGCCAGTCCTTTTCACGTTTGTTGCCGTGGTTGCGACTGCTTGAGTTGCGCTGACTCTTGGCGGCCCAGATACCCTGATGGTGATTGCCCTTGGGGCTGCATTTGCAACTACAGATCCGGACGCTTTTGAACAGCATGCCCGGCCATTCAAAGATGTGTTTATGGTGATCTTCTTTGTTTTTTTTGGGATCACGATCAACCTTTCCGGCAGTGTAAGCATGGGGGTAATTGCGATCATCTGTCTGCTTGCAATTGCAAGTAAACTCATATCGGGCGTACTTACCGGGCTTGCGCTTTACGGGTCGGCAAGATCCGGCCTCGAAATCTGGGCCAACACAATTGGCCGGAGCGAGTTTTCTATTGCGCTAGCAGCATTGTACGGCTCGCCTCCAGTCGCGGTAACCATTGCCGTGATGGTGATAGTGACGTCCCTTGTCGGTTCGTTTGCAGCGAAGTACTCCAACTCGTTTGCCCGCAGTTTTTCAGGGAAAGGCCGCCGTCACGGCCCCTCTCGCCGGGTGCATGCAGGCCACTGATCTTATTCAATGAGCACAAGCCGCTAGGATCGATAAAGTTTTCCTGCCAGGTTCCCTCTATTTTGACAATACAGGATCTCCATGGCTGATTATCGTACCGGATGTATGGTCTGCGGAAAGCCGCTCAGGTATCTTGAATCGCCGGAACAGCACGAGTGCGCATACTGCCACAGGGTGCAGGCTACCAATTCCCTATGCGAAGACGGGCACTTTGTCTGCGACCGCTGCCACAGTCTTGGTGCCGATGATGCAATAGAGCAGTACTGTGTCCGGACAAAAGAGACCGATCCTGTCCAGATGGCTATTACTCTGATGCAGAACCCGGTCGTGAATATGCACGGTCCCGAGCACCACTTCCTGGTTCCTGCAGTCCTCCTTGCAGCGTACTGTAACGTTACCGGGCAGCCGGATCGTAAAGCCAGATTGATCGCAACTGCACGGGAACGGGCCGGCATGATCCGGGGCGGTGCCTGCGGTTTTATGGGAGACTGCGGTGCAGCTGTTGGAACCGGGATCTTCATCTCGCTTGTAACTGGCGCGACACCGCTTTCACACCGCGAGTGGCAGCAGGCTAACCTTGTTGTGGCCAAAAGCCTTGAAACAATTGCCATGCACGGAGGTCCACGTTGCTGCAAACGCAACACGTTCCTTGCGATTCAGGGTGCAGTTGCATTTGTACGGGAACATCTGGGAGTGACAATCCCACTTTCTCCAACCGTTACCTGCGGGTTTTACGGCATGAACAATGAATGTAAGACAACAAACTGCCCCTTTTATCCGGTCCGCTGATTTCCGGAGCCTCGCGCTTCAATAATGCGCTCGACAATCAGGCGTGAGCTCGCAAGATCGCCGTCCGCGTATTTCCCTATCCGGACTACTCTTGCATGGAGCCCCCGCTCGGTAAGCTCGTTTCTTAGTTTTTCCTCATCGAAATACTGGTTGAACCCGATGGTGATAATATAGGGACGGATCTCCTCAATAGGACGGAACATGTCGGTATGGTCCCCAAGGACTGCATGATCTACGGGCTTAAGTGCGGCGATCATTGCCAGACGTTGCTCTTCCGGGAGGATAGGGTGTGGCTTGTGCTTTACATTTTCATCCCGGGCAACGATTACGAAAAGCTCATCGCCCAGTTTTTTTGATTCCTCAAGATAGTAGATGTGTCCCGGGTGGAGGATGTCAAAGGTGCCAGTGGCAACAACACGCCGGACTGTCATGGAATCACCTCAATATCGCAGGGTTCTCCATCTGCGGTAAAACATAGCCAATCGTTCTCACGGTACGGAGCGCCAATGATAATATGGTACTTTCCTGCCCGGGGAAAAAAGTTTATGTCTGCATTGGATGGCCTGAGCACGCCGTTAGGGTGGGAGTGGGCACTTCCTGCGCGATGGGTTCCAAGGGGCATCATATCAAAGAAGATTGAGGCCGATGAACTCCCGGTAATGGTACCAGGAAGGAGATTAAGTTCGCTAATCACGCCGTCCTCCTCTTTTAAGAGTGCGGCGAACTCCTTGGGGTGGCTGTTTTTTCCCAGCTCAAGCAGCAATGAGAGAAGATCTTTTTTGATCCCGCGGATGGTCATGATAGCACACGAAAAAAGCGTTGGTGTCGCTTGTACCGATCCATTCGTTCTGGTATGCAAAAAATGAATCGCAAAATACTTGGGGATGGGATTTTGTCGCATTGCCCCAGTACTGCCGAATAAATTATAAAAAATGTTTTTAAGATGATGAACCTGACTGGCCCCTGAGCCATGTTAGGAATTCAGCGATAAGGTTACTGTCTTTCTGGTCCTGACTTTGTGCCTGGATTCCGCTATTTCCCTGTTGTTGTACTGATGAAGTACCCGGTCCGGCATTCTGCCCGTTCGAGTTACCGTTATCTGGCACTTGGGGAGGCGTCATATTCCCGGTCGCAGGATCGGGGGAGGTTAGGTTAGTCCCGAGAATGTTCGGCATTCCCTGCCCGGGCTGGGGCATAGTCATGTTACCGGGTGCCGTCCAGTTCCCCGGAGTAGTCATATTGCTGTCGAAAGGCGGGTTGTAGTACGTCATGTTATCTGCCGTCATCCGGTCCTGTCCATGCCAAGTCATATTCCCGAATGCTGTCATATTTCCTTCACCCGGGCCGGGCATAGTCATGTTGCCGTTCATATTCCCGAGACCCCCTCCTTGCGGCCCCCCGGGAGCATTTGAGTTCCCGGTATTCTGGGTTGTCCCGGTGTTTGAGTTCTGCCCGTAGTTTGGCATCATCGGCCCTCTCTGACCCCCACCCTGGTTCATGGGACCTCCCTGTGGGGGTCCCTGGCTTAACCAGGCCTGTATCTGGTCATTTCCTTGATTAGTTCCTTGGCCCGGTCCAGCAGCAACGACCAGAGGAATCATAACAAAGGCCGCACACAACAGGATTACTGGTATCGGTCCAATTTTCAGTGTGTTTTCCATGATATATCTCCTCATTATGGGCAACTGCCTTTTTTCACGCAGTTGTCGTATTCGGCTCTTCTTTATAGCCGACTTATATAAATTAGAATCTCGCAAGGGGTCAATTACTTGGAAAAAAACGGTAATGATTATACCAGCGAGTTAACATTATCGCCACCGGAAACCCTGGTGCCAGAAAAAGAGAGTTGAAATTTAGTATAGTCTTGGCCGCACGATCCGGGTTATTTCTTACTGGTTACTTTGATAACGTGGAACCCGAACTGGGTCTTGACGGGTCCAATCACGGCACCCTGGTCGGCGGCAAATGCTGCCTGCTCTAACTCGGGGACCATCTGTCCCTTACCAAACCAGCCCAGGTCTCCCCCGTTTTTGCGGGATGGGCAGGAAGAGAAACGTTTTGCAACCGCAGCAAAATCTTCGCCGTCTTTTATCCTTTTCAGGATCTTGTTCGCATCATCTTCGTTTGATACGAGAATATGGGATGCGCGTATCTGTGTAGTCATGTGTATCAGTTTGGTTTTTCTTAATAAAAGGGTTGAGATTTCTTCTGGAACTTTAACCTGACTCAGGAGGACACGGGCCTTAAAACTCCCCGTCCTGTTCGAAACTCCTGTCGTACCGGATGGCAAGTTCGGCTTTGTAAAGCTCCCGGCCAAGGTATCCTGCATGGTCGAGGAGTGATACGTTACCTCTGGCAATAATGGTATAGAGCACGTCCTGCCAGCGGGTTCCTTTTATGGCATTGCCGTTGATTACGGCAACTATAGTACCGTCCTCAATGCCAATACGGAAATTGCCTTTCGCATCGTAGGTGATCTCATCTGGCATCTTCTGTGCAGTGATAGCGGTTTCGTATTCCAGAGGTGGTTCGCGCCGGCGCCGTTTTTCTTTAAGTACAAGCAGATCGATACCAAGATCCTTTGCATATGGCCGGTCCCGGGCAAGAATCATCATTTCCGTTGCTCTACGCATTTCTCTTATGGATCCCCGTGTTTTATCCGAGTGTTCGCTGGTAAAAATGATCGAGGCACCTGCCTCCTGTGCCATACCGGCAAGGAGCGCGTTTACCCCGATAGAATCAGCATCAAGGAGTTCAGTGACGTTTCCTGCACCAAAGAAAAGGGGGCAGCTATAATCATTTGACTGGACAAGGGATGCAACAAGTCCCGATCCGGCTGGTTGGAGGAGGGGGTCTGCTACAATGCAACTAATTCCCGCACGCCGGGCCTGGGCAATATTGGTTTTGAGTGATCGCTCTCCTGGTACAACAACCGCGGCTGCACCGGCCCTTGCTATCTCTCGGGCGACATGCGGAATGTTTTTTTCCTGCAACGAGAGGACAAGGTCAGCCCGGGAAAGCGCGACCCGGATCAGCGCCGGGTCCTGCGTATCCACGGCAAGCGGGCGATCGATATCGGCAAGTTCGCCAAAGATCCGTTCTACCTCTTGTGGAGTCGCATCGAAGCCAAAACCGATATCAACGATATCTGCTCCTTCAAGGAAATAATGCTCCGTACGCGCACGGATATCTTCCACATTGGGGGCATCCATGATCTCGGCGAGCACTTTCATCCGGGAATTCCCGCCGATCTTCACATCCCGGATCACAAATTCCGGTTCTGCCTCATCCTCCGCTGCAGCCACCCGGTCCATGGCATCTTTTGCATTTTTTGTTGCAAGGAAATCATCGGCGGGGACGGAACGCGAGAGCGAGCCGGTTTTAACAAGGGGAAGGACCCATGCAAGATCTGCAGCGTGCCGGCTGCCAAGGTATATTGGAACCCCGGTCTCGCGCTCCACGTGCGCAAACGAAACGGTGCACATTCCGGAGACCACTACTGCATCGTAAGCGCCGTTCTTGATCAGGGTGCTGAGTGCGTGAGGGGTGAGAAAGGATGCAACTTTTCCAGTTACTATTACATCGGCATCAAATCCGGCTGCCGCACGGCGCACAGCCTCTTCAGTCGCGGCGCCGGTGGGAAGGAGGATACGCATACGTTTTCTTAATACCAGAGAGATAAAAATACTATGATCAGATGCAGACCTGCGACTTGCATGTGCATACCAATTTTTCTAAGGATGGCGAGAGCAGTGTCGAAGATATCCTTCGTCAGGCAGAGGCCGTTGGGCTTGACGTAATCGCTATCACTGACCATGACTGTGTCGACGGGGCAAAAAAGGCACTTGCGTGCAAAAGCTCCCTTCTTATCATTCCCGGGATCGAGGTTTCGACGAGGCAGGGACACCTGATTGTTCTTGGGGTAACTGAAATAATTCCATCAGGGCTCGATGTGCGCGAAACTGTCAGGATTGCCCACCGTATGGGGGCACTGGTTATTCTCCCCCATCCATATCACGTGTGGCGGCATGGCGTGGCCCGCAGGATCCGGGCAGCGATGAATATCGTGGATGCAGTTGAGGTTTTCAACAGCAGGTACGTTGTTGGTTCTGCAAATCAAAAGGCAGGTCGGATCGCTGCGCGGCTTAACAAACCCTGTGTCGGGGGAAGCGATGCACACAATGCGCGGTTCGTGGGTTATGGGAGAACATTTGTTGAGGCTGAGCCGGATATGCAGGCTATCTTTGATGCTATCCGTAAGGGGAATGTATCCTGTGGCGGGAAGAAAACACCCCTTCGAACGTATACCCGCCAGTCACTGAACAACACATGGAGAAAGATCAAGAGGCTGACCCGACGGTTCCGCATGCGGTAAGACTTGCATGCCGGCTCTCGTACCTTGGGACACGGTTCTACGGCTCGCAGCAGCAGGAGTCCAGCCGGACAATCGAAGGTGAATGTATCGCGGCGTGCCGGCGCCTCGATCTTTTCTCTGACTGGCGGACAGCAGGTTTCTGTTCTGCGGGGAGAACCGATCGAGGGGTGCATGCCTGCGGTCAGGTCATTGTTTTTTCCACGCGGTTTCCGGATCGCGCCCGGCAGGCTCTCAACAACCAGCTACCTCCTGATGTCTGGTGTACGGCAACGGCTGATGTGCCGGATACCTTTCATCCCCGGTACGATGCCCGGTCACGTACGTACCGTTATTATTTTTCCGGTCAGATACGCGATTTACCAGCGATGGAAGCGGCGGCCCGTGTATTCCTTGGCGAGCATAATTTCTCGAATCTGGCCCGGGTAGGGCAGAAGAATCCGTGGCGGAAGATTCTTGGTATCCAAATCGGGAATGAAGGGCGTTTTGTGTTTCTCGAGGTTACCGCTGAAAGTTTCCTCTGGCACCAGGTCCGGTGCATGGCATCCGCCGTCTATTCTGTTGGCATTGGCGAGCTGGATGCAGAAGGAATCCTGTTACTGCTCAATGAAAAAACAAGCCGCCCAATCCAGCCTGCGCCCGCGGAAGGGCTTGTGCTTTGGGACACAGACTGTGGGATTACCTGGGAGCCGGTTGATCAAAGTGATCGCAGCGGCACGTACTGCGCCGATCTCCGGCGTCACCATGCACTCATGGAGCAGGTATGCCGTGTCCTCAGGCCGGAATTAAAGTAAAATACCCGGCCAAAGTTAAAATTCCCGGGCACAGCCGCTTGCTACGGCCGCTTCACGACCGGCGCCTGCCACAGCCTTCACCACGTCCCGGTTAAGGACCCGGGGCAGGATGCGATCCCGTCGGGTACGTTTTACGTACCCGGCAAGGGCGTGGGCCGCTGCGACCTTCATCTCATCTGAGATACGGGTTGCGTGTACATCCAAGGCACCCCGGAATATTCCCGGGAAGGCAAGCGCATAGTTGATCTGGTTGGGATAATCGCTTCGTGCAGTTCCCACGACACCTGCCCCGGCCTGAAGTGCGTCTTTTGGCAGGATCTCGGGTAGGGGGCTTGCAATGGCGAAGATTATGGGGTCATCTGCCATCGTCCGTATCATGGCAGGCGTCACGATTCCCGGTACTGAAACGCCGATACATACGTCTGCACCCTCCATGGCATCTGAGAGTGTACCTGTACGGCACCCCCGGTTGGTCTCCTCTGCAATAATGAACTTGTACTTGTTCTTGTACAATCCTTCCCGCTCCCGGTGGATGATCCCCTGCGTGTCACAGACGATGATATCGTTCACGCTCGGGAAAAGCCCGGGGTCGTACCCGATATGCCGGAGCATGCGGGTGATGGCAAAACCTGCAGCCCCCGCTCCGCAGATGATTACATTGAGATCCTCGAATTTCCTGTTTGTTACCCGGCACGCGTTCAGCAGCGCCGCCAGTACGACTACTGCTGTTCCGTGCTGGTCGTCATGCATCACCGGGATCCCTATGCCCTGTAATGCCTCTTCCAGTTCGAAGCATTTTGGGGCTGCAATATCCTCAAGTGCGATTCCCCCAAAGACCGGTGCGATGTTTTTGACATCGTCAGCAAATTCTGTGTGATAACGTTCAAAACAGATAGGAAAAGCATCGATTCCGGCGAGCTTCTTGAAGAGCAGTGCTTTTCCTTCCATTACCGGAATAGCAGCGTATCCCCCGATGTTACCGAGAGAAAGCACGCGGGAACCGTCAGAAACAATGGCGATAGTGTTGGATTTGATGGTATATTTCCAGACAAGTTCCGGATTTTTTGCGATCTCTTTTGAAACTGCACCTACACCGGGGGTATAGGCAAGAGAAAGATCCCGCCGGTTTTTCAGCCTGACTTTTGAGTGGACCTCAATTTTCCCCCGGTACTTCTCATGGAATGCGAGTGAGTCTGCGTAGATATTTACTCGCTTTTTTCTCTGTCCGGTCATTTCAGGTCACATTCGTTAGTTGAATGGTGGCGGCGGGGCATGATGAACCTTTTGTGGGAATCCAAGTATGCACCAGCAGGATAACTTATTTTCCACGGAACATTCCTGCAAAAAAAAGGGATCCGTCTTTACCGCAACCTATAACGGCAAACCCTTGCTGAATGTTTCATCGAGCCACGTACATATCGCATCCCTCACGCTACGGTAACCTTCGATGATTTCTGTATCGGCGCTTGGCGTAAGATGAGGATCGGGAAAACCATGATGGATCGTTTTTTTCGCTGATGGGACGACCGGACAGACGGCTCTTGCGTTGTCGCAGAGGGTGACGGCGAGATCCAACGGGACGCCGTTGAACGTATCAATTGATTTTGGCTGGTGGCCTGAGATATCTATCCCAATCTCCTTCATCGCTTGGATTGCACGCGGACTTACCTGTCCGGCAGGTTGGAAACCTGCCGAGAAGACCTCGAAGCGATCACCGTATTTTGCTTTGAGATACCCCTCAGCCATTTGGGATCGGGCTGCATTCGCGGTGCAGATAAAAAGGACACGGGGTCGTGCGGTCATAGATATCAGTACACGAATAGTCGCATGCTGATCGTATACCTCTTTTCCGTTCAATATCTCAATTGCGTTCTGCAGGACTTGAGTGAACAGGTCTACCCTAGCCTATGAGATGTGCTCTCTCCGTAATTATCTTCGGGAAAAAGCCTTCGCCGCTGCAACAAAGTGCCGGCAGAACGCATCGGTGAAATATGCATGCGTATAAGCACCTATGGTTGAATGTTCTGTCAACCCATCATTACCCTTCACAATACCCGTCCCCTTATCGAGTCTCATTGCAAAACGGCCCTCATTTTCGCATTCGACCCGCGAATAATGGAACTCGTGACCTCTTACAGCGACAGTGCCCGGCCAGAGGGATTTCCCGGCAAACCTGCCCTGAACATATCCTAAAGCCTGGTGTTTTTTTGTCATTACTGTCCGGGCCGGCAGTACATCCAGCATCGCATAGGTCCTATCGGTTTCTATGGATTTGCAGAGATACATGAGCCCCCCGCATTCGCCATATACGGGCATTCCTTCCATTACCTTATTTTGAAAATACTTCCTGAATTTCGAGCGTTCAAGACCAGATGCATGCAGTTCTGGATACCCGCCGCCGATATAAACGGCGTCCATCTCTGGTTGTGCATCGTCTAAAGGTGAAAAATACCGGATCTCAGCTCCAGCACGACTGAGCCGGTCGATGTTGTCTTGGTAATAAAAACAGAACGCATTGTCATGCGCAACCCCAATGACTGGCCGGGGGTGGAGTGAAGAGGTTCCCGACGCAGTGCCTTTGGGGACCGTAAACGACCGTGCTGTTGCTGCCACGGCAAGTATCTGTTCCAGATCACATGATTCCTGTAACACCCGCCCGAAATCCTTCATTAAATGGGACTCGTGTGCCATCACAAGACCAAGGTGCCGGCTTTTTACTTCACCATCTTCGAGCCGGGGGACCCACCCTAGCGCTGGGACGACTTCCTCCTGGGCGATCATTGCCCGGTGCCGGTCGCTGCCAATGCGGTTGTAGATAATGCCGGCAAGCTGGACACGTGGATCAAATTCCTTAAATCCCATGATCACAGCGTGGATGCTGCGCGAGACTGCATGTGCATCAACGACAAGTATGACTGGCGCTTTTAGGATCCGGGCCACATGTGCGGCACTTGCAACATCTGTTCCTCCTGTCCCGTCAAACATGCCCATAGCCCCTTCAACTATGGCAACGTCGGCGCCTTCTGTTGCATCGGCAAATGTCCGGAGGACCCCGGCCTCTCCCATCATGCAGGGGTCGAGGTTACGGGATGTCCTGCCGCAGATGAGGGTATGGTGGGAAGGATCGATGAAGTCCGGCCCGGATTTGAACGGCTGGACCTCGAGACCACGGGCCACGAGAGCTGCCATCAGCCCGCTTGCGATCGTGGTTTTCCCGCAACCGCTGTGAGTACCGGCGATCACTATCCGGGGAACATCCGTCTGCATGATGATGTTGTTTGCCGGCTTCACTGGTATAATTTATCTTCTTGACCAGGGGGGATATCAACCCTCAAGAGTATCTGTAGTTCCGGCCATTAAATAGGAAAAAAGGGTTAGGCTGAGACGTTTGCATCTTTGCAGCCTTCGCCACGGTAGAGCGCCCATTCCTCGCAGGATGTTCCGTTTGTGAAGGTGCACATGCCATACTGGCTACCATCGGGATTTGTCATGATCTGGGTGGTCCCTCCGACATTACCGCAATTGACCGAGGCCGGGTTAGCCATACCGGGCAGAGTTGTTGACGCTGCCACCGGGGTAGTTGTTATCGGTGCAGGTGAAGACGGCTGGGTACAACCGGCAATAACTATGCCGGCAACTACGCAGAGTCCAAAGATGAGAACTACAATAAATCCGGATTTCAGGGTCGAGATCGGATAGCGTTTCACCCGAATACATTAAAAAAGATCGAATTGAATCAGATGTTGGATTTTTCTGCTGCCTTTTTCATCTGGGAGACATACTGCCCGAGGGCGCGTTCCATCGAATCGCGATCATCAAGATGTTTCTCTACAAGGTCAACGATTGCACTCCCGACAATTACGCCATCAGCTCCGGCTTTTTTACAGATTGTCAGGTGTTCAGGCGTTGAAATACCAAAACCGAGAGCAAGAGGGATATCCGTATGCTTCCTGACCCGGTGGAGTAGGGCGAGTGCCTCAGGCGCTACCGTCTTTCGTGCTCCTGTAACGCCGAGAACCGAGACAAGGTAGAGATATCCTTTAGCCTGATTCACAATCCGGTCCATGCGTTCATATGAGGTTGTCTGAGTGATGAGAAAGATGGGATCAATCCCGTATTTTGCGGCTATGGCTACGACTTCAGCTGATTCTTCCACAGGCATGTCGGCTACAAGGATACCATCAACGCCGGCCTTATGTGCCTCGCAGTAAAACGTGTCGATACCCCGGCGATAAATCGTATTATAGTAGGTAAGAAAGACGATCGGCACCAGAGAATACGCCCGGATCTCCCGGACAATTGCGAAAATGGTATCGGGAGTAGTTCCGGCGGCAAGTGCCCGATCATCTGCGCGTTGGATGGTGAGACCGTCAGCGACAGGGTCAGAAAAGGGTACGCCAAGTTCGAGGATGTCAGTGCCGTTGTCAATCAGCGTCTTAGCGATCCGGATCGATGTCTCTTTATCCGGGTCCCCGGCGACGGTAAAACCGATAAATGCAGGGGTCTTTTTTTTCTTGAATACCTCGCTAATGCGCCCCATTAGCTCACCTCTGGTACTATTCCTGCAACGTCCTTGTCTCCTCTACCTGACAGGTTGATGATAACAACATCCCCCTTGTCAAACCGGTCCGCGTTTTTAAGAACATATGCGACGGCATGGGAGGATTCGAGCGCCGGGATGATACCTTCTGTTCGCGAAAGGTAGCGGAAGGCGTCCAGAACATCCGGGTCCCTGACTGCATGATAAGAAACACGGTTTGAGTCCTTCAACATCGCGTGTTCGGGGCCCACGCCCGGGTAATCAAGATCTGCCGCAACGCTGTGCGTGGGAAGTACCTGCCCGTCTTTATCCTGCAACAGGTAGGAAAGAGTACCATGCAGCACGCCAGGATCGCCGGAACAAAGCGTTGCGGAATGCTCCGGCGTCTCGAGACCTTTCCCTGCCGCTTCTATGCCGATCAATTCTACATCGTCGTCAAGGAAGGGATGGAATATCCCTATCGCGTTTGAGCCTCCGCCAACGCAGGCGACTATGGCATCTGGTATCCTCCCCTCCTTTTTTAGTATTTGTTCCCGCGCTTCGTGCCCGATCACTGATTGGAAATCCCGCACAATTGTCGGGAACGGGTGAGGACCAACCACAGATCCGATTAGGTAATGGGTATCGTTCACGTGTGCAACCCAGTTGCGGAGCGCCTCGTTCGTGGCGTCTTTGAGTGTCTGTGTCCCAGAAGTGACCGAATGGATGGTGGCACCCATTAATTCCATACGGAAAACGTTCAGGGCTTGGCGCTTTGTGTCGATTTCTCCCATAAACACTTCGACCTTAAATCCAAGACAAGCCCCGGCGATAGCGGTCGCAACGCCATGCTGGCCGGCGCCGGTCTCGGCAATCAGCCTCTTTTTTCCCATACGTTTTGCAAGCAGCGCCTGCCCGAGCGTGTTATTAAGTTTGTGCGAGCCGCCATGGACGAGATCTTCGCGTTTCAGGTAGACCTTGAAACCGAGATCCCAGGACATGTTCCTACAGAAGGTGAGTGGCGTCGGGCGTCCCGCGTATTCCGACTGGTATGAAGCAAGTTCCCTCTCGAACGCAGGGTCTCTTGTTGCATCTGCATAAGCCCCCTCAAGTTCGATAAGTGCGTTCATGAGGGTTTCTGGCACATACTGCCCACCGTACTTGCCAAACCGTCCTTTTCCTACCACGTTATGCCTCCCGTGCTGCGGCAATGAACGCCGTGATTTTGTTGTGGTCCTTTATTCCCGGACTCTCTTCGACACCGCTTGCGACATCGACTGCGTATGGCCGGATCTTCCGGATAGCGTACTCAACATTTTCCGGGGTGAGCCCCCCTGCGAGAATAACAGGGATAGTATACTGCTTAACTGCATCGAGAGCATACGATGGATCATATCCTTTTCCACTTCCATGGCTTTCATCGATAATCACAGCGTCACAATCGTCCGGCAGGGGGTCGCCCCTCCCGATTACCCTGATTACTCGCACACCGGGATCTTTCTCGAATTTGAATGGGTGGGAGATCTGGATGGCTGTCGGATTAAGGGCAATCATTCGTGCCAGGTCATCTTCGGATTTAGTATGGCTCACTGCGACAGTTGCTATGAATGGCCCGACCGCATCAAATATCTCCCGTGCCTTTTCTGGATGAACATCCCGGCGTGATACACCCCCTGAATAAACAACTACACCAATAGCGTTGGCTCCAGCCTGCTCTGCGAACCGTGCGTCTGCTACGCGAGTGATTCCGCAGATCTTTACGCGCATACGAGCTCCTCCAGTTTTTTCCCCGGCTCTGCATGGGCCATAATCGATGAGCCGATTAAGAATGCGTCGCAGTACGGCCGCATCTCCCGGACATCGTCTGCGGACCGCATCCCGCTCTCTGACACTATCAACCGGCCGGCATCCCTTACCCTCTCCGAGAGATTTCGTGTTGTCGATCGGTTTATGGTCATTGTCGATAGGTCACGGTTATTGATCCCGATCAGCCGTGCCTGCGTGGCAAGAGCGCAATCGACTTCTGCGGTTGTATGAACCTCGACGAGCGGTTCGATGCCGGTCGCATATGCGGTGTCAACAAACTCAGTAAGTCGTCCTTTGAGGACTGCGGCAATAAGGAGCACCGCATCTGCCCCGAGCATCTTTGATTCATGGATCTGACGCTCGTCGATAACAAAATCCTTGCGCAGGACAGGCACGCGGACCGCTTTTTTGACGCGGACAATATCTGCTCCAGCTCCACCAAAAAAATATGGCTCTGTCAGGACAGAGATCGCGATACACCCGCCATCCGCGAGGACACCTGCCATCATTGCCATATCCACATTCCTGCGAATGATCCCGCCGGAGGGTGAGGTGCACTTGATCTCAGCAATCACCGGGTTCTTTTGTCCTGCAGAACGGACGGCTCCTTCAAGGCTTGTATGGCTGAATCCATCCGGCTCCGGGAAGGTGTGGGGTAATTTATCTACCCTCTTTTGAGTACGGTTGATAATTTCGTCAAGGATCATGATTCACTCCGTGTTGCACAAACAAGTGCGTCCAGTTTTTTCTGTGCATGTCCCGTATCAATCGATGCAGCTGCACACCGGATTCCTTCCGCAAGAGTGCTGGCATTGCCACTTAAATAGATTGCCGCTCCGGCATTCATAAGAACGATATCGCGTGCAGGTCCTTTTTTCCCGGCAAGAATATCCCGGATGATGCGTGTGTTTTCTTCCGGGTCGCCACCGAGAAGATCATCGTGGCACGACCGGGCAAGACCAAACATTTCCGGAGTAATGACATATTTTGTGATCCGGTCGCCATCAAGCTCTGTGATATCTGTCTCTCCGGTAACGGATATCTCATCAAGCCCGTTGCCATGAACGACCATTGCCCGGGATATTCCCAGAATGCGTAAAACCTCTGCAACAGTCCCGGTAATAGTGCTTGTGTAGACTCCCAGCAGCTGCGCTTCTGCCCCGGCAGGATTTGCGAGCGGACCAAGGATATTAAAGACGGTCCGGCAGCCGAGATCGTGCCGCACTGCCATTACATGCTTCATAGCCGGGTGGTAGTCAGGCGCAAATAGGAAAACAATGCCGATGTTCTTTACAATATCAGCCTGCCTCCTCGGATCTACGCTGATGTCAACATCCAGGGCGGACAGTACATCGGCTGACCCGCACCGGCTGCTTACACCGCGGTTGCCATGTTTGACGACAAAAACGCCAGCCCCTGCCGCAACAAACGCGGCTGCTGTACTGATATTGAATGTCTGCGATCGATCACCTCCGGTACCGCAGGTATCGACCAGTGTTCCTGAAACCTGTGGTCTTACGCTGACTGCGTGGCTCCGCATAACTCGGGCAAACGCAGCAATTTCCTCAGGTGTTTCGCCTTTTATACGGAGCGCTGTCAGAAACCCGCCGATCTGGGCCGGTGTAGCCTGCCCTCTCATGATTTCATCCATAACTTCAGCCGCTTTACCCGGTGTAAGGTCCCGTCCTTCTACGACGGTTACAATGGCCTCCTTCATGGTCACGCGGTCACTCTCCGCGGTCCATATAGGAAATTTTTCATAAGGGCGTCGCCATCATGCGACAGGATGCTCTCCGGGTGGAACTGGACTCCCTCAATAGGGTACGTAGCATGTCTTACACCCATCACGAACCCGTCATCAAGGCTTTCTGAGACTACCTCAAGTTCAGGAGGCAGGCTCTCCCTTTGGGCAACAAGCGAGTGGTACCGGGTCGCCGTAAACAAGGTCGGTAGTCCTGTATATATCCCTTGGCCATCATTTTTAATTTCCGAGGTCATACCGTGCATAAGGTGTCCTGACCGGACTACCCGGCCGCCAAACGCAATACAAATAGCCTGATGGCCAAGACAGACACCGAGTGTCGGGATCGTTTTGCTCAGGGTATCTAGGACCTCGAGACAGACCCCGGAATCTTCAGGAGTACCAGGCCCCGGTGAAAGGATTATCCGGTCACAGCAGATTTTTTTGATATGTGAAAGTGGTGTGTCACACGTAGCTACTACTGGACGGGCACCAAGTTTTCCGACCTGCTGGTACAGGTTAAACGTAAAACTGTCGTAACAATCAACGATGAGAACAATGGGGCTGCTCATGGCACAACACCGGCCTGTTCGATTGCCCGCAACATCGCAGCTGCTTTATTCTCAGTTTCAATCCACTCTTTTTCCGGTACCGAGTCAGCGACTATTCCGGCCCCAGTCTGGATATACGCCAGCCCGTTTTTCACGCTTACCGTCCGGATCGCTATAGCAAATTCGAGATTCCGGTCAAACCCAATATAGCCCACGGCACCTGCATAGAGGCCGCGGGCATCCGGTTCGGTCTCGCTGATGATCTGCATAGCGCGGATCTTTGGGGCCCCGGAAACCGTTCCGGCCGGGAAACAGGACTTGAGCGCATCGTAGCAGTCGAGATGGTCCATGAGTACTCCCTGGACTGTCGAGACCAGGTGCTGGACATGGGAAAACTTTTCTACACCCATAAACTCAGTAACATCAACAGAACCGAACTTGCAGACCCTACCCACATCATTTCGTGCAAGATCGACGAGCATAGTATGTTCAGCCCGCTCCTTCCTGTCAAGCAGGAGTTCCTGGGCAAGTCGTTTGTCCTCGCTCCTGTCAAGGCCCCGGGGTCGGGTGCCGGCAATAGGTACGGTTGTTACCCGGCGTTTCTCCACCCGTACAAGCATTTCAGGGCTTGCTCCGATCACCTGCTCATCTCCGAAGTCAAGGTAGTACATATAGGGACTCGGGTTGATTGCCCTCAATGCAGTATATACGGGGAACGGATCTGAACTGATGGCACATTCCATTCTCCGTGAAAGTACCGCTTGGAATATATCTCCCGCCACAATGTGATCTTTAATCCCGTTCACTGCTTCTGTGAATGCTTCCCGGCCGGTATTGTCCGTTATTGGGGGAGATTTTTTGGATTGTATATTGACCGTCTTTGCCGGCACATCCGCAACAGTCAAGATCTGGTCTGATAGTTCAGCAATATGTGAGGCACAACGCTGGTATTCCGCCAAAGGATCAGTATCATAGGTCAGGAACGGGCTTGAAAAAACAAATAGCCTATGGTCACGGTGGTCGAAGACGATACAGTCTTTGGTCAGCATGAACCGGGCATCGGGGGTTCCCTGCGATGACCGGTTCCGGTGATCCGGCACCCGGTCAAAAAGGGAATGTACAATATCGTAAGAGAAGTACCCAACCATCCCGCCGAAAAACCGCGGGGCTTTAAGATTAACGTAATGAAACCGGGAAAGGATACACCGGATCTTATCGACCGGATTGGTTCCATCCGGTTCATGGGCAATGGCAACAAATGCATCGCTGCCAGTTACAGATACCTCCCGGCCAAGAGTGATCACGCAGGCGGGGTCAATACCAACGTATGAATAACGAGCGATCTTTTCGCTTCCTTCCATGGATTCAAGAAGGAACCCGGATCCTGTCCGTGTTTTTAAAAACACATCAAGCGGTGAACACTGCGGAAGCGGGAGTTGAGTGCAGAGGGGGATCACCAGCGGTTTAGGCTGATCGGTTACTGCGGTAAGGTACTCCTCTGGTCCAAGATTAAGTGTGGTCTGAATGATATTACGCTCCTTATTTGTCTCTTTTACCCGCTACCGGGTTTCAAGCATGAGAAACACAAAGAGGAAAGCAGTGTCTTCGCTCCCGTTTTTCCTGCTCCATTTGTTTTTTCAAAGATCCGGGGAAGTCTCAATCACCAGCTTCAATGCTTATTTTTGGTTGTTGTTGTACATATTTATACATTATTGTTATTTTATGTGTGTGTTGAAGCAAAGGAACTATGTTAAGTAAAAAAAATGGATTTTGCCGGGGGCAATATGTACCCGGAAATCCGGTTTCCTTTTTACTGATGTTAGGATTTACACGGAAAAAGAATCTAAAAAATCATTCTATTTTTATTCCACGGTCTCGGAGTTTTTCTGCCTTCTTTTTTGAGCATTCCTCACACCGGAATTCTGGCACCGCTTCGTTGCTTTTATCATAGTCTCCGGATCGGACAAGCCTGTATCCCCGTGTCACTCTGCCGCAGTCTACGCAGGTGATATTCTCTTTTACCTCCCACTGCGCTGCAAGTGTCTGTGATGTAAAAATGAACTGATCCACCCAGAAGAAAATAAGGCCGCCAATGAGGTTAGCTATGATAGCGGCAACGAGATATCCCATACCTGCAAGAAGAATGCCGACACCGGCAAGGATGGGAGTACTTGCCTGCCACCGGAGCAGGTACAGTGCATATCGTTTGAAATTTATCCGCATGCAGGGATCTTGGGATTGGATTATTAAAGGGATTGTGTAACGTGCAAACGCAGTGGATGAGGACTATATACCCCGACGACAAATAGTATGAAATACACGCTCTGTGAGTATCCATGTGGCCGCATAAACAGCACTCGCTCGGGTGGATTTTTGTTTCACGGATGATTGGAATAATTTGTTTCCTGATCATCGTCGTTCTGGCAAATATCCTGACTTTTTACGTGGGAAACCCGCTCTACCATACAGGCGTTGATTTCCTGAACCTGAATTTCTGGCTGTTAATTCTAATTGGTATCATTATTTTTGTTGGCGATATTTTCGGAGCATTTCCTTTCCCGCTGAACCTGCCCGCTCCGATCATCAAAGCAATAGGCAGTGTTTTTGTTATTGCATTTGTGCTCCGGGTTTTTGAGTGGGTTGATACAGCTACCGGTAACAATATTTATCATTATTTTTGGTTGCTTTCTTTTGTTATCGTCCCGATAGTCTTTATTATCGTGCTATTGGCCGGCTACTATGAGATCATTTATGATCTTTGGGCAAAAGCCAGAATCCGTGATGAATCTGAAACAGTTGTCCACGCTGCTGATTCAAACTCCTTCGCGCAATCCCCATCTCCGAAATCATGGGAAGATGTAAGTGCAGAGTTACGGATGATGTTGTACGAGATAATTCACCGTTTCCGTGAAGAAATACGGAGACGGTAGGTCGCATAGTATACAATAAACAAAATGGTGACAGACCCGTTCAGGAAACTTTTCCTCTTCCATTTTTTCACCAATCAGGATTTTCTATCCGGAATTTTCGCTCTTTTTCTGCGAGTTCTTCGGGTGAATGGGTCGCCGGCATACAGATGCATCTGTGTTCTGAAAAAATGCCATTCCTGAAACTGCCTTGGGGCTCATCCTTGTGGCAGGCGCCGAAAATATCAGTATCGCAGTCATGGTAGACCTGCGGAAGATTTTTTTCCCGGGCCAATGCTAGTGCTTCAAACCACGATCCAGCCATAACAGCAGTTATTGCGGGATAGGATAATATACCAGCCTGTTGTGGCACACGGAATAATAGAATACCGAAAAAAAGAATAAATTTTGTACGATTAGAACCGGGGTTTCCGGTGTTTGGGCAGGCAGTCCCTGCAGTAAACCGGCCTACCTTCAGTTGGCTTGAAGGGAACTTCGCACTCTTTTCCACAGTCTGAACAGACTGTCTTTGTCATTTCTCTGGGACCGAAATTTCTCGGGCCGCCAAATCCTTTTCTTTCCATTGTATTACTCATGCAGTTTATATCTGCACATATTCATCGTACCATTGAGTATAAATACATCTGCATCAGGTTGGATTGACGGCCTGCTCTTTTAGGGAATGATTTCGCACCCGTTGAACTTTTCATGGGCAAAATCCGAAATTTTGATGAGGCCTGATTCAATAAGCGCCTGCACACGGGGAAGTTCATCTATGAGTGCCTGATGCAGATTTTCCACTGTCCCGCACACCAGATGGCGGCCAGTCTCGTTCCAGGGATGCACAATAGCAGAATAGAGGCAACGCCCGCCACAGAACGTGTGGATACGACATGTTGTGCATTCGCCTCCTATGGGTATCCGGGGCAGGTTTCTGGGATCTGCATTCTTTATATGGCCGACATAATGGGATCTCATCCCAATCATAATCGGGCAGGGTGCGATGCTACCGTCGGTCATGATCGCATAATTTGCGTGTCCTGATCCACACCGGAGGAGGGTCTCTTTTCCGTTCAGGAGATCTTCCATTGGATCGATGAATGGATACCAGCACCTGACCAGGCCATGCTGTTCCATATCATCGACCCATGTTTTAACAAGAGCACGAATACCGGGGTTATAACTCCGGTCTACCCATTCCGCAAACCGGCGGCGGGACAGATCCCGCGAGAAGTTTGCATCCATCTGCCAGTGAATGGAAGAAAAGGGAAATTCCGGGTTTTCTGTGAGGTACCAGACCTCATCGAAAATATCGGTTTGCTCAGTTACGGTCATCCGAGCAATCAGTTCGCCGCAATAACCGTTTGACCGGTTCAGTTTTACATTCTTTATTACCCGGGAAAAAACACCGGTTCCACGGTTTTCATCAGTGAGGGCTTCGCGTCCGTCAAGCGAGACAAGAATCGTCGATAATTTATTGATGATCTCCGGGGCGAGCTGATCGAGCAGGACACCGTTTGTCTGTATCATGAATCGTTGTACCGGTGCCTCGCTGACAATTTTTTCGATAAGTTCAGACCTGCGGAGCGGTTCGCCACCATAAAATGTGAGGGTGGGAGCAGGATCCTGAGCAAGGAACCGGTAAAGCAGCTTGAGATCGTAGGTGAGGTCCGATGAAAGATCGGTATCAATCTCTATTTCCATTGTTTCTGGTAACCTGTCATCCTCTCTTTCAAATGCCTTTTCCCGGCAGTAACGGCAGCAGAGGTTGCAGTCATCAGTGAGAATGATATGGAAATACATGAACTGATTCCTTTTATTATGGTAATCGGTAATCCATAAATTTGCGTGCTACCGTCGAAAATCTATTGCAATGTATGAAAACTACCTCTTGAATATACGATATCTGCGCAGTATTGTTGGTGAAATTTTTGCATAAATATCACACATCAGTCCAACCTTACAAGACACGAAGACACGTTTTTCAGAGATGCCGCAGGCGGGGCATGGTACTGCGCTGAAGCATCTTTTCATGCGGCAACATCTTCGATGGTATTATCCTCATTCCCCTTTATTTCGGGGCTATTTTAGCAAACGGGGCTATATTATGACTTTTTAAATCGGGGTTAATAGTGCGCCACAATACCGAAAATACCAATAAAAATATGGCCAAATTTCATAGTTCGACGTGTTTTCGACGGAAACCTTTTATATTATCAGGCGGTAATTCTCATTATCAAAACCCAAATGTGGTTTTGAGGTGTTTAAATGGGAACCAAAATTGGAAAGGAAAAAATTCAGCGCGAAAAGGGATTCCTGTATTTCATCGGGAAAGACGGCTATGTATGGGCAGCCCCGATGAAACACAACAAGACCGGCAAGAAGAAGAAAGTCGGTACTGAAAAGATTGCCAAGGAAAAAGGCTACATGTATTACATTGGCAAAGACGGATTCGTCGCAAAAGCCAAGATGAAAAACGCATAACCAATCAATCATCTTTTTATCTTGTTTTGAAGCCAGGCAGAAATCCCGGTTAATCCGGTGCTGCCCGGCTCTCCATTGTTTTCCTTGGACTAGAGAGCATCCTGCTTTTCATTTGAGCGATCTGGTAGCACTCAGGATATTGCATCCTTGAAGGAAATAGCATAAGCAATGCATATGCATTCTATTGAGGAATCATAGGGCGCTATGTATACCCCTTTGTTTCCACTGGAAAATATTAATCTATTTGAAATTTGTCGCCTATTTCCTCCAGAAGTATCGGTGTAAGAGATCAAGTAACTACCCATGCCATATGCAAATAACTGTCTCAAAACGAGGGGGAAGAGACGTCAAAGGGCTGATGTGCTGCCATAATGTGACATTTTCAGGAAAAGGATCTTAAAAAATATGGGCCCGTCGTGATTCGAACACGAGATCTTCGCCGTGTGAACCCCGTCATAGCCAACTAGACCACGAGGTTGCATGCATCGATCGGGGCTTGAACACTCTTAGTACTTACAGTTCTAATCTCACCGTTTGCCAGCTACAGTATACTAAGGATGAACTCGATCTCTACACAAGCTCGCGATCTCAGCACATCAACCAGAAGTCCGTCTACTGGATTGTGAAAGCCGGTGAGTATCTCTGGGAACAAACGCGCGGCGAGATAAGCCAGAAGACCATAACCACACTATACACACATACCCTTGAGCGGTTCACCAGTCTCGACTCGTGGGGGAAAATACTGAACTTCACAAAATCGTTTCTTAAGTACCTATCAAAGCTCCATTTTGACGCGCGATACCAGAATTTTGCGTTATTCCTCGAAATGCCGAAGATGAGAAAGGACAGGAAAACCGTTACATCCCGGATCGTCACGAAAGAAGATATCACGCATCTTATCGATGGCCTCATTGCGGCATATCTGGCACACCTTTTGAGCTATAAGATTATGGTGAACTATGTTGGAATAACGTTGTTCGGGGCTTATACGGGGCAACGGATCGAAGCTACCTTGAAAAGAATCACGGTTGGACAAATGCGGAGTGCCCTGAAAGCCGATCCCCCGGTTCTCCACGTCCTCCCGTCACAGGATAAAATACGGATGGAGCATTACGTCCCGATTCATCCCGATCTAATACCTATTATGGCACAGTTGGTTGAGGGGAAAGGGGATGCCGACCCCGTGTTCGAACTCACATCATATCAGACATGGCTGAAACGTCACGGAGTACCACTGTCCCGTGCTCCGGACAAAATGTTCTTCCCCTCTGACTTGAGAAAGTTTGCAGAACAGCACGGCGACGTCATCGAATGGAGCCAGAGCAACCGGGCATACGTACTCACTCACGGAGTCAGCGGCGTAGACTGGAGCCACTACAAACATCCTCTACCGGAGTTTGTCTATGAAGTCTACATGAGGTATTGGGCGTCAGTGCACCTGTTGGATAGGGAGCTTCCTCATGGAGGTATAGGTGCAACTGTAGGCAGTCGAGAACAAGTGGGAACGGGGATTTCGTCGGCGTAATATTTTTTTAATCTAAAACATTTAATTAATATCTTCTATATGAAACCACCAAATCGGGATAGTATAATCTTTAGCATTTTAACGCTCTTTATACTCGTTCTAAGTGCACTAGCCGCGTGGATTACCTCTGCGTTTTTGTTTTATATACATGAATATGGACATGCCATCTTCGGACTAATAGGTGACTTAGTTACATTCCATATATTAGGTCAAGCGCAAGTTGATAGCTATATTAATTGGCCATTTCCGTTTCCGGGATTAAACTTTACTTCGTTTGCTGTTCAAGTTCCAACACAAACAACAATTAGTCCCTATCCCGGGCCATGGTGGGTAGCATTTGCCGGTGTTATAACGGTTTCCCTTTTTTCTATTATTGCAGGGTATTATCTATACAAATCTGCAACGGGGTTGGAAAAATCGCTGCTTATCTGGGTTATTATAACAATAATTATCGCCGAAATTCTTTCAAATTCTGTATGCGGAACAGACAATATAGCACGAGCCTATATCCTTAATGCTTCGATATGTGAGTGGATTGTAACGTTTTTACAGATCATTGTTCCTGTGGTCTTATTTGGATATTACATAAAATTTTTCTCAAATCGGCTACTCTGATTCTGTTGCATCTGCGGGGCGTTTAAATAATCAGCAGTAATGTGTCACGACGATATTATTTTCTTTAAGTCCCGTTAACGCAACAGCACCTAAAATAGTTCAGAGCGGTGTCTTTTTTCCATCTCTTGTAATTCGGGTGCAAAAATCTTTGAAATGCAGTCTTTCGTCTGACGTAAATCATAATTATTATCAATGAAAATCGCTCCAATCAAGGCCTCAACGGTATCGGAGCGATAGGTTTCAGCCCCTTCACTCACTTTCTCTTCACCGCCGATCCTATGAAGAAAGAGATGATCTTCAAGAAGGTGTAACCGTTCTCCGACTTCCGCCAGTTTCAAATTATTCTCTAAATCCGCTTTTGATATGGTTATGGCCCCTTTGGTATTCCATCCCTTTTCCATGAGCAATAAAATAAAGCATGCCTTCAGGATTGCATCTCCAAGAGTCGCATACGTTGTCTGATGCGGGCAATCTCTGGCCCCGACTGGTTTCTCTCTCTCGACATTTGAAAACGTCGAGTGCGTAAGGGCCCGATACAACTCTTTCTTATTCTTAAATTTGTGGTCCAGTTGGTTCTCTAGTTCACCGATTTTTGTCGAGTCCATGATAGAATGAATACAACGTTCGGATAAAAACGGATTGTAGGAAATGCTGAAGATTCACAACCTATAGAGTCTCAATTGCGGGTATACGGTTGAACAGGTGGGTTCACAAAGAACGGGGCTCTAGAGATCTTCGCTTTTAGAGGGCGATGGGCATTAAGTTGGGGGGATGGTTACAGATGGTTCCGGGGTTGGTTCCGGGCATGAACATCCGGGGGGCAAAAGCGGACTGTGGTGATCACAATCTTGCTTACACTGTTGTGCCATTTGATCTGAAACGGTTCCTGCCGCTTGACTTGCAGCATTTCCGACGATCTGAATTTCTGTACAACCTGCAATCAGGACCGAAAGCAGGATTAATGTTATAAAAATTAGTCTTTTCATGAGTTCTCCTCGTAATTGGTCAAGATGTTTTTAGGGGCTATACACTACAGTGTTTCCAGTGCCTGATAGATCAGATATTCCTAAGGGGGAAGGAAGACCTTCGAAATACACATCAGTGACCGTCGCCGTTTTATGTATCCCAGAAGTTAATAAGACTCCTTCCGCGACAATTTTAAAGGAATTTACCGTATTTGTATCCGCGATTGTCAATCCCCCCTCGGGTGTGATCTCATATCCAAAAAGGTTCATACGTTCTCTGTTGATCCGAGCTTGTCCGATTTTTACATCTATCCAATGACGAATTGGTACTTTTCCACCATGTGACATGTCATACAAGGTAGACTCTGCAATGTCGACAGCTTTGAAAGGGGCAATATTTTCTTCATTGAAAAAGATTGCTCCTCGGTCTCCTTTGAAAGTACTATCAATTACCTGCCTATGAAATTCCATTGTTCCCATCCCCCCTAAAAAAATCAATCGAGTAACTGCCTGTGCAGTTCCTTCGTTAATGTCTTGAATGCTGCTTTTCCTCCGCCGTATGTCCCCGCCCCTTCAGAACCGACAGCCCAGAATGACTCGTTGAAGGTATCGGCTGAAAGTACCTTATGAAATTCCTCGGTTGTTGGAACTTTTTTCAGTTTTCCTCTGAACAGCATAAATAACGAAGGAAGCAATCCATTCAGAGCATGAATGCCAATAGTTTTCGTAACGTAATATTTTTCAGGCTCTTCAAGAACGTTAGGCATCCGTGAGAAAATCGCACTCCAGTAATTTTTAAGTACTGACACTCCTTCGCCAACCGAATATCCACTTGCGGCAAAGTATCCGATAACTGAATCGCTGACGTATGAATCGAGGAGAGAATCTTCAAATTGACCCTGAGATGGAAGTCCGGATTCTGCACGTGGTGTATTAGGTCTCACGATCTTGTCGTAGAACGGAGAATCCTCGTCTTCAGCGAGGAAGTTTGTGATAGTGGTTGCATATGGCCCATATCCTTTCTTCGTTTCGAGCGAAAGGGCTGTGTTTTTCGTAATCTCGTCCTGATCTGTCGATCTGATTTTAAGGATTTGTTGAGAGGCCAAGTCTGTTCTGATGCGTTTTTGTTCTTGATTGATAGTCACGAATTGACTTGCTTCTTCTATGAACGGATTCTTAATGTTCTCTCCTTTGACCAGAATAGAGATCGGTACCTCAAATGTCATCTTTTCGTCAAGCGTACCTTGATCAAAACCCTCTTTAAGTCCAAGTGTTCGGTGTTGTCCGTCTACCAAGTATAATAGTGGTTTTTCGATATGATCTGGGACTGGAATCGTCAGATATCCTCCATCGAATGTTACGCCGTTGGTGATATCTCTCTGATAAAGTAGAATCGAAGTTGGCGATATCCCCCCCTTTTGAATGTATCGCGTGAACTTTCGTGCACGGGTAATTACTGGTGAACGCTGGTATCCCTCAGGATTTGTCTGTGACCATGCGTCTACAGAAATAATCCCGTTACTGTATAATTCTGCGAGCTTTACTCCGGGTATGGAACAGACGTAAATTGTCCGTCCATGTTGGTTTACCTTTACACAAGGCATTTTTACAGCAGTCATTTGTTATCACAAATCATTATCAACGCTTTACTATATAAATTTATTGTTAACGATTTTTGATAGTGATTTTAGATAGGAAATCTAACCGTTTAAGGACTATTACTGGCAAAATGAGAAGCCCTACGGTCCGTAACGTCGTAATATCGTTAAATGGTGCGAACACCGGCAAGAAACTGGACAAGTATATAGAAATTATTACGCCGCATCAGGTTTGCGATTATATCCAGAATCGGCAATCACGATTGTCAAATGAGGATGTGAAGAAATTTATCGGGATTGTTACCCGAAAGTAATACGGCCAACATCTTTAACGTTTTTCGCAATAACATTCTCTTAATGGCGTTACCCGACACAATTCAGCCCCTCGTTGACAAGTACTCATTCCATCGCGACGCATACCTTCGTGGACAAGAGAAGTTCAACGAACAGCAGCTTCGACAGGAATTCATCGATCCTTTTTTCCATGCGCTTGGTTGGGACGTGACCAATGACAAGGGGCATTCGGAAGCTTACCGGGAAGTAATGCTGGGAGAACCATTTCGTGTTCGGGGTAAAACGCAGTTCTTTGATTACACATTCCGGATCGGGAATCAAAGGAAATTCATCGTCGAAGCGAAGAAGCCCTCAGTAAAGATCAAGGAGGATAATGAAGCGGCGCTTCAGGTTCGACAGTATGCGTGGAACGCAAAGCTCCCGTTGTCCATTTTAACAAACTTCGAGGAATTTGCAATTTACGATTGCACCATAAAACCGGAGACAAGTGATACTGCCTCCAAAGGGCGTATCGAGTATTTCACGTACAAAGAGATCCCTGAAAAATGGGATTACCTTGTGTCCGTGTTCTCTCAGGATAGTATCCTAAAAGGATCGTTTGACAAGTACGCGGAATCCACAAAGGGGAAGAAAGGAACTGCCACTGTTGACAACGATATCCTTACCGAGATCGAATCATGGCGGGACGCACTCGCAAAAAACATCGCGATTCGGAATACGGAGCTCTCGGTTGACGAACTCAATAGCGTTGTGCAACGTACCATAGATCGAATCCTATTCCTACGCATATGTGAAGACCGGGGTATCGAAGAGTACCCGACGCTCCACAAACTACTGGAGGGTGAGCATACCTACACCCGTCTTTCCGACTTGTTCCGACACGCGGATGAGAAATACAATTCCGGTCTGTTTCACTTCCAGCAGGAACAGGAGACAGATGAACTACCCGACACCCTCTCACTCTCGGTGAACATTGATGACAAGGTGCTCAAAGGGGTTATCAAACGGCTCTATTACCCCGAGACGCCGTACCTGTTCTCGGTTATCCCGCCGGCAATCCTCGGTCATGTGTATGAGCAGTTCCTTGGTAAAGTCATCCGGCTTACAGATGGCCATCAGGCAAGGGTAGAGTATAAGCCAGAGGTTAAGAAGGCCGGCGGTGTTTTCTACACGCCGCAATATATCGTGGAATATATTGTGAAGCACACCGTGGGGGATCTTATTAAGGGCAAGACGCCCCGCGATATTGCGAAACTCCGCATCCTTGATCCCGCGTGCGGTTCAGGGTCATTTTTAATAGGGGCATATCAATTCCTACTCGACCGGCACCGCGACTGGTACATCGAAAACCTTGTTCCGGTTTTTATCGATAAAAAATCCGTCACTGATCCGGCGGTTCTCGCTCTCCTGCCAGAGAATGCACCGAGAGGAAAGAAGAAACTCGCGCAGGTCGAGCTTCCGATCTACAAAGCAGGTTCTAGTGGGGATGCGACCCGTACCCGCAGCGACTGGCGGCTAACGACAGCAGAGAAGAAGCGCATTCTCCTGAATAATATTTTCGGTGTTGATATCGACCAGCAGGCTGTTGAAGTGACCAAGCTTTCGTTACTGTTGAAAGTGCTCGAAGAGGAGAACGAGGAAAATATCGACAAGCAGCTCAAACTCTTTGCGGAGCGGGCTTTGCCCTCGCTTCATGATAATATCAAGTGCGGGAACTCGCTGATCGGGTGGGATGTTATGACTCCGGAGATGCCGGCTGAAGAGATCAAACGGATAAACCCGTTTGACTGGGACACGGAATTTGCGGATATTATAAAGGCGGGTGGATTTGATGCGGTAATCGGGAATCCGCCGTACATCCGTATCCAGACAATGAAAGAATGGGCACCCACAGAAGTGGAATTTTATAAGAAAAAATTCGTTTCCGCAAGCAAAGGGAACTATGACATATATGTGGTCTTTGTAGAGCAGGGGCTTTCCCTGCTCAACAAGAACGGGCTGCTCGGATATATCCTGCCGCACAAATTTTTCAATGCACAGTACGGTGAGCCTTTACGCTCGGTGATAGCAAAAGGGAAGCACTTGAAAGAGATTGTTCACTTCGGACATCAGCAGGTGTTTGAGAATGCTACAACCTATACATGCTTGATGTTCCTCGGAAAGAGTGGATGTGATGAATTTCATTTTGAAAAAGTAGACGATCTCACTACGTGGCGTTCTTCTCATATAGCGATAGAAGGCGTTATCTCATGTAAAGAGGTTAGAGGCCATGAGTGGAATTTTGTCGTCGGTAGGGATTCAGAGCTATTTAATAAACTGAGTGATATTCCTACGAAACTTGGAAATATCTCTGACTTATTTGTTGGATTGCAGACCGATGCAGATGATGTGTTCATCCTCGAAGAAAAACGTAAACAGGATGATAAAATTCTATGTTACTCTAAAGCCACCGAGAAAGAGCATTGGTTTGAAGATTATCATCTGAAACCGTTTTTAAAAGGATCTTTAAACATCCGACGATATTACTTGGACAATGTAAATAAGCGTTTAATTTTTCCATACGAAATCGACAATGGAAAGTCCATGTTAATTTCATTCGAAGATTACAAATCGAAGTATCCGTTAACATGGGAGTATCTTGAAGAAAATCACAAACGATTGTCTGAACGCAACAAAGGACAAATGGGGAAACTATGGTACGGTTATGTCTATAAAAAGAACCACACCAAGTTCGGACTCCCGAAATTACTCGTCCCGTCTCTTGCAAGTTCAGCTTGCTTTGCACCCGATCTCGAAGGAAAATATTTTTTCGTTGGCAGTGGCGGAGGTGGAGGTGGCGGATATGCCGTAACATTAAGGCCAGAAGAAAACATGTCTTATTACTATCTACTTGGGCTCCTTAACTCGACGATATCAACATTTTATCTGAAAAAAATCAGCTCGACATTTCGGGGTGGTTACATTGCCCTGAATCGTCAGTATATCGAGCAATTACCCATACGCACTATCAACTTTACCGATCCGGTCGATAAATCCCGCCATGATCGGATGGTTGCACTCGTCATGCAGATTCTTGACTTGAATAAGCGGTTACAAGCAGCCCAGCTCGAACAGGAGAAAACAATACTAGCTCGGCAGATTGCGGCGGTGGATTCGTCAATAGATACATTAGTGTATGAACTTTACGGGCTGACTGATGAGGAGATCAAGATCGTCGAAGGAAAACGAGCTGAATGAGGATTTAATATGGCTGACAATGGTGAAAAAAAATCTGAATCAATTGAAGGGACTTCGAATTCTAATGGAAGTATCGAGGATATTATACTCGAAGTTGCGTGGAAAGATTACACCGCATCGGCTGATGATAAACGAGCACTCGATTCGAAAGCCAATATGATACTTGTCGCGTGCGGTGTCCTGCTAGGCTTAATTATCAACGGAATTGCGGTGATGGATACAGCGTTTGCGATATTGGCTGCGGTTATTCTTATCGTTGCGAGTATCTTTTGCATTCTTGCACTTAATCTACGAACGTATTCCGCGCTCGGTTCAATGGGGACATGGAACGCGTTGAAGAGTCTAAATCTCCTCGATGATCCCACGCAAGCCAAAAAAAACATTATGGCTACTATCGATAAGGCCGTGGAAGATAACCGTAGTCAGGCAAAAAAAATCGGGGATATGATAAAACCAGCGAATTTTCTATTTATCTTTGCACTGGTAATCATTGCCCTTGCTCTATTGTTACATTATGCACAGCACCTGTGTGCTTGCTCCGGACTGGGATAAACTATTCATCGCGTTCCGGTCGGAGTGCTTTCTCGATTTTTACAAGTGCAGATTCCATAATATGAGGCTCCCTTGCTACTGAAAGTGGGAGTTCTTCTTGGATCTCAACCGGCTCTGTAATACTAAGTCTTTTCGGTATCTTTTCCTCTTCTGCCATATTAACCTGCAAAATTATAGGGTTCGACGCTTCGAATTGTCGATCGGAGATTTTTCCATGTTTTCATGTGCAACAAGAGCTGACTTCATTACCGTTGGCTCAGGTTGGCTCCTTCCGGGGATATAACCACCAGCTACGGTATAGAGGGCTGAATCCATAACTTTTGGTTCAGGCGGGGGTGTGGCTTTTTTTGTTTCTTGCGTTTCCGTCATGCAATCCATCTCACGTATCGTATATTAACTACTGATATAAACCTCTCTCTCTCGCGGAGTGAAAATGAACAGGAAGGAATCGCCTTCGTGAAAAATCATCTTACGATGTCACTGCGATATGCCCCGTTCACCGTATGATCAGATTAGCATAGCATTTCATAAGCCGGCAACAGCCGCTAGCCCCCACAAGAGGTGAACTGTTGTTCAATAAGCACTCATCATTGAGAGATTGAGGGGCTATGGGGCAAAAGAGGGTAATATTTTTCGGTGAACGGAACAGGATTATGTGTTCCCTTTAAACGGTCTCTAACGCTGTCCTGCGTTTTCTCGATCACTTTTTAGATTTCGAAAGCTGCTTTTTGACTCGTTATTGAAGCTCATACGGTCACTGAACACGAGTCCAATACGACCGTGTTTTTGCTGTTACGCGTCTGGTTTAAAAACTCTCAGTAATCTCCGGGCAATTCGTAAAGCACCCACGATATCGACCATTGCATAAAGCAATAATGACTCTATTAGGCTGCCCTATTGAGAAATGCCGTTTTGAGATGGACGATCTATCTTCGGAGAGATCCGGATTTTTCAGAGAATCAGAGCGTCCGGCCTAATGAAAATTAACGCGTTTTTAACGCGAAAGGGGTGGACTTAATCATGTTTAAGTCAATCCGGCGTCCAATAGAAAAAGTCGCCTAAAAATGCCCAGATTTTAAATCAAGTCATTTAAATCAGTCTTAATCTATTCCGCCGTTCGAAAACCAGCACTGTTCTCCATTTTCGGGCAATGCAGCGCTATTTATGCTTGGAAAAGCAAAAGCATCCCGAAATAGCCACAAAGGGGTTGGTGAAACGAGTGAACAAAGTCAAAAAGAAGCGGAAACACGTCGTCCGGCGGTATTTAGTCACGATGAGAGGATGCGAGGCATGCGAATTTGCGAAAGAAAGACTCAGAGCCAAGATCACGTCGGGGGAGATAAAGACCCTGTCCGTCAACAACCACAAGGCCGTGGAAATCCTTCAAGCTCTGAATATATGGGAAGTCCCGGTGTTGGCGCAGGAACTCGACGACGGAACATTCAGGAAGGAATGGTGAGGCAGAGGAAATAATCAGGTGAGGGTGAACCGCGTGTTTAACGTGATAGAGTTTCTGAGAAGCATTTCAGAGTATCGCACGTCGTTGATGTATTACCCGTCGGCGGGGACTAACGGCGGGCATTTGCTGGACTACGATGAATTTAACACGTTCATCTACTCTGATTTCTTCCCGAGGAGGTTCGGAGGAACTCGTACAGAATTCTTCCATCGCTTCCTTGCCAGTTGTGGAGGGAAGAAAATCGAGGTGATTGCAGCAACCGAGGAATGCAGGGTCTTCTGTACTTCCAGCGGAAAATGGGGTGTATTCCTTTTCATGAGTAACGACAACGCCGTAGATATCATAAGGAAGAGTGAAATACCAATCGAAGGATTTTGCGGAGTTGTTGATGGCTGCGTCGAAGGGGGCAACAAGGAGTGCTGCAACGAGTTCCCGTTTATGTCGAGAATCCTCGGTTTAATGGGGGCACGAATGATTGTGGTTAGTGACCATGCTCCAGCACTCCTCGGTTTGAATCGGGGGGAGGCATGGATGCCGGCACTCTGGAAGGATCTCAAATTCCCAAGGAGTCTTGAGCATCAGGGTAGAGAGTTCCGGGTCAATGTTGTATCTAAGACCGCACCGGGATTTGATAACGCACATATTTTCTGTGTTGAGAGAACTGATGGTGTCGAGGAATACATGCGCAGAATGCGGAAGGATCGCCTCGTTTTCCATTAGGTAACTTTTTATATCATATTCTCACTCAATTTTTTTCATTACAGACGGCAGATTAGCCGAAATCTATTTATAGGGTCAGAGCGCTCTAGCAGCCGGGTGAAAACCATGGTATCAAACACCAAAACCCGGAACCGTCCCGCCAATGGTGGGGCACAGGTATCGCCGATAGATTTTTCGGTCGAGTTTCGAATTCCAGACCCGACCGACATTAATTCCATGAAGTCGCGCATCGTCTTCCCAGATGAAGACGACGGGGATGACGATGAAGAAGTGGATTTCGGTACACGTGTGTTGCGCTTCAGAAAGCGTGAACTTCTACGTGAATTACAGGAGATCAAAAAGCTTGAGCAGGAAGCCCAGAATGGTCAGGATGATAGTGACGAAGATGATGAGGAAGATGACGACGATGATTTTGATCGCCGCAAGTTCCCCATTCGGGGGGGCCGTTAAGACCTAAAGTTTAGTACCTGTTAAGAGCGTTAGTGATCGCGAGTTGCGATAAGTGGTCTAAAAACCATAGTGGGGGTTTGACTCTCCCACGCTCCCGTCTTGTTTCTATCATGGTAATACTTTTCAAGAGTCCAGTACTGGCCTCTTGATTTGTTAAGTACATTTCGAGCGGTCAACTTTACTGCTCGAACCTCAGATTTCTCAAAAGCCATTGAAAGGTTCAGAGACTCAATGTGAGTCTCTGAAACTCAATGTCCGCCGAGCCTCAGGTGTGAGGGATCATTGACCCGTTTCGAGTCAATGATCAAAGACTCAACGTGAGTCTTTGAAACTCATCTTCCGCCGAAGTCTGGTGTTGAATTTCAAGAGCTCATGTTGAGCTTCTGAAATATGTTCGCCATCAGGCATGCGCACCCTCCTCTTGAACGGATGCGGGCAGATTGGTCTGCCCTTTGCCCTGTTCACGTCTTTTCTCCTTCCGGAGGGAGTACACGGTACGTTTGCGTGCGTTTTTCTCGCGGCGCAGTATCCCTTCCCCGACCATCTGTGACAGGTCACGGGATACCGTGCGTCTTGTGATCCCCGGGTAACGTTTGCACACCCAGTTCGAAATCGCACGCTTCTCCGCACGGCATCCTTTTGTGAGGGAGGGATATCCCAGAATCTTCTCACGGCGTTGGGGGTAACCGGAATCGGGAGTGCGGGAATCCGGGGAGCTGCACACCCACGTTCTGATATCGGACTTCGCCTCTTGGTGCGATTTGCCCGAAACGAACGCGGTGTCGCTCAGAAGATGAAGATCCAGCTTTGTACGTACATGCTGGAATGGCCCCGGGAATATCGTGTCAAACCCGACCTTTCCGCGAACCGCTCTCTTTGAAGGGCGTGTTGCAAAATCCGAGAGTGCAGCCACCATCTTTTTCAAATCGGAATCGTTTCCGATATCGTGTACATGCATCGTGTCCCTGACCTTTGCATCAATCTTGTCGAAATCCCGGGATGTTATGACGATTACCTTTACCTGTTCCTCTCGGACCTCCCGAATGGGACTGTGGCGGAGAACACTGTTGGTCAGTTCGTCCCCAATCAAACGGGTCAGGATGATTCGGATCCGGTCTTCCTTATCCTTGTCGTCGTTTTCCTCTGCGTTCTGTCTCTCGCTTTCCCAATAGGGCTGTGCGAAGTTGCAGGAGTGAACGAAGAGAATATCGTAATACGGCACATCGATGCCCCGGGATATGGTCGATTTCGTGTAGAACGCCAGCATCTTCCCAGAGATAAAGTTCGCAATTAGATCCTCTTCCGTATCATCTCGGCTCATAGAAGCAACCGATGTTATGCGATCCCACAATCGCTGCTGGTTCTTCTTCGAGGATGTGAGAATCAGTGCGGGAACGGGGTCATCCTGTTCCCGGTTGTTCTCGGCAAGAAGCCGGATAGCGCGATTCATCATCTGATCTTCTTCATGCTTCGTCTCTCTCTGCAACCGGAAGATGATGAAGTTCTCACCGTAAGGGAAGCCGGTCACATCGTATATCTGCGCGTCCTGTGGCGATCCGGCACTCAGTTCTTCAAGGAACAGCTCGGCGTTTGTCGCACCGATTACCACAAGATAATCGACAGACGGTTTGCGGATGATCCTGCGATCTCCAACGATATACAAGGTGTTAGGGTTTCTTCCCAACCAGATAAACGAATTCTGTGCCGGGTACAGAAGAGGTTCAAAGAGATCACCGAGAGTGGAGATATTCTCACCGACCTGCATGGAACGCAGATGCCGCTTAACCCTGCGTAGGATACGATACTGCATCCCTTCCGGTACAGGGTGGGAAAAGAGTGCCTTGAGACTTGTGATGAGCTGCTCTTTGTTCTCATCGGAGGGATCGTTGACGAGTTTCTCGATGAGAGGGCTGATCCCGCCTGTGACAAGATCGATCAGGTCCACGATTACCCGGTCAATCTGATCTTTACGGTGAAGCGACTGAATCTGATCCCTGAGTGCTGCAAGTCCGGGAAGGTAATCACAGAGAAGATTCTTAGCGCCGGATATCTCTCCATGCTTCCGGTGGTATTCGGCAAGTGCCAGAGTCTTGGGATAGAAGTAATCGATGGTGGGATCTTCATCGAACACCGTCAAAGACCGTTTTCGGATTTTGACCGTTACATCCTCGTTTTCAAGGTAGTAGGGCACCGTGAAGCAGAAATCGGCCCTCTTCTCGGCAAATCTCAGGACGTGATACGGACACAGGTGTGAGGGTATCTCTTCTGGCGTAAGTACCCTCTTCTCCCGAAGTAGGGTGGCCGATTCGTGGAAGTACTCTTTGTGGGTGATCCCGACTCCATCATCACTAGACTTTATCCGTTTCTCACATAATTCACAGCGGCCTTTTTCATTCCCTTGTCGTGGGCAGCATGCATCTTTCCCTATGACGAGAACGGCGCTCCTTCCGGAGTTCAGGCCGCGGAAGATCCCTATCGCGTGGCGCAGGATGGAATGCCGGTGTGATACAAAGTTCCCATGCGGGTATGTGAGAAGCTGCACCACAGCCCAGAATGTCTTCCCTATCCGGGGGATGCCCCGAATAAGAACATACGGGCAATTGAGGATTACGTCTTCTAACGTTCTGACCGTGACGGTTTCTATCTGAGTAAGAGACAAGCCGGTATTGTTTGGTGGCGTTTCCCGTTGCCATCCTCGTGCCTTTGCGTCCTCTATCGCATTTGTGATTGTTCGTGTGAGGTAATCCTTGCGCTCAGTCTTATTGTATGGACGGAATTGCTGGAGGATATCGGCGATATCTATGTGATCGAACCCGAACTTCCAGAGAATCTTGACCGTCCGGAAATCGGCCTCACTCCGGCTTGCGCAATCTCCTGTATGATCAGCGCCTTGAAGGAACTCTTTAAGTTCTCTACCAAATTCGCGCCCTCTTGCAATAACGTCGTTCAGCGACTCGCCCCACTGGTTTCTGACCTCATTAGGCAGGTTCGGGACTGCCGTTTTGGCCGAGAGGTGATCAGCGAGCTCTTTCGCTCGCTTTTCCTCTATCTTTGAAGGGGTTTTCGGTTTGGCTACACGGATATACTGAGGGAGCTGATCGGGATAGAAAACCTTGAGCGGCACATCCCGGAACACAGTGTATTCCCCTGTGGCATCCGGTGTTGCGTTCTCATCCGGCGGGACAAAGCATCCCACGGAGGCAACATACGCCCTGTTCGCTCGTAGTTCACCGATTTTGTCCTCTCCATGGTACAGGTTGCAGGTTTTGTCTATGCCGTAGTTCTCGAAGTAAAGCTGGAACCCGCCGTTTCGTGTCTTCACGGTGAACGTATCGAAAAGCTTGATCAGCTCATCGACTTTATCTTCCGGAAGAATGGTCCTCCGCCCTTCGACGTCTAAATCGAGGAATACTAACCCCCATGGGTGTGCGACGATTCCTACGTTATATCCTTGTTGAAGTCGGTAGAGTGCTTCCCCCGCAGTTATGTGGCTTTTAGGTTGAAGCCATGCATCAACGGGGTTTTTACTCCCCTCGGCTAACCGGATAAATGGTGTGACGGGTTTCTTCACGTATGCGTACAGCTTCTGAAGAAGGTTTTCGAAGTGTGAGGGGTTGGTCATGCGACGATCCCCCATGAAAGACCCGAAATTTCTTGTTCTACCACTGTACGGTCGTCCTGATCATTGAAGATGTAGACGACGATCTTATGCAGCTGATACGATAAACGATCCAGCTGCTCCGTAGTTACTTCTCTTCTGAGGTTTGACATATACCCTCCAAAGCGGAGCCTCAGCTTCGCATTGTCGGGGAGAAAAGATGCACATAAACGTGCATTACACAGCGGCACAACCCCATAATTTCGCGCCTTCTATGGGCGCATCGACTCGAACAAACAAATACTGTGCTGATCTAAGGTTAAAACTTCCACTTTAAAAGCTTCTGCACAGAAATCTCTTCATTTTTTATATCAGATCGACGGAGAATGCAATCGCCCTCCACGAGAAATGATAGCGCCGCGCGTAGCAGAATTACGACGGAAAAGATGGTTTGTTCGTTAGACATCTGTTCTGTGGCTAAGCTCTTCCTTTTCGATAGAGGTCTACAACCTTCAAGCCCGGTCTCCGTCAGGCTAGCATTTTATCTCCTAGTCGCAGCCACTTGCATCCGCAAGCAGCAACGGTGGCTAAAATCGTGAGGAAAATAGGTTCGTCGAGGATCGGGAGACATGCCCCGAAACCGGGGTTCACTTATCCGACGATCCGATTGCCTCAAGACCGCGCAGACGTAATCGGCGAGACTGTGACACTATATGAGACCTCGCACGGGGGAAAAACGGCGTTCCTTATTGTTCTCGATAATGCAGTGTCACAACCCGTGGCTCCACAATCATGCGAGGAAATCGTTCCGAACACATACAACGAACGATTAATAGACCTTGAAAAACGAATTGGGGACGTTGAGAGACGTTTTTTGGCAAACCCACCCGCCCCTTCATCAGAAGGGGCGGGATCTATATGGGCCCGTCGTGATTCGAACACGAGATCTTCGCCGTGTGAAGGCGACGTCATAGCCAACTAGACCACGAGCCCTCATGCATCGACCGGGAATCGAACCCGGGCTATAGGCTTGGAAGGC
>Ga0181520_10002117_pt1 | contig 38021 bp, 28 predicted proteins | sample PEATcosm2014_Bin_29_FD_132451 | JGI IMG/M metagenome (GOLD analysis project Ga0181520, IMG submission 132451) | Peatland microbial communities from MTU Mesocosm Facility, Houghton, MI, USA - PEATcosm2014_Bin02_30_metaG | ecosystem: Environmental > Terrestrial > Soil > Wetlands > Peat | place... | reverse complement strand
TTCCTCGGCCATAACCCGTCTCGATAACGTAGTTATGACACAGAAAAGACGGCCTTTCCAGCTATTTCCTGATGCCCGACTCACCCCAATCGACAATCGGACTGTGAGATATGCAGGCTAGAGTCCTGAGGAAGCCAGCATCACAAAAAGCGCTGTCATCCTGAGCGTAGTTTGGCGCGATTTGTCTGCAAAACGGATCGAAGGACCCGCTTTTGGGCACCCGACTTACGCAACGAAGGTCTGACTCATCCTGCTAGCCCTCTTCCGCTTCGCGGAGTTTCGCGATGACGGTGAAGTCTTCGAGCGTTGTGGTGTCGCCTTTGATTTCCCCGTGGGTGGCCAGCTCGCGCAGCAGGCGGCGCATGATTTTGCCGCTGCGTGTTTTGGGCAGGGCTTCGGTGAAGCGAATGTCGTCGGGACGGGCGAGAGAACCGATCTCCTTTGAAACCCACTTGCGCAGCTCGTCTTTCAGTTCATCGCTGGGCGGGTTGCCGCTTTCAAGCGAGACAAAGGCGGCGATGGCCTGGCCTTTGAGCTCGTCGGGACGGCCGACAACGGCGGCTTCAGCGACTTTGGGATGGGCTACGAGGGCCGACTCCACTTCCATGGTGCCTAGCCGGTGGCCGCTCACATTGATCACGTCGTCGACGCGGCCCATCAGCCAGAAGTAGCCGTCGGCGTCTTTGCGCGCCCCGTCGCCGGTGAAGTAGCAACCGGGCACGTCGGACCAATAGGTTTTTTGATAGCGCTCGGGGTCGCCGTAGACCGTGCGGGCCATCGAGGGCCAGGGACGCCGTACTACGAGCAGACCGCCGTGACCGGCAGGCACCTGTTCGCCCTCGCGCGTGACCACGTCAGGTTCGATGCCGAAGAAGGGTCGGGTCGCCGAGCCGGGCTTGGTAGGAACGGCGCCGGGAAGGGGCGCGATCAGGATGGCGCCGGTCTCGGTTTGCCACCAGGTATCGACGATGGGGCAGCGGTTGTGGCCGATCTTCTCGCGATACCACATCCACGCTTCAGGATTGATGGGCTCGCCGACTGTCCCCAGCAGCCGCAGCGAATCGAGCTTGTACTTTTCGACGTACTGGTCGCCCCATTTGATGAACGCGCGGATGGCCGTGGGCGCGGTGTAGAAGATGGTGACCTGGTGATGGTCGACGATCTTCCAGAAGCGCGAAAAGTCGGGCCAGTTGGGAGCGCCCTCGTACATCAGCACGGTAGCGCCGTTTTGCAGCGGACCGTAAACGACGTAGGAGTGGCCGGTGACCCAGCCGATGTCGGCCGTGCACCAGTAGACGTCCTCGTCGCGCAGGTCGAAGACGTACTTGCTGGTCAGGTAGGTTTGCACGGAGTAGCCGCCGGTGGTGTGGACAAGTCCCTTGGGCTTGCCGGTGGTGCCGGAGGTGTAGAGGATATACAAGGGATCTTCTGAATCGAGCGGCTCGGCGGGACAGTCCGGCGCGGCGGCGGCGACCAGTTCGTGCCACCAGTGGTCGCGGCCGGGAACCATGTTGACGGGCGAACCGGTGCGGCGATAGACGACCACGTGCTTGACGGTGTGGCAGGCGGCCATGGCTTCGTCCACTGCGCGCTTGAGCTGGATCTCGTTGCCGCGCCGGTAGCTTGTGTCCTGGGTGAGAATGGCGACGCAAGACGAGTCGTTCACTCGGTCGGCGATGGCGTTGGCGGCAAATCCGCCGAAGATGACGGAATGGACGGCGCCGATGCGGGCGCAGGCGAGCAGCGCGATGGCCAGCTCCGGACACATGCCCATGTAAACGGCGACGCGGTCGCCTTTTTGAATGCCCAGCGCCTTGAGGGCGTTGGCGAACCTTTGCACTTCGATGTGCAGTTCGGCGTAGGTGAGGCGGCGGATTTCGCCGGGCTCGCCTTCCCAGATGAGCGCGGTCTTTTGGGCGCGCGCGCCGAGCGCGTGCCGGTCAACGCAGTTGTAGCAGAGATTCAGCTTGCCGCCGACGAACCATTTTGCCCAAGGCAGATTCCAGTCGAGAACCTTGTCCCAGGGCTTGAACCAGTGAAGCTCGGCGGCCGCGCCGGCCCAGAATTTTTCAGGATCCTCAATGGATTGCCTGTAGAGGGACTCGTATTCCTCAAGGCTCCCGATGTGCGCCATGGCGCTGAACGCGGGTGGTGGCGGAAAAACGCGGTTCTCGCGCAGGGTCGAGTCGATGTCCTGGCTGGCGACGGCGTTGAGGGGCAAGGAAGACATGCGGATTCCTCAAGAAAATGGGTAGGAACACGGTGCACGGCACTCGACGGGCGACGATCGTCGTAGAGAAGCCTAGTGGTTGTCACTCTATCGAGATAGAGGCACAGACGGCAAGCGGCCGGGGCTGAAGACAGGGCCGGCGCCGAGCGAACAGGGGGAAGGTATGATGGGGAGTGGCGTTGAGCTGCAAGCACCGGAAAGCCGGCGGTAAAGCCGAGCAGACAAGGGAGATAAGGATGCGTTGGGTGCGGAGGACGCTGTGGACAGCCGGCCTGGCTGTGGGCTTGATGGCCGTGCCGATGGGAAGGCTGGACAGCGCCTGTTTTGCCCAACAGGCAACGAGCAGTAAGCCTGTAACGAACAGCAAACCTGCAACCAGCAGCGAGCCTGCGCCCTCGCCGGGCGACCAGGCTGCCGATCCCGGGCCTCTGGCGGTCGATCTTTCGCCCGCGTTGCACTCCAAACAGATTCGCGTGGCGATGCGACGGGTTGCCGACTGGGAATTGCCGCGCGTCGAGAGCCAGCCGCCCAGCCGCGACTGGGATTTCGGCACGCTGGATATTGGATTTATGGCAGCGTCGCGCACCCTGGGCGATGGGCGCTATAGCCGCTATGTGGCCTCGGTGGGGGACCACTTTGCCTGGAAACTGGAGCGGACGATGTATCCGGCCCACGATTTTGCCATCGCCCAGGCCTTCATGGAGGTCTACAGTTCCTCGCACAAGGAGGAGCAGATTGCGCCCTTGCGCCGGCAGTATGACGATGCCGTGGCCTTGCCGGACGATCCCGAGAAGCCGGCCTGGTGGTGGTCGGACGCGCTCTTTATGGCGCCTCCGGCGGGTGCGGAGCTGTCTGCGATTACCGGCGATCCCACCTATAACGGCTATATCGACCGCGAGTGGAGTGCGGCCGAGAAGGTGCTCTACGACCGGCAGAAGCATTTGTTTTCGCGCGACGCAAGTTACCTCGGCAAGCATGAGAAAAATGGCGAGAAGGTGTTCTGGTCGCGGGGAAACGGCTGGGTCATGGGGGGACTGGTGCGCGTTCTGGCGAGGCTTCCGTCCGACGATCCTTTGCGGCCCCATTACATAGCGCTTTTGCGGGAGATGGCGGCCGAGGTGGCGTCGCTGCAGGGAAGCGACGGGCTGTGGCGGCCGGGACTGCTCGATGCGGCCAGTTATCCGTTGCCCGAGGTGTCAGGCTCGGCCCTTTTCACCTACGCCCTTGCGTGGGGTATTGACCATCGCATGCTGGACGCGGAGACTTACCTGCCCGTCGTCGAGAAGGCGTGGGTGGGGATGGTGGCGCATATTTATCAGGATGGCCGGCTGGGGTGCATTCAGCCGGAAGGCGAAGCGCCCGCGGCTTACCAGCCGGGATCGAGCTACAACTTCGGCGTAGGCGCATTTTTGCTGGCCGGCTCCGAGCTGGATACATTGCAGGAGCATAAACACTGGTGAGCGCGCCGATGGTAAGAGTGCCAAGGTACCTGCTCGGAGAGAAGGAGATTCGATGAAGCCAGCCCAGGACAATGCCGGACCGAGCATCACGACCCTGGCCAGCCGCGAAATTTATCGAAACCGCTGGATGGTTCTGCGCGAGGATGAGATTCTTCGCTCCAATGGCGAGCGGGGCATCTACGGCGTGGTCGAGAAGCACGATGCGGCCATCATTTTGCCGGTCGACCAGGGCCGCGTCTGGCTGGTGGATCAGTACCGCTACACCATCGGGGAGCGGGCCCTCGAGTTGCCCCAGGGCGGATGGGAAAAGCACATCGAAAACCCCGAGGATCTGGCGCGCGGTGAGCTCAAAGAGGAAACGGGCCTCGAGGCTGCGGAGATGACGCGGCTGGGTTCCCTGTGGATCGCCTACGGCTTCACGAAGCAGTTGCAGCACATATTTCTGGCCACCGGGCTCACCCTCGCTGAAACAGAGCGCGATGCCGAGGAGCACGATCTGCTGGTTCGCCCGGTCGCGGTGGAAGAGTTCGAGCAGATGATGCTCGACGGTGTCATTCGTGACGGCTGCACGTTGGCGGCATGGGCAATTTATCTGCTGTGGAAGGCGCACCGGAAGGAAGTTTAGGCACGCGGATCGGGGGGCACGGTGGCGGCAGCCATCACGGCGTTGACCGCATCGCCTCCAACACCTTTCAGCCGATTGCGTTCCAACCGGTGTTCTGTCTTCAGATGTCCGATGCTCGGTTCGACTGCGGCCCGGTGCTTCATTCTTCGCCATAGCGATTGTGGTGTTCGGCCTCTACGCCGCTTGTCCACGTGGACCGCAGCTTCTCCCTCGCAGTCGTGCCCTTTTGAAAACGCTGCCTCATGCAGAAGTTTGTGGACAGGTTCTCAGGATGAGAGCCGAGACAGCTCTCAGGTGGATTGCCGGAGAGGGTCACGCATCGGACCGATCATCGGATTCAGGATTCAGGATTCACATTGTATTTTCATCGGATCAAGAGAAGCGATGCTGCGCCCGGCCAATTGTGAAAGAATGTTTCCCGTAAGCTGCCCGGCTCAATCCACCCCCAAAGGAGCAGACCGATGGAACGCAGAATCTTTCTCAAGCAAGCCGCCATAACCGCAGCCGCCGTGGCCTCGTCGGGCACCATGAAGGCCTCAGGCAAAACGCCCTCGAACCCGATCGCCAGGCGCACGCTGGGCAGGACCGGCGAGCGGCTCTCGATGATCGCCTTCGGGGGCATTGTGGTGATGAACGAGGATAGCGGCGCGGCCGCGAACATCGTCGCCGAAGCCGTCGACCGGGGCATCAACTACTTCGACGTCGCTCCCAGCTACGGCAACGCGCAGGAGCGGCTGGGGCCGGCGCTGGCTCCTTATCGCAACAACTGCTTTCTGGCCTGCAAGACCGAGGGACGCATGAAGGACGACTCGCGCGCGCAGCTCGAGCAGTCCCTCAAGCTGCTCAAGACCGACCACTTCGACCTGTGGCAGTTCCACGCCCTCACCAAAATGACCGAGCTCGACAAGGTTCTCGGCCCCGGCGGCGCCATGGAGACCATGGAAGCGGCAAAGAAGGAAGGCAAAATCCGTTACATCGGCTTCTCGGTGCACTCGGTGGAGACCGCGCTCGCGGCCATGGACCGCTACAACTTCGACACCGTGCTCTTCCCGCTGAATTGGGTTCTTGTGAGCCAGGCAAATTTCGGCCTGCAGATTCTGAAAAAAGCGCAGGAGAAGCAGATGGGCATTCTGTGCCTCAAGAGCATGGCCAAGACGGTGTGGCCCGCCGCCCAGAACGCTAATCATCCCGAGCCGAAGTGCTGGTACCAGCCCGCGGCCTTCCCTCACGAGGCCTCGCTGGGCCTGCGCTGGACCCTCGGCCATCCCATCACGGCCGCCGTGCCGCCTGGCGATGAAAAGTACTTCCGTCTGGCCATGGATGTCGCCCAGAATTACAAACCCCTTGAGCCGCACGAGGAGCAGGCGCTGCTGAGCGGCGGCCCCGGCGTGGAACCGATCTTCCACCTCGGCAACGACGTCTAGAGATGTGACTGTGGGAATTTGTACATTCCCAGGTCCCCAAAGGCCAGGGAACTCCACCCCAACGAACAAAAATCATTCGTTGGGGGCACCGGGAGCTGGGGCACCCGGCTTGTTTGAATCCCACCCATCGCAAGAAGCGCAATGGGGCGCAGGCAGTTACGATTGGGCCATCGACTCCGCTCAGCCTTCTGCCAGCGCGCGGTTCAACAACGCCTTCATGTAGGCGAACCCGTAAGCCTGCTCCGGGTAGTGGCCGCCGACGACATCGGGGGTGTGGTCCAGAATCACGATTCCGTCAAACCCCACTTCGACCAGCGCCGTCATGATCTTCGACATGTCGTAGTAGCCGTTGTCCATGAAGGTCTCAATAAAGTGCGGCAGGGGCGCGTTCACATTGCGGAAGTGGATCTTCCAAATCTTCTCGGGTCCGAAATAGCGGATCATCTCAGCCGGATCCTTGTGCATCAACGCAGGCCCGCCTTCATTCCAGCAGCCGCAGCAGAGGCAGATGCCCACGTTGGGGCTGTCGGCAATTTCCATGGCCCGCTTGTAGCCTTCGAAATTGGCAAAAATGCATCTTGGCACGCCCGCCAGCTCGGGCACCGGCGGGTCGTCGGGATGGATCCCGATGCGCACGCTGTTCTCTTCGGCCACGGGCGCCACCTGGCGGATGAAGTAGGTGAAGTTCTCCCAGATTTCGTCGGTCGAAAACCGCCGTCCGTGCGAAAGCGGCTCATAAAACTTCTGGTCGCCCCACGCGCCCACCTTGTTGGGGCTGGCCATGTCGAACTCGCGCCCGGCGGCGCCGCGAATCTCGGCGCGGCCGCTGCTCCAGATGCCGTTGCCCATGTGCGCGTAAGTGGTGTAGTAGATTCCCGCCTGGCCCAGGTTGCGCAAGTACTGCTTGTACTCTTCAATCTTGGCGTCGCGGCCGGGCAGGTTGAGCGTCACTTCGGGCATGTTGTGCACGCTCGGGTTGCCGATGTTCCACACCGTGATGCCGGCATCGGCGAACCGCTTCCTGATTGAGAGAAAGGCCTCGGCGGTGCGCATGTCGGGCGTCGAACCCACGCTCACATACTGCGCTCCCATCTGCCTCAGAAACAGCAGTTCCTCGTCGGTAGGCTTTGAGCCTGTCTGTGCGCAGAGCTTAATGCCGGCAGCGTTTTTGCGCACGGTTGCCGAGGCGGGCGCGGACGCCGAAAGAAATGCGGAGGAGGTGAGAGCGCCGCCAACCGCCAGCTTGACGAACTCCCGGCGGCCGGGGGTAAACGCTCGACTGTTATTTTTGGATAAATCCCGATTCGGTGCGGAGTTTTCCATGGCGCGTATCCCCCCGGGCTGCGGCATGCTGCTGCGCCGCTGCGACGAGCCAGTATAAACCGGGAAGTGCGCCCCTGGTCCTGCTACCGGATGGCGGTCGCTGCGAACTTTTTGACCATGGCCAGCAGCAGCTTGCGGTCGCTCTCATTCAGGTTCGACGAGTAGCGGCGAATCTGGGTCAGGAAGCGCAGCTCCTCGTCTGACAGCTTCTGCGTGTTGAACTGGCGGCCCAGCGAATCATCGGCAAAGAACTGCGCTATGGGCAGATCCAGCGACTGGGCGATTTTTGACAGCGTGTCGAGCGAAGGAACGGTATGCCCGTTCTCAACCCGGGAAAGATAGCAGCGCAGCAGCCCGGTCTTCTTTTCGATATCGCCCTGAGACAGGCCCTTCTGCAGACGGTAAGCGCGAATCGTAGTGCCGATTTTCATGCCCGATCAGTCCAGTCCGATGCGTACCCAAGTTTACTTTTAGGGTAGCAATCAATAAAGTATTGGCTTAATGGTTAACACAGGGTGATGGAGAAAGCAAGGGCGCCGATCCCCAGGTCCCCCTTTTGGTAACGTCTTCAGTCCGTGGCTTCTGGCAGCTGGGACCGCAAGCGCACCGACGCTGCACCGTCTCAGCTCTCGGGCGGCGCCGTTTCCGCTGTCATCTCTTTAAGGCAGACTCGGCCTGTTGCTTCGCCGGGAGCGGCTGAGGCTGAGGGCCAGGGCCCGGGGTGGGGTCGGTTGTGTCCGGCGGAGATGCGTAAACCTTCATGGTGAAAGGACCGTCAGACTGAGTAGAGTGACGGGATGGTAGAGCCTGTTATGAACTATGGGCTGGCCACCTCCTAGTTCATAACAGGCTCTTAGGGAGCGCGAATGCGGCGAGCGGTTTGGGCGTGGGCGGTGGCCATGGAGATTCTTGTGACCGGCGGTCTTGCGGCAGGAGCGCAAACACCGCAGCAAAGCTCCGCGCCATCCCCGGTAGCCGCTTCCACTGCGGCCAGCGCGCCCGCAACACCGGCTGAAACCATCAGCGGCGGCCGTCTGCATGGAATGGTCAAAAGCGGCAACATTCCCTTGCCCGGCGTCACGGTGACGGCTCAGAACACGCTGACCGGAAAGAAATACTCGACAACCTCCGACATCACCGGGACCTGGTCCATGACCCTGCCGCAAAACGGGCGCTACGTGATCCGCACGGAGTTTGCGGCTTTTGCGCCCGGCGCGCAGGAGGCGCTGTTGAACGCCGCCAGCCACGACCAGGCGGTGAATTTTCAGTTACTGCTGGCCTCGCGGGCGGCTGAGCAGGCCGAGCAGCAGGCAAGAGCCGATACGGCGCAGGGCGAGGCGAGCGAGGCGATACGGCAACTGGCCGGCAATGGCGCCGAGAGCCTGAGCCTGGTGAACGCGCTCAGCTCCGACACGGAGACAGCAAGGGGCGGCGCCGGCATCAGCGGCGCGGAACTGCCTTCGGTCGCGAGCAACTCCGACTTTGGCTCGGATTCGGTGGCCATCAGCGGCCAATCCGGACAGGTGAGCCCACTGGCCGGCGTCAACATCGACGAGATTCGCGACGCCATCGCGGCCTACCAAGCGGCCAATCCAGGCCAGGCTCTTCCCGGCTCCGGCGGCCTGTTTGGCGGCGGGGGTGGTGGTGGAGGATTTGATGGAGGCAGAGGCTTTGGCGGCGGGGGTGGTTTTGGCGGGGGCGGCTTTGGCGGCCGCGGCGGTGGAGGCGGGCGCGGCAACTTCCGCGGGTTCAATCCTGGCCAGCCTCATGGAGCCATCTTCTGGTTCGGCTCGAACTCCGCGCTGAATGCCGAGCCGTTTGCCCTCGAGGGCCAGCCGCAGCAGCAGCCCGCCTCGGGATCGAACCGCTTCGGGCTCAGCTTCATGAGCGCACCTTATCTGCCCGGCTTCACCAAGCCCAGCGGCAAAGACACGGTTTTTCTGACCCTGAGCGGCACGCGCCAATCGAGCCCGGAGGACTTTTACGCGATTGTGCCCACGGATGCCGAGCGGATGGGCGATTTTTCTGCTGCCGGCTTGCCGCTCATTTACAACCCCGCCAACTTTCAGCAGTTCGCTTCCACCAGTTACGGCGGCACGCCCAACACCGCCAACGTGATTCCGCCGTCGTTGATTTCGCAGGCGGCGCTCAACCTGATGAAGTACTATCCCGAGCCGACCCCGAACTTGCCCCTCACGAGCGGCGCCGGCAATAGTTACAACTACCATCTGCTGACCACCGAGCAGAGCAACCAGACCCAGGCCGGCATCCGCTACAACCGCAGCCTGGGCAAGAATGCCACCCAGCCCGGCGGCCGCGGCGGCTTCGGCGGCGGACGCAGGTCGCAGGGGCAAAATCAGGGTCTGCGCCAAAGCATCAACGTCAACTACAACTGGAGCCGCTCCGCCTCTGACGAGGTGAACGAGTTTCCGCAACTGGGCGGCAAAAACGAGTCCGATTCAAACTCCGTGCAGGCCGGCTACACGGTGGGTTATCACCGCTTCACAAACATCTTCAACACCAGTTGGACACGCGCCCAGAGCCAGGCCACCAACTTCTTTACCAGCGGCACTGATATCGCCACCCAACTCGGCATTCTGGGGCCGGGCGGCGTGGCGTTGAACCCAAGCCCGCTCAACTACGGTCTGCCCAGCGTCATCTTGAGCACCATCTCCGGTCTGAGCCAAATGCAGCCCAGCTTCTCCGTCTCCCAGACCATCTCCGCCTCAGAGGTGTTGAGCTGGATTCACGGCAAACACAACCTGCGCTTCGGCGGTGACTACCGGAGGGTGCAACGCAACTTCCTCGGCGGCTCGAACGCCACCGGCAGCTTTACGTTCACGGGCCTTTTCACCGAAGACGCGAACGGCGACCAGGCTACCGGCTCGCCGCTTGCGGATTTTCTGCTCGGCCTGCCGCAATCCACGACCATCGATTCGTCGATTGCCAAGAGCTATCTCCGCGACAATGTCTTTGACGGCTTCGCCCTGGACGACTGGCGGGCCAAATCGTCGCTGACCTTGAACATCGGTGTGCGCTGGGAGTTTTTCGCGCCGTACACAGAAAAGTACGGCCACCTGGCCTTCGTCGATACCAATCCTGCCGCCGGCTTCACGGGCGAAACCGAGGTGACTGCCGGCGGCACGGGCCCCTTCAGCGGCGATCTGCCGGCGGCGCTGGTGTTTCCTTATCGCCACGCCTTTGCCCCGCGGCTTGGTGTTGCCTGGCGGGTGCCCAAGATCAAAGAGATGACCGTCCGCGGCGGATACGGCATGAACTTTACGGTAGGCCAGTATGCCGGCTTTGCCACCGCCATGGCGCACCAGCCGCCCTTTGCCAACGAGCAGACCAACGAAGAGGCCACGGCGAGCGGTACGGCCACCTCAGCTTGCGCGCAGAGCGCCACGCCCACCTGCTTCACACTGGCGCAGGGATTTCCCGCGTCCGAAGTGACCGGCAACTACGCCGTGGACCCGCACTACCAGTTGCCCTATGTGCAGGCGTGGAATGTGGACGTTCAAAAGACCTGGCCCTGGGGCATCGTGATGAATCTCGGCTATAACGGGTCGAAGGGCAGCGATCTCGACATCCGGACCGCGCCGCGCGCCACGCCCTCGAGCCCCAACACCGACCCCGGCAACCTTATCTTCACCTATGAGCAGTCAGGCGCCTACTCGCGGATGAACGCCGGAACGGTGCGCGTCAACAAGCGGCTCTCCGGCGGAGTGTCGCTGGGCGCAAATTATCAGTACGCGCACTCCATCGACGACGCGGGCTCGGTGGGCGGCGGAGGCAGCGTGGTCTCACAAGATTGGCAGAACCTTGCGGCCGAGGAAGGGAATTCGAGCTTCGACGTCCGTCACCAGGTGAGCGGAACCTATCTCTACGAGCTGCCCTTCGGCAAAGACAAGCGCTGGGTCACGACCGGCGCCAGCTCGCACATTCTTGAAGGATTTTCTATCTCCGGCACCTTCAGGTTCTCGACCGGAATGCCGCTCACGCCGAGCTACCAGGCCGCGGTGGCCGACGTGGCGCGCGGCACCACGGGCACACTGCGGCCCGATCGCGTGCCGGGAACTTCAATCACCGCCGGAGGCGGTTCGCTGAATCAGTGGTTCAACACCGCGGCCTACACCAAGCCTGCGGGCCTCTATGGCGACGCGCCGCGCAACTCGATTCCCGGTCCGGGCGTCATTTCCAACAGCATGTCTCTGTCGAAGACCATGCAACTAGGCGACACGCGCAGTTGGGAGTTCCGCGCCACGGCCGCCAACGTGTTCAACACCGTGCAGTATGCGGGCGTCAATACCAGCGATGGCACGCCCAACTTCGGGCAGGTGACTTCGGCGGGACAGATGCGCTCGTTTCAATTCACTTCGAGATTCAGATTTTAGCGGGACCGGCGGACGATCGCGGGAAGGGAACTTATGACGGGTAGGGCGCGGAAGATCGGAGCGGCGATGGGGATGATGGCGCTTGCGGTCCCCGGCCTGGGGTGGGTGCCTGGCGCGGGGTCGGCGCGCGCGCAACAACCTGCGGCACAGTCCGCTGCTCAGGTGTCGAACACGCCGCAGGGCGGATTCACGCTCAAAGTGAACAGCGACCTGGTGCTCACCAACGTGGTGGCCCGCGACGCGAAGACCGGCGAGCTGGTGAAAGGCCTCACGCGCAGCGACTTCACCATCTACGAGAACGGCAAACAGCAAACCATCGACACCTTCGACTTTGAAAGTGTTGACATGGCCAAGCCGCTGAACGAGGCCACGGTGAGCGGTCTTGCCGCCGGTCCGGTAATCAACGGACAGAAGGCGGTGGTGGTGGCCAAGCCCGAGGAACTGCGCAATCACCGGCTGATTGTGATGTTCTTCGACCTCACCTCGATGCAGCCTGAAGATCTTGAGCGCAGCGTTGAAGCCGCGCAGGCATTTCTGAGAACAAAGATGCAGCCTGCCGACCTTGTGGCTCTGGTGTCGTTCGGTGACACGCTCACTGTGGACCAGGACTTTACCGCCGACAAAAACGCCCTCATCAATGAAGTGGGCGTCTACAACGGAACCGAGGGGCAGGGCTTTGCGCAGGGCGCCACGGCCAACTCGAACCAGGTGGAAGACACCACCGGCTACACCCCCGACGAAAGCGAATACAACGACATCAACACAGATCGCGAGCTGTTTGCGCTGCGCGCGGTGTCGCAGGCGCTGTCGAGGATCGGCGAGAAGAAATCGTTGCTCTATTTTTCCGGCGGCATCTCGCGCGACGGCATTGAGAATCAGGCGTCGTTGCGCGCGGCCGTCAACGCCGCGGTTCGCGCCAACCTGTCAATTTACAGCGTCGATACGCGCGGACTTCAGGCTATCGGCCCGCTCGGCGACGCCTCCACCGGCAGCCTGCGCGGGCAGGGCGCTTACAACGGCGGCGCGCTGCTGAACAACATGAACTCGAACTTCGACAGCCAGGAGGTGATGGCCACGCTCTCCAGCGAGACCGGCGGCAAGGCCTTCTTAGATTCCAACGACTTTGCGCCCGCCTTTGCCCAAGTGGAGCGCGACACCTCGGCCTACTACGCCATCGGCTTCCACTCCACGAACCCGGCGCGCGACGGCAAATATCGCCGGCTCACCGTCAAAATCAAGCGACCCGGCATCAAGCTCGAATACCGCCAAGGCTACTATGCGCCGGCGGACTTTCGACACTCCGGCAAGGAAGACCGCGAGCAGCAGCTCACAGACGAGCTGGCCAGCGATCTGCCCGCCACCGACATCGCGGTCTATCTCGACGCCATGTACTTCCGGCTCGATCAGAACCGCTTCTTCATGCCGGTGTCGCTGCTGGTGCCCGGCTCGCAGATTCCCTTTGTGAAGGGCGGCGACAAGGACAAGGCCACGCTCGACATTCTTGGTGAGGTGATCGACGAGGTGAAGCGGCCCATCGGACGGGTGCGCGAAACGGTCAAGCTCAATCTCGATCCCAGCCTGAACGCGCGCCAGAAAAATATCCAGTACACCACCAGCTTCAACCTGCCGCCGGGCAAATACGATTTGAAGTTTGTGGTGCGCGAAAACCAGACCGGCCGCATGGGCTCGTTTGAAGCCAACGTCACGCTTCCGGATTTGAAGAAGTCTCCGCTCAAGATGAGCTCCATTGTTCTGGCCGCCATGCGCGAGCCGAGCAAGAAGCAGGACCCGCTGGTGCGCAACGGCGAAGAGTACGAGCCCGACATCGCGCATGTCTTTCGGCAAGACCAGCACATGTACCTGCTCTACGAGGTCTACGACCCGGCGCACGAAAAATCGCCAGACAACCAAGCGAAAGGGAGCAAGCCGGGCATCAACGTGTTGTCGAGCCTCGAACTGATGCAGGGATCGGCAAAGGTCTATGAAACCCCGCTGGTGCAGGCCAAAGCCATCAACGTGGAAGGCCGCGATGCAGTTGCCGTGGAGATGGACGTGCCGCTGGCCGGATTGAAGCCCGGCGCCTACCTCTGCCAGTTGAACGTGATTGACGACGCCGGCGGCACCTTCGCCTTTCCGCGCTTTGCAGTGCTGGTGCGCGGACCTCAGCCGGCGTCTGCGCCGGCGCAGCCTCAAGCGTCTTCGGCAGGCGGCGCGCAGTAACCCCGGGGGCGAGGTGTCGCCGCCCTCACAGCTTCCCCATACGGACAATGCCTGCATCCCGATCCGCAGCACGAACCGCGCTTCAGATGATACGCCGCGGTGAAGACCAGGTTCGGCCCCTCGAAGTAATAGTCCTCCGGTTCAAGCCCCGGCGGCGCGGCAGGCGGATTCCGATCCATCCCTCTATCATCTCCTGAACCGGACCGTCGTGCGCCTGCCGTGGTCGAACGCTCGCCGAAAGCAATGGGTAGAATTGAAGCATGAGTGTTTCAGGCAATCTTTCGGCGCAGGATCGCGCCCGCAAGATCAAAGTGATTCTTTTTGACGTGGACGGCGTGCTCACCGACGGCGGCATCTGGCTCATTCCCGTTCCCGTCATGGTCGACGGCAAGCCGGAAACGAGAATGGTTGAGGCCAAGGGCTACAACGCGCACGATGGCACGGCCATTTCGCTGGCGCGGCTTGGCGGCCTCAAGTGCGGCATCATCACCAAGCGCATCTCGGAAACCGTGGCCCTGCGCGCGCGCGACCTCAAGCTTGAATTCATCTACCAGGGCCAGGCGTTCAAGATGAAGCCGATTCGCGAGATCATGGACCAGGCCGGCGTAGCGCTCGATGAGATTGCCTACGTGGGCGACGACGTGATCGACCTGCCCGTGATGCGCAAGTGCGGCTTTGCGGTCGCGGTGGCTGACGCGCGCGAGCGGGTGAAGGCAGAAGCGCACTACGTAACGCCGAACCGCGGCGGACACGGAGCGGCGCGCGACGCGGTTGAGTTTATTCTCGAAGCCAAGGGCGTGCTGGACCGCTGCATCGAGGGCTACATCGACGAAGACAATCCGATATCTCCGTCGATGGACATCGGCAAAGGCGGGGACCTGAAGTAAGCGGGCGGAAATGGCAACGAAGAAAAAAGCGATAATCCTCCTCAGCGGCGGCCTTGACTCGGCCACCGTGCTGGCCATCGCCCGCAGCCGGGGCTACGAGCTTTATGCCCTCTCATTCTCCTACGGCCAGCGCCACATCTGGGAGCTTGAAGCTGCCGCGCGCGTTGCCGCCTCGATGGGTGTCGCCAGCCATCGCACCGCAAAGATCGATCTGCGCATCTTCGGCGGCTCCGCGCTCACCGACGACATCGCGGTTCCCAAGGGCCGCGCACTCGGGGAGATGGGCCACGGCATTCCCATCACCTACGTCCCCGCGCGCAACACCATCTTCCTTTCCTTGGCACTGGCCTGGGCTGAAGTTCTGGGATCGAGCGACATCTTCATCGGCGTCAACGCGCTCGACTACTCGGGTTACCCCGACTGTCGGCCCGAATTTATCACGGCCTTTGAGAAGATGGCGAACCTGGCCACCAAAGCCGGCGTCGAGGGCCGCCAGGCGCTCGGGATTCATACCCCTCTGATCGCTATGTCGAAGGCCGAGATCATTGCCAAAGGAATTGAGCTCGGTGTCGACTATAGCCTGACCAGCAGTTGCTACGACCCATCGCCCACCGGCGAGCCCTGCGGGCAATGCGATTCCTGCCTGCTGCGGCAAAAAGGCTTCAGCGAAAACGGAATTGTGGACCCGCTGAGGTACGGAAGAGCCAGCCCTTAGCGGTTGCCGGATGCCCCAGGTCTCGATTCTGAGACCTGGGCCTGTTCCCAATTCCCTGACCCCTGTCCTATGCCGAAAGCTGAATTTATGTCCTACGCCGTAAAAGAGATCTTCTACACGCTCCAGGGCGAAGGCGCGCAAACCGGCCGTGCCGCCGTCTTCTGCCGTTTCGCGGGCTGCAATCTGTGGTCCGGCCGCGAAGCGGACCGAGCCTCGGCCATCTGCAAATTCTGCGACACCGACTTTGCCGATGTGGACGGGCCCGGTGGCGGAAAATTCGCATCGGCCGAAGCTCTGGCCGAGGCCGTCGAGGCAAAGTGGCCCTCCAGCGCAGCCTCCGGCAGGCGGTTCGTGGTCTGCACCGGCGGCGAGCCGCTGCTGCAACTCGATGCAAGCCTCATCCAAGCCCTGCATCGCCGCGAGTTTGAAATTGCCGTGGAAACCAACGGCACCATCGCAGCTCCAGCGGGCATCGACTGGGTTTGCGTCAGCCCGAAGGCCAGCGCTCGGTTCGTGCAGCAAAACGGCGATGAGCTCAAGCTGGTTTTTCCGCAGCCCGGCGCCGAGCCTGAAAAATTCGAGAGCCTTGCTTTCCGTCATTTCTTTCTGCAGCCTATGGCAGGCCCGAGCCGCGAGGCCAACACGCAACTGGCGTTGCGCTATTGCATGGAGCATCCGCGCTGGCGCCTGAGCCTGCAGACCCACAAGATTCTCGGCATTCCGTAATCTGTAACGACGGAGACTTGCGAGGTTTATTCGATGTTGTCCCGTTTGGCGAGGTTGTGCCGTCCGCATCGCGTTTCCAGACCTCGCGATCAGCGCAGGGAGCCCCAGGCCTGAGGCTCATGAGGATGACACTGTCGTCACCACAAAGACGGTAGTTCATGCCTCGTTGAAGGTTTACACCCACTGCCGAGCACATCTCCATGTAGGAGATAACATCGCCGAGTTGGAATGTTGTAGCCAAGCCGGGCCAATTATACGATGAAGATGGCGAACGCTCTATTTCTTGCTGACGCCACTTCTTGCGCGCCTTTTCACCCCGCGTCTTCATCCAACGTAACGCCCGTCTGGACAACATTCTCAAGGTTCTTGCGGGGAGATCGTTTGTAACAGCAGTTCAAAACAGACCCCAAGGGAGATCGACCCATGCAAGCAGCCGTTGTGAATGTTCCAGGCCAGCCGCCAAAATATCAGTCGTTTCCCGAACCCGTGGCCGGCGAAGGCGAAGTGCTGATCGATGTGCGCGCGGCCGGACTGCACCCCCTCGTGAAAGGCCTGGCCAGCGGACGGCACTATGCCAGCTCCGGAGGGGTGCCCTTCGTGGCCGGCGTGGATGGTGTCGGCGCGCTCCAGGATGGCCGCCGCGTTTATTTCGTCTTTGCGCGCAAGCCCTGGGGGACAATGGCCGAGCGCACCGTGGTTCCGCAAGGCATGTGCATTCCAGTCCCCGATGGCCTTGACGACGTGCATGCCGCGGCCGTCGCCAACCCCGGCATGTCGGCCTGGCTCTCGCTCAGCGAGCGCGGCGGGCTGGCGCGGGGAGAAACCGTGCTGGTGATGGGCGCCACCGGTGTCGCCGGCCAACTCGCTCTTCAGGCGGCCCGTCTTCAGGGCGCCAAGCGCATCATCGCCGCCGGACGCAATGTTGAAGCCCTCGCCGCTGCCGATGTGGACGCGATTATTCCCCTCGGCGATTCTGAAGACTCTATCCGCGCCGCCCTCGCCGCTGAAGCCGCCTCCGGCATCGACCTAGTGATCGACTATCTCTGGGGCCGGCCCACGGAACTGCTGCTTGAGGCGCTGGCCAAGGGCTTCAATGAGAAGTTCACCCGCAGAGTCCGGCTGGTTGAAGTGGGTGAAGGCGCCGGGAATACCATCACTCTTCAGGGCGCACTGCTGCGCAAGATCGATCTGCACATCCTCGGCAGCGGATTCGGCGCCACGCCGCTCGACCGGATCCTGGCCTCCATCCCCACGCTTTTTTCGCTGGCCGCCGAAGGCAAGCTGAAGATTGTCGTCGAGCCCGTTCCCCTGTCGGACGTCGAAGCCGCCTGGACCCGCGTCGAAAAAGGGCGCAGGATCGTGTTCACGGTCTAGCCCCGGCCCCGCACGCCCCGCCACACTGGCCCCGCCCCCGCTCGCCCCAGTCCCTTAGAAAATTCCAACCTTGCGTGACCGGGAACACTTTAGGGGTGTTCCGGTGTCTAAGACAATAGAGAGCCTGGGACACACGGTCATTTGCCGGTGTCCCGGCTCTCGCGCACTCCTGGCAGCACAGGGTTTTGTGGCGGCGCCTTTAAGCCGCCGGATGGAGTGGCCGCACCTTGGCTGAGAGCATCTGCCGGCCGGAGCGCACACGCGCCCGGAAAAAGACAGGTGCAAAACGGTCCTGGTTGCGGTATAGGTGGGAGGACTCTGGTTTGCAGGCGGACCTCACCATGGGCAACATTGTCAGCGCGCTGGCGCTCCAATCAGAAGAAGCGGCTCTGATCGCAGAACTTCAGGCCGGTTCAGAGGAAGCGTTTGCGTGGCTGATCGCACGCTTCCATCAGCCGATCTACTCGCTGCTGGCGCGCACCGTCTACGACCGCGCCGATGCCGCGGACCTTACCCAGGAAGTCTTTGTAAAGGTCTTCCGGGGAGTGCGCAGTTTTCACGGGGAGTCGTCGCTGCGGACCTGGATTTACCGGATTGCGCTGCGCGAAGCTTCTAACCGCCGCCGCTGGTGGATGCGCCACAAGTACCAGGAAGTCGCCATCGACCAGGATCTGACGGAAGGCGACGCGGGAACACCGGTGCGGTTCAGCGACAGGCTGGTGGATTCTTCCGAGTCGCCCTTCGATGCGGTAGTGCACGCTGAAAACAAGGCGCGTGTGGAAGCGGCCCTCAAGCAGGTTCCCGAGCCTTTCCGCACCACGCTGATTTTGCGCGATATTGAAGGATTTGTGTATGAGGAAGTGTCGGAGATTGAAGGCGTGAGTCTGGGAACGGTGAAATCGCGGCTGGTGCGCGGGAGGGCCTGCCTCAAGGTTCTACTCACGACGCCCGAGCCGGACCGGCGCCCGGCGCCTATTGCTGAATTTGAAATGCCCCTTGGTGAGGAGGCGCGATGAACGGCTGCAAGGCGACGCAAGCAAGGTTTTCAGACTATCTTGACGGCTGCTTGAACGGACGAGAGATGCAGCAGATCGCGGCCCACCTCGACCATTGCCGGGAGTGCGCCCGGGAGTGGGATTCTTTGCGCCAGGCGCAGTTGTCGCTGGCCGGCCTGGGTCCGGTGCCGGAGCCCGAGGACCTGCTGTTGCGGTTGCGGGTGGCCATCAGCCAGGCACGGGCGCGCCGTCGTCAATCCATCTTTCATGCCTGGGGCCTGGCCTGGAAGAACACGGTTGGTCCGTTTCTGCTGCATGCCTCGGCGGGCTTTGCCAGCGCCGTGCTGCTGCTGGGCACGGTGATCGTGCTGGTCACCATGTTTGCCCAGCCTGAGGCGGCCCAGGCCAATACCGATGAGCCGCTCGGCGATCCCACCGCGCCTCGCCTGATTCGCTTGTCCGCGGGTGTGGGCAACAGCGGCGTGACGGCAATCTCAAGCCAGGTGGTGGTTGAAGCCTATGTCAACGACGAAGGCGAAGTGTACGACTATCGCATCGTCTCTGGTCCCAATGATGAAGCCACCCGCGCCCAGGTCGAAAACCTGCTGCTTTTCAGCGTCTTCGAGCCGGCCCGCTTCTTCGGTGAGCCCGTCAGAGGCCTCGCCGTGCTCTCATTCTCAGGCGTCTCAGTAAAAGGCTGAGCGAGGGAAGCTGTTACCTGGTTCCCCGGGTCCCTATTTAGTTTCTGTCTTTAACCCGTTTGACCCACCCGGCGCGTCTAACCAGAGCCGGTTATGAACCATAGGGTGGTTAGCGCCGGGAGCCAATTTTTCACAGTTCGAGGCGTGAGGAGCGACAGCTACCGGGTGTACCTTAGAGCGGTTTCACGATCGGTATGCCAGGTATGCCCGATTGTGCTTCGTGCCAGGTCGCCCCTCCCTGGGGCTCGGCTTTGTCTCCACCCCACGGATAAAGACCCGTCCGTGGGGGTCCCGGGTCTGGCCCGATTTTCCCTCGCAACGCTGACTATCCTATAGTTCATAACAGGCTCTAGACTTGCAGGCGGGTTTGCTCATGTCCTCACGCACAGTTCGATCGATTTCATTGGCGGCGGCCTTCTTTTTCTTTCTTCTGACCGCCATTGCACCTCTTTCGGCCCGCGCCCAGTCGTCCAGCGACGATTCATCCTCGAGCCAGAGTTCCTCTTCCGATCAGGCGTATGTGCGGGAGAAGACGCCGACGCTGGTGGATCCGGCCGGACCCACGATCTCTCTCATCAGTTCCGAGCCGGTTTTCGTCATGGCTGCCGCGCTGAACATGTGCGGGTACGACGAGGGGCTGCAGGAGAGCGCGCCTATCCGCAAGCAGGTGCGCGACGAGATTGACAAGGCCCTGGCCGCCAGTGAAGACGCCCGCGACAAGCGCGACGCGCTGTGCCTCTTCATTGCCCAGCACCGCATGACGGGCACGGAACTCGACATTGCGCAGTACATTTCCCTGGCGCTCTATATCACCCCTCCTCCGGAGATGGAGATCACTGCGGACTTGCCCGAGTTGCCTCCCGATGCCACCCAGGTGGCGGATATTGTGCCCGTGCTCAAGGACTTTGTCACGGCCGTCGACCTGCACGGAATCTGGCTCACCGTGCACCACACCTACGACGAGGCGGCCGACCAGTTGCACGATCCCCTCTCCCGGATGATCGTGTTGACCAACCTTTATCTCAAGGTGCCGGCCGGGACCAGCTATGGCCGGCGCTTCATTGTGGTTATCGAGCCCATGCTTTCGCCCAGCACCGTCAATGCCCGCATCTACGGCACGGACTACGTGGTGGTGGTTTCGCCGGTCGACGGCAAGATTCGCATGACCGATGTGCGCCACACCTACCTGCACTACGTGATCGATCCGCTGCTCTTCTCGCGCTCCGGCGCCATCGACCGCAGCCAGCCAATTCTCAAGGAGATTCACGACGCTCCCCTCGATTTCCGCTATCGCTCCGATACCGTGGCGCTGACCGTGGAGTGCCTCATCAAGGCGATCGAGGCGCGGACCATGGACACCGGGATTCCCGATTACAAACTTCCCACGGGTGTGGACCGATCGCAACTGCCGCGCTTCGAGCGCGAGCAGCAGCTTACCGAGCAGAGGCAGGAGGCGGCGCGCGTGGCCCAAGTCCAGCACGACATGCGCCAGGGATTTGTGCTCACCCAGTATTTCTACGGGCAGATGATCGAGTTTGAGAAGAATCCGGCCGGCCTGAAAGACACCATCGGTGAAATGGTCTACAGCATGGACGTGGACCAGCAGGTGCACCGCGCGCGGGCCCTCGAATTCGACAAGGAAGCCGACGCCGAGGTGCTGGAGCGCAGCAAGCCGCACAAGATCGCCGGCCTGGACCTGGCCGAGGCGAAGCTTTCAAACGGGGATATTGCCGGCGCCAGCGCCCTGGCCGAGCAAGCGCTCCATGAGCCTGGCGATACGGTTGCGGCCGTGGCAGACAGCGCCCGCGCCTACTTCATTCTTGCCCGGGTAGCCGCCATGACCGGCCGTGCCGAGCAGGCCATCGACGACTTCCAGAAGACGCTGGCCACCAGCAAGCAGCAGCGCCTGCTGGCCTGGTCGCACATCTATCTCGGCCGCATGCTGGACCTGGACTGCAAGCGCGATCAGGCGCTCTCAGAGTACAAACTGGCGCTCACGGAGCGCGACGGACAGCAGGACACACGCCTGGCAGCGGAGCGCGGCGCCAGTCATGCCTACTCGGTGAACGGGCACACCTGCGACGAGGATGCCGATGAGGACACGTCCGGTCCGGTCCCTGCCGGCAAGACGGCCACGGGAATTCAAGAGCAGAACGGGGCGGTCAAGCCGCAATAAATCAGTTGCGGCCCTGGCCCGTTTTTAAAGTGCCGGTCAATCCTGTGAGCAGGGGACCATGGCAGTCCGGATCTCCGGCTGAGCGATTGTCCACTGGGAAAGTGTCAGAAGGCGAGGCGTACGTGGAAGCAGCTCTGGCAGATCTGGAGGCCGCACTGGGGTACAGTTTCAAGGTCCCCGAGTTGCTGGTGTGCGCGCTGACGCACCGCTCGCTGGCCAACGAAAAGTCAGCCCAGGAACGCCTTGCGGCACAGGCACAACTTTCAGAAAATGGCGACAATGAGCGCCTCGAATTTCTGGGCGACGCGGTGCTGGGGCTGGTGGTTGCCGAGTCCCTCTTCGGTTTGCATCCCGATTGGAACGAGGGCGAGCTGACCCGCGTCAGGGCGCAACTGGTCAGCCGGGAGCATATGGCGCAGGTAGCGCAGGAGATCGGCCTGGGCCGCCATCTCCGGCTCAGCCGTGGCGAGGACAAGGGCGGCCTTCGCCGCAAGGCCACCGTCTTGTCCAATACCGTGGAGGCAGTGATCGGCGCGCTGTTTCTCGACGGCGGGCTGGCGCCGGTGAGAGCCTTCGCACGGCGTCAGATTCTCGGCGAGGCCGCCGAGCAACTTGCCGAGGAGCTGCGCTCGGGCGCGGCCCTGGGCAACTACAAATCGGCGCTGCAGGAGCGGTTGCAGGCCGAGCACGCGGGAACCCCGGTCTACCGTCTCAAGCGTGAAAGCGGCCCCGGCCACCGCAAGCGGTTTATGATCGAGGTCCGGCTCATGCAAGCCGCCGGCAAACCGGGACAGCCATTGGCGAGAGGCATGGGCAGCACCAAGAAGCACGCCGAGCAGGATGCCGCGCGGCGGGCACTGGAACGGCTGGCCGCATCGGCGGCCGATGCTTGCGCGGATCAGGAGGATGAAGCCGAGCTATGAGTACCCCTGCCGGCGGCACGCCTTTGGACGCTGCAGCGTCCGATCCCGGCCTCACCCCGGGCCCCGCTCACGGCAGGCCGTTGTCAAACTTCGCGCACCTGCGGCTGCACATGCCCACGCTGCCTGAGGCGCTGGCTTCGCTGTTGCAAACCATCGTAGTGGCGCTCTTTCTGCTCACCTTTGTCCTGCAGCCATTGCTGATTCCCTCCGAGAGCATGGAGCACACGCTGCTGGTGGGTGATTTTCTGCTCTTCAACAAGCAGGTGTATGCGCCGGCGGGGCATCTTACAAGCTGGTTGCTGCCTTATCGTCCCGTCGAGCGCGGAGACATCGTGCTTTTTCATCATCCCCAGCCGCCCCTGCTGGTGAAGCGGGTGGTCGGCCTGCCCGGCGATCGCCTGCGCATCGAGGGCGGCCGCGTGATCGTCAACGGAGTGGCGCTCGACGAGCCCTACACCGCCTTCGAGCCCGCGCCGCCCAATCCCTTCCGCGACACGTTTCCGGCGCGCGTCTACACCGACCCCCAGGTGGACCCCGATTGGTGGCGCCAGATGCAAGGCCTCATCCGCAACGGCGAGCTGGTCGTTCCTCCAGGGGAGTACTTCGTGCTCGGCGACAATCGCAACCACAGCAAGGATTCCCGCTTCTGGGGATTTGTTCCCCGCCAGTCCATCGTGGCCCGGCCCTTGATCATCTATTTCTCGCTCCGCCGCCCCTCCACCACCGATGTGCAGCAGGCTTCCATCCAGGCCGAGGATGATAAACTCGGACACGACAGGCAGCTTTCCGCAAAGCTCGCAGGCTTTGCGCGCTGGAAGCGCATCTTCCACGTGGTGCACTAGGAAAATGGGCGGGCGTTTTTAAGCTGCCCACTGTTCACTGCCCATTGTTCACTGCTTAAGAGCGACAGGATGACAAAGAAGAAGACGCCCCAACCCAAAGCGCCCACCGAATCCCAGTCCGAAGTCAATACCGAGCAAGCCAGGGTCGAGGAGACGCCGTTTGAGGCCGTGGCCAGCATCTGTTCGGTGCTCGTGATTGGCCTCTTCATCCTCACCTTCCTCGCACAAAACTTCGTCATTCCCTCCGGCTCCATGGAGAAGACACTGCTGGTGGGCGATCATCTCGTGGTCGACCGCATCACCTTGTCGCCCGCGGCCCGTTGGATGCCGCTGGTTCACTACCGCGAGCCTCGCCGCGGCGACGTCACTGTCTTTATCAAGCCGGTGCCCGATCCCGACGCCGACGGCAAGCCCCAATACCTGTTTCTGGTGAAGCGGCTCATCGGCGTTCCCGGCGATCACATTCATCTGCAGCAGGGGATTGTTTATATCAACGGCGTGGCCCAGGCGCCCCCGAAAGACGGCATGGACATCGCCACAGATTCCGAGGAGCAGGCCTTTCTCGATGAGTTTCCAACGGTCCCGCCTGTTCCGGAGCCCGGAAATCTGATCCCCGAGGAATGGGCGGTCGCTTTTCCCAGTTACATCCAGGGCGGCGACCTGGTTGTGCCGCCGGGCAAATATTTCATGATGGGCGATAACCGGCACAACAGCGCCGACTCCCGCTTCTGGGGTTTTGTGCCCCGCGAAAATATCATCGGCAGGCCGCTACTCAACTACTGGTCCTTCCGCACCGGCGAGGAGCAGTATGAGCAAACCGGCTTCGGCGCCAACCTGGCCTGGATGGGCCACGTTGCACTGCACTTCTTTTCCGATACGCGCTGGAAGCGCACGTTCCACATCGTGCGCTGAGAACCGCCGCTTGCCGTATGCTTTCAGTCGTAAGGCATTCAACTCCTCCACGGTTCACGGACCACGGTCCACTGTTAAGTGTCCACTGAAGAAACCATGACCGACGACCAGCAACGGCGGCAAAAGAACCGCAAGCGGCTTTGGCTGGTGCTGACGGCGCTCGCGGTTCTGCTGGCAGTTTTTTTGATTCCGCCCTTCGTGAGCGTCCGGCGCTACAAGAGCCGGATCACCAGCCTCATCGCGGCCTCGCTCGGCAGGCCCGTGCGGATTTCCCAGTTCCGCGGCCGTTTGCTGCCCAGGCCCGGATTTGTTCTTTACGATCTCACCGTCGATGAAGATCCGGAGTTTGGCAGCGAGCCTTTGCTCCGCGCCAGCACGGTCACGGCTTCCATCCGGCTGCTGTCGCTGTGGCGGGGCCGTCTGGTCATCAGCGAAATCAGCGTCGACGAAGCCAGCCTCAACCTGGTGCGCACGCCCGCGGGCCGCTGGAACCTGGATTCACTGGTGCAGACGGCAGCCAGCAGGGCCGGAACGGCTCTCGGCGCGGGTCCGCATTCGCCTCCGCCGTTGCCCTACCTGGAAGCCACCAACTCCCGCATCAACTTCAAGAACGGGGTTGAAAAGCTCCCCTTTTCGCTCGTCAACACCGACCTTTCCTTCTGGCAGGAGAAGCCCGGCCAGTGGCGGATCCGCCTGCGTGGCCAGCCCGCGCGCACTGATGTGAGCCTTGACCTCGCCGACACCGGCGTGGTGGAACTGAATGCCAGCGCGCAGTCCGCATCCGATCTGCGCCAGATGCCCGTCCACCTCGACCTGGAATGGCGCGACGCCCAGCTCGGCCAGCTAACCCGCCTAGCCACCGGTTCTGACGCCGGCTGGCGCGGCGACCTCCGCGGTGAGATCCATCTTGACGGAACCGCTGATGCGGCCAACATCACCACTCGCCTGCGCGCCGCGGGCGTGCACCGCGCCGAGTTTGCGCCCGTCGCTCCCATGGATTTCGACGCCAACTGCAGCTTTGTCTACCACTATTCGCAGCGCGACCTTCAGAATCTGGCCTGCGAATCGCCCCTCGGGGACGGTCACGTCCGCTTGGCCGGCGATCTGCCGGGGGACGGAGCTTCGCCCCGGTTTTCAGTGGAACTCGACAAGGTTCCGGTGGCTGCCGCTCTTGAAGCGCTGCGCACTTTCCGCAGCGGCGTGAATCCTGCTCTTGAGGCCGCAGGCACGGCCAGCGGCAAAATCAGCTACGCTGAGGTTCTCGCCGGCGCAGTCGCAGGCAAAAAGCCCGCACTGCCTGAAAAAGCCCGCGCCAAAGCAGCCGGCTCGCTAACCTCAGGTGGGCTCACCGGCAGCATTGCCGTGGACGGTTTTGAATTGAGCGGGGGTGGTCTCAGCCGTCCCGTGCAGGCGCCAAAGCTGGTGCTGCAGGCCTCGCAGGGGCGGCCAACAGGCCAGGCGCAGGCTTTGTCCGGCCCGCAGACTCTCACTGGCTCCGCGGCCTTTCCCCTCGGCGGCCCGGCGCCGCTCACGGTCAACCTGCGTCTCGGTGTCACCGGCTACCAGGTCACCGCGCGGGGCCAGGCAAGCATCGTTCGCAGCAGGGAGCTGGCCCATGTGGCGGGCCTGAGCCAGGCTGCGGCCCTCGATGCGCTGGCCGGCGATCCACTCACCGTCGATCTGGACGCCGAAGGGCCCTGGCTCTCCGCCGAGCAGAATCCTCCCGCCAGCCTTTCCGCAATCGAAGCCGCGCCCGCTGTCAATCTTGCCCGGAATCTTGCCGTCCCAGCCAAACCGGCCGTCCTTCAGCCAAGCGCGCCGGTCACCGCACCCGTCGTCGACACCTTCAGCGGAACCGTGACCCTCCGCAACGCCAATTGGAAGTCCGACTACCTTGCCAACCATGTGAACATCTCTGAAGCCACAGTGCACCTGGAGAACGGCGGCAGCCGCTGGGCCCCGGTCGCCTTTTCCTACGGCCCGCTCAAAGGGACGGCGAGCCTCGTGGTTCCGGCAGTCTGCGACCCGCCCGGCGTTTGCCCCTCGACGTTTCAGGTGGCCTTCGGGGATCTCGATGCGGCCACCGTGCAAACCGCCATTCTGGGCGCGCGCGAAAAGGGCACACTGCTTTCCGACCTCATCGACCGCCTGCATCTCTCGACCGCGCCCGTGTGGCCGCGCCTGCAGGGCTCCATCACGGCCGCCTCAATCGTCCTGGGCCCGCTCACGCTCAACGACGCCACGGCCCAGGTGGACTTTCAGCCGGCCCGCATTCAAATCACCAGCCTCGCCGCCGCGCTCCTGGGCGGCAGCCTGCAGGCCACCGGCGCTCTTGAGACCGGGGATAAGCCCTCCTACATGCTTGCGGGCGATCTCACAAAGCTGAACCCCGCCGCCGTAGGCGAGCTGATGGGTGAAACCTGGCGCGGCGGCACGATGGACGCCAATGGAAAGATCGAGCTCTCCGGCTACACCGGCGCCGATCTGGCCAACTCGGCGAAGGGCACGCTCCACTTCGAGTGGAAGCACGGATCGCTTGTCGCCGCAGGCCAGGCGGTTCCACCCGTGCTGAGCCATTTTGACCGCTGGACTGCCGACGCCGGCATCGCCGACGGCAAAATCACGATCGGGCAAAATCAGGTGGCCGCCGGCAACCGCAAGCGAGCCGTAGAAGCCTCAGCGACCCTTGATGAGCATCCAAAAGTCAGCTTCGCCGCACCCAGGCCCGCCACGTCGCAAAAAAAGCCCTGAGCCCTGCTCAGGACAGGGTCGAACCCGTGCCCCGATACAATGGAGTCATGGCCTCTTCCCCTTCTTCTGCTTCCATCCAGATCCGCTGCCAGGGCGTCCTGTTTGACATGGACGGGATTCTCGTCTCCTCGCTGGAATCCGTCGAGCGCAGTTGGACACGATGGGCTCTGGCGCGCGGCGTCGATCCTGAACTCGCCTGCAAAACCGCTCATGGCTGCCGCGCCGTCGATACCTTTGCCAAGCTCAGGCCGGACCTCGACCCCGAAGTCGAGCTCAAATTCATTGAAGATACTGAAGTCGAGGACAACGAAGGACTCACCGTGCTTCCCGGCGTACTGAATTTGCTCGCAGCCCTGCCCGCGTCCCGCTGGACGGTCGTCACCAGCGCCACTGAGCGGCTGGCGCGCGCGCGCATGGCCGCGGGCGGCGTTCCCGCGCCCAGCCGCCTCATCACCGCCGAGTTTGTGACCCGCGGCAAGCCGCATCCCGAGCCGTTTTTGGCCGGAGCAGCTTTGCTCGGCTTTGCCCCCTCGGAATGCGTGGTCTTTGAGGACTCTTCTTCGGGTGCGCAAGCCGGCCGCGCAGCAGGCTGCATCGTGGTAGCCACCACGTTTTCCCATCCCATCGAGTCCCTGGCCGCCGCAAATTACCTGGTCGAAGATCTAGCCGGAATCACAGTGGAGTGCACCAGCGAAGGAATACTGCTGAACCTAACCCAGCCAATTCCCGTCGCCTGATCCCTCGTTCCTAGTCCCCGGGCCCTGTCTTTCTACTCGTCGGCCTCAATCCGGCGGCCGTGCGGATCCTGCAACTCCCGTGTGTTCACCTTGTACAGATTGGCAAACGCCTGCCACTGCTGGCGGCTCACCGTCAACTCCTGCTCAAACACAAACCACTCGACGCCCTCGGTGCAGGGCGGAGTGGTCAGCGATCCTGTGTAGGTCCAATAGCCGCGATCGTCCGGCAGCAACCCGCCGGGGTTGAACATATCCGTAATCTTGTCGATCGTGCCCACCTTCTGCGGCAGGTGCTGCCACAGCGTAGCCAGCGCGGCGCTGCCCTGTCCGCGATCCTCAATCAGCCGCACCGCAACCACCGCCAGCTTGCCGTCGGCGCTCCGATGCAGCAGGTGGATGCTCATGTCGGCGAACTTGCCCTTGATCGCCTCCTCGCTGGGATGATGGAAGTCGAACTCGATCAGGTTGTAGCGGACGCCGTTGGCCACCATGTAGCTGCCCGGGTCCACGTGGACGACCACCGTGTGGCCGTTGTTTTCGAGCGTCACCGGGCCCCCGATGTAATGGAACTCGATCGGCTTCAGCTCCTTGTTCAGGTGGGCGCCGCGAATGTCGATCGGCGACTGCTCGTGCCCTTTAGAACAGGCCTCAAACGCCGGGTTCAGCTTGTCCCAGCCAAGCGGCCCCGTCTTGCCCTGGTAGTTCCAGAAGGTTGTGTCCCCCGCGGCAGTTGGCGCTGCAGAAGTCTGCGCCCCGGCCATCGCCGAGAGGCCTAGTAAAAGAAATGCAGATGCGGGGAAACGTGCAGCAAAACGCATGGTCAACTCCTTGAAAGGCCGTTCGCGCGCCCGGGAAGATTTTAAGTCATCGACCGAACTACCTGAAAAAACCAATGGGACCCGCGGGTCAATTGTTCATGACCGAGGGGGTCCCATTCTCTTGCAACATTTTCCTGTTGGTTTACTTCGCGGCCGTGGTCAGTCCTGCCTGTTCGGCCAGGGCGGCTGCCTTGTCGGTTGCCTCCCAGGTGAACTCCGGCTCCGTCCGGCCAAAGTGGCCGTAGGCCGCCGTCTTCTGGTAAATGGGCCGGCGCAGGTTCAGGCTCTCGATAATGCCCTTGGGGTTGAGCGAGAAGTTCTTGCGCACCAGCTCGGTCAGCCTGGCCTCCCCCACCTTTCCGGTGCCGAAGGTCTCAATGCGCACGCTTACCGGCTCGGCGACGCCGATGGCGTAAGCCAGCTGCACTTCAGCACGCTCGGCCAACCCCGCCGCCACAATGTTCTTGGCAATGTATCGGGCCATGTAGGCAGCGCTGCGATCCACCTTGGTCGGGTCCTTGCCGGAGAAAGCTCCGCCGCCGTGACGGCCCGCGCCGCCATAGGAGTCCACAATAATCTTGCGTCCCGTCAAGCCGGTGTCGCCCATCGGTCCGCCGATCACGAATCGTCCCGTCGGGTTGATGTGGTACTTGGTGTGCTCGTCGAGCCACTTGGCCGGCAGCACCGCCTGGATCACGTACTTCAGAATGTCGGCGTGCAGCTCCTCGTTGGTCACGCTCTCCGCGTGCTGGCTCGAGATCACCACCGCGTCAATACGCGCGGGCTTGCCGTTCTCGTCGTACTCCACCGTCACCTGGCTCTTGCCGTCGGGGCGCAGGTAGGGCAGCTTGCCGCTCTTGCGCACCGCCGTCAACTGGCGGCAAAGTTTGTGGGCCAGCGAAAGCGGGGCCGGCATCAGCTCCGGCGTCTCGTTGGACGCGTAGCCGAACATCATGCCCTGGTCGCCGGCGCCGCCCGTGTCCACGCCCTGCGAAATGTCGCCCGACTGCTTGTTGATGGACGAGATCACGGCGCAGGTGTTGGAGTCGAATCCGTAGAGGGCATTGTCATAGCCGATGGAGGCCACGACGCCGCGCACCAGGCTCTGAAAATCGACATAGGCCTTGGTTGTGATTTCGCCGGCGATCACCACCAGCCCGGTGGCCGTCAGGGTCTCGGCGGCTACGCGGCTATAGGGGTCCTGCTCCAGGCATGCGTCCAGGATGGCGTCAGAAATCTGGTCGGCTATCTTGTCCGGATGGCCTTCGGTCACTGACTCGGAGGTAAATAAAAAACGGTCGCTCAACTTCTCGCTCCTGCCCACTGAAGGGTTTCAATTTGGGGGGCGCAACGCCACGATTTGCCGATTTCGCCCGGCTGATCTGGCTGGGCCGCCGCTGAGCGCACTCAAAAAAATCGCGTTCCATTCGGCCGCTCACCCGCATCGGGGTCGCACCTTGACGGCCAGACGGAGGCCTGGCAATCCATCCCTCCATGATAATTGCGCCGGGGGCGCAACGGCAAAGACTCGCATCGAATGGGGAGCATCTGCATTGAAGGGTGCGGCAGCGGCTTTGAGCCGCGTGCCCAGTCTCAGCCGGCCGGTTGCCGCGCTCCTATCCAGAGCAGCACACGGGTCAGCAACGAATGCGCCGAAGAGGTAACCGCATGAATAGTGGCGTGAGCATGCTGTAGCGGCAACAGGGAAGACCACCACCCCGCCCGCACGCCATAGTAGCGAACGGCGAGGTAGGCTGCCGAGATCACAATCAGCACCAGCAGCACGGCGCCGATCCAGCGCATTCGAAGTTCCATTTCCTCGCGCCGCAGGATCCGCGCCTTCCCCACATTCGAGGCGAAGGCAGTCCAGGCTCGCTCGTCATTCACTGGCAGGCCCGCGTCGTCGCAGGCGCTCATAAAGCGATCGGTCCAGTCCTGCTGGTCCAGTCCCAGCGCGCCCACGTACCCGCGCACAATGCCCTTGCTCAAAATCCCGCCGGGAAGAAGGCGAAACCTCTCCTCTTCCAGCGCAACCAGGTGGCGCTGGCTGATCTTGGTAATGGACGAGATTTCTTCCAGCGCAATTCCGCGAGACATCCGCTCCATGCGCAGGTCTTTTCCAAAGCTCCCCATGGGCAACCTGGGTTTGGTAGAAACCGGTTTTGATCTACTTTTCCACCATAAACCCGTCTTCCAGTAAACGTCAAAGCGATTGGGCGTTTCCTGTTTTGTTTTCAGCAACATGATATCGGCCAGGAACATCACGTTGGTGACCCGTCTTGACCTTCCCCATGGGTCCGGCAGGTCCACGTTTTGACTCCGGCAGGCCCCTGCTTTTCATCCATCCCACGTAACCCTCCTGCACCGTTAGATCCTGTTACCCTGAAAGCGAGGGCCCTTTCAGGCAGCTTTGCCCCTCGGAGCCAATGCTCTCTCATGAACAAGCTCGTCCTTGCCAATCTCATTTACCGTCCCTTGCGCTCCATCATCAGCGTGCTGGCGGTTGCCATTGAAGTGGTCATGATTCTGTCCATCGTCGGCATCTTCATGGGCATGTTGAACGACCAGAGGAGCCGCACCAACGGCATCGGCGCAGACCTGATGATGCGGCCCAGCCACACCAGCCTGATGAACGGCATCAGCGGCGCGCCCATCCCCGTGCGGTTCGCCGAGCCCATCCGCAAACTGCCGCACGTCGCGGTGGTAGCGCCCGCTATCACCCTGTTCAACACAGCGGCCGACGACTTTGGCGTAATTTATGGCATCGACTATCCAACCTTCAACGCGCTGAGGCCCTTTGTGTTCCTTGCCGGCACGCCGTTCCAGGGGCCGAACGACGTGATCGTGGACGACGTGTTCGCCGGCTCAAAGCACCACGTCGGAGACACCATCAAGGTGATGGATCACCCCTTCCGCATCTGCGGCATCGTGGAGCAGGGCAAGGGCGGGCGCAAGATGATCCCCATCGACACCATGGGCGCTCTCATCGGCTCTGACAACAGAGCCTCGCTCTTCTACATCAAGAGCGACGACGAGGCCAACGAGCAGGCCATCATGGATGAAATCCATGCCACCCCCGGCTTGCAGGACTATCCCGTGCAGACCATGGAGGAATGGCTGTCGCAGATGACGCCGGAGAAGATACCCGGATTCAACATTGCTCTCGATGTGGTCACGGGAATCGCGCTGATTGTGGGCTTCCTGGTCATCTTCCAGTCGATGTACACGGCGGTGCTCGAACGCACCCACGAAATCGGCATACTCAAGTCCCTGGGCGCCTCAAAGCTTGAGGTGGTCAGCGTGGTGCTGCGTGAGTGCGCCGTTCTGGTCATCGCCGGCGTTCTGCTCGGCATCGGGGCCACCTACGGCGTCCGCCTTTTGATCCTTCGCCTGTTTCCCACCCAACACTTCGAAATCACCGCTCACTGGCTGGCGCAGGGAGCCCTCATCGCCTTCGTCGGAGCCATCTGCGGAGCGCTTTACCCGGCATGGATGGCCGCCCGCAAGGACCCCATCGACGCCCTCGCCTACGAATAGAATCGCCCGCCGCCCATCCCTGTGGGATGGGGCGGGCGCGGCAGGATTCCAGGATGAAATCCGAAACCACGCATCTCGTAAACATCGAAACAATCCGCGCGGCCGCGGCCCGCATCGCCCACGTCGCCATCCGCACGCCGCTGCTGCGCGCATCCTTTCCCGGCCTGTCAGGCTATGGAACCGGCAAAGAGATCCGCTTGAAGGCTGAAAGCCTGCAGCCCATCGGCGCCTTCAAGATGCGCGGCGCCGCCAACAAGATCCTCCAGCTTTCTACCGCCGAAATCCGCCGCGGCGTCATCACCTATTCAAGCGGCAACCATGCGCAGGCCGTCGCCTATGCGGCGCGCGAGGTGGGCGCCAAAGCCGTCATCGTCATGCCCTCCAATGCCCCCGCCATCAAGCGCGCGGCCACGCTGGCTCTGGGCGCGGAGGTGGTGGATGTGGGCGTGGCCTCAAGCGAGCGGCTTGAAATGGCAGAGAAGCTGGTCCGCGAGCACGGCTACGTCGTTGTGCCTCCCTACGACGACGACCAGATCATCGCCGGCCAGGCCACCTGCGGGCTTGAAATCATGGACGAGTGGCCTGAAGCCGACCTTGTTCTTGCCCCCATAAGCGGCGGCGGCCTGCTCAGCGGCGTTGCGACAGCAGTCAAGCAGATCAGCCCCCACACCAAAGTCTTCGGCGTGGAGCCGGAGCTTGCCGGCGACGCCACGGAGAGCTTTAGAACCGGCAAAATCGCCACCTGGAGTGCGGAACTGACCAGCCGCACCATCGCCGACGGCCTCCGCACGCAGAGCGTGGGCGTGCGCAACTTCGCCCACATCCAGGCCTTTGTCGATGGCATGCTCACCGTCACTGAAGCGGAGATACGCGCCGCCATGCGCGCTATTGTCGCCGCCACGCGCCTGGTTCCCGAGCCCAGCGGAGCCGTTCCCGTGGCCGCGCTGCTGTTCCACGCCGCGGAGCTGCCTGCTTACACCCGGGCCGCTGCCGTTGTCAGCGGCGGCAATGTGGACCCCGCTCTGCTGGCCCAGGTGCTTACCGAAAGCGCATAGCAGCGTCGTTCAACTATGATTTCAGCCGTGATCAAGCCGCGCATTCCCACCCGCTTCCTGACGCCCGCCCTGACGTTTGCCCTGCTGCTTTTGTGCGCCGCCGCGCCAGCCTGCGCTCAGAAGAAAAAGGGCCCGCAACTGGAAAAGCCGCTCGCCGGACCCCGCGCCACCGCTCTCCAGGTCACCTGGCTCTACGTTGACCCCGACAAAGGCTCGCAGAAGGTTGACCGCGTACAGATCGGCCGGGAGATGGTGATGGCCGAGAAGAGCGGCCCCTGGATGCGCGTCTACGCCAACACCGACATCGAAGAGATACAGCAGACCAAAGACACCCCCGTCCTGGGCAGCGACGACACCCCGCCGCCCATCTCCGGATGGATCGAGGCTAAGGGCATCGTCGTCGAGAACAACCCCAATGGCGACCAGATCCTGATGGGCGCGGCAGCCAACCAGGAGGCGCTGGCCTCTGACCCCCGCGGCCCCATCAACGCCGCACAAAGCGCCCACCTGCTCTACCGCCGTCTGGTGGAGATGTTCCCCAACTCCCCGCTGGTTCCCGAGGCCACCTGGCGCTCCGCCGACATCCAGTGGCAGATCGAAAAAGCCGACGCCTCCACGCTCCGCTCCGCCCATGACAAGGACGCCTATATGCGGGAGCAGATGGATGAGGATCCGCTCAGAAAGGTCATCAAGCAATTTCCCCACACGCGCTGGGCCGATCTGGCCGCCTTCGAACTGATTGACAACAAGCTGTGCGGCGACTGGCAGGGCTCTGCCGATTGCCCCGCCAAGGAGTCGGAGATCTATGAGAAATATGCCGCCGAACACCCTGACGGACCCCGCACCGCCCAGGCCCTCTATCAGGCCGTCTACCGGCAAGCCGTTCTCAAAGACATGTTTACCGCCAATGGCGACGACAAGAAGCGCCAAAATGCCCTTAGCCACGCCCATGAGCTGGCTGACCAGCTCAAACAACACTTTCCCGGCACAGATTATGCCTGGAGGGCCGGGGCGCTGGTGTACAAATTGGATGAAGGCATTCCTGTCTACGGCATCGACCAGGAGTGAGCCCGGACCAACTCCCCGAGCCCGCTCTTCCACGAGCCGCAACCGCAAGCTGGAGGCTTCTTGAGCCCGTACATTCAGTCCATTCTTTTGGGAATCGTGGAGGGCCTCACCGAGTTTCTTCCGGTCAGCTCAACCGCCCACCTGCGCATCACTGAAGCGTTGATGAAGATTCCGCTGGACAACGCGGTCTGTTCGCTTTCGAACCCTGCCTGCCTTGGAGACGTCGCCTACTGGCGGATGTACACCATCGTCATCCAGCTCGGCGCCATCATCGCTCTCTGCATGCTCTTCCTGTCGCGGATCGTGGACTTCATGCGCACCTTTCCCGAAGGCGACCAAAGGCGCAACAGCTGGTATAACCATCCCATCTCGCTCACCCTCATCGCTTTTGTCTTCACCTCTATTCCCGCCCTCCTGCTGCACAAGTGGAGCGAGAAGAACCTGGGCAGCCTCAAGGCCATCGCGCTGGCGCTGCTTATCGGCGGCATCATTATGTGGATCGTGGATGCCCGCACCAGCCGTTACGAGGCCGGAACAAGCCACGTGGAAGAAATGACTCTCCTGCAGGCCATCTGGATCGGCCTCTGCCAGACGCTGTCAGCCATCTTTCCCGGAACCTCGCGCTCCATGTCCACCATTGCGGCCGGCCAGATGGTGGGCCTCAGCCGTCCAGCGGCGCTCGAGTTCAGTTTCCTGCTGTCCATCCCCACCATGGCCGCCGCCACGGTCTGGGATCTCATCAAGGAGGTCCATGGCAGCAAGTCCGCCGATGGCGCCGTGGCTGCCGCCCATGTGGTCATGAACGGCGAACGCTGGATCGTGCTCCTCATCGGCACGGCCGTCTCCTTCATCGTCGCGCTCGGCGTGGTGGAGTGGTTCCTTCACTGGGTCCGCAGGCACGGCTTCACCATGTTCGCCATCTACCGCATCCTGCTCGGCACAGCCCTGCTGCTGTGGGGATACAAGCTCGTCGGCGCCTGACGGTCATTTTTCGCCGCTCCCCGCCGGGGGTTTACACCGTGATTCCCCCCGCCTCCTTTTGCCCGGAATCCCCATCCCCCGCGCCGATAATCAAAGTTGCTCTGGGATTTTTCTCGCCGCTCTAACGGGTCGCCCGGCCACCAGGACGCGCGGCCTTGACAGCGGAAATGCCCCACCATGAAGCCCATTCGCATTGTTCTTGCGCCAACGCGAAGCCGTCACCTGAACCTGTTTCTGGGGCTTGTGCTGCTGCTTGTTTCGCTGCTTATGTTTTTGGCGCTGGCCACCTGGCACGCCGCTGACCCTTCCCTCAACACGGCCACCGCTACTGAAGTCTCCGGTTCCTACGCCGTCCACAACTGGATAGGCCTCTTCGGCTCCTACCTCAGCGATCTCCTGCTGCAGGCGCTCGGCATCACCTCCTTCTTGTTGCCCTTGTGGCTGGGAGGCATCGGCTGGACCTGGATGCGATCCCGTCCCAGCGGCTCGGTGCTGCTGCGCGGCATGGGCACCCTTCTGGCCATCGTTTTTTTGCCCGCCGTCTTCGCCCTCACCCCGTGGCACTGGCATTGGATGCACGTGCTGCCCGTCGAGGGCGTTATGGGCAGCCTGGTCGCCGCTCCGCTGGTCGCTTACTTCAATCTCGTCGGCGCCTGGCTTGTGGCCGGCGCGCTGGCCATCGTGGGCCTCTACTATGCCACCGCCATCAGCATCTGGGTCATGAAAGAAGCCGTCGAGAACACCTGGCTGCACCTGCGCAGCTGGCTCGATCGATGGAACAACTGGCGTGAGCAGCGCGCCGAGCGAAGGGAAGAGAGGCGTCTGGACAATGAAATCGCCCGCGATCAGGACGATCGCCAGGCAGCCGCTCCGGCACTGCATTTTCCACCGGTCCCCACTCCAGACGACGCCGTTGCGGAACAGTCTTTCCGGCGTCCCAGCTTGCTCGCCTCGCTCTTCGGCCGACGCAAGCGCGCGTCCGAAAGTGACCTTCTCGACGAGATCCCCGCATTCAAGCGCGCGCCGCTTGAGAATCCGGGCACAGTTCCGGCAGCGCCCATATCCGCAGCTTCGGCCTCCGCAGCTCCAGTCCAGTCAGAAGAACCGATTCCCATCGCCCCTCCGGTGCGCAAAAGCATCTGGGAGCGCACCGCGAGCGAACTGCTGCAGCCGGCCTCTGCCTCACCAACGCCCGCTCAGGCAAACGTTGTCCCGTCTCAACCCGTCGCCGTCCGGCCCATTGCTTCCAGCCGGGCCGTCCAGAGCTTTGTTGCACCGAGTTTCGCCGACCCCAGTTTCGCCGTTCCGCAGCCCGCACAAGTGCGCCTCGCGGCCACGCGCCCTGAGGCCGCCGCAGCGTCCGGCCCGGCGCCCGCTCCATGGGCCAACGGCGAAATTGCCATTCACGGCCGGGCCGATGCCGAGGTGCGAACCGCAACCGTCGCTCCCAAAAACGTGAGCGGCTTCAAGCTGCCGCCCAGCACGTTGCTCAACGCCGGTGAAGGCCCGCAGAAGGTCCGCGAAGACGAACTCCGCCAGGAAGCCAAAGTCCTGGTTGAAAAATGCGCCGAGTTCGACGTCCGCGGCCAAGTCGTCCAAATCAACCCCGGGCCCATGGTCACCACCTACGAGTTCAAGCCCGAGGCGGGCGTCAAGTACTCGCGCGTGACCGGCTTGGCCGACGATCTCTGCCTCGCCATGCGCGCCGAGAGCATCCTCATCGAGCGCATGGCCGGCAAAAGCACCGTCGGCATCCAGGTGCCCAATCACGAGCGCGAAACCATTCACCTGCGCGACGTGCTTGAGAGCGAAACCTTCGCCAAGGCCAAGTCCCGGCTCACCCTGGCCATGGGCAAGGACATCAACGGCCGCATCGTCACCGCCGACCTGAACGTCATGCCCCATGTGCTCATCGCCGGCTCCACCGGCTCCGGCAAATCCGTGGCCATCAACGCCATGATCATGAGCCTGTTGTTCCGCACCACGCCCAGCCAGGTGCGCCTCATCCTGGTGGACCCCAAGCGCGTGGAACTGGGCATGTACGAGGGCATTCCCCACCTGTTTACGCCCATCATCACCGAGCCCAAGCTGGCCGCCAACGCGCTGCGCAACGCAGTCCGCGAAATGGAGCGCCGTTTAAAGCTGCTGGCCTCGCGCAGCGTGCGCAACATTGACCAGTACAACAAACTGTTCGAGGGGGTCATGCCCTCGCTCTTCGATGAGGGCGAAAACGAAGAGCCGCTGCCCTACATCGTCATCATCATCGACGAGCTCGCCGATCTGATGATGCTTGACAAGGCCAACGTCGAGGAATCCATCACGCGCCTGGCGCAGATGGCCCGCGCCGTGGGCATTCACCTCATCCTGGCCACGCAACGGCCCAGCGTCGACGTCATCACCGGGCTCATCAAGGCCAACGTGCCCACGCGCATCAGCTTTCGCCTCGCCACCAAGGTGGATTCGCGCACCATCCTCGACACCAACGGAGCCGAAGCTCTGCTGGGCCGTGGCGACATGCTCTTTCTGCCACCGGGAACCAGCCGCCTGCTGCGTCTGCACGCGCCGTACGTGAGCGAGAAAGAGACTTCCGCCGTGGTCGCCTTTTGGAAGGAGCAGGGCCAGGCCGAGTATGTGGAGGGTTTCCTCGAATCGCCCAAGGACGAGCGCGCCACCGTCGACGGGTCCAATCCCGATCCCGACGAAAACGATCCCATGTTCGACGATGCGGTCCGCCTGGTCTTCGAATTCGGCAAGGCGTCCACCTCGCTGTTGCAACGCCGCCTGCGCATCGGCTACGGACGCGCCGCCCATCTCATCGACCTCATGGAGCGCGACGGACTGGTCGGTCCCGCCGACGGTTCCCGCCCCCGCGAACTGCTGAAGGCCCCCGGCTGGCTTCACGAAGTCATGGCCGGCAACGAATAGCCGGGAAAGACGTTCATTGGCGTCCCAGAGCCAGCGGTTAGAGCGGTTCCACAGTACTTGTAGCACTTCTGGCGCTATCCGAGGTGGCTTTTTCCTGATAAAAAGCCACTTAGCCGCCATTTCTCACACGGGTCGATTCTGTTGCGAGCGGCGGGTCTTGGCTGGGGCGGAGCGCCATTTACGGGTTGAGATCGGCTTCGCTTCGGGTCCGTCAAGAGCGTG
>Ga0181520_10002116_pt1 | contig 38026 bp, 35 predicted proteins | sample PEATcosm2014_Bin_29_FD_132451 | JGI IMG/M metagenome (GOLD analysis project Ga0181520, IMG submission 132451) | Peatland microbial communities from MTU Mesocosm Facility, Houghton, MI, USA - PEATcosm2014_Bin02_30_metaG | ecosystem: Environmental > Terrestrial > Soil > Wetlands > Peat | place... | reverse complement strand
GTCGCCCTCGTTGAGCGACAAGTAAATCCCCTTCATGCCTTCCGCCGTCTTCGTGGCGCGGAACAGGATGCCCGTTTTGCAGCCGCCGGTGCAGCGGAAATTGGTAAACAACTCCAGGTCCTGGTAAGAACGATCGATCACCAGCCAGCCGCCGTTGCCGCCAGGCTTCACCGTCCCGACCACTTCCCCGTTCTGCGCGCGCCAGTCGGCCTGGCCCAGAACGTGCCACCCGGTAAGGGTCGATCCCTTGAAGGTGGCGTCCGGAATGAACGTCGGACCGTCATCCGCAAAGACCGGCGCCAACAACAAGGCGGCCAGCGCCGCGATTCCATAGGCGCGCTTATCCAGCATGATTACTCGCTTCCTTTCCTCTGATGACGACTGGCCAAGCCCGAGGCTCCCGCGCCGCGGGCCGCCATTTGCAATACGTGATATCGACGCTCAAAATCGTAAATCACGGCGCCGCGCGTGTCAAAGGCGTTCCGCACAACGGGCGTGCGACATAATAGTGGGGTCGGGATTTCATCCTGACCCCACTCTTCCTCTGTCAGATGGTTTCTTTACAGAAGTTTGGGCGCTGCGGCCTTCTCGGCCCCGTTGGCGGGCAAGTGGGCGCTAAGAGCATCGGGGCAATGCTGAACTTTTTGACTGGCCGCGGCGCCGTCGACGGGATTCGGGATGTCGCACTTCCAGTGACTCGACATGCGCAGGGCGGCGAGTTCCTCTTCCTTCAACGCGTAGGTGTATTCCTCATCGGGAAAGCGCCGGCCGCGAACATCCTTGACGTACTCCCGGATGGCCATCTCCGCCAGCGTCAGCAGACCGTCGCGGCGCTCCGCCCGTCCCATTAGTTTCAAGTCCGGCACGCCTTCAATGAATTCCGTAAATCCTCGCGTGACGGTGGGAATGTAGCATTTTGCAAAAAACGGACGGAAAGGCTCATAGAATCCCATGAGATCGTGCATGATCACCAGTTGGCCATCCACCTTGGCGCCGGCGCCAATGCCATAGATCGGTATTCGCAACTGTCGCGCGACCTGGGCCGCGGGTTCCTCCGGCATCGCTTCGAGCAGAATGGCGAAGACGCCGGCCTGCTGCAATTCGAAGGCGTCCTCCATCGTCTTCTCGAAACTATCGCGAGTCTTTCCCTGGACGCGATAGCCGCCGAAGGTCGCGGTGCTCTGCGGCGTCAGGCCCAGGTGGCCCATCACCAGAATGCCCGCATCGGCCATGGCCCGGATCTTCCCGGCCACGCGTCGCCCGCCCTCGCATTTCACCGCGTCGCATCCGGCTTCCTTTATAAAGCGCAGGGCGTTCAGCACGGCATCCCGCTCCGACGCCTCATAGGAGCCCTGCGGCATGTCTCCGATGAGAAAGGTGTTGGGAGCCCCCCGATGGGCGGCTTTTGCGAGTACGATCATCTCGTCCATGGTCACTGGGTTGGTGGTTGGGTGGCCCAGTTGGACCATGCCTCCCGAATCGCCCACCAGGATCATATCGACGCCGGCCCGCTCGGCCGCAAGGGCAAAAGGAACGTCGTAAGCGGTCACCCACGCCGCCGGGGCATGCTGCGCCTTCATGCCCAACAGACCCGCTAGTGTCTTTTTCGTTTGTTTCGACATACTCACCTTCTTCTGGCAGGCCGTTAAGCCCTGGCGCGCTCCGGTAGCGGCTTCACAATCATGGGCGAGGTACAGGGTCCGGTCGATTGGGAACTGCTCGGAGAACTGTTTTTGGCCGGAATTCCCATTCTGGACTTCCGACTCTTATTCAGTATACACGCAGCCGCCGGGCTTCCGCCCGGCGCATCGCGGCAGTCCGAGAAACGCCAGCCGGAAGGCCGGCGGCCGGATGAAATCCGGACCCCACATGCGCCTTGCCGCAAGCTATGATGAACCTACCCTGTGAAGCGCTTCGCTTTTCTCGACTGGACGCGTGGGCTGGCCGTGCTCGTCATGATCCAGTGCCACACCTTCAACTCCTTCACGCGGATGGACCTCCGCGACGGCGGCCCCTACGTTTATTCCCAGTTCATCGGAGGCATGGCCGCGCCCCTGTTTCTGTTCATGGCGGGCATGACGCTGGCCTTCCAGATGGACAGCCTGGAGCGGCGCGAGGCCACCCGGCGGCGGCGCTGGCTGGGAGCGCTGCGGCGCGCCGGGTATGTGTGGGGCATCGCTTACCTGTTCCGTATCACGAACTGGCTGGGCAGTTGGCCTTACGCCACCACGCAGGAACTCACCAAGGTCGACATCCTCAACTGCATGGGGCTGGCCATGGCGGCGCTGGCCGTGCTGGCGATAGTTCCCTCCAGGCGGCGCGCGCATTTCGGAGCGGCGGCCGCGCTACTCATCGCCGCCGCCGCTCCGGTGGTGGCCAACCTCGATTGGAACGGCGTGCCGCAATGGATCCACGAATACCTGGCGCCCGGCCAGGGCAGAGGCCGGTTCGCGTTCTTCCCCTGCGCGTCCTACGTCGGTTTCGGGCTGGCGCTAGGAGCTATCGTGAAGCGCACCGCCGCCGACCGGATCGAGCGTCTCCTTGCCTGGTGCGTGCCCATCGGATTCGCCCTGGTGTACACGGCGCAGTACTTTTCCAACCTCCCGTACTCCATCTATCCGCACTCCAGTTTCTGGACTGATAGCCCGGCGCTGATCCTGATCCGCACCGGCATCTGCCTCCTGGCGCTGGCCGGGGCGTACTTGTGGACGGAGTTCGGCGCGGGGACGGCATGGAGTTGGATGCAGGCCTTGGGCAAGACCTCGCTGATGGCGTACTGGGTACACGTGATGCTGGTGTACGGCGGGCTGGCCAAACCGCTGCGACGCGCGCTGAACATTCCGCAGGCCGCCGCAGCCACTATCGCGGTGACCGCGGCCATGGTGGCGCTGGCCGCCATCAAGCTGCGGTGGATGTCGCGCCGCGCGCAAAAGCAGCCCTAGGCGTCACACGCGCTCAGTTCCATTGAGCGGCGTCGGCCGCCGGTTCCTTGGGCGTGTGGGGCGACTTCTGCGCCAGCTCGCCAACGGTGGCGCTCTTGAGCACCGCGGCCATGGCCTTCTGGGCATCGGCCCAGACCCCGTGGGCCGGGCACCATGCCTGGCGGTTGCAGGAGTGTTCCGAGATCAGGCAGAGATTCAAGCGGATGGGGCCCTCGATGGCTTCGACGACGTCCAGTATCGAGGCGTTGCGGTGGATGCGCGGCAGCTCGAACCCGCCCGTGTTGCCACGGTGGGAAATCACCAGGCCGGCGCGGGTGAGGTTCTGCAAGACCTTGGAGAGGAACTGCTCGGGACACTCCGCGGCGGAGGCCAGTTCGGCGCGGCTGGCGCGGCTTCCGACCGGCATGCCGGCCAGGTGGATCATGACGCGAACGGCGTAATCGGCGGCTCTTGTTAGTTGCACGGTGTAATTAGAGTCCTTTTATCCTCTTCGAAGAACGCATTCTAGGTGCCACATTCCAAATGCCAGAATATTTGGACAATGTGGGTAATGATTAGGTTCGCTGAGCACATTGCCTCACCCAAATGCGCGAAAACGCGCGGGTTGGGGCATGAGTCCCAGCCTTCAGGCCCTAAAGGGAAAGGCCAGCGGCGGATCCGCGGGGCCGCGGTTTCGGCGCGGCCTGAAGTGCGGACCCCGGTTTGATACACTGGACAGGAAGCGCATCCACCATTCCAGATCGGGGGCCGGTAGCTCAGGTGGTAGAGCATGTGCCTTTTAAGCACAGGGTCGCGGGTTCGAGCCCCGCCCGGCTCACCAGATTAGCCTCAGGAATCGGTATAAGCGTCGGCGCCCAGGGCCTCAGCCTTCCGAAATGGCGTCGGATCGCTAATGGCGTCAGATAGCTTTCTCCGGCTGCAAAAGGCAAGTCATCGCGAGCACCCAAGCCGGTGGCCCCGTGGGTGGCGTCCGCCCCGCCCGCGCGATTCGTGCCAGAATGGTTTTTCGAATCAGTTCCGGTCAAGCGCGCAGCGAACGCCCGCGACGCTTGCGGAAGCAGACTGAAGATCGCTAAAATCAACGCGTTCGCAAATCATCCCAGGAGGAATCATGGCAGCCGTAGAGCAGAAGGTTAAGCAGATTATTGTCGAGCAACTGGGGGTCGATGAAAGCCAGGTGGACAGCAACGCGTCGTTCGTTGACGACCTCGGCGCCGATTCGTTGGACATCGTAGAGTTGGTCATGGCCTTCGAGGAGGCATTTGAGCTGGAAATCCCCGATGAAGACGCCGAGAAGATCACCACGGTGAAGGACGCAGTGGAATATATCGAGAACAAGACGTCCAAAAAGTAGCCGTCATTCTCGTCAGGGAGACTCGTTTTGTCGCGAAGAGTGGTAGTGACCGGCGTGGGGTTGCTCACGCCGCTGGGGATTGGCACGGAAACGTCTTGGGAGGCGATCCGCGGGGGCCGCTCGGGTATTGCGCATATCACCCAGTTCGACGCCGCGGCCTTCTCCTGCCAGATCGCGGGAGAAGTCAAGGGATTCGACCCCGCTCAGTATATCGAGAAGAAAGAAATCAAGAAGATGGGGCGATTCATCCAGTTCGCCATTGCGGCGGCGGATTTCGCCCTGAAGGATTCCGGCCTGAAGGTGACGCCGGAAAACGAAGAGCGAGTGGGCGTTTATATCGGCAGCGGCATCGGTGGGTTCGAGGTAATCGAACGGGAGCACAAGACGCTGCTGGAACACGGACCGCGGCGCATTTCGCCGTTTTTCATTCCCGCCACCATCATTAATCTGGCCTCGGGCCATATTTCGATCCGCAGCGGCGCCAAAGGGCCCAATTCGGCCACGGCGACGGCTTGCACCACCAGCGCGCATTCCATTGGCGATTCCTACCGGATGATAGAGCGGGGCGACGCCGATGCCATGATTTGCGGGGGCGCCGAGGCGCCGGTGACGCCCATGGGGATCGGCGGATTCGCTGCCATGCGCGCGCTTTCCACCCGGAATGCGGAGCCCGAACGAGCCTCGCGCCCGTGGGACAAGGACCGGGATGGGTTCGTGGTCGGCGAGGGCGCCGGCGTTTTGATACTGGAGGAGTTGGAATCGGCGCGGGCGCGGGGCGCGTCCGTGTTGGCGGAGCTGGTGGGTTACGGGATGAGCGCCGACGCATTCCACCTGACCGCGCCGCCGGACAACGGCGACGGCGCATTCCGGGTGATGCGCAATGCTCTCAAGGATGCCGGGATCGAGCCGGCGCAGGTGGATTACATCAACGCGCATGGCACGTCCACGGATGTGGGCGACCGCGCCGAGACGGTGGCCATCAAGCGCGCGTTCGGCGAACATGCCTACAAGGTGGCTGTTAGCTCCACCAAATCGATGACCGGCCATCTCCTGGGCGGCGCGGGGGGGATCGAGGCGGGCATCGCGGTGCTGGCCATCCGGGACCAGGTAGCGCCGCCGACCATCAACTACGAAACGCCCGATCCGGACTGCGACCTGGATTATGTGCCCAACCAGGCGCGTCCCATGAAGATCGAATACGCGCTCTCCAACAGTTTCGGGTTCGGGGGCACCAACGGGTGTTTGATTTTCAAGCGCTATCGGGAGTAAGCCGCCGATTCAGCCCATGAAGATCGTCGTTGCGATCAAACAGGTTCCCGCGCACGACTCGCAGTTGCGGATCGCCTCTTCGGGGAAATGGATCGAGCAGGCGGACCTCGCCTACGAAATCAACGAGCCGGATGCCTATGCCCTGGAAGAGGGGCTGCGACTAAAGGAGAAGCACGGCGGCGAAGTGATCGCCCTGTGCGCCGGGCCGCCGCGGGCCGCGCAAACCCTCCGCGAAGCGCTCGCCAAGGGCGCGGACCGCGCCATTCATATTGAAGTGGAGGGCCTGGGCTTCGATCCGCTGGCGACGGCGCGGCTGCTAGCTGCTGTCATCTCCGCCGAAATGCCCGATCTGACGCTGGCCGGGCTGCAATCGGACGATCTCGGGCACGGGCAGACGGGCGTGATTCTGGCGGAACTGCTCGGCCTGCCGCACGCTACCATCGTCATGGAAGTGGAAGTGGGGGACGGCTCCCTGCGCGTGAAGCGCGAGATGGAGAACGGCTGGTTCCAGCACGTGGAGATGCCGCTGCCGGCCGTGATCGCCGTGCAATCGGGCATCGGGAAGCTGCGCTACGCCACCCTGATGGGGATCAAGAAGGCCAGAGCTAAGGAGGTGCGGCGCATCGCGGCCGCGGATCTGGGCGTCGTCGCCGCCGCTTCCGGGGCCGTGGTCGATCGCGTCTACTTTCCCGAGCGGACCGGGCGGGCGCAACTGTTCGGCGGCTCCCCCCGGGAAGCGGCCGCCATGCTGGTGGAAAAGCTGAGGTTCGAGGCGCGCGCGATATGAGCGTTCTGGCGATTCTGGAACAGCGCGCGGGCGAGTGGAACCGGATGTCTTTCGAAACGCTGGCCGCGGCCCAGCAGTTGGCCGGCGAATTGGGCGTCCCGGCCGGCGCGGCGGTTCTGGGCGGCGCCGTGCAAGCGCTCGCCGCCGAATTGGCCGGCAAACGCCTCGAGAGAGTCTACGCCGTGGAGCACGAACTGCTGGCGGACTATACCCCGGACGGCTACGTCCTGGCGCTGCGGCAGTTGCTGGACCGCGTCAAACCCACCCTGGTCCTGTTCCCGCACACCTACCAGGTGCGCGACTTCCTGCCCAAACTGGCCGCGTCCCTGAGCCGGGCGGCGGTGTGCGACGCCGTTGCGCATCGCGTGGAAGGCGGGCAGCCGGTGCTGGTGCGGCAGCTTTTTCAGGGCCGGTTGAACGCCGACGTGCGGTTCTCTGGCGACGGCCCGCATTTCGCTTCGTTGCAGGCCGGCGCATACCGCGCCGACCGGGTGGTGGAGGGCTCCGCGCGGGTGGAAATCTTCACGCCCCGGATGGAAGCAAAGGCCATCCGGACACGTCCGGGCAAACCCTTCCGCGAAGCGCAGCGCGCCGTGGACCTGGGCGCGGCGGAATCGATTGTCGCGGTGGGGCGCGGCATCGGGGACGCCCGGAACATCGAGCTGATCCGCCGGCTGGCCGATATCCTCGGCGCCGAGCTGGCCGCCTCGCGCCCCGTCTGCGATGCCGGCTGGCTCCCCATGGAGCGGCAGGTGGGGAGCTCGGGCCAGACCGTGGCGCCCAAAATGTACATGGCGGTGGGGATCTCCGGCGCCATCCAGCACCTCGTGGGGATGAAAGGGGCGCGTACCATAGTGGCCATCAACAAAGATCCTAATGCGCCGATTTTCGAAGCGGCCGGCTACGGAATTGTGGGCGACCTGTTCCAGGTATTGCCGGAGCTGATCGAAGCCATCCGCAAATCCCAATGACCGCCTAAGTTAGCAATTCCTAACCTGGGAGGCGTTGGCGCCCCAGGGCGTCCACTACATAAACAACGGGACCGTTTTTGACTTTTCGGATGGGCATTGATACACTTCTTGAATCCGCCCGCAATAGTTCCTTTTTAGGCCGTGGTGTAACTTTTTGAGGGGAATCCGCGTCTGAACCTGTTGACCCGCGGCACTGCATTTAGAGAGAAATGAATACGAATATGAAGAACGGGGCAAAACCGAAGTTCGCCGGCTACCGGAAAATGCTGGAGAAGAAAGCGGAGGAGGTCCGCCACAGCATGTCCGCCCAGAAAGCGGCCCAGGTGGTTGCCCGGCTGGATTGTCCTTCCGACGAGGGCGATCTCAGCCAGCAGCATCACGAAGAGTGGATTTTCCTGAACCGCAACACCATCGATATGAAGTTGCTGCGGGAAATCTCCGACGCGCTGCATCGCATCGGCCAGGGCAGCTACGGGGTGTGTATGGAATGCGAGGAGCCGATTTCCGCGAAGCGGCTGGACGCCGTGCCATGGGCGCGCTACTGCGTGACATGCCAGGAAGCCGTGGCTCTTCGCATCGAATCCGGCGAGTACGCCAACGAGTTCCAGGAAACCCGATAACCTCGGCCGGCCGGCCCCGCGCCGGCGGGTCCAGGTGGATTTTTCCATCCCATTTTTCCAAAGTACGGAAACGCACTAAATCCGGCTTGCGGCCATCGGATCGAAGTGTATGATGATCCCATGCGATTACTCATTTCGATGCTGTTCCTCTTGCCGCTGGCCGCCCTGCCGCCTCAGGGAGGCCGCGGAGAGCCCAAGAACCTGAAGATTTTGAAGCCCGAACAGGTTATGCCGATGATGCGCTCCTTCACCACGGGGCTGGGCGTGAAGTGCGATTTCTGCCACGTCTCGGGCGATTTCTCGAGCGACGACAAAAGGACGAAACTGACGGCTCGCCGGATGATCGAGATGGTCGGCCAGATCAACACCAATAACTTCAACGGCCGGGAACGCGTATCCTGCTACACCTGCCACCACGGGGAAAACGAGCCCAAGAGCGCGCCTCCGGCGGCCCAGTAGCGTTATCCAGCCGAATCGCGCTGTTGAGTTTCGAGTTTTCACCGAATCCCCTGTCTTCCGAGGGCTCCCGCGCGATACTATGGCAGGAGCCCCCATGAACTACTATCAGCAGCGACAGTCCGAATTCCTCGAAAGGCTGAAGGCCTTCCTCCGCATTCCGAGCATCAGCGCGCTCTCCGAGAACAAACCGGATATCCGCCGCGCGGCCGATTTTGCCGTGAACGAGTTGCTGGCGGCGGGGATGACCATCGCCGAACGAATCGAAGGCGACGGCAACCCGCTGGTTTACGCCGAATGGCTCGGAGCTCCCGGCAAGCCCACCATCCTCTTCTATGGCCACTACGACGTGCAGCCGCCGGATCCGCTCGATGAGTGGAAATCGCCGCCGTTCGAGCCGGAAATCCGCGGCAACGACATTTTCGCCCGCGGAGCTTGCGATGACAAGGGCCAGGTTCTGATCCAGATAAAAGCGGTGGAAGGGTTGTTGAAGAGTTCCGGCAAGCTTCCGGTGAACGTGAAATTCTTGCTCGAAGGCGAGGAGGAGACCGGCGGCGAACACATCGAAGCCTACGTCCAAAGCAAGCCGCCGCGCCTGAAGGCCGACTCGGTGGTGGTGTGCGACACAGAAATGTTCGCTCCCGAGTTGCCCACCATCTGCGTGGGACTGCGCGGCCTGGTGTACTACGAGTTGTCGGTCCAGGGCGCCGACCACGACCTGCACTCGGGCGTCTACGGCGGCGCCGCGCCGAACCCCATCATGGCCATCTCCGAGATCCTGTGCGCGTTGAAGGACCGCGACGGCCACATCAAGATTCCCGGGTTCTACGACCGGGTGGTTCCACCCAGCCACAAGGAGCGCGAAGCCTGGGCGCGCCTGCCCTTCGACGAGAAGGAGTACGTCACAAAGGAAATGGGCGCCAGAGAGCTGGTGGGCGAGCCCGAGATTCCGCTGTTCGAGCGCGTCTGGGCGCGGCCCACGGTGGAAGTGCACGGCATCCGCGGCGGCTTTACCGGCGAAGGCGCCAAGACCGTGATTCCGGCCCGCGCGGTGGCCAAGATTTCCACGCGTCTGGTGGCCGATCAGCGGGTGGAGGAATCCATCGACCAGTTCAAAGCCGCCGTGAAGGCAGCCTGCCCCAAAGGCGTCACCGCCGAGGTGAGCGTGCTAAGCTCCGGCGGAGCCTCGCTGACCAATCCCGATAATCCGTTTATACGCGCCTCCGCCGAAGCCATGAAGCAGATCTTCGGCCAGGAAACGGTCTACATCCGCTCGGGCGGCTCCATCCCCATCGTGGGCGTCTTCGACCGCTACCTCGGAATCCCCAGCGTGATGATGGGTTTCGGCCTGCCGGACGATAATCTGCACGCTCCCAACGAGAAGTTCCACCTGCCGAATTTCTTCCGTGGCATTGAAGCCATGGCCCGGTACCTGGAAATACTGGGGCAGTAGCAGAAGCGTGCGGGGCAGGCGCTTCGAGGTTGCGGAAGAACCGGTTGGCAGGCGAAAGCGCCTGGCCCACAAGGATGGAAGTTCTCCGGCAGCGAGGTGGGACAGACGCTTTCGTCTGTCATCGCTATCTCCAGTGCCCGCGTTCGAGTCGCATCCGGCCGGGGCGCACTTCCACCCACTTGGCGGGGACCCAGACCGCGCGCGGGCGCGGCGGGCGCATCCAGCGGCCTTCCGCCCACGCCCAACTGCCTCCGCGCCAATCCCAAAACCCATCCGTCCAGACCCACCCCGGACCGGGAGCCACGCCGATCACCGCATATCGCGGCGGCGGCGGCGCGGTGCGCACGTATACCGCGCCCGCGCAGCCGGTCAGACATGTTCCCAAAAACACAATTGCAGTCGAGAGCCTGCGATTCATTGAGCGCCTCCTATCGTGTGGAACGCGGGCCGCGGACCCGTAGTTGCGGTCCTGAAGGCGAATTAATGTGAAGGCGGTTTCACCGGGGCGTCCGAAGAGCTATTCGCCGGCGGCAGGGCCAGGGGGTTCCGTACGCTGGCGCACCCAACGGCGGCGTCGCATACCGGCGCGTTGTGCTACACCGGTTCTTTATGCAGGTTTCCGATCCGAAATTCCGTAAGCTGGAAGGCCTTGCGCCCTTTCCCGCGGTAGCCACTAAACTGCTGCGCGTGCTCTCCCGCGACGATGTCAACATCCAGGAGATTGTGGGCTTGGTCCGCGCCGATGCGGCCCTGGCCTCCGAACTCCTGCGGGTGGTCAATTCGGCGGCGTACGCCCATCCCGCCCCCATCGGCAGCATCCAGCAGTCGGTGACATTTCTGGGGTTGGAGAAGGTGAAGAACCTTGCCCTGGCGGTTTCCGTCAAGGGTTTTTTGCACGGCATATTGCGGCTCGATCTGGTGCGCCGGATCTGGCGTCACAGCCTGGCCTGCGGCATGATCTGTCAGGAGTTGTCGTCGGCGTGCTCGTCTTCCCGGGGTTCGGAAGACCGCGCCTACACCGCCGGCCTTTTGCACGATATCGGCCGGCTGGGGCTGTTCCTGGCGGATGCCACCACCTATGCCGCGCTGCTCTCCGCCGAACAAGGCGCGGTGGACCTGGCAAAGGAGCGCGAAGCCTTCGGCGTGGACCACTGCGAAGCCGGCGCCTGGCTGGCTATGACCTGGGGATTTCCCGAGGAGCTCCAGCGCGTGGTGGCCACGCATCACGATCCGCCCGGCGCTGCCGCCAGCTTCGACCTGGCGGACTTGGTCCGCGTGGGCGTGCTGCTAACGGACTTCCTCGGATTCGACATCGCGCCGCCCACCCAAGCCTATGGCATGGCCCACATCCGGGCGCTGCTGCCCCAGTCGGCGCAGTATCGCTTCGATCCGGATCCCGCCGAGATGAAGTCCAAGCTCATATTCCAGTTGGACGCCTTCGACTAGGCCCCGAATTCGGCGGCGTGGCGGCTGCTAGATTGAAAAAGTGATCGTCCCCCTGGTTCTGGCGGCGCTGGTGGCTGGGTCGCTGGTCTATTGCGGGCTCACCCTGATTGCCGCCGTGCGCTACCGGGGCGTCCGTCCGCCCGCGCCGGCGGCATGGCCGGCTATCAGCGTCCTCAAGCCGCTGGCGGGAGTGGACGAGGGGCTGGAAGAGAACCTCGCTTCGTTTTTCGAGCAGGGTTACCCCCAATTCGAAATCCTGTTCGCGGTGCGCAGCGCTTCCGACCCCGCCGTCGCGGTGCTGGAGAAATTGCGCGCGCGTTACCCGGCGGTTTCCTCGCGCCTCATCGTGACCGGCGAGCCGCCCTACCCCAACGCCAAGGTCTACAGCCTGGATCTTATGCTGGCCGCCGCCGGCAACCGCCTGGTGGTGATGTCCGATAGCGACGTGCGCGTGGGGCCGGACCTGCTGAACGCCGTCGCCGCCGAATTCGCGGACGAAAAGCTGGGTCTGGCCACCTGCCCCTATCGGGCGGTTCCGGGCCGCAGCTTCTGGTCCACGCTCGAGGCCTTGGGGCTCAACACGGAATTCATCGGTGGAGTGCTGGTGGCGCGCCTGCTCGATGGCATGAAGTTCGCGCTCGGCCCCACCATTGCGGCGCGCCGCGAGGCGCTCGACGCCATTGGCGGATTCGATGCGGTGAAGGATTTTCTGGCCGAGGATTTCGTGATGGGGAACCGCGTGGCCGCGCGCGGCTTCGGCGTGATCCTCTCCTCCTACGCGATCGAGCACCGCATCGGCGCGCAGCGTTTCGGCGCCAACCTGCGGCACCGGTTGCGCTGGAACCGCAGCACGCGGCGCTCCCGGCCATGGGGGTATGTGGGACAGGTGTTCACCAACCCGCTCCCGCTGGCGCTGATCCTGTGGGCGGTGCGGCCCGGCTGGTGGCCGGTGCTGGCGGCAGCCGCCGTTTTCCGCGCGGTGGCGGCGTGGGCCACGTCGCAACTCGTCCTCCGGGACCCGCTCACGCGCCGGCTGTGGTGGCTGGTTCCCTTGCAGGACATCGCCGGCTTCCTAGCCTGGATCGGCGGATTCTTCGGCAACACCATCCTCTGGCGCGGCCGCAAATACTACCTGCGCCGCGATGGCCGCTTCGAGCTGATAGAGGATAAGTAGGGTGATAGACTCGCTAATATGTTCGAGCATGTAACGAAGACGGATGCCGAGAGGGCTCAAAGCGCAAAACTGCTGGCTTGCGGCGGCTTTGCCGCGCTGGGGATACCATTTGGTACGTTCTTGCTTCTCTCTGGCTCCACGGCCCTTGGTCTAGCGAACCTCCTTTTGGGTATTTCGGCCGGAATCACCTTCCTGCGCGGAAGAAAGACCCATCGCTGATTTCCCTCTGTCCCACCTCTGGCTCAGCCGCGCTTCAGCTCGAATAGCGTAATCTCAGGCGGCGCGCCCAGACGCATGGGGACGAAAATCGTGCCGATTCCGCGGTTGACGTACAACTGCCCGCCGGGTTTTTCGAACCACCCCGCCACGTAGGGCGTGATCAGGCGGCTGGGGGCGATTTCCGGGCTCACGAACTCCAACGCCAATTGTCCGCCATGGGTGTGGCCGGAGAGGGTGAGGTCTATGCCCAGCTCCGCCGCGCGGTCGAAGGTATCCGGATTGTGGCTCAGAAGAACGTTCACGCAATCGGGGTCCATTAGGCCGTCGAGCCCGGTTCGGAAGCGGGCCATGAAGCTGCCGCTGTGGGGTCCAAAGGGGCGGCGGCTGGCAAAGTCGACTCCCATCAGGTTGATGGCATCGCCGTTCAAGCGAATCGGGACGCGCTCGTGGCGAAGAATGTGAATATTGGCCTGGCGGAAAAGCAGCGTGATGGAATCTTCCACCACGGCCCATGCGTCATGGTTACCGAGACAGCCGAACACCCCGAAGGGGGCCCGCAAGCCGGCCAGGGCCTCCACTACGGCGCGCTGGGTGGCCGGGTCCCAGGTCACGAAATCGCCGGTGAGCGCAACCAGGTCGGGCTTCATCGCATTCGCGATGGCGACGTATTTCCGGATCTGCTCTTCGGTCATGAACGGGCCGATGTGGATATCGGAGAGCTGGGCGATGCGGAAACCATCGAAAGCCGCGGGCAGGCGCTTCAGGCGGATGGGTTGTGTGGGCGTTTCGAGATTCAGCCGGCCGTAGAACAGCCCGTAGGCTCCCGCCACGAACGGGGCCACGGCCACCGCCGCGCCGGCGCGTTCCAGGAACGCGCGGCGCGAAGGGGAGGCAATCTCCGGGGCGCGCCCTCGCGCCGCTATCCTGCGCGCCACCCAGGCAACTCCGAGCACGCCGTATGCGACGCTCCAGAACACAGCCAGCGCCAGCAGCGCCACCAGCGAGCCGGCCGTCCACCAGGCGAATGGCGCCTCCAGCAGGGCATCGGGGACCGTCAGGCGCACCGGCGTGTGGCGCGCTCCGAACCAGCTCATGGCGTAGGCCAGCGAAATCAGGTACGCAGCCACCGCCGCGCCGCCCAGCGCCGTTTTCGCGCGCGCGCTCCAACCCGTGCGCCGCAGCCAGCGCCAGCCTTTCCAGAACCAGTAGACCTGGCTCAGGAAGAGGAAGATGAGTATGGTGTTGAACATCGAATCGAAAGCCCGGCCCCTCCGGTGCGCGCGGCGCCGTACTTTCACTGTACCGCGCCGGGGAGAAACGGAGAGCCCATGGCTCTCCTCGCGCTACAATGACCGTTCATGCAAGTTCTCCAGGCGGGGCGCCACAAACTGATTTACCTGGAACTCCAGCCGGAGATGGTTACCAGCATCGCGCGGCAGGCCGGTTTTGAGGCGCGCACGCGCGATGGGCAGCGATCCATGAACGTCGAGCTGAGCGCCGTGGAGCGAAACGCCCCGCTATTGCTTTTCGATGCCGCGGACCCGGCCAACCTGGGTTGGTTCTCGCGCTGCCAGTTCTATGTGGATGGGCGCTCCGGCGCGGTCATGCAGACGCCCATCACCCTGGCCAACAAGCGCGACCGCGGCGGAAAGCCGCACCAGAGCTCCGTGCGCGTCGCCATCTCCAAGGAACTCCCCGCCGCCTTTCGCCTGCCAGGCAATCAGGCGCTCACCGAACAGGTGTTCTACCATCTGTTTTTTAACTTTCTCAACGCCCTCACCAAAACCGGCGTGGCCGTTTGCGGCAGCGGATCGGTCCACCCCCTGGCAGGGCGCACAGAGAGCATCGGATTGCGCAACTGAAGAGTGGGTTCCCGAACCTTTCGTGAAATTGTAAACGCAACCCGGCGCGCCGCCCGGCATCCAAGAGGTGGACTTAAGCCGGGGTACAGTTTCGGGGGGAACAGTCCCCAGGCTCAAGCCAAATTCGCCGGCTCTTCGGAGCCGGCTTTTTTGTGCGCCTCCGGCCCCGGCGCCGGGAGAAAAAACTGGCGGCGTTGCGCGCGCGGCGCCATAATAGCGAAGGCCCCGCAGGCGGTATTCGGCCGGCGCCGGGAAACGACGAACCTCTGGAAACATGTCACAACCGATTCGAGTGCTGGTGGCCAAGCCCGGTCTGGACGGCCACGACCGCGGCGCCAAAGTCATCGCCCGCGCCCTCCGCGACGCCGGCATGGAGGTCATCTACACCGGGCTGCGGCAGACTCCCGAGATGATCGTCAACGCGGCCCTCCAGGAGGATGTGCGGGTGATCGGCCTGTCCATACTTTCCGGCGCGCACAACGCCATCGTGCCGCGCGTGATGGAGTTACTCCGCGAAAAAGAGATGACCGACGTCATGGTGATCGTGGGCGGAATCATTCCCGACGACGATGCCGAAGCCCTGAAACGCGATGGCGTGGCGGGCGTGTTCCAACCCGGCGCCTCGCTCGATTCGATCGTGAGTTTTATTCGTTCCAACGCAGCGTGAGCGCCCGGCTGAGGAAGGCGGCCCGGGAGGCCTGCCCCACCGAGCCCGTTTGGAAGCGGACTTGCCCTCGAACATCCGGTATGGGCGGTATCGATCGCATCGGCGAAGGGGGAATTCCCGCGGTGAAGTTCGCCCAAAGCGTGGATTGGTCCGCAATGCCGGAGTGTTACGAGACGCCCTCCCGGGTATGGCCGCTCGGAGGTCCGCCAGGGAGGACGTTCGGTGGGGCGCGAATGGCTGTGCGGGGCCTTCACACCTGTGGACCGGGACGCTCGTTGTTGCGCGCCCCGAAGATTCGCTAGAATAATGGGTTACCGAGTTGAGACCGGCCTTCACAAGTGAGACAGTTTCCCGTGTGTCAAAGCCAATGCAACAGCGCGGAGTGGAAAGGTATGCGTCAATGAGGTTCCTCGGGCGCGTCCGCGTGGCCGCGGTTTCGGCCTGCCTCTCGATAGCCTGGGCTCTCCCATCCGTAGCTGGGGCGCAGCAGGCTGCGCCGCCCTCCCCCGATCGGGCTGCCCCGCAAGTGCAGCCGGTGGGGCAGTCTCCGGCGCAGCCGCCGCAACAGCAAACGACTCCGCCCCAGCAGCAGCCGCCGGCGCAGACGCAGACGCCGCCGAAGCAGCCAAGCCCGTTCGAGGACGTGCCGCAGTTGCCGGCTGCTCCCCCGCGCCAGACCGCGCCGCCGACGCCACCGCCGGCCCCGGCCCAGACGACGCCGGCTCCAGCCCCAGCCCAGACAGCGCCGCCGGCGGCGCCAGCCCAGCCTGAGTTGGAGGCCCCCAAGCCTCCCGCCGCGCCCGAGTTGCCGCCGGCCGCCGGCCAATACGTGGAGGCGGTCGAATTTCGCGGCAACCGCCGGGTCCCCCAGGACATGCTAAAGGCGATGATCGTCACCAAGGCGGGCGACGTTTACAGCGAGGAGACGCTGCGCCGCGATTTCATGCAGTTGTGGAATACCAACCGCTTCGACGACCTCCGGCTGGAGGCCGAGCAAGGCAACCGGGGCCTGATTCTTCGCTTCGTAGTCAGCGAACGCCGCACCATTCGCTCCATCGACTACATCGGCATACACTCCATCACCGTTTCGGACATTCTGGACCGCTTCAAGGACCACAAAGTGGGGCTCTCCACGGATTCGCCGTATGACCCGGCCAAGATCGCGCGCGCGGTCGTGGAGTTGAAGGATTTTCTGGGCGAGCGCGGGCACGAGTATGCCGAGGTGACGCCGGTTCTGGAGCAGATCCCGCCTTCCACGCTGACCCTCAAGTTCGTGGTGGACGAAGGGCCCACGGTCAAAGTCGGCAACATCATCATCAAGGGCAATACGGCCTTCGACCACAAGTTCGTCGTCAGCCAGATGAAGAACTTGAAGCCCACGGGCGTCCCCCACTCGATTCTCTTCGAGAACCTCTTTTCCAAGACCTACGACGTCAACAAACTCGAGGACGACGAAGAGCACATCCGGCAGGCGTATTTGGACCACGGCTATTTTAAGGCGCAGGCGCTCGAACCGTCCATCCAGGTGGTTCGCCGGGGCGGCCAGGGTTGGCGCCTTCCCATCTTCCACATGAATCTGCCGGGCATCTACGCCGATATCACGATCCCGATTGAAGAGGGCCGGCAGTATCACTTGCGCAACATCACCTTCCAGGGGGTAAAGCTGTTCCGGACTCCGGAAGGCCTTATGCAGCCCTTGTTCAAAATGGGGAAGGGCGACGTTTTTTCGGCCGATAAGCTGCGCAAGGGACTGGAGGAAATGCGTAAGCTATACGGCAATTTCGGGTTTATCGACTTTGTTCCGGAACCGAATTTCGACTTCATTCCCGAGACGGACCAGGTGGACCTCACGATCACCGCCGACGAGGGCAAACAGTTCTTCATCCGCCGCATCGATTTTTCGGGGAACACCACCACGCGCGACAAGGTCATCCGGCGCGAGCTCCTGTTGGACGAAGGCGACCACTTCTCGCAGTACCTCTGGGAGGCCAGTATCCTGCGGCTGAATCAGCTCGGCTATTTCGAAATCCTGAAGAAGGAAGACGCCGCCACTATCAACCGCAATCCCAATTCCAATACGGTGGATATCACGCTGAAGGTGAAGGAGCGCGGCAAGAACACCATCGGATTGAACGGCGGCGTTTCCGGAATCGCCGGCACCTTCATCGGGTTTAATTACTCCACCAACAACTTCCTGGGCCTGGGCGAGACGCTTTCCCTCCAATCGCAGCTTGGCACGCGCATGAACGATGTGACCCTGGGCTTCACGGAGCCGTACCTGTTCGACCGGCCCATATCCGCCGGCGCCATGGTATACCTGCGCAGGTTCACCTTCAACCAGGCCCGTGAGGCTTCCATTCTGACGGGTCAGAACCTCATTCCGCTGTACAACGAATTGGGCTCCCAGAACCTGCTGAACTATTCGCAGAACAGCAAGGGCTTTACGTTTTCCACCGGCACGCACCTCAAGCGCAGCTTCGCGCAGATCGGCATCACTTATGGGTACGACATATCCAATATCGTCACCCTCACCACGGCCGCGTCGACCTACTTCCAGTACATCAATTTCAGCGGCGTTTCGGGGCCCAATGCGCTGAATGGCATCAAGACCAGCCACATCACGCCCTCGTACTCGTATAACCGCGTCAACCACCCTATCACGCCCAACGCCGGCCACAGCGTGTTCGCGTCGGTCGATTTCGCGGGCAGCGTTCTGGGTGGCAATGTGAACACCATCCGTCCGACGGTCGAGTTCAAGTATTTCAAACAGGTTCCCTGGCATCCCTCGCACGTGCTGGCTTTCCATCTCATGGGATCGCTCATCACCGGCTACGGCGGAAGATTCGTTCCGCCGTTTTCGCGCACCTTCATCGGGGGCGAGATGGACGTCCGCGGTTTCGAGAACTGGGGCATCAGCCCCATCGCGTTCATCCCGTCGAGCGCATCGGTGAACGTCTATAACGACGACGGGTCCCCGCGTACCCAGAGGGTCATCGTCAACGGCGTGAGCCAGCAGCAGCCGGTGACGATGACGGTCCCGAGCTATCAGTTGATCACACCCGGCGGAGACTTTCACACCATCGGCAACTTCGAGTACCGTATTCCCATCTTTGGTCCGGTGACCATGGCGATATTCGCCGACGCCGGCCTCAACAAGATCCTGCGCCCCGGTGAGCTGACCATGGACCCGACCCACGTGAGCGACCTCAACCTGGAGTTCCCCCAGGCCGGCTTTGACGGCAAGGTGAAAATCGTTGCCGGCACGCAGAAACTGCGGACCTCCACGGGCTTGGAACTGCAAGTGTTGCTGCCTGTCGTGCAAGCTCCGTTCCGGGTGTACTTCGCTTACAACCCCACCACGTACCGCGACTACCTCCAGCCGCCCATCGTGGCGGACCGCGCCTCTTTCCCCAACTACGCCACATTTGTCAATTCCGTGGCGACGTTTGGCCTGGCGGAGCCGTTCTTCGAAAAGCGGACGATGTTCCGCTTCACGATCGGCAGGACTTTTTGACCCGGACTTTCCGACGCAAGCGGCGCCGAATCGAATTATGATAGTATTCTCACGTTTAGGAGTCTGAAGCTTGAAGAAGAACCTCGCGTTACCCACGATGGTTTTGGGCTTGGCCGCCTTAGCCGCCGCCCAAATCCCCAGCCCTAGCCCTAGCCCTAGCCCCAGCTCCGGGCCCGTTCCCACCAAGGTCGGGATCATCAACATGGCCGGCGCCATTTATAGCACCAAGGAAGGCCAGGACGCCTCTGCTCGCTTGCAGACGAAGTACGCTCCCGTGAAGGAGAAGCTCGACAAGAGGCAGACCGACATCCAGACCAAGACCGACCAGTTGCGCAAGGGCGCCGCCACCATGAGCCCGGAGGCCCAGGCCAACCTCAAGACGGAGATCGATAAGCTCACTACGAGCTACAACCGCGACATGGAGGACGCCAAGGCCGATCTCGACCAGGAGCAGAGCAAGGTCATGAACGAGCTGGGCGTCAAGATGATGGAGATCCTGAACAAGTACGGCGCGGACAACGGTTTCGCCCTCATCCTGGACGTTAGCGACCAGGAAACCCAACCGGTCCGCTACGCCGCCAGCGGCGTCGATCTCACGGCGGCGCTCATCAAGCTGTACGACCAGAAGTACCCGGCCACGGCGGCCACGGCCCCGGCGGCGGCCAAGCCGCCTGTCGCGGGCGGCGCCGCGGTCCAGGCGCCCAAGCCCCCGGCTGCGCCACCCGCGCCGGCCTCAAAGAAGCAATAAACGTTCTGACAAGCCGCTTCGTCGTTATCCGTTGAGACCGGGTTTGCACCCGGCCGCTGCCTTTCGTTTACGGCGGTACAATGCGGAAAAGGGGATCGGCATGAGGATTCTCGGTAAGGCGTCTCTCGCGCTGCTGATCGTCATGGGGCTGTTCGCTCAGTACCGCGGGGGTTCGAGTGGCGCGTCGCCCAAGCTGATCGGAAACTTCGGCGGCGTTGTGTTTCCGCGTGGCCCTTTGGTCGTACCCGGTTGGCAGCGCGGTTTCGGAAGCGCTTTTCCGGCAGGCGGCTCCGGCGCCGTGATCCCTAACAGGACCACGGGCACAGGGCTGGTGGGCGGATTCGTGGTCCGCGGGGCCGGCCCCGGAGTCGTCTATGCCTTCCCCGTATTCGTGGGCGGGTGTTATGACATCTCCTGCCTCAACCCAGCCGAACAACCCGTTGGGCAGGGGCCACCGGGGCCGGACGGCGTTGCGGCCAATCCGCCCGCGGCTGCGCCGGTCCTGATCAGCCCGTGGGATGGCGGCGATGCGCAGGCTTCCGGCGAGCAGTCTGGTCTGGGCGCGTACCAGTCGGATCCCACCGAGCCGGTCGAGGAATCCGCGGCTCCGCCGGAGCCGGCGCAATACCTGCTGGCGTTCAAGGACCGAACCATCTATGCCACTCCCGCCTACTGGGTGGATGGCGACACCATCCACTACTTCACCGCCGGCAACAAGCACAATCAGGCGTCCGTCTCGCTGATCGACCGCGAGCTGACCGAACGGCTGAATGCGGAATCCGGCGTCGAGGTGGATCTGCCCGCGGCGAAGTAATTGTGGGGCAGGCGGGCCCAGAGGGCGCCCCGTCTGGCGAGGTTGACAGGCGAAAGCGCCTGTCCCACAGGGCAAGACCGCCGGCGCCGCCGGGCGCTACAATGAGGCTGTCTTAGGACTTCGTAAACCTTCTATGCCGCGGCGTCTCGCCCGCAAGCTCATGCTCTCGATCACGGTGATCGTGGTCATTGTGGCGGCGGTGTCCGGGCTGGTTAATGTCAGAACCGAACAGGGGCAACTCCTGTACACCATGACCCTGGGGGCCGATCAGCTTTCCAAGGCGATCACCAGCGCCACTTGGCACGCCATGCTGGACGACCATCGCGAGGCGGCCTATCAGGTTATGCAGACCATCGCCCTGAAACAGGGGATCGATCGCATTCGCATGTTCAACCGCACCGGCGAGGCGCGCTTTTCCACCGACCCGAAGGACCTCAAAACCGCCACCGGGATCACCTCCCCGACCTGTGCCCTGTGCCATGCGCCGGGGGCGCCCCTGCTCCATGCGCCTCTGCCCTCGCGCCACCGCATCTTCTACGGCGCCGACGGGCGCCGGCGGCTCGAGATGGTCACTCCCATCTACAACGAAAAATCCTGCGCCGAAGCCGAGTGCCACGCGCATCCCAGCAACCTGAAAGTGCTGGGCGTGCTCGATCTGGCCCTGAACCTGGACGGGGTGGACAAGGAAGTCGCCAGCATGAAGGCCCGCGTGCTGCTGGTGACGGCAGTGGAAATAACGCTTATCGGCTTGTTCATCATCTTCTTCACCCGGCGTTTTGTGGCGCAGCCCATCGGCAAGCTGATCGAAGGTTTCAAGGCCGTCAGCCAGATGGAACTGGACAAGCCGCTCGACATCGCGGACCGCAGCGAGGAACTGGACGAGCTGGCGCGCTCTTTCGACGTGATGCGCCAGCGGTTGCGGTCGGCCCTGGCCGAGCTGAACCAGTTTACGCAGAACCTGGAAACCAAGGTGCAGGAGCGCACCGAGCAGCTTCAGGCCGCACAGAAGAAGCTGCTCCACAGCGACCGGCTGGCCTCGCTGGGACAACTCTCCGCCAGCGTTGCCCACGAGATCAACAACCCCATTTCGGGCGTGCTGAATCTTTCCATGCTCATGCAGCGCATGCTGAAGGACGATGGCGTGCCGCCCGGCCGCATCGAGGAGTTTCGAAAGTACCTCGTGCAAGTGACCAATGAGACGGCGCGCGTGGGGCGCATCGTTTCGGATCTGCTGGCCTTTTCCCGGCGCGGCAAGCCGCAGCGGGCAGCGGCCGATCTCAACCGGATCGTGCGCGCTACCCTTTCGCTCGCGCAGCACAAGATGAGGTTGAGCAACGTGATGGTGGAGGCCAACCTCGAAGAGAATCTGCCGGCCGTACTCTGCGACGCCTCCCAGATCCAGCAGGTGGCCCTCAACCTGGCGCTGAATGCGGGCGAGGCTACCCAGGGCCGGAGTGACCGACGCGTTTCCGTCTCCACTTCCCGCGGCGAGGGAGTGGTCGTGCTTGCCGTTTCCGATAATGGGGAGGGCATCCCGCCGGAGAATTTGAGCAAGATATTCGATCCCTTCTTCACTACCAAATCGGACGGAAAGGGCGTTGGCCTGGGACTGGCCGTTTCCTACGGGATCATTCAGGCCCACGGCGGAGATATTGAAGTGAAAAGCGCGGTCGGCGAGGGAACCACCTTCACTGTTTCGCTGCCGACCGGGCAGCCCGCCGAGGCCGGCGAGCCGCCTCTGCTGGAACTGGTTCGCAATGGATGAAGCCTCTCTACCTGGGTTCCATGGCGGAGGTGGACGCGGACGTGATGGCCTATCTGCGCGAACGAATGCCGTCCGCCTTCGGAGTGGAATTGCGGGAGTTGGCGTTGCCGGGGATCGATTTCGCCTACGACGCGCGGCGCGGCCAGTACGGCTCCGTCCCGGCGCTCGAAATGCTCCTGGCGCGCCGTCCGCCGGATGCCTTGAAACTGCTGGCGGTGACGGAATGCGACCTGTTCATCCCGGCGCTGACGTTCGTCTATGGCCAGGCGCAACTGGGCGGGCGCGTGGCGGCGATTTCACTCGCCCGCCTGCGCCAGGAGTTTTACGGGCTGCCGCCCCATCCCGAGATTCTGCTGCAGCGCGCCTTGAAGGAGGCGCTGCACGAAACCGGCCATACGTTCGGGCTGGTTCATTGCGCCGACCGCAATTGCGCCATGTCGCTCGCGACCAACATCCGGCACATCGACGCCAAGCGCGCGGAGTTCTGCGCGGCCTGCGCGGCCAGGCTGCTGCGCCGCCCGAGGGAGTGAGAAGATGAAGACCCACTGGCAAATCCTGGTGGTGGACGACGAAGAGGTGATGTGCGAATCGCTGGCCGCATGGCTGCGCGAGGACGGCTACCTGGTGGACACCGCGTCTTCCGGCCGCGACGCCGTCGAAAAATCGCGCGCCCGCGATTACGCCATCTACTTCGTGGACCTGAAGATGCCCGGCGGCATGGACGGCATCGAAACCATGATGCAGATCCGCGGGCTGCGCCCGGAGGCCTCCATCATCATCATCACCGCCTACGCCACCGTCGACACCGCCATCGCGGCCATGAAGGAAGGCGCCCAGGAGTACATCGTCAAGCCCTGCAACCCGGAGGAAATCTCGCTCCTGGTGAGCCGCATCATCCGCGTGAAGAACCTCCAGCGCGAGAACGCCATCCTGCGTAAGAAGCTCACGCGGCGCTACTCCGTCCACGACGTCATCACCAAGAATCCGCGCATGCAGGAGATCCTGAGCCTGGCCGCGGAAGTGGCCAGCCTGCGCAGCACGGTGCTCATCCAGGGGGAGAGCGGCTCGGGCAAGGAACTCGTAGCGCGCGCCATCCACAACTCCGGCGACCGCGCCCAGAAGCCTTTCGTGGCCGTCTCCTGCGCGGCGCTGGCCGAGACGCTGCTCGAGTCCGAGCTGTTCGGCCACGAGAAGGGCGCCTTCACCGGCGCCATGCAGCAGAAGCGCGGCAAGTTCGAGCTGGCCGACGGCGGGAGTATTTTCCTCGACGAGATCGGCGACATCTCTCCCAAGCTGCAAGTGGACCTGCTGCGGGTGCTCCAGGAGCGCAGCTTCTACCGCGTGGGTGGCTCCGAAGAAGTGCGGGTGGACGTTCGCGTGATCGCCGCCACCCACGTGAACCTGCCGCAGGCGGTGGCGGAAGGCAAGTTTCGCGACGACCTGTTCTATCGCCTGAACGTGATCGAAATCCGCATTCCGTCCCTGCGCGAACGGCGCGAGGACGTGCCCCTGCTGGCCCGCCATTTCGTGGACCGGATTTCGCACGAGCTGGGCCGCGAGGTGAACGACATCTCCGAGGGCGCTCTCAAGCTGCTGATGGACTACAATTGGCCAGGCAACGTGCGCGAGCTGGAGAACGCGGTGGAGCGGGCCATCGTGACGTGCCGCGGACTGACCCTCGGCGAGGAGGATTTCTCCTTCCTGGCGCAGAGCGGCCTGCCCGGCAAAGCATGGGCGCCGCCAGCCGGCATGACCCTCCAGGAGATGGAAAAGCACCTCATAGCCGCCACCATACAGAGCACCGGCGGGAACATCAAGGAGTCGGCCTCCATTCTGGGCATCGACCGCTCCACGCTCTACGAAAAAATCAAAAGGTACGAGATACCGAGGTAGCGGGATAATAAGCCTCCCGGCTTGTCGAGTGGGATAAGCCTTTTGGCTTGTCAAGTGGGATGAGCCTCCTGGCTTGTCAAGTGGGATAAGCCTTTTGGCTTGTCAAGTGGGATAAGCCTTCTGGCTTGTCAAGGCGAGTCGAAGACTCGCCGGGCCGCAGCCGCGGAATACTTGCTTCATCTGCCATCCATCGAATTCCGGCGGCGCCTGCGAAGTCTTGCGACCCGCCTCTGGGGTTCTCACATTTCTGTGAGATTATCTGGACGACCGGGATACTTGACTTCGTGGGGCAGGCGTTTCGCCTGTCCACGGGCGAGCCTGGAGGCTGGCCTTGACAAGCCAGGAGGCTTATCCCACTTGAGCTTTTACACACGCAAGTTGCCTCACTGGCAGCCGGCCGGCGCGGCGCTTTTCCTTACCTGGCGGCTGGACGGTTCTTTGCCCCGTGAATACCGTACCGCACACCCGGACATGGATCCCGGCCGCCAATTCGTCGATCAGGACCGCATTTTGGATCGGGCCACATCCGGCCCGACCTGGCTGGCGGATCCGAGAGTCGCGTTGTTGGTGGCCGATGCGCTGAGGTACGGTGAAGCCAGTTTGCAACCATATGAGCTGGCGGCTTGGGTAATCATGCCGAATCACGTGCATCTGCTGATCGATCCGCGAGCCCCAATCGCCAGGATCAACCACAGCATTCGGGGCTACAGCGGTCGCGAAGCGAATCGCGCTCTGGGCTGCACCGGCGCGTTCTGGCAGCATGAGGGGTACGATCATTGGGCCCGAAACGGAGGTGAGTTCGGCAGGATCGCCGGCTATATCGAACGGAATCCGGTTACGGCCGGGTTGGCGGGCAGTCCTGAAGACTGGCGGTGGTCCAGCGCCTTCGTGGGATAGGCCTTCAGGCTTGTCAAGCGGGGTAAACCTTCGGACTTGTCAAACCCCTCGGGCGAGTCTTGCGACTCGCCTTGACAAGCCAGGAGGCTTATCCCACTTACGGGTGCAGGAACATCTCTCCGCAGACGGCGTCCCAGTCGGCTTCGGGGTAGCTGGCGGCGATGTCGGCCACGGGCGTTCCGCCGTCGGCGAGCGTGGGGGCCGCGCCTTCGCCCGCCAGGGCCAGTTGCAGGCGCTCCATTTCGCGCATCAGCCAGGGCCTCACTTCGTGCGGGCGGAGCAGGTGCGTGGTGTTCCGGTTGTCCGGCTTCACTTTCAAATACCACCCGCGGCTGGGGCCTCCGGTTTCGAGGACCTCGCCATCCACCGGGGAGAGCACGCGCACCTCGGCGTTGCGTTTACGGGCGCGCCAGGCTGTTCCGTTGGCTACCACGCGCTGGCCGGGCTCCGGCAGACTGACGCTGTCCGGCTCGCCCAGCAGGCGTTGGCCCAGGTCGTCGAGCCCCACCGTTACCACGCCATCCGCTTCGCGGCGCATCCAGGCGTGCCCGCGATGGTACAGGCGGTCCAGGGGGAACGTCATGCCGAAGATCTCTTCCTCGGCCTCCTGAGGGCGAACCGGCGGGTGTTTGGCAATGAACTTCGCGTGCGTTTTGCACTCGCGGCAATCGAAGGCGTGGGAGCACAGGCGGCCAGGCATTTCACCGGCCAGGTTGTGGCGGCACTCGCGCTCGGCGGCGCGCAGGTGTTTGAAATCCGAATGCCAGCGCATGTTCTCCGCCTTCTTGGCGCGCAGCAGTCCCCGCGAGCGCAGCACGGCGGTAATCACCGTGGCGCCCACAATCGCCAGCACAGCGTAAAACGCGCCCATGAAGACGATGGTCGCGATATTCCAATGAAATCCGTAATTCCAAGGCAGCATTTTTAATACCTCCCTACCAGGGCGGGCTCGTCATCGGGTTGCGCCGCCTCAATTGCGAGTTCGCGCTCCTCGGGAAACACCCGGAAGTAGCGGAACGAGAACGAATACACCAGAACGCCATAAGCTACTACCGCCAGGAACGTACCCGTTTCCTGCCAGCTTGGCGAGTAAGTCATGAACTTGTCGAACGAAAGGGTGGGCACGGAGAGCGTTTGCACGGTCTGCACGAAACGGTTGAGGGCCACTCCAATGGAGGCCATGGCGGCCGCCGAAACCAGCCAGCCCGTGCGCGCCCGCAGCTTGGGCGCGAGAAGGACAATCGCCGGGACGATGCCGAAAAGGCCTATTTCCGCGAACAGGATCCAGACGCCGAACGGTTTCCAGGCGTAGAATTGCTCCGCCGGGAAGCCGCTGCCGGGCGAAGTGCGGTTGATCCAGACGATGGTATCGACGGTCTTCAGCAAAACGTAAACGGCCAGCATCAGGCCCGAAATGCGCCCCAGAAGCTGCAATGTGCCAGGCCTCACCAGGCGTTTCTTGGTGATCTTCTGGACCATCCACGTGGTGAGCAGGATGAAGCTCGGGCCCACCGCCGCCGCCGAGAGGATAAACAGGAAAAACGTGGTGGGCCAGATGCCCAGCCCCTCGCGGAACGCGAACGGGCGGCCGCGCAGCACGCCATAGAGCCCGCCGAGCGAGCCCTGATGAAAGAAGGAAAGAAACGTCCCCACGCCCGCCAGGACGTACATCACCTTGTGCATCTCGTGCTCGAACACCAGCAACGAAGGCACATCGCGCAGCTTGCGGTTCTTGAGCGCGATGGGCAGGTACTCGATGAACAGCACCATGAGGTAGCAACTGATGCAGAAGGTGACCTCGGTGAGCATGGAGTGCACATTGGGATACCAGAAGGTGAACCACGCGCGCAGCGGCTGGCCCACATCCACGGCCAGAATGCAGACCGCGCCGCTGTAACACACCAGGCCGATGACCACGGCGCTGTTGATGACCGACTTCAGCGCGTCGATCTTGAGGATGTATACCAGAAAGCCGGTGAAGAAGGCGCCGGCGCCGAGCGCAATCACCGTCAGGTCCAGGAATATCCACAGCCCGAAGGCGAAACGGTTGTCCATGTTGGTCTGGTTCAAGCCCTTGACCAGGCACAGGCCGGCGCAATAGAGCCCGAACAGCAGCATGGCCACCCAGGGGGCCAGCCATAGCAGGAACCTTCCGGTGGAGCAGCGTTTCACCCCGCGCGTGATGAAGTGTCTATCCACGGAGGTTCTCCTTTCCCATGGGCGGCCTGGGTGCATCGGCGATGCGCCGCACCCAGTCGCGTTTGGAGCTGTAGTAAATCTTGGGTTCGGTGTGGAGCTTTTCCAACAGGCGGAAGCTGGCGGGGTTTTTGGCGCCGCGGGCCACCTCGCCGGCCGGGTCGTTCAGGTCGCCGAAGCGGATGGCGCCCGCCGGGCACGCCTCCACGCAGGCGGGAACGTAATCGCCCGGCTGGATTTCCTTTTTGCCGGCGGCGGCGGCGCGCTGTTTGGCGGCGTGCCAGCGGCCATGGCAGAAGTTGCACTTCTCCACCACCCCGCGCATGCGGGGCGCCACGTCGGGGTTGAGGGTTTTTTCCATGCCGACGGGCCACGCCGGGTCCCACCAGTTGAAGTAGCGCGCGTGGTACGGGCAGGCGGCCATGCAGTAGCGGCAGCCCAGGCAGCGCTCGGGCATCTGGCCCACGATGCCGGTGGCCGGGTCCACATCCACCGCCTGCTGCGGGCAAACGTGAACGCAAGGCGTATCCTCGCCGCACTGCTGGCAGAGCACTGGCACGAACGCCGTCCGCTTGCCGGGGTAGTCTTCGCCGTTATCCACTTTGAAGACGCGAATCCAGGTGATGCCTTTGCGCTCGGTGGCGCCTTCATGCGCCGGCGGGACATTGTTTTCAACGGCGCAGGCCACCATGCAGGCGCCGCAGCCCGTGCACCGGTCCACGTCGATGGTCATCCCGTAGCGCTTATTCTTGTTGTTTCCGTTGGCCGAGGTCATGATTGCGCCACCCTGGCGCGGGAAAATGCGCCGCAGATATCGAGAATCTCCGGACTGGCGCCTACCTCCACCATGCCGGGTGGAACCGAGGGACTGACTGTCACCTGGATGGGGCGCTGGCCCAGCACGGTCTGGAGCATGGCGTGAGCGCCTTCGCCCACGCCGCACGCCGCCGCCGAGGCAGGGTTCAGAGCGGCGCGGTTGCGGCCCAGCCGCAGGTTCGATTCCTGGTACAGCTTGGACATGAGCGGCGAGACCAGGCCGGCCGAGCCCGGCAAATCGGTGAGCGCCACCAGCAGCGGCAGCTCGCTCGCCTCTTGTGAGGCAGGCGCTTTCGCCTGCCACCGAGTCCCTTCAACTAGTGGGGCAGGCGGTTTCGCCTGCCAACCGGCATCCATCCAGCATCCGCCTTCGTTCAGGGCTTTCCAGAAATCTTCCGGCTTCAACTCTTTCACCGGCCTGGATTTCACGTCCGCGCAGGTAAAGAGGGTTCCGCGGCCGGCTTTGTGGATGGCGTCCGCGCGCTCGCGAAGAGCGCCGGAGGCATCGATCCCCGCGGCACTGGCGATGAAAACGGCGGGGTCCACCATGCCAGATGGGGCCGGAACAAGGGGCGTGAAGATGCGAAACGCGGCCGCCGGGGAATCGATGGCGGCGGGCGCGTCGCCGGTCATCTCGGGATAGACGGCGGCCGGCAGAGTGAACTGCGCGTGGCGTCCGTAACCGCTCCGCGACCAGGCGAAGACCACGACGACGGGGTTACCGGGAACCAGCTTGGGCGCGATGGCGTTCCAGGGGATGTAATCGCCGGGGACGGACTCGTCGATGAGCAGCGCCCGGATGGATCCATCGGGGACGGAAGCCAAGCCCGCCGGCGGCGCGGCCTTCTTCCAGGAATCGGGGACGGGAGCTTCTGCGCGCGCCATAAGCGCCTTTCCCCACGCGCCAGTGAGGCGGTTGAGGGGAACGGCTTCCGGCACATCGTCGCCGGCCAGGACCAACGCGGGGCCGTTGCGAGCCAGCTCGCCAGCGAGATCCGCAATCTGGCTTTCGCCGAGACCGGTCTCCGCGGCGGCCTGGGCCGGCATCGCCTTTCCTTCAAGCTGGGCGATGAGGCTGAGCGCGAGAGCCCTTCCGGAGCCGGGCTTGATGCGCAGCCAGAGGTCGGCAAGCGAGGCGGTCCGCGATTCGAGCGGCTCGGCTTGGATCAGGCGGAAACCCGCGCGCGCGGCGAGCACGTTTCCGGGCGTGCCCCAGCCTTCCATCACCGGGGCGCCGATGCTCAGCACAGTGCGTGCCGCGGCCAGGTTTACGGCGGCGCCTTCCAGCGGCTGTGGCGCGGTGAGGTAGACTCCGTTCTTCACCGCCGCCATGGCGCGGCGATAAGTCCAGGAAGCCGTGCGTCCGGGACGCAGGTCGAGCACCGCGATGCGCTCGCCGGGGGCGCATTGGGCGATAGCGCCGGCGACGGCGGCGGAGGCCTCATGCTCCGGTCCCTGTTTCAGCCGTTCCGGATGGTATGGAAGCTGGTGGCCCGTCAAGCCGAACGGACACAGCGCGCCCAAGCTGAGCGGATGCGCCGGCACGCCCATCAGCGCCACGGGTTGTGAGCCTACCAAACGCGCGCGCACCGCGCACCCCGCCGGGCACAGCGCGCAATGGGTGTACCTGGTCTTGATTTCACCGCTCGCGGGGCGTGGGATTCCAGGCCAGTTTTCGCTCCACAGCGCGGTATCTGTGATCAGCCGCCACGGCGCCGGCGTGAACATGACGCCTACCGCCGAGCCGCCTAAGAATTTGAATAAGTCCCTGCGGGTAGTCTGCATAATGGGCCCGTGTCTACTTGTGGCAATCCAGGCAACTGTGCTCGAATCCATGCTTTCGATGGCAATCGACGCAGTCGTCCATCTTCATCCCTTTTGCGGCGGCGGTTCCCCAGATGTCGCGCGAGTAGCCGCTGATGCGGTCCTGCTGATAGGGACGCAACTTATCCGTGGCGCCCTCGTCGCCGTGGCAGGCTTCGCACTTCAATCCGCCCAGTTTGACGTGGGTGATGTGCGAGAAGTAGACATTTTCCGGCTGGCGGGCATACACCGACCATTGGGGCTCGCGGTTGGGCGTCACGTATCCGTCGATGAAGTTCTTCTCCGCTTGGGTGGTTCCCATGGGCGCGGCGTGGCAGCCGGAACACTTGTCCAGGGTGGGGACTCCGGCAAAGGTTCCGTCGTCGCGGAACGCGTGGCAGTCCTCGCATTTCGCGCCGGCCTTCTCGGCGTGGACTTTGTGACTGAAGTCAACCGGCTGCGGGCGCGATTGGTAAATTACATGGGGGAAACCAGCCCAGCCCGCGCCCAGGGCCGCCAAAGTTCCCCCCAGGAAAAACAGGTACCCGGGGATCCTCAATGTCTATTCATCTCTTCCCACTCGCATAAGGCGAGAAAAATTCGTGAAACAAAGCCAATTTCCGCTCTCGCTCGAGCTCACGCCCGATTCCGGCGGCGAACAGGCCTCCATCGGCGGCCAGGGGCCCGATGGAGCCCGTCATCTGCTGCTGCAAAAACTCGTTGACCCGCCGCTGCTCCTGCTCCATCCATTCGCGCGCGGCCGCACCATCCATCAGGTCGGCCGTAGTCCCTGGGACCGGGGTCCCCTCGAACAGCCAGCCGGCGGCGTACGGCTCGGCGGTGAGCTTGGAAGGATCGGCGCGCAGATACAGGTTGCAGTTGGTCAGCAGGAACTCATTGGGGAACACCACTTCGAGGTCCACCCCCGCCACGGTGAGCACCGCGGCCGGCCGGCGGAGCCCTTTGGTCCACACATAGGTGATGCGATCTACCTTGCCCAGCGTGCGGCTCAGAAACGCATCGATCCCGGCGTGGCACGTGCCGTCCTGGGTGACGTCCAGCCACATGTGGTTGGCGGAATAGCGCAGCCAGCCGGGCATGGATACTCCGTCTACCTCGTCGGCGGACATCTCGGGGTGCGCCATTCCCAGGTACAGATCGCAGTACTGGTGGCTGTCGTTGCCGCAGCGGGAAATCAGCGATTCGCTGTACGGCACGAACTTGGCCACCGGCGCGGCCCCGCAATACTGCATGAGGGACTCGCGCAAAAACGGGCAGCGCCCGTTAGCTTCCTCCGCCGGCTGGGCCTGGAACACCGGGCAGGAAACATAACCCGCCGAGGAGCACTTCTCATCCGTGCGGCCGTTGTAGACCTGGGGAATGAGCTTTCGGATAGCCGCCGATTGGCAGTACTTAACCTGAGTCTCCTTCAGAAACGGGCAGTTCATAAAAGCTACCGCTCTTCTTCTTTCTTTTCGGTCTCTTCGCCGCCATCGGCCATGGTCAGGCCCAGTCCCGGGACATGGAACGAATGCCCGTCGTAAGAGGCGACCAGGTCGGACACCTCACGGTCGAGCTTAGACATGGAGGCGGCCTTCTTGCGCCGCGCCGCCAGTTCCTGCACCACGCCGAAGGCAACGGCGCCGCAGCAGATAACCACCAACCCCAGCAAAGCGAAATTCGTGAAATTCAACCAATAAGTAGCCGGATCGTTCATGGAGTGACTTTTCCCTTCGGTGAAGAGTAGTGCACGTACTGGGCCATGCTGAAAAGAAAAGGGTTGCGGGATTGCGGCGACGCGGAATGGCGGGTTTTCAGACACTAAAATCTTGAAATGGGACACAGGGGCGGCGTGAGAGGAGATCCCTCGGGTTTTCGGCGGCATTTGACGGAACGAAGCCAATTTCAGAAAACGGGCGACGCGGTGACGCGACAGGGAAGGGCTTCCGGCCGGGGGAGGCAATTGACGGAACGAACCCAATTTCGGACGTTCCTCCACATATGAATTCGACCTTTCCCGCCCGCGCGGCGCGGCGCTGGGCGCCGGACGGGCGCCGAAACGAAAAGCTTCCCGGCGAGCGAGCGGCGTTCTTTCGATTTCAGGGTAGCAGGCGGGTTGGGAGGTTTCTAGGATGAGGCTGGTAAACGGGTGAAAGGGCTGGGCGGATTGTTTTGCGGGGGCTGTGATCGGTTCCGGCCGCGGATGCCTGTTTCCGATGAAACAGGCGCAAATCGCGGCTCCGGCGTCAGGTGATGAGCGCCAGCTTGCGCAGTTCCTCCAGCAGTTTCGCCTTACGGATGGGTTTGGCCAGAAAACAATCGCATTTCCCGCGAATGGCATTCACCACGTTTGGCAGGTCGGCGAGCGCGGTGGTCATCACAATCTTGACCCGTCTCGACGTCGCGACGCTGGCGGCCGCTTCAAGCCGGCGAATCTCCTTCAACGCCGCCTGACCGTCCATTCCGGGCATCATGATGTCCAGGCAGATCAGGTCGTAAGGCTCCTCCGCCTGGAGCGCCGCGCGCGCGGCCTCGACAGCTTCCTTGCCGTTGACGGCGATATGGCAGTCGCCATAGCTCTTTAGGAATTCCTGCAAGAGCAGGCGGCTGGTGAAATCGTCTTCGGCAATCAGTGTCTTCACGGAGTTCCCTTCTCTTCGTCGCTAAGGTTCGCGGCCTTTTGTCATGGCTTCCTTCAGCCGGACAAACTCGCGCTCGAGGCCGTCCATGCCGGCCGCCCTGAAGCCCAGGTCGCCGGCCTTGCCGGCTTTCTCCATCTCGGAGGCCAGCGCGCCCAGGGCCTCGCCGCCCACGTTGGACGACGCGCCCTTGATGGTGTGGGCCTGCCGTCCGGCGCCCGGGGCATCGTGGGCCTTGAGACAGCCCCGCAGCGCCTCGATTTGCCGCGGGATGTCGTTCAGAAAGCCCCCCGTGACCCGTTGCGCCAGATCCTCATCGTCGCCCAGACGCTCCAGCATGCCCGCCCGGTCGAAGACAACCGGGGCCGGTGAAGGAGGTATGGGAAGCGGAGCTTCTCCGCCGTGAGGCATATTCGATTCATCGGGATTCCTGGCCGGCAGCCAGCGATCCAGAACCTCCGCGAGGGCCGGCGGCGACACCGGCTTGGACACATAGTCGTTCATGCCGGCCGCCAGGCAGCGCTCCCGGGCGCCCGGCATGGCGTCGGCGGTCATGGCGACGATGGGAATGGCGCAATTGCGGACGCTCAGTTGCAGATTGCGGATGCGGCGGGCAGCCTCGAAGCCGCCCATCACCGGCATCTGCACGTCCATCAGCACCAGGTCGTAAGGGATGGATTCCAGCGCTTTGACAGCCTCGGTTCCGTCGGCCGCCGTGTCGGCGCCGAGGCCGAACTGCTTGAGGATGCCCACCGCCACCTGCCGGTTGGTGAGATCGTCCTCGGCCACCAGGATGCGCGCCTGGCGGCCGGCGAACCAGTACGGGGTCTCGGGAGCCTGGGGCTCGGCGGGCGGGCGAGCTTCCGTGCGCGCCCCCTTAGGTTGTTCGCCCAGGCGCGCGGTGAACCAGAACTCCGAGCCCTTACCCGCTTCGCTCCGCACCCCGATTTCTCCGCCCATTTTCTCGGCCAGTTGCTTCGAGATGGCCAGGCCCAGCCCGGCGCCGCCGTATATCCGCGTGGTGGAGGCGTCCACCTGGCTGAACTTCGCGAAGAGCACTCCGATCTTGTCTTCGGCGATGCCGATGCCCGTGTCGCGCACCGAGAAGCGCAGCCGGCACTCGGTCTCTCGCTGCTCCTCCAGCGACACGCGCACGGCCACTTCCCCATGCCGGGTAAACTTGACGGCATTGCCCGCCAGATTGGCTAAAATCTGGCGCAAACGGCCGGGGTCGCCGCGGAGCAGCATGGGAACCGCGGGCTCCACGCTGCAGAACAACTCCAGCCCCTTCTGGTGCGCCCGCACGGCCAGAGTGGCGGCGAAATCGTCCAACAGGCGCTGGAGATCGAAGTCCAGCGTCTCCAGGTCGAGCTTGCCGGCCTCGATCTTCGAGAAATCGAGGATATCGCCGATGATCTCGAGCAGCGATTCGCCGCTGGCCCGCACCATCCCGGCGTAGCGGCGCTGCTCTTCGTTCAGTTCGGTATCGAGGAGCAACCCGATCATGCCGATTACGCCGTTCATGGGCGTGCGGATTTCGTGGCTCATGTTGGCCAGGAACTCGCTCTTGGCGCCGGTGGCGGCCTCGGCGCGGTCCTTTTCCTCCCGCAACGCCACCGCGGCGGCCTTTCGGTCCGTGACGTCGCGCAGCATGCAATACACGTACGTGCGGCCGCCTATATTGGTCGCGCTGGCGCTCACCTCGGCATCATAGATGGAGCCATCCTTGCGGCGGTGCCGGGTCTCGAATGTGACCGGAGCCGAGCAAATCCCCGTGAGCCGGCTCAGCAACTCCTGGCGGGTCCATTGGGCGTCCCAGTCCCAGACGTACAGATCGCGCATTTCCTCCTGCGTGCGGCCCAGCATGTCCGCGAAGGACCGGTTCGATTCCAGCAGCCTGCCGTCGAGACCGAGGACGACGATGCCGTCCTTGGACTGCTCGAAGAGGATGAAGCGCCGCAGGACCTCTTCCGCCAGCGCGGTTTCCGCCCCCTTGCGCCCGGTGATGTCACGCAGGATGCCCACCGCGCACCATTCGCCGTTCAGACGGACCGCCGAGAGCGAGAGGTCGACGGCTATCTCGCAGCCGTCCTTTCGGCGGGCCGCCAGCTCCAGGGTCTTACCGACCGCGTTTCCGCGTCCCGTGCGAACGAACTCGGGGAACGCCGCGCGATGGGCTTCGAGGTAGCGTTCCGGAACCAGCAGCTTGTGGAGGTTTTTCCCAATCGCCTCTTCGGCGCGGTAGCCCAGGATCGACTCCGCCGCCGGATTCCAATAGGTGATGGCCCCGCGAGGGTCCAGCATGAGGATGGCATCGTGGGCCGAATCGGTGATGGCGCGCAAGCGCGCCTCGCTCTCCTTCAACGCCGCCTCGGCCCGCTTGTCCGGCGTCTTCCGGGGCCCGTTTCGCCGTGTGGGCATCTGGTCTCCGAAACTGCTCCTCATGGATCTTATCGGCCGGATTTCGGCAGCGCAGACGCAAATCGGCGGAGAGACCCGGACCCGTGGCGGCGTCAGGCCAGGCCGGCCAGCTTCAGGGCCTTGCGGGCGGCGGAGCCGAGGGGGATTTCGGCCAACTGCGACGGATCGACCCAGCGGAGGCCGTTGCGCGCGGACGCCTCCCCGCGCCAGCCGCTGGCCTGGAACACCGTAAACAGATAGCGGTGATGGGTGATGCTATGGCGGAAGGAGCCGAGACGGGCGCCGTGGCGCGCGTTGGGGAGGTCCTCCGGCGTGGGCAGGTCCCAGAAGCCGGTCATGAGGGCGCGCCGCAGCAACACCCGTTGCGCCCGACGCACCACCAGCAGGGAGCTTTCCAGGCGCACGGTAATGGCCGGAAGCGGTTTCACCGGAAGACTGGCGGCGGTTCCGGCGGCGCTCGCCGCGCAGCGGGGTTCGAGCGGGCACTCCGCGCAGCGCGGACGGCGGGGCAGGCACACGGTGGCCCCCAACTCCATTAACGCCTGGTTGAAATCCCCAGGGGCGTGGCGCGGCAGCCACTCCCCGGCGATGGCCCGCAAGCGTTCCCGGGCGCGCGCGGCGCCGATATTCGAGGAGTCGTTTTCCACACGCGCGATCACCCGCAGCGCGTTCCCGTCCACCGCGGCGCGGGGAATTCCGAAGGCGATGCTGGCGATGGCGGCGGCCGTGTAGTCGCCCACGCCGGGCAGCGCGCGGATGGTTTCGTAATCGCGCGGGAACCTGCCCGCGGCGGCGACCATGCGCGCCGCGCGCAGCATGTTTCGGGCGCGCGAATAGTAGCCCAGCCCGCTCCACAGCGACAGCGCCTCCTCGTCTTCCGCCGCGGCCAGGCGCTCCACCGTGGGAAAGCGCTCAAGGAAACGTTGGTAGTAAGGGATGACTGCTTGGGCTCGGGTCTGTTGGAGCATGATTTCGGAAACCCACACGGAGTAGGGGTCCGGCGTGCGCCGCCAGGGGAGATCGCGGTGACCCTGGCGGTACCAGGCGAGCAGACGCCGGGCGATTTCGCCTTTTTTCACTCCAGGACGCGAAGCCATTCCGCGACTACCGCGAAACCCTCGGGGTCCACGTCCCAGGGCTCGAATTCGGGGTTGAGCGGTTCCAGGCGGATGCGCTCGTGGCGCCATTCGTCTTCGCCGGTTTGCCTCTTCACGCTGGTGTATCTCTTGACCGTGCACCCGGCGGTCTTATCGAGAACGCCTTTGCGCTGGATCAGCAGGATCTTGTTCTGGCGGGAGCCCGCGGGGTGCAGGCGGAAGATATTCAGGCTGCCATCGGGAATGCGCGGCTCCATGGAACGTCCCACCACGTGCACCACGATGAGGTCGCGATCGAGACGCATTCCCTCGGGCGCGCGCACCCAGTCCTCCTCTTCGGGGCGCATCTCCTCGCCGATGAACCCGGCGGCCGCGCGCATTCCGTACAGCGGCAGGTGGACCGCATACGGCTCGATGGGAAGAGGTTCCACATGGCGGCTGAAGAGGCTGTCGAGCACGCGGGTGAAGGCGTCCACAGGCACGGCCGCGCGCTCCCCGACGCGCAGGGCGTTGGAACAGGAGTCCTCGAGCGAGCGCAGCCATCGCTCGCCGCCTTCGCGCGCGATGCCGTGGCGGAAATCCTCCTCCAGGGCTTCCAGAATCTCGGCGTCCTCGGGGGAGGCTATATCGTCGAAGCGCCGGCGAAAACGCACCCATCCGCGATCCGCGGAAGGATCGATCAGCAGGACGCCGATGTTATGCGGCGGGCGGCCGGGCAGGCAGGCTTCGAGGAGGGCGTAGACGCCTTCCCGCCGCCCGGTTATTGGCACAATGGTCGCCGGCACGATATTATCCTATCTTCTTATCGGAAGAAAAACCAGAAAGGGGTTGAACTTCGGCGCGGAGAAGCCTGGACGCGGAAAGGCGGGGAAAATCATCGATTTGCGAACTCAATCCCCGAATTCTTGAAGTTCCCGGCGATCTAGCCATCATGGCGGCCGTGTTCCCGGTGCAACTGGGGTTCCGCAGAAAGCGCGGCGGCGGGGGACCCGGAACCGCTGGATCTTCCGGTTCACGCCGCAACTTCGACCTGCTCGATGTGCGTCGTCGGCTCCGGAATTGCCTCGCCGTGCAATCGCATGCCCTCAATGTGGAATTCCATCGCCTCACGGATCAGTTCCCTGGTTTCCTGAAGCGTTGCGCCGGCGGCGATGCATCCGGAAGGTCGGGAACATGCGCGCTGCAGCCGGTAGCGGTTGGTTCGAAGAAAACGGTGTACTCGTTCATCTCCGCCCTGCCTGTTTCAGTATAGATGCCTGCGTCTTCGGGTCCCCGAATTAGACCTTGACAGCGTAACCGATTAGGCCTACATTGTAGCTATAATAATTCCCGGCGAGTTTGAACAGGTCGTTTTGCTGGCGATCCTGCGTCTGGGCGATGATGCCTATGGCGTCACGATCAGGGCGGAGATTTCCAAGCGCGCGGGCCGCCAGACCGCTTCGGGAGCACTCTATACTACTCTCGACCGCCTGGAAGAAAAAGGCTGCGTCATGTCTCGCATGGGTGACCCCAGGCCGGAGCGAGGCGGCAGGGCAAAACGCTTCTATACGGTGACGGCCATGGGCCTTGCGAGCGTTACCGAGGCCCAACGTGCGTTTCGGAGCTTGCTCCAAGGCCTGCCTATATTCGGAGAATCCAATGCCTAAGGACGCTGTTGCCGAGTGGCTCCTCTCGCTGTTCACGGCTCCCGATAAAGCGGCCGCGATTGTGGGCGATCTTTCGGAGCAGGGCCGGGGCACGTGGCCGAATTATCTTTGCATGGCAGCTTCGCTTGTGGTTCGAAGCGCAGCCTTGCGGCCTGTGCGCCTCCTGCTGTCCATCCCGTTGGGGTGGTCGGTCTTTTTCGGGGTAGGGTACTACCTGGATCGGATTACTTCCAGCGGTGGTCTCTGGACCACAATCTTGGCTTCCATTGTTGCCGGCCTGGTAATCGGGCTTTTTGATCGAGGTCAGGAACTCCCTGCCTGCTTAGCCATGGCCGTCACGCTCCTGGCTTTCTTCTTGTATGTGGCTATCGCGTTTCCGCTGCTGTACATCTTGGGCCCTGCCACGTTCGTCTGGAGCGCAATACATCCACCCTTCCTGATCGTTTCCACGGGCATGCTGATGCGAAAGCTCCGGCCGGTTCATTGAACGAGGTGCGCGGGTTAAGCTCCGGAGGAGCGAAAGAAAGTAGCCCACGGCGTGAGCCGTGGGAAGACAT